>LFFM01000354.1_pt1 | contig 31414 bp, 23 predicted proteins | sample 643131 | NCBI WGS metagenome assembly LFFM01 (sample SAMN03777445, study PRJNA286221) | soda lake metagenome | biome: soda lake; feature: Kulunda steppe; material: water; isolation source: sample Tc-Br brine of Tanatar trona crystallizer | place: Russia: Kulunda steppe | collected 2011-07
GACACATTGTCGAGAGAAGGCGATTAAAAGATAGGCTACTTGGAGTCCATCGTTCCGGTATAGATGCCATGCTCACGTGATTCTAATCGAGTTATCACATAACCCGATTAACTCATATGAAATCGGAATGCACTCTACTCTCCGTCATCAACTCACATGCGCAGTTGTTATTCTGAGACTGGTCGAAGATCTTTCCATCGGAGTTGTTCAACCGTGCCATCATCGATTTCTACGGTGAATAGATGTGAATCACGTGGATCTCCTGTTTCTTGACCGGCGTCATCTTCAAATATTTCCACGATTACTCCGCGTTCCCTATGGATTCGTTCATGATCGGGATCATCCTTATCCGGAATATCTATCCGAACCCGATCTCCAATTTCAAATCGCCTCATTGATCGGTTTTATTCCTGCTCTGACCTGTTTGTTATGTCTGGTAGTCTGTTAAATGAATTAGCTTGCTAATCAGTAGTATGGATAACTAGAATAGGACGCTCAGAATTACTAGGAATGAACCTCATTAGTGCAGTTGGTGTCCAAACTTGATAATGACTAACTCGTCTGAGTTGCTTGTATGTGATTAAGAATTGCCCACTCAAGCCCTGCAGCTAGAGAGAGGTAGGCATGATCGTACCAGAACTCAAATTTTTGATTGTCCTCTAAGTATTGCATGATATGGTCGTTTGCCTCACCATTGTAGAATGCATCTGGATATTCTTCTTCAAGATCCTGGAGTTCGGATAGGACATCACTGGTAGTATGTTTTAACAAATAGTCATTGTGAGTTAACTGATGGACGGCGTTTTTGATGTTCTGATCCCGCTGATCGGCTCGGTCCTGTGCCAGTTGGGCAAATGCCTCAATTCTATCTTCAACAGTTTCAGCGGTCATTATTGGCTCCCACTCGTCAGAATACATTAATTAAACTTCTAGGTTGGAATCCATATCAAACTTTGTGTTGTACCTACCGAAATTGAGGAACAAGCCTCCGAAGGATGATCTTCCAGGGTCGCTGAACTTATTCACTACAGCGCTTACTCTACTCTTCGGGGTGGACTGCACAATATTCTCAAAACAAAGGGTCAGAGAATCAAATCAATCTCACACGGATTTGCAAGGGAGGGCAGTTCAGTTGCAAAAATGAGTCCCCCGCTACGACCAGCCTGCCTCTAAACGCATCACGTCGTCACGGAGGCTTTCAATCGTCTCCACAATGTCGTCTTTCTCCATCATCTCCACACGTCGAACCGTCAGTTCTTCCCGAAGTAGTGTTGTTGTCCGGCTCACGATGTTACTGTTAGACGGAGGATCATTGTACGTACCTTCTTCCTTAATATCATCTAGCGTGTCATGACAGAGGAGATCACCGCAGGCATGCGTAACGGGGACGTACCGTGCAAAGTCATGATCCAAGATGTCGTTAGCGAGTTCCTGGAAACCGAGAACTTGCTTTGTTCTACTGTAGTCCCGATCGTCAACATTACCCGATTCGCCTTCCTCGTAGGTGAGCTCAGCACCCCACCAGATTCGGTGAAGTGCGTTTGAGTAGGCGTCAGTCCCTGCCTTCAGGAACTTCTCTTCCATATTATCCGGACTTTCCGGATTGAATACGTGATCCCACCGGTAATGTACAAACCCTGGGAACCGAACTACACAGAGATAGTGCCATAGCCCAGCGTCTGCCGCCTCATTCCGCGTCAAATCAAGGGTCCGATGAAGTGTCGGTGCTAGTTCGGCGTCAATAACCGAGTCCTGAGCTTCAATATCGTCATCAGCACGGATCTCCTTAATCCGTTCATCAACTGGACTCAGGTCTATGGAGCGACCCAAGGGCTGTAAGTACGGACGGAGGTCGTCCTCCGTGAGGTCGCGCTCGCCCGCAAGGAATCGATTGTCAATCATCGGATGGGCCGCACTCTGTAGGTGATAAAGATCAGTTGTCACTCTGGATCGCCTCCTCAATCAGGTTCGTTGTATCAGATGGGATGTTGTACTGCTGATGCACCGCACGTTCAATCCGCTGAACAAGGTCTGGGATATCGACGTGACTCCGAACATCCTCGGCGAGTTGAATTGCCGCCTCGTCATCGCCAAGGTCCGGGTACAAATCGTCCAAGAAGATGTCTAATACATCTTCTTGCCAGCCGTATTCTGGTTCGCCCGTGTCGGGACTTATGTCGCGTGCCGTCTGCATCAGTAGCTGCGTCCAGACAGAGTGCTCAATATAATCATAGAGCACGTCGCGTAGTCGTGGTGGCCCGCCAGTAGCTCCCGTATTTTTTAGAACTTCAACCACCTGTGGATGTTCCTTATTCAAGTATAACTGCGGGTTCCGAGGTGCCTCCAGGCTGAGGTGGTGGATGTGCTTCTTGTTAGGAAAGCTGTCATAGTCGCTGAAATCCTCAATAATTGGCATAAGAAGGCTCCCACCGTCATCCCTCTCATCAAGTCGAATAATCCACGAGAGTCCGTCAGCGACCCGTGAACCGACCTTAGACGCGTGCTTTGACCCACTAGAGCCGCCTTTGTTAGTCCTAGTGAGGAACGGCTTGATTTTCACTCGTCCACGGTGGTCGTCACGGTTGATGCACAAGGTGAACTCGTGGGTTGCTCCATCTATTGGTGAGTCGGCGAGGATTTGCCGGTCTCGACTCATTGTGAGGGGGTTCTCCTTCACCAGTGCGAGGCGACCCGGCGTCTCTTCCCACTCGTTGAACGGGAAGACTTCCTCAACAGTATCTTGGTTAATGCTAACGGTACCTTCTAACTCCAGTACCTCCCAGTTACCCTCATCCACCAGCGACAGAAACTGGTCGTCCTGATTAAGATCTCCTCTATCACCGAGAGGAGCCCCATCTAAACGGAATGATTTGACATCAAATTTGAGCGCCTCATTTTGATACTCATGTGGGAGTGATTGGCTGACTAAACTCCCTGTCCGGACGTCTTCTTCCTCTTCTTCGTCTGGTTCAGTTTCTTTGACTTCACCGTTTACGGTCGCCATTACTTGTCCCTCCGTTCTGCTACGTCAACCGATACTTTGATTCTGGTCTCAACTTGCCTGTGATCTTCTTTCGACACGCCCTCAAAGGATACCTTTGATGCGCCAGGAGCTGGCTTTAGCCGTCCCACTTGGACACCATTCTGCTCCGGAAGCGATATCGAGACCCCAGCCGTATCTGACGAGATATTCTGGACGGGCAAACGATCCGAGGTCGCTCTCTCCTCTGCCATCCTGACCAGTGAGACGGTGACCGCTCGTATCTCGTTCCCTTCGCTCAAAGGCTCTACCTCGCCGTTGAATGACCAGTGTGTGTATACCTCGTCGAACGAGATATTCGTGTCTCCGGTGACACGTTGACTACTAGGTGACTCACGATCAGCACTACCCCCTCGTGATTCGTTCCCGATCTTGAATCGGTTCCCCAGACGCTGAGGTCCGGTCATGCCTCGATCAACGTTGGGCGCGACGAGTCCACGTAACGTTTCCGTCACGTCAGACTTGATGCCCTCTACTGCGGTCCGGAACCCTCGAGAGTAGGTATTCGCCAGCGTCTCAGTTCGCACCCACTCGTCGTGCTGAGGTGGCTCCGCAGCAGTCAAAAATTCCTCTACGATAGTTTCTGCCTCTCCTGGACTTTCATTGGTTCCCCAAGGCCGCGCGTGCCCACCAAGTAGGACGGCGTGGAAGTCTTGGTTACCTACGACGACTCGGTCTCGGTCGTAGTACTCAACGACCATACCCGAACCTCGGATGAATGCCACCTCATTCCGGTGCTGATACTCACCGGTATCTGAGCGTCGAACCAGCAGGTCAAGTTGGCCATCTGCACCATCACCACCGTCGCTCTTCTCCGGCACGTCAAGTGATATCGCCGCCTGCGCGACATCTTTGGGATTGTCCAACTGGCTGACCGAGTCATCACGGTCGTCCAAGCAGCTCGTGAAGGGCTCGTACTCGGGATACTCGTCGATACTTGCTTGCTTAGTCTCACTGTCCACTTCGACTGCTACCTCTAAATCACCACGATAAACCGCCGGCCAGAACCACTCAATTGCCATCTCCGTGATCTGGTCTGCTAACTCCTCATCGTCTAGTCGCTCTTCCGCTGTAGGCACACGGAAATCCACGACTTGGATGCTCGTTCCCGGCGCATCGGGGCGACTTAACTGGAGGCCGTCCGCTATCGATTCGGCTTCGTCTCCCCAGATGGACTCCGGTCTCGCACCCTCTTCGTCCCCGTTCAGACTACCGTACCAACCGTGTCCTTGGTAGACCGTATCACCGTTTTCAGACTTGTGCGTCGGCAAGCGCGTTCGACCAATCAATCGAGGGGATTGGTCTGTCGGGTCGGGTTCGCTCAGTGTTGAGTTGAACATTACGAGTGATAGGCCCGAGTACAGCCAGAGCACGGCTTTCCCCAGCCCATAACTTCCTCCGGCGGTGTCCCCCGACTTACTGCTGAATAGCACGTCACGGACCAGCGCGGTGAAGTTCGATTCGTCAGCGTTCTCCTCACCGAGGAGACCCTCTGTGTTCTCGTCCTCAATAGTCAGTACACGGATCTCCTCGTCGTCTTTTATTCGGGTAATCGCCTCAGCGATGTGTTTGCCGCTTTTCGTGTCTGTCGCTAAATTAGCGTGCTCAGACCAAGTTTCGATATCGAGTGCTCTGAGGTACTCTATTGCCTCGTCACCCTGTAAGGATTCCAGTTTGAACGTCACCCGTGCCGGTTGATCGTTTTCCAACCGCGCATCGTTCGAGTTCTGCAATACCTCTCGAACGAAGGTCTTCAGCCCTGGTTCACCGTGCGACATCGCGTATTTTGCGACGTCATCACCATATCGAGCATCAGTCGGTCGAGACGTCGTAAATCCCCACTTACCACTCATCACGACATCACACCGGCATTAGCGAATGTGGCCGCAGACATATCGGAAAAGTATACGATACGATTCATAATTGGCACAAATCTCCCGCGCCGACATAAATGTGTGCGATGTGTTGTCGGCTTGGTTCCCAGATTAAATTCAGAACTGTGCCTTCGGGGGGATGCCAGTGGCCAAGTAGTGTGCGCCGACGAGATCGTGGCGGACTTCACTAAGCTCACGTGACCGGTGGTGTGTGTCAGAGCTTAGCCCGTTGAGAGAGACGACAGAGAAACGCATATCGTCTCCGTACTCGCTCTGCAGTTTGAAGAGACGACTCGATATTGAGCCGGTCGTACCCATTTCTTGGACTGTTTGACCCCACCTTTCTCCCGTTTCATCCTGCCACAGTCGAAACGCATGTACTCCACTACTGTTGATCATACCTCGTTCGGAGAGCGGGCGGCTTTCGGTCCAGTCTAGCCCTAACCAGTGCGGGGCGGTCACGTCACGCCAAGGCTGCCATGACGGGACAGTATACGAGAATCGTTTTGCGATATTCTTTAGCTCTTGATGGAACTTACCGTCAAGGTCGCTCACGTGCTCGGTTGGCTCTCGGTTCAGTTGAACCATAGGAGTCCAGCCAATCTCTCGCCGACAGATGGCCAACAAAGTTGCTTCAATTGCACGCCGGTGTCTCCGGTTCGATGATATCGGTGGTGTCGTGACAGAAACCTCCATCCTGCCCCCCGTTATCTCAGTGATTCGCCGAAGGCCACGGGCAGCACCGTGTTTATCTCCGGTCTGGCGACCCGAACCGTTCATCGCGGCTGATAAATTAAGGCCTACGCGCTGTCGAACGCCTCCCTCCGATCCCGACTCTCCGATATACATCAAACCCGGGAGTTCCGAGTGTCGAACTCGGTAGAGGCCTGGGCGGCGTGGCAACTCTTTACGGAGCGTTTGACGATCTTGAAGTTCGTACCACCTTGACCAATTGAGCCCCATCCACGTTGAGGCATGGGGATCTGGTTCAAGACGAGTGAGTGGTCCGGGGACATCAAGAGTTCGTGTCTCCGTCGCGCTCCGTCGCGTAGTCTGATCAACGGTAGCGAGTTCCGACTGAACGATTGACTCGGGGACTGAGAGTATCCGAGCGATGGCATCGCTACCTGGGACATACTGTGAGAGGATCCACATCGTCGCTTGTCGATTTGTCAATCTAGTCTTGTCTACCACCACTCTGATGTCATTAATTGCGTCTACAGGAAAATCCGAACACGATACAACGAAACCACCACCAGTTTTCATATATTTGTTTTCAACCGCATTTCTAACCTGTCGGTCATGAGCGGTCGCCACGGCATCTTGACCGTCTTCTGTGAGTCCGATTTGCTCAGCCACGGTGTCCCAACACCCGTTCGCCTCGGCTAGTACGTACAATAGCCCGTCTTCATTTCGATCAACGGGGAGAGGATCAAAGCCCGTAAAGAGAGTCTCAACATTAATTACAGACGTACTTCGGACTTCTCGCAATGCTTTGGCCAATGTGCCCGCCTCTATATTATACTGAGTAGCGACAGATTCAACGATATCTCGGGAGACGGGCACACCGGCAAATGGGTCTCCGACGTATGATGAATTTGACTTCCGGTTTAAATATACGTGACACACGTTCTTATCCATTAGACTGTTCCTTCACCGAATTCAGCGATCCACTTGTCCGTGTCGGACATCTGTCTTGTCGCTCATGGAAACTCATCTAACTGGCGGTTGTCGTTACTTTTGCGCTTAGTATCCATCCGCTCGTCGTAATTGGAGTAATCCACGCGTCCCTCCGATATCCCCTGTTCATCCTCGTACACCATCAACCATAGTCGAAGTAGGTAATAAATGAATGGCGCAGGAATCGCGTTCTTCGCTATATGACCCTTCGGATACCTCCTTGGTGGGTAGTTTTTGACGGCTGCCCACCACTCCTTGGATCGCTCAGAGAAGAAGAACGAGGAGGTCTCAGTTTTGTCAGACGATCCGTCTGTGGTCAAGAACCGTTTCTCTCGGGGAGGCTGTGGAACCTTGAACGAGGTTTCAAATGCACGCTCGTACTCAATCGGCATACCGAACATCCGTCCGTTCAACACAACGGGGTTGTTAAGCGGTGCACGCGGAACATTTTCAATGATATGGTGATCACAGTAGTTCTCCGCAATTATCCGTGCACTAGGAATCATGTCCTCATGCTCGTCGGGGTTTCCCGAGATGCTTGTCGTCGCAGCCCACCGTGAGCAAACCGGGTGGAACAGTCCTAAGTCAAACGTGACGTCTTCCTTGATTGGAAGGTCCCACTCCTTGTCCTCAATGTGAGCGTCTGCTTTAATCGGTGTACTTTCATTTGTATCCTTGGGGTTGATTCCGACACGAATTACGTTCCCGAAGTCACTGAGGATCTCTGATTCCGTCCCATAGTCCGCGAAACAGTGAAGTATGAGTGGTTCTCCGTCTGGAGAGACCCCATTCGAAGTCATATAGGATCACCTAAGCCAAGTACAACGCTCTGGAGGTCGCCAATGAAATTCCCAATAGAGCACATCCGTGTAGAGTCGTAGAGTATCACTGTTATGCGCTTATACGGAGACCTTGTTTAAACTCTCTATTTGAAAACGGCACATCAAAATGGTCCAACTTACGCCGTTCTGTTGAAACCTCTATTCAATCAGATTCATCTGAAACTCGCGCTCTACCTCAGACGACCTCAGTTCCCTCTCAGTCGTCGGCGACGGTGGACTCAACAGACGGCGCTGCCGCACCGATGTGCGAGAAGATTGCCTGTCCCATGTACTCACCGAGCCTTGGGGGAACTGCGTTGCCGATCAGCCGGCCCAGGTTTGACACGCCTACGTCCTCCCACTCGTCGTAAAAGTCGTAGTCTGCCGGGAACGTCTGCAGCAGTGCTCCCTCAAGAAGCGAGAGTGCCCGATTCTGGTCTGTATCGTAGTGTCCAAAACGACCACTGCCGTAGTTGTAGAACTGCGTCGTGATCGTCGGAGAGGGTTCGTCTGGGCGCATCCGGCTGTAGGGTGCTTTATATGATCGTCCACTCGCCTTCCGGTGGCAGTCCGCCAGAAGATGGTCAAGACCTTCGTTTTCCCAAAGAGTCCAATCTCCACCAGGTACCATGTTATCGATACGCTCTAAATTCTTTTTGGAGAGAGAACGTGCTCTATGCATGTCGTTCTCGTCGCCAATTTCTCCTGCTTTGATTGATGACAGGTAATCAATCGTGTCTTTGACCGTAGGATAGTTTTCTTCGCTATGAATCGGTGGATCAGGCAGAGAGAGGGGCCCCCGCTTCGACGCCATGACCACCCATCGCTTCCGCTTCTGTGGGATCCCGTATTCGGGACAGTAGACGTTCTTGTTCTCGTCACTATTGACGTGGTAACCTTGAGACTCAAGACTCTCAATGAATGAGTCGTAGACACCGTCTTCTTGTTTTACCTGGAGTACGTTCTCGGTGACCACTACGTCCGGTTTGACGTACTTTACAATCCGTGATACCTCATTCAGTAGCCCCCACTTTTGGTGATCCTCGTGACCTTTCCCTTTTGAGTGTCCCATTGTAGAGTATGGTTGGCAAGGCGCGCACGCCGCGAGAACCTTCAAATCCGCATCCCACGGGTACATCTGTGCGATTGGTTCTGGATTCTTTGCCAGCGACTGGATGTCTGCTCTGACGTATTCTCCGTCAATGTTCTGTTCATATGGGTACTTACTGTCCGGGTCCTTATCGATCCCTGCGACGACAGAGACGCCAGCTTGCTGGAGGCCATAACTGAGTCCGCCGGCCCCACAGAATAGATCCACTGCGGCTACCTTCATAACCCCCTTTGCTGCGTATCGTCACATAAGCGTTCGGTAAAGATACCATCATGACCAATTCCCACTGTGAGAGTAGTACGACGACATCACCTGATTAGGTCGTTTGCCCGTTCTCGTTGATCGGACTCATCGACGCGTAACAGTAATACTAATTAGGTGGTCATAGTTTCGTACAAGTATATCAGTTTATAACATGGACCAGGAACAGATTCAGATTAACGAAGCGGCCAAGTGGTTCTTTTTCAGTGGTGGGCCAGGAGCCCCACGATACGGCGACGATCCGACTAAACACGCCGTAGATCACGATTCGGAGGCCTTCGTCCGTGAGGTCCTTCAAAACGCGAACGATCAGGGCCTCCCAAATGGCGATCCAGTTGAAGTGACGTTCCGTTTTGTCACGCTCACCGGTGACGAGAAAGAGGAATTCCTTGACGGACTCGGCTGGGACGATGGACTCGGTGAACGGATGCGAGCGGTCGCGGACACACACAATGGCCATCGTTACGAACGAGTCGTCGAACGAGTCAACGATCCCGATGCCGAGCTCCGACTTCTCGTCGTCGAGGACAGAAACACGACCGGGCTGACTGGAAGCTGGGACGGAGATTCCAACTACGCCGCTTTGGTGCGCGACGAACTCTACAGCAGCAAACAAGACGACACCGCAGGCGGCTCGTACGGCCTCGGTAAGTCTGTTCTCTGGACGTTCTCGGGTGCTTCGACAGTAGTCTTCAATTCGCATCTAGCTGGCGGGCGTGAGGATGAATCGCCCCGTCTCATTGCCCGTTCTAAGTTCCCCACACACCAACTCCGAGAAGACGAGACGACGTATCAAGGTGCGGGGTGGCTCTGCCAGCCAATCGATACCAACGACGGGCCGCGCCCGGAGTCCCTCTGGGGAGAGCGTGCATCGTGGCTTGCAGAACAATTGCACGTAGAACGGCCCGCTGTCAGCGGAACGAGTGCTATGGTCGTTGAGTTCCAAGACCCCACGCGGGACGACCGACCGGACGTTGAAGATCTCGCACAGGATTTCGTTGACGCCTCTGTCAAGTACTTCTGGCCAGCCATCTATCGGGGTGATCTCGAAATCACGGTCGAAACACCTGACAACACACTGACTGCCGACGTCGAAAGCGTCCCGGCGATCCGACCGTTCGTCGAGGCTTACGAGGAGAGAACGACGGACACTCAGACATTGGTGGACCCCGGAGATGTTGCTGGACTCGATATCCCAGTCAATCTCCCGCCTCGTGCCGATGGAACCGAGACACCCGATGGCTCGGTTCGGTTGTCGGCTCGCCTTGCGTCCCCTGCGGACGACGATGCATACCTGAATAACATCGCACTGTTCCGAGGAGCGGGGATGGTAGTCAAGTACTACGACCAGAGTCGTGTCGCCTACGGAGACCGGAACTTCTTCGGCGTAATAGCGGCTGGCGAAGCACGACCAGAAAGGTCTCCTTCAGATAGTGACCGAGAGATTGACCGGTTCTTGCGGTTCGCTGAGCCGCCCGAGCACGACGAGTGGGAATCCACTGAGAACCTCCGTGAACAGTACCAGCGTGGATTCCGGATGGCACTCGATGAGATGTTCGGAACGCTTCGTGATGGCCTCCGTCATTTGATCTCGAAGGGCAGCAACAACGACTCCCTATCCGACAACGTTCTGAATCGGTTCCCGATCCACGGGAGCGGGAATCCCCGATCTACGACCTCGCCCGCCGACCCTGTCTTCGAAATCGACAGTTCATCTCGCTTTGACGGCGATGTGTGGGAGATTTCTGGTCGAATTAAAGTACTCCCAGAGGAGTTCGACGGATGGAGTGCCGACATCTCACTTACCGGTGTTGGTGAAGACGGATCCCGTTACGACGACATACCCATTGATTACGTCGAAATCGATCAATCCGGCGTCACCGTGTCGCATGACGATGGATGTGTTCACCTCGTCGCCGATGAAGACGTCAATGAACTCTCGTTCTCGGGTCGTTCTCATTCCGACGAACCCGCTGACTTGGTACACGGTGATGTGGGTGCGACACAACTAGAGATACTCGCAGAGTTACAGACACTTGAGGAGAATCAAGCGTGACCAGACACTCTCAACAATACCGTACTACGACACTGCCGTTCAGCTACCGCAATAAAGGGATAGATTTCGATCTGGACTCGTTCACCGTTGACGACGGGGATCGAACAACGCTTGAGCTGAATCCGTCACAGACAGAGATTGACCTCACGTCGGCAGTGTCGTCGTCTGAAAGTAGTGACGAACCAGATTGGAACATCATTACCCTCCACGGGAAACTTCGCCTACCAGAGGAAACGGTACAGGCAGTCTTTCCAGAAGACGAACAGGCAGAGCCTCCGGCCAAACTATACGTCACCATTCGCTGTCACAAGACGATTTACCGTGACCGGATCGTCATTTCCGAAGCACCTACCACGTCTGGTGAATACGATGTCAAAATAGAAGTTCCGAAGAGCACTGTCCGAGGAACTGTTGAATTGCGTCCGTATCTCGTTCGCACCGAACCCCACTCAGGAGAGGAACCGAACGATTATGCTGATCAGAAGAATTTCCGTGTCGCTAGTGGAACACTATACTACGTTGTTGTTGATCGTGCCGACAGCGAAGAGCGAGCCGCCATTGATGGTGAGCGAGTCCGATTCTCACAAAACGCTCACCTTCCAGATGGGAATAAGCTATACTACCTTGACTTCCGGAACGAGAGTCGTCCTAAATTGTGGATCAACTCCGACCATCCCCGTATTGCCGAGGTACTCCAGAGTAGAGGTTCTGTCGGGGCCGAGGCTCGGATGCGTGACGTGATACTTGACCAAGTGAGCTACGGTGTGTGGGTACAATTGCTTGTTCGGGCAGGGAGTGCTGTAGATGTAGGGGATGAGGTGGAACATGAGTGGCAGGAAATGGTGCTCCAGACGTTTGCAGCTAATCTCTACGATACTAGTGACGTATCGGAAGCTACTCGACGTCTCAGGAACGACCTCTCTGACCCGCAGACCCTACCCCATGTAATACAGCGGATCGATAGCGAACTTCAGGAGTACATTGACCCCAGAGAACAACTGATTCATCTTATGGAGGAGGGCCTCCAGATCTAACATGACTGAGACAGAATTACACCGACTGACCGAAGACGGACGTCGCCTCGTGGGTCAGTCGTTCATGAAAGGCGAGACGACGCTAACCGACGAGCAGCTGAACGAGTACGTAGAGCCCATGCCGGGTCATCCGACGGTCGATCTTGACAGGATCGATTCCGCGGTAAAGGTAGTACTGGAGGAGTACCCGGAGTACGAGACGGCTATAGATGGCTCACTCGCTGAAGACATTCACCGAGGCCTTGATATCACGAGACGAACTGCCGGTGATCCGGGGCTCTGGCACTGGCTAGCAGTCGTCCGGTACCCCGATCTCGTCCGACACCGCTGGGAGTACCGCTCCGAGGAGGCGATGAGAGAGAAGTTCCTCGGTGCGGGCTCCGACTTGTACTCAAACGCAATCCACCGCCTCTGGTGGATCGCGGAGCTCACTTCCCGTGGCGACGATTATTCGACGACTGACGCGGTCTTTGCAAATCAGACGATGGTCAACAAGGTGTTTGACCGCTGGTTCGCACGATATCAGCCCGCCGTTCGAGCCATGTGTGACGAACTCGCAGACGAAAAATCACGCGTCATTGACGAGACGACAAGACGGTTTAACCACGCATTGACGAATGTACAGCTTGAAGCATTATCAGAGAACGAGGCACGAGAAATGATTAGACAGATCGTCGTTGAGTCTCGGTAAGAACCTCTCCCTTAGCCTCAATAGTGAGGAAATCGTCTATGGAGAGAATCTGTAACGCTGAGTCAGTGCCGTAGCGACTCACTATTTGATCGTTGATTCGCTCCGGTACGGACTTATTTTCTGATCGGAAAAAATCCGCAAAGGAGTCGGGGAGTCCATCACCACCCCCGACCGATTCATCATCTTCTACAGCACTTCCCGTATCCTCGTCGCTTCCCAAGAGGTCCTCAGTGTCTTCTGTGAGGAATGTACCTGATCCGCCATTTCGACTCCACGCGGCTGCATCACAGAGAACTCTGATATCAGCCTCGTTCTCAACGACACCACGTAGCAGGCCAACCAGCTGAGCGTCAACCCCATCAAGGGCTAAGATAGTGAGAACTCCGTCAGTTTCGAAGAGTTCGTCTCTAGCTTTCTCCAGCCGATTGATCAGCTCGTTCAATCGACGAACCACTTCAACGTCATCCATCTCGGTGAGGTCGGAGTATAGGTCAATGACGTACCGAATGTCGTTCTTTTGATGCAGGTCCGCGGAATCGTACCCATCCAGATCGTTCGCCGCGGCGAACTCCAAGAGCTCGCGGTGGATGTCCTGGTGCCGATCGGCTACTGAGACGAACTCACGCTTGATGCGCTCGCTGGCTACTTTGTCGTGAGGGGAGTCTCTGAAGAGCTTTCTTGCGTCAGTCTCTCCTTCAACAGCGTAAGCGAACAACACGCAGGTATCGGTAAACACGTCTTGTACGTCCTCTTCTGGTACACTTTCATTCATCTTGACGCATTGCCTGGAGCGCGACTGTTCGACCGATAGTTTCCACGTCGTCATCATGTTCAGGGTACTGAGCTGAGCTGGGAACTAGACCTGCATCCACGCACGATTGACTAACACTGTCGATATGTTTCTGTAGGTTGTCCTCCACAGAGAAGTGCTTCTGGGCAGACCACTTCCGCAAGGTTGGGGCATTCGGGCCCTTTGCACTCTCTTTCGACATCAAAAGGGCGGGATACTCCCAGATCCACTCATTGTAGACCTGTTTTAGTTCTTCCAGCGCGGCCACCTGTGTCTCCGTGACTTCTGAGGCACGCGTCTGACTGAGGACAAGAAATGCGTCCTCTACCAGATTCGTAAACTCTCGGACCTTGTCAAGTGTCTGACTCAGGAAGTCGATACCTACCAAGCCGAGGTGGATACGAGCAGCAGTACGTCCGACGTCCTCATACTGCTCTGTTTCGAACACTGGAGAAGACCGATCTGCTGAGGATTTCTGCCGAGCCGTTTGAACCTCCTCTAAGGCGGAATCAAGGTGCTGTCGGAGCGCTACATTCCCCAGGTACAAGTCCCGATACTCCACCGGCGCGTGTGACTCGTAGAATGCCGCGAGGAAGTCTAGATCGCTCGCGTACCACGAGTCCTGGTCTAACCCGGGTGTGAAGTCACTCTGTCGGTAGAAATCAACGATGTCGTCGAAAGCTGCCGTGAATATCCCCGACTCGCGTGCGTCCGGTGTAGGCATCTGCGTGCTCGCCGGACCGACCGTTCCCGATTTCGGAGCTGCTGGCATCACGGCCCCGAACTTGTACCAGCTATACGTGATTGGGAACGCCTCGTCACTACCAGAGAAGTACTTGACCGCGAGGTACGTGTACTTCTGTCGCTTGATCCGAGTCCCGTACTCCCAGTTTAGGTCGGAGTGCTCTCTCACTGCCTGTTTCAGGGCAGTTTCGACTTTTTCAAGGACGTTAGACTCGTCCGGTGGGGTATTCGGATGCATTACCGCGTTACCTCGGGGAACTGTGTTTGAATATTCGACACGAAGTACGTGAGAGTAAGTGTACTCATACGAACTTGCTACTCGTATAAATATCTTTCTGGCTCTGTTGAAACCCTCAGTTCATTATCAGGGATGCTCAGAAAACAAGTTAGCTGGCTTTGCATCATTAATTTACCATTGATGAATCCATCAAAAGCTATTTCTTATTAAGATACATCACACTACAAAATGTATCAACTAAAACTGAAATCAGGAGATTTCATTCAAGCTACTATTGTGAGCATCAACAGTGGTGATGTAACGGTTGATACATCGCGGTGGGTCAACGTCGATACTGCGTACGTTGAAGACGTTAGTGAGAATTCAGCTATTGTTCCCGGAGCTGAAATTTATGCAGAGGTGGCAGACGTTGAATCTGGATCAGCACGACTAGTGCAGAAACGTGGTACGTATCATCGAAACCATCTGCCGGGAGATAAGCTCCGTGTACAAACTACTGAGCGAGTCTCATCAAAGCTCTGTAAGGCGACGATGGATGAGACACGGAATATTGACTCACTGTACGTTGTTGGAGTCTCAAGTTGTGCCGATGTGACCGTTGAACTTAGAAAACTACGAGGCCAGACTGCGATTGGATTGCCGAGTATTACGCATCATCCAGGACTGGTGCCTGGAGAACGGGTAACCGTCGAAACGACCGCTGGCTCAACATCGGCCGTGGTAACGGGGGTGCCGGACGAAGAGTGTCAGATAGTACTCCCGGGCGAAACAGTCCTCGTCGAACTCTCAGAACCGGCACCCGCATCCGGGCCAGCGACAGTCCAAATCACCGACGACAGCGAGGAGACTTTGACAGCCAAACTGGAGAATATCCCGGCCGACTTACCAACTGGAAATGAGTCTTTCAAGACGAGTGTAACGGTAAACCGCGGATACACCACGATTGAAATAGACGATACTGAAGTGGAAATCAAAATCGAACTGGAAGAGTCCTTTCCCATCACTGGCTATGGGCTTATTGAAGTCAATGATCGTCAAGAGGGGATCTATCAGGGACACTTAGTGAAATATATTGATCCAGAAATCACGCCTGGTAGACAGTACGACGCCAGAGTATCTGCCAAAACAGGTCAAGCACGTCTTACAAATAACGACCAGACCGTGTTGGTAAACATAATATCAAATATATCTACGACAGGTAAGGCTACCGTGAGAGTCAAAACTATTTCTGACGAGATCGTGGGTACTGTTGTCGGAGATATCGAACCGGTTGATATCGACGATGCAGAGAAACAAACTGTCGATATGACCAATCTGAGCAAATTGTAGCTTGTTCGCAAGGGATCTTTCGGGGTATCTGGTCACAAGGTCGGAGTGCCCTCTTTGAATCGAACCCTCGGCGACCGCGCGGGGTCAAACGCCGCCGAGCTTCTGCTTGGCGCACTTGGGTCGTGCCTAAGCGTCGGCTACGCAGCGAATGCCGCCCACATTGGCATCAAGCTCAATACACTCCGGATGGAGATAGCAGGCGATATCGACCTCAGAGGATTCCTTGGCATCTCCAAAGATATTCGTCCCAGCTATGAGTCAATCTCCTGTATAGTCTACGCCGACGTCGGCGGACCCAAAGAAGAACTCAATGAGACAACCTCAAAGTTCGATGTACGACGTGCTGAATAGGCGCGTTGTCTGCAGCAAAGTACCGATACATTATCAATGGATGAGGATATTCAACATAGCCTTGCCGCCAACACAGGTGAGATTCTTGTTATTGACAGATGCCCAGTGGCTTACTTGATTGGCCGGCGGAGCCGTCCCATTTTGTCGAGTTCAACAAACGCCTCCGGGATAGTCTCAATGCCTGGGCGATCCGGCGTTCCTTCGTCAGGTTCGTAGAGCGTGGGCTTGTTTAGACGATTCTTGATTGCCGTGTCAAGTCGTTCAAAGACTCCATCTGCACTATCTGGAACTTCGCCAAACCGCTCAAACTGGAAGCCTGGGTAGGTGCGTTTCTCTTCATTGACATTCTCTAATTCAAAAAACCGAATTGCTCGTGGGGATGCATATCCGACCACAACAACCTCTCGATTCTTCACGTGAATGGCTCCGTAGGCACCACCGGACGAAATACGCCGAAGTGTGTTTTTTGTTCTGGTCTCGGCTGCCTCATCGCTTTCGTCGGGATCTAAATTCGTTCCCATCCCGAAATCAACGACACCGATACCGTTCTGAGTGAGTTCACGGCAAGTAGACTGTGGCAGATCGGGGTTATTACGATGGAGTACGACTGTTGCGCCTTCGTCGGTAAACGATTTTGTAATATTCTGGTCTGACACGACAGTAACTTTGTCAATGCCGTTTTATTTAGTGTTTACTCGTCACCTATGTGAAATGGTACTGCTATCGCTGGTGGTACTTCAAAATCCCCGCTATATGTTCAGCACGACTCCTGAAACTTACCACCTCCTGAGAGTTTCATTAAGATAGACGAAATCAAAAACAGATAACTGCTAGACCCGCATCACGAGCAGAATCGCCGACTATATCGGAAGATCAACTGGATACGAGTACTCAAACACTTCATCAAATACTTTCACGGCTTCCTTAACGATGTCATCTTCAACGACGACGCCGAACTCAAAGTTAGTTGAAAGACTCGTATCGGTCAGGTTCGCGCTTCCAACGTAGCAAACCCTCTCGTCAACGATCACGATCTTCGCGTGAGTCGCAAACGCCTGAGATCCTTGTTTCTCGTCCCATCGGTAGAGATCTCTCACCTTGAAGTTGTCACGGTGTTGCTCGTCAATCAAGTCCCACATCTTGTTGAGCGTCGTTCGTGTATCGCCTTCCTCGTCTGCGGTTTCTCGGGTCAGTAGTTGTGTCTCGACACCCCGCCGAGGGAGACTCGCAAGATCAGACACGAGTTCGAGTGACGGGTCAAAGTACGGGTTGGCGATCCGGACAGACGAATCGGCGTCAAACACTTGGTTGCGGATCGTAGAGGCGATATCGGGGATCGAACGGACTTGTGCGGAAGTCGGTTCGAATCCTCCCGGAAGTGTGGCCACGAACTCAACAACGTCGTCCTGACCCGCCTGGGAGGAACGACCGTCTGCTGCAATCACTGCGGCTTGCTGGGTTAGTACTCGGTCTACTTCCAGAGGATTGACCTCGAAAGTGTAGTCCGCAAACCCCCGCTCGTCGGTTGCTGATTGAGTTGCTGCTCCGTTCTTCTGGAGACAGGTGAAGAGGGCAGCCGCTTCTCGGGTGGTTAGTGGTGTTTCTAACCCTTGATCTACGTCGCCCCGAATTACGTCGTCACGGTCAAGGGCCAAGATAGTATCTCGGATTGCGACGACACGGTCAGGGTCGTCAAACTGGCGGATCACCGCGAAATTCGTGCAAATCGCGTCGTGGTCGTCAGTCACACGTACTCTGACTCCCAGAACGCAGGAATTCGTCCCCTGTCGTCGCCGACTAGATATCGACGGTCAAGGTTCCCATTTGCGCTCTCGCAAGCGACTTCACTCATGTGGAGGCACGCGTGGCAGGCACCGTCCTCGTGTTCACACACGGGGTCATACACGCACTGCTGGACGTCCGCTATCGTCTCGTCCACCCAGGGGTGAATCCTCGTCTTAAACAGTGTGTGCATCCCTCCTAAGGAGAAGTGTTCGGTGCTGCTCGCGTAGAGGAAAATCGCCGGAATGCTCGGCATCACGTACTCCGAGATGCTGTTGCTGTCGAGACCACACTGTCCGCTCGCCGTCCGCATCAGCGCGTGGCTCATTGAGTGGAGGAGCGTGTATACTTCCCGTGTGAGGTCGTCTTCGATGGGCGAGTAGTGATCTCGAAGTTCATTCGTGTCTACGTTCTCTAAGAACCACTCCTTGAGGTCACTTTCATCGTCTGTATCGGGACGTTCGACACCACGCAGTGAGCCTTTCTCGTCTAGCCACTCAATGATCGCGGATCGATCCACTTGGAGGACTATGGCCTCAGAGGGAGTTTGGTCAACGTACACGGGGGTACTGTCTTCTCCCCGTGGATGCGGGAAGGGCTGTAGGTCCGTCCGCGACCGTTCAGGGCGGTCGCGTGTGAACCCGAACGTATAGTTCAACAGGGGGAGATTGTCCACAACCCACGCTGACGCAATGTTCACTTTCTGGAGTTTTTCGGGGTAGACCTCTGCCTCCGGGTTCGATTCGAGGAAATCTTCCCGCTCCAAGAGACCGTCCAAGGACAGAGGAGTGGGTTGACGCTCCATCCCCTCCGTCGTGTCTATATTCCCTTCGTATCCCTGAGTTGAGCGAAGGTAGGTAAAGAGTTCGTGAGAGAGCGTCGAGTACGCCTGATCGACATCGCTATCGCCGCCTCGCTGAGAGGGAAGCTCAACACGTTCACGGTTCTCTTCGACGACCTCTTCTCGTGTCGAACCCTTTATTGTGTCCTCTGCGACATCGAAGACATCTCCGAGATCCACACCACTCTCAATCATCTTTTCAACCTGTTCTGCGCCCACTTTCTCCTTCAGTTCCTCTATCTGCTTCTCCCGACGTTTCGCGTCGCGTTCGTCCGTCGTCATCCGGCCGAGTTCTTCGTAGGTCTTCCCCTCCCCTTCAACGACGTCGACGAGATCACCGAGGTGGGCGGCCATCAGTATGCGGGCCCAGCTCTCCCCGTATTCGATGTCGCCGCTGTATCGTTGGTCGATTGGAAGGTTGACGAGGACGTCGCCCTGGGAGTAGTAAACGGAGTTGCTGGCTATCGGACGGAAGTAGACTCGTTCCTTGTTGCACTTGGTACACCGCTTCGACATGTTCCCACAGAAGTCGCCACACACACCACAGTAGAAGTACCACGAGAGGGGGTTGTTGATGTTCTGTTTGTTGAGGTAGATGTGGTCATATCCATGGTTCGGGTTACTGCAGGGTTGCGGGTTGATCGACATCATGTTCCCGCAGTCGTGTACAAGGACGAAGGCGAGTTGCCGGAGTTCACCGCCACACTCGGGGCACTCCCCGTTAGTGTAGACGAAGTGACTGGGCTCTTGCTTACTCACCACCCGGTGACAACTTCGGTTCTGGCAGTACATGGTCAGCGGGTAGAGGGATCCGACCACGCGATTTGGTCGGCGGAAATCCACGTCGTCCACCGTGAGGTCTACCCAGGGATCCTCGTCGTCGTTCCGGAAGCTAGATGCCTGGGTGGCGATCTGTTCGGCGACATAATTCGCATCAAGCGAGCTGACCTTGCCGGTCTCCCACCGAGACACTTTCATTGACAGTCCCCGTCGCCCGTAGTCAAACAGCGACTCGGGACCGAATCGATACATCACCTGCGCCAGACCGCGTTTCATCTCTGAGTCTGCCATGATCACTGCCTCCTGTCGAACATATTCAGCACCTGTGCAGTACCCGTATCAACGTCTACAGGAAGCTGTTCGTCAATGTCCCGTAGACTCCGCATCGGCCCTCGGTCGTCCTCACTACGCTTAATCATGTTCCCGATCCATCCCTGATAGCCGTCCTTCGGATGGCCGGACATGCACCGTTCCCAGATGTCCTCAAACTCCCGCTCAACTTTCCGCTCGTAGAGATCCACCGTCCGGTCCTCTGCCCACCCAGGGCGCTGGTCAGACGTGACACAGTAGGACCGCTTCACGAATTCAAGTAGCTCATCCTTGTTGAGGTCGCCCGCACGCTGGGCCTCACGGAACGAGTCGTAGAGGTACACACGCCCGACGGAAGATTCGAGTTGCTCGTCGTAGTACTGGAGGAGCGTCGCAGCGAAGATACCCGGCATTGTGCAGCTCACCGCGAACTCGGCCCACCGTTCCAGCGGGGTCGCTTCAACAAGGAGGTCCTGGAAATCGTGGTACCGGTCGAATCGCGTGTAGTGAGAGCGGTCGCGGACGTGAACCGGGTTGAACAGATCGAAGACAGTGCCCGTGACGTGACGACCAACACGGGAATACGCCTGGATATACTCTGCGGTCTGTCGTGGCATACCGAAGAACGATATGAAGTTAAGCGTATCCACGTCAACACCGTGGGATATCATGCTCGTCGCGTTGACGATGTCCACAGGATCGTCAGGATCCTCCGATTCGAGACGTTCCAATACATTACGAACGACATCGAATCCCGTCTCACCGCTCATCACTACGGAGTTCAGCGCGTCGCGCTCTTCGTCCCGCGTCTCAAGCCATGGGTTGATCATAGAAGGGACGGCACGCTGGAGACGGTCGCTGTCCACTTTCTGGATGTTGTACGCGATCTGCGTATCGTAGTACTCCAAGATGTCCAAGACAACGTTCCGCTTCTCCGAATTGTCGTCCGGAAGACCGAGGTTAACTACCTCCCCATGCGGTGTCGTCCGGTGGTGTTCCCGTTCTAACGCTGCCGAGAGTTCGCCTGGATTCCGTTGGTAGTGCTGGACAATGTCAGCGTACTCACGGAGAACCTCAACCAACGCGTACGTCCGCGATACGTTATGGGGGACCGAACCGACGATTCGACGACCGAGTCGGTGGGGATCCTCGTATGCGTAGAACGACTGCTTGAGGAGCGGGCCCGGAGAGGGGTAGGTGTTCACGTCCTTCCAGTAGAGGGCGTGGACCTGGTTCTCGGCACCTTTGATCGTCGCCGTCGCGGTAACGTTCTTGATGTCCCAACCGTCACCGACCCGGTTGGCCCACTCCTGGAGGAACGTCTCGTAGTGGGAATCAAACGCGCCGAACTCCTCTCGGAGCAAGTGGAGTTCGTCCTGAATCAGGACTGACGGTGGGTCTACTGGATCAACGTCATCTACGTCTTCGTCGCAGCTGTACCGCGAGTATCCCCGGTTCGCAACTAGACATTGGCTCTCGCCCGAGAACCCGTGCTTCGGGCAGCGTTTCTTCAACCGCCCGAAGAGAGTACGGAAACGGCGTTGCATCCCGACAACCGCGATCTTGTCAATCGTGCTCACGACGAAGGTTGGAGCGTACCGATAGACCTCTCGATCTGTCACGTAGATGGGGAGCTCCTCTTCGTCGCAGTCGTCGTTCGTGCAGATGTGGAGGAGGCGCATCTGGTCGTAGTCGCCGTCCAGCTTGACGGCATCCTCTCCACAGAACGGACACGTCGTCACGATCTTCCACTTCTCGGCGTATCGACTGTCCTCCTCTTTCACCAAACTGATGTTGTCTGTGAGATTTCCGTCTTCGTCCGTCTCCATTAGTTGGTTCGGTGTGTTCCCACTCCCGACGAAGTACCCGAGGCTGAACTCGTCGGTGTCTGGGCACTCACGACGGCGAATCAGCTCCGCTTGGGCGAAGACGTCCGCGATACGCTGGAGTTGCTGCAAGGAGAGCAACCGGAGGGGAAACTTCGTGAGCGCCGTCGTCCCATGAGCCTTCCCCCGGAGTCGATCTCGGAATGCGGTGAAGACAACGAGGCCGAGGTACGCCTCAGTCTTCCCACCACCGGTAGGGAAGTAGATCACGTCAACCTCGTCCAGACAGTGATCCTCTTTATCGATATCCTCAGTTTGAGCCACGATGTCCGGGATGGCCATGACGATATAGATAATCTGGAAGAGGTACCACTCCTCGTACTTTTCCCCCATCTGGTCAAACGTCTGGTTCATGAACTTGAACGCCGCTCTACTGTGGCCCACGTCGTCCTGGATGAGCTTCCGGCCTTGGTCAAAGCGCCGTCGTTCTTTCTCGAACGCCTCCAAGTTTTCGTCGAATTTCTCGCGTGCTTCGTCGCTCCGGTCGGTTAGAACTTCGGAGCGCATTGACTCGTATTGTTCTCGGGCCTCTTCCATCTCCCGAGAGATGCGGTCCAAGTGCGTCTCAATAGTCCCCCACGCGAAGTCACTGAACGGGGCTGAAAGCGTCTCTCGGCTACGGTACTTCCGCTGCTCGTGAATCGGAACAGTCACCGTCTCTATCGTGGTTGGATCGGTCCGTTCAACGCTACAGTTGCGTCCGAGACCATCCATCTCGGGGTCGTAATGGTACTCGTTCCTGATCTCGTCGGAGACGAACGGCTCTATCGGGGTCTCCTCAACAGAAACACCGGAATTGACGTCAAAAAAGAACGCCCGCCACTCTTCGCCTTTCGGGTCAAGTGCGTCAGGGTACTCAGCACCGTGTTTGTTCACGAAGGAGACGGAGACGATAATGTCGTCCTCATCGTATTGAGCTGTAAGTGATATCTCGAAATCCCACACCGGTGTCGGCGTGTCTCCACTAAATCGTTGTTCTAAGAACGTCTCGAAGACTTCCTCGTCTTCCAGAGCAGTCTCCGGAATCTTGTCTTCGTTACGACTGTCTACCTCTTCCGGCGGGTCCGGCTCTCGGTACCGGCGCTCATCTTGCCGGTAGGTCTCCATCGCATCCGTCAGTGCTTCATCAGCCGTGAGTGGGGGTAGCTCGCCGTCGGACTTTGCGGCTCGCTTTAGATCGCCTGCAGTAACTGTGAGAGGGCCAGCTTCAATCTGTACGCGTTCGTACACTGGTCGGAGTTCCTCTAGTGAAGCGTCGTTTCCTGCATGCTCCCCGGATTCTTCGTCTTCGGAATCTCCTGCCTCGGACTCTTCGTCCTCCTCAGGGGGTGTAAGCGCATCGTCTTCAGCAATCTCCGGATCGAATCCGATAGGCCCGCCGAACTCCTGTTGCTCCTTGTAGGTTGGCAGACGACGATAGTAGACCTTCGCAGTAGGATTGATCGTCACCGTCTCGTCGTCCGGAACTGACGCTGGGAGTTTGAACTGGAGCCCCATCGTAAAGGGCGCAACTCGTGTGGCGATGTTCCCGAACGCGTCGTCGGATTCCTGAGCTTCACGGTACTGGTACTGGCTTGCTAGTGCGCCCGCGAAGAACTGGTCTTTCGGATTAACGTCGTAGACGGTCTGACCATAGTCGCCTCGTCCCGTGATTCGTTCAACGAGTCGTTCCAGTAGAACGTTGTTGACTGCTTGGTGCTGTTGATACTCCTTGTCGTCTTCTGTTCCTACCTCGTATGCGTCGTCCGGTGGTCGAACGTACCGACGAGAGTCGGATTGTGGTGGGATTTCACGCGGCCCGAAGCTCATATGCTCTCATCACGACAGGGTGTGATAAATTTAGGGAGGTGGACAACTACGACTGAAGCCCCAAGACATCTCGCTCATCAGTACAGGTGTTCCACTTCGTGTTGTTGAGTTACGGTATCTGAATAATGAGTGTCAGGTGCCTGTATCAGCGACAGTGGGGTCGGCGTACCACTGGCCAGAGTTTATTGAGCAGTTAGATGGTCAAGGCAGTCGCGCCACAATCGAGTTTGACGAAGCTATAGAGAAAGTCCAAGAGTTCGCACAAGAGCTATCGTAGCAACAAATCTAGTGAAGTTAGAGTTCTGCGTGTCCGGCCTTATAACCAGGGACGCTCTCCTCTTTGTTCACAGACTCAACAGTGAGCCGGAGGAGATGTCTGTCCACGTCAAAGTCACTCAAACGGATCTCGGGCGACTCACTGACTACTACGTCTTCAAACTCACCACTTGTCGCTGCTTGTAACATATGTTCCTCCAACGCTTCTCTGAGTTTCCGATAGAGGTTCTCTATTTGATGTACTGCACTCCACACAGTATCTATGTTCTCAACGACGAACTCTAATTCGTACGCCTCGGCAATAGCTAACATACTATCCTTAGAGCGTGTGCGACTCACGTCCTGATTGTACCAGTTTCGGTAGGTCACTCGTGTCTTTTGATCATCTTCGTCCAAGTGCTGTTCCACCTGCCTGATAAAATCGTTAAGTTCGTCATTTCGGTCTTCAATAGCTCTCTTGAGTAAAACACGCCAACTACTCGCGTAAAAAGCGAGCTGTGCATCACCGCGCTCTCGTATTAGATCGTAGAGACTGTCTCGCATCAACTCAGTATCTCTGAAGTGGAGGATAACATCACCCGAACGAACGTCCTCAGCCTTCTTAGTGAATATCTCTCCGTGGTCTGACCGGAGAATTGACACCTGTTCGTTCGGCCTGTAGTATATTTTTCCACCCCGTTCCACCCGTAATACAGTGCAAGTGATCCTAGAGCTGTGGTTAGTATAGACCTCGTTTTCACCGTCTCCGACTGGGTCTTCACTGGGAGTCTGATAGTCGGGATTGAACGTACGGACTAACTCTGCTAAATCTTCCTCGGCCTCTCTTTTTCGAAGATCTACGTCCTGCACAAGATCACTTTTGGATCTCGTTTCTGGATCAGGAACGGTGACCTGAACCAGCTCTGGCGACGGTGTCATCTCGCCACCGCAAGCTGCCTCAGTCACTTCAACCGCTAGATCCCACTCAGACCGACGTGAAATTTCCTCAAACGTCTCGTTCAGCGATTCAACTTGGCTCTTGAGCAATCTGAGTTCAGATGGGTAAGCGAGGATGACGACGTGGGGGGCAACCGCTAGGCGGAGTAGGGACCGTTGATTGTACGGGGGAGCACCATAGAGGATCGCGTGATCTGCAGATTCTGTCTTTCGAACACTTTTTGCGTCGTGGACCTGAAGCGATTCAGCAAAATCCTCGTACAGTGACCTGTACTCTGTTTGTAGGTAAGTCACGACTGATTGTGCTGCGTTTCCTGTCGGAGTGACTATAATGACGCTCTCGCCTTTGTCTGCGATTTCTATAAGAAGTGATGCGATCTGTCCTTCCTTTTTTTCTCCAACCGGCACGTCCGTCCATTGATCCGCCAATTCTCTGATCTCGGAAACGGCATCTCTGTAGGTTCCTGCCGCTGGTGATGCGCGCGAATCTGAGCCTATACGTGACGCATAGCGTTCAAGCTGATTGACACGCGCCGATAGAGAGCGTCTTGAGTGTGCTTCTGCAATATTTAACGGAGACAGGAGCTCTTCAATTTGGCGAACGGCGTAGCGCAGACTTCTTCGAGCACGCCAGAGCGTATCCTCGTCCATCTCTCGCACCAGTTTCTCAAACTCGAAACGAGCCGATTGCACGTTTCTTAGGAGTCCTTCAACTGTATCTCCACCTGGCGCGTGCACCTCAATTGAGACGCCGGAGGCACGATTCCTGAGTTGATCCCCTACACGGGTTATTTTGTGTTGTAATTTTGCACCGGTGTCGAAGAGAGAAAGGCAGTCCCTACGGCGACGGTCTGTTTCTGTCGCCTCTCGTAGCAGTTCTGTAGGCCAACACCATACAGACGCTTGATCAGAAACTATGTCGAAGAGGTCACTCAACGGGTCACTCGTGAAGTACGAGATCGCTGGAATTCCGTTCCGATTACGCCACTTCCGGAGCTCTGCTAACCGCTCTTCGGTAAACTTCACAGTGTCGTCGTACAAAACACAGGCGACGCGCGACCCAACAATGTCTGTCGGAATCCGTTTACTCGTATAAGTAAAGAGGAATCTGGGGACTGAGCCATCAAGGTCCCCCGTCACTCTCGATAATTCGCCTTCTGTATTCACATTCGCTATCGGCCACTCAATTTCACTGAGTGAGTCATCAGAGGGAGATCCTGGAGGAGTGAACGCTCGGAACCTCTCCCTAATCTGAGTGTCCGAACTCATTACGAACACCATATTTCGTTCCTCGCCAGTAGTCGCCGTCAAGACGTCGGCAGCAATAACGGAAATCTGCTCGGATTTTGACGTCGGGTTCACTACACACAATTCTGAACCGGTAGTGATACTGCGACGGATCAACGATGAGTGCAGTCTAGTCGTCTGAAGTACGTCAATCGGTCGTCCGTCACGTAAGAGAGCTCCGGTGTCAATTGTCGGTAGAGGGAGAGCTGATTTCCTGAGGCCGTCCGTGAACGACATACCGCAGACAACAAAGTTCTCTCTGATATCTTTTGTCCCAGTACAAATCGTAACCGAACAAGCCTATTGACGTCCGTTGGTTACCAGAGTCCACTCACGTTAGCTCCGAGAGTGTCAAGAACGGCCAGTATTCAGGAGTGCGAGAGACTATCTGATCAATCTTGCCTGCAGCTGGCACGGATGGCATACGCATGCTCGCTAACAGAGTTGAGATCACTGGATGAGGAGTGACGCTCTCCCATCGATTTTCTTCTCTGTTTTTAGTATCGGTCATCTTTCGCACGACAGCATTGAGGTATCCTCTGCTGATTGTGACACGCGACTCACTATCAGAACTTCGGTACGCGTCAAGGACGAATCGGTACGCCTGTAACTCGTAAACTAGAGATTCAGTGGCCGATTCATTCGACTCAACGAATAATTCTATCAGCTCTATCACTTTTTCGCGCGCCTCTTCTGCCCCCCGTTCTCTTCTGATTTGCTCACCCGCCAAAATAATCTCGTGCCGTCTCGCATCCAAACGGAGAAGTTCGGCAGTGTCGTTGTCGCTCGTCAATAATTCTCTAGCCACTCGACAATGTTCTCTCGCGTCGTAAAATTCGTCGTCTTCCCAGCACTCCTTCGCGTGCAGGAGTTCCCTGTAATAAGTAACGAGAGTCGCGCTCTCTAGTTCAAGATCTCTCGCAATTGGATTAATCTCCACAGCGACAAGGAAATCCTCGCTAACGTCAATGAGTAAGACTTCGGTATCGTCCTTGGATAAGGAATCCATTCGAGGTAAGAAGGTCGGTACCTTGTTTACTCTGCCACCACAACCGTCCTGTGTGGCTTCGTCGATAGTTGCTGTAGCGCGTTCTCCAAGAGCAGGAAGCGACGATAAACTACCGACCGAACAGGCAACACAGTTCAGTCGTACTTGACTCACTCCTAACCGGAGAGGTCCGCGGAACGACCACTCGTACTTTGGAATTTGAACAGGAAGCTCATCTATCAGTGCCATCGCCGTTTGAGGGTCAATCTCCGAGTAGCACACTTCTATTTCGTCTCCTTCGTCGGGGCGGTACTCTGGCGGGAGGTCTGCTACACTTATTTTAACTCCCATCGGCACCACCTCGCTAACCCCTAGTCGTACGTCTCCAGACGGCCAGTCACTACCTGGTGGGAGGATGAACGGGAGACTATCCACGACACAGATACGACCACCTCGACGATCTTCATTCGGGAGGGTAACAACTTCATTCACCTTCGTCACATCATCTAACGCGTTTACACCGACGACAACAGACGCATCCTTCACCTCTTTAACTCCGAATCTAGCTCTCCTCCCCTTGAGTTCTCGTCCATCGGGAACTACGATCGGGGCTCCACTATACAACCCAATGCCGTCGTTCTCATCCTCAAATTGAATCTCTACGTAGAGGGAATCTCCCTCTTTGAGATCGCATATCGTAGGTAGTTGAGCTATACTCCCCACTAGATGTGACGGGGTCACGCCGAGGATAGCCAGTTGAAGAGAAGATACTGGCGTCGGGACTGTGTCTGAGATCCACACCGGGTAGTCCTCTACCCTGCAAAGAGTCCCATCGTTATACGGTGTGATCACTGTGCACTCTACAGTATTTCCGGTATCAGGCCGTCTCTCCTTTGGTACTGCCTCTACGCTCACAGAGACTCCGCGTTCGCTGTACCCCGTGACCGCCATTTCGAATGGGTCGGAGACACCGAAGCATCCGAGTGCGTCGGGAGTGATTGTCGGAATTCCCTCATGCAAACCTCTCGCCGTCCCGTCCGATAACGATCGAACTATGTCCACGAAGAGTACTTCACCAATTGAGGGTAGTCGTCCCTCAGGCAGAGCAGAGGGGCTAACGGCTACATGACTACTGAACACGTCCACAACACCGAGTTTCAACGTTGCACCCTGGAACCCGACAACGTCAGAGGACACGACAGGCAGACCACGCTGTGACTCAAACCCCACAATGCCCTCTCCGTCGCTGATCGTTTCTTCAACTTCCACTTCTACAACATCTCCTGCGGAGATTTCGTCAAAGGACAACGAGTCAAAAGCTGGAACAGCTACTGCGATACCACGCCTTACGAAGATTATCCGTACCGGTAGTTGATGTCCGAAGTTTAGACCTTCAAGAACTTGGGGTAAATTTACAGAGAGCAGCTTTCCGCCGTCGTATTCTGAAAACTCAGTCTTTGAACTGTAAGTTACTCGGAATACCTTCCCTACGTCTTCTACTGGCGCTGTAGATCCAGTGCTTGATAGTTGTAGTTCCTGTTGTGAAAGATCTGTTCGAGAACGCATCTCCTCCAAATATTCCTTGTTAGCGTAGGGGCGCTCCACACAAACAGCCCACAAACTGTCAATAACCTTCGCCCTAATTCTCTCCCCCTCAGCGAAGGCTGGTAGTGGGCCCACGTTCCATTCTTCACCGTCATCGGTTTGGAGCATCGCATTTCCACTATTGCTGAACCGGCAGATCACACCCTCGATCACGTCCGCCTCCAAACTCATCAATTTGAGTTCACAGATGGCACTTGTAAACTTTTAGCAATAGCTGATAATGGTGGGGAAGCGGGATGACGGGCCACTATTCTTCTAGGCTGGGTTTTGGACGTGCCAGAAATAACACGGAGCAATCAGACCCCACGCAACCGCCCTATCTGTGAACTCTTCGCCTCAACGCCGTCCTCTATCGAGTAGATTTCCACCCGGTAGAGGTATTTCCCTATTTCGAAGTCGCTGAGGCGGATGTCCGGACTCTCTGACAACATCACGTCGTCTAATGTCCCGTCGGCGGCAGATCGAAGTGCTGTCTGTCGGAGTGCTTTCTTCAGGCGACTGTATATCGTCTCCATCTCCTGGACGGCATTCCACACCTGACTAAAGTTTTCTTTCACGCCTTCGAGATCGTACGCTTCGGCGATGGTCCAGAAGCTCTTCTTCGACCGCGTCCGGTGGACTTCCATCTCGTACCACCGCTCGTAGGTGCCGCGGCCTTTGTCAAGACCCTGTCTCTCCATCTTCTCAACGAAGTCGTCAAGGTCGTCACCGGTCTCCTCCAAGGCAGCTTCAAGGTTGACTTTCCACAGGTTTGCGTAGTAGTACAGTCCGACGTCTCCGCGTTCACGAATCAACGCGTACAGTTGGTCACGCATCTTGTCGGTGTCCTCCAGGTGGACGACGACATCGTGTTCCTTCAGGCGCGAAGCGTTCTTTTTGAACAGTTTGTTGTGGCCTTCGCGCACGGTGTACACTTCGGTGTTTTTGCGGAGGTACATGGACAGGCCGTCGTCAAAGTGGACGTCAAGACAGTCGGTTTCGATCCGTCCACCAGAGGTGTTTGTCTCTTGCGTGGAGGACGTCTCGTACTCGGTAGGATCAAAGTCTTCGCTGGCCTCGTAATCTGTCTCGTACCCTCGAACGATTTCGCCCAGGTCTTCTCCTTCGGCCTCATCTACGGAGATGTCCTCACCGAGATCGCTCGTACTGGGTTCCTCGTACTCGGGAAGGTCAATGTTCACACGTTCGATATCCGCGGGTTCGTCCGTAGCGATATGGGTCAGCTTGTCGATCACGTCCCAGAACGGGGTGTCCGCAATCGACTTGAACGAATCCTTCAGGGCGTCAACTTGTGAGTGGAGGAGACCCATTTCGATGGGATATGCCAAGACGATCGCATCTGTTGCGACGTCGGTGCGAAGGAGATCACGGTCGCCCCACCGGAGTGCGCCATAGAGGACGACGTGGTCCGTCGGCTCAGCCGAGCGAACACTGTGAGTGTCGTGTATCGAGAGATCGTCACCTAGGTCGCGGTAGAGAGCAGCGTGCTCAGACTGAAGGAACGTGGTGAGTGCCTGCTTCTGACTCTCTGTCGCAGCCACGACAGAAATTGAGTCCCCCCTGTCAAGGGCACCGTAGAGCAGGTTGTCAACCAACACGCCCTGTTTCTTGTCGCCCGCAGGCACATCGTCCCAAAGTTCCTCCAGCTCTTTGAGGGCCGAGACTACGTCCCGGAACGTGCCGGTTGCGGGATTGGCCTCGGGATCGGACGCAATGCGGCCTGCGAACCGATCAAGTTGTGCGAGCCGACTCGATATCGTCGTCCTTCGGGCATGAAAGTCGGCCAAGTCGAATGGGGTCAAGAGTTCACGAAAACTCCCCAGAGCGTACCGCACGAGCTGCTGGCCTCGCTTGAGAATGTCGGCGTCCAACTCTCGCGTCAAGTACTCGAACCTCGCTCGACGACCGTTCGCTCGTTCCAAGGCCGTGAGGAGGTCCCCGTCACCGCATGTGTGGACGTCGATAGAGAGGCCCGAAACGCGGTTCTGTTCCCGCTTAGCGACGACCTGGGCACGGTGGGTTGTCGGACTCACTTCCTTGTCGGTACCGACCCACTCGTGTCCACTATCTCGATCACTCTCAACTACGGCAGACAAAAGCCGAGGTGGCCACGTCCAGAGGAATGCTCGTCCGCGTAGTTTCTCCACGAGGTCTGACGTCGGATTGCTCGTGAAGTAGACTACCGCGGGCACGTCGTTTCGCTGTTTCCATTTCCGTAATCGGAGGAGGCGTTCTTCGTCGTACTTCACGGAGTCGTCGTAGATTACACATCGAACCCGGTCTCCGACATCGTCCGAAGGGATACGTGTGCTCGTGTACGAGAAGAGAAATCGTGCAGGCTTGTCGGGATGGTTCAGGTTCTTCGTTACTGTCGCTAGGGATCCGTCTTTCGTCACATTGGCTATCGGGGTCTCTTCACGCGCGTATCGAGACTTATCATGTGGCGGCCGTATTGACGTAGGGGCAAGCTGCCGGAATCGCTCGCGGAATTCCGTATTGGAGCTGAGTAGGAAGACTGCGTTGCGGCCATCTACCTCTGGCCCGAAGAGTGCTTCAAGGGCATGGAGGTGCAGAAATTCGACTCTGTCGGACGGCGTCACGACGACAAGGTCCTGACCACGCTCAATCATCGCGTTAAGCAGACCTGCGTGTACTCTCGTCGTGGTGGGGAAATAGACTAGTCGCTCTTTGTCAGCAAGATTGCCGGAGGAAATAAACGGCGACTTTACCGCGGGCGTGTTAAAGAGCGCACTGAGCGGCACACCTCTGACAGAACCAACAAGGGTAAAAATAGTTTTCTAAATACATGTCCGGAATTAAAACTGTAAAAACATCAAGGAATTAGTCTCAGCACATTTGGTTAATCAAACCACTTGTAATCGGCTTATACGGTAA
>LFFM01000355.1_pt1 | contig 31386 bp, 30 predicted proteins | sample 643131 | NCBI WGS metagenome assembly LFFM01 (sample SAMN03777445, study PRJNA286221) | soda lake metagenome | biome: soda lake; feature: Kulunda steppe; material: water; isolation source: sample Tc-Br brine of Tanatar trona crystallizer | place: Russia: Kulunda steppe | collected 2011-07
AAGCAGGCTAAAGAAACGATTCAGAAAGAAGCTGAAAGATGTGGTATGCCTTATGTTAATGAAAGATGGCTAGGAGGTATGCTAACTAACTATCAAACTATCTGTAAGAGAATTAACCGCTTAGGAGAACTAGAAGAGATGGAAGAAGACGGTATTTTTGAGGTCTTACCTAAAAAAGAGGTAATGGAGTTAGAAAAAGAAAGAAATAAATTACGTCGATTCCTTGGTGGGATTAGAGATATGGATGGTTTACCTGATGTTATCTTTGTAGCTGATCCTGAACGTGAGGATATTGCTGTTGCTGAAGCTAATAAGTTAGGGATTCCTGTTGTAGCTATTATGGATACTAACTGTGATCCTGATTTAATTGATTATCCAATTCCAGGAAATGATGATGCAATTAGAGCTGTTAAATTATTAACTGGGATTATAGCAGATGCGGTATTAGAAGGTAATCAAGGAGAGCAGCTTGAAGAGATGGCTCAAGAGCAAGCTGAGTCAGAAAAGGAAGCTGATGCCGATAATGAGACTGATGAAGATAAAGAAGAAGATATAGACCAGTAATTTTATTGATGGCATAAGGACGTTGAGTAAGGATATAATTTGTCCTTGTGAAACGTCCTTTTTTCAAATGAGTTTAAGTTTAAGCTTTTAATTATATGATGTTAATAAGAGGAGGATTATAATAATGGGTATTAGTACTGCTGATATAAAGGAATTGCGTGAAAGAACAAGCGCTGGGATTTTGGATTGTAAAAAGGCTTTAAATGAATCTGATGGAGATATGGATAAAGCAGTTGATTATCTAAGAGAGAAAGGGATTGCTTCGGCTGAAAAGCGAAGTGACCGTACTGCTTCGGAAGGATTAGTAGCTGTGAAAGAATCTGGTGATTATGCTGCTATTGTTGAAATCAATTCTGAGACTGATTTTGTAGCTAAGAATGATAAGTTTAAGACTATAGTAGATAAATTAATTGATCATGTATTAGAAAATAAGCCAGCTGATACTAAAGAAGTTTTAGAGCAAGAATTTGCTGACTCGGGTAATACTGTAGAAAAGTTTTTAAAAGAATCTATTGCTGAAATTGGTGAAAATATTTCTTTTAGAAGATTTGCTTTCTTAGAAAAAGATGAGGAAGAGACTTTTGGTGTTTATCTACATATGGGTGGTAGCATTGGTGTTATTTTGAAAATTACTGGTGGAGATAATCAACTTGCAAAAGATTTAGCAATGCATATTGCTGCTATTAATCCGGACTATTTAGATAGAGATAGTGTTCCAGAAGCCGATGTAGCAAAAGAGAAAGAAATGTTAGAAAAACAAGCTGCAGAAGAAGACAAGCCAGAGCATATTATTGAAAAGATTGTAGAAGGTAGGTTGAATAAGTTCTATAATCAAAACTGTTTATTAGAGCAAGAGTATGTTAAAGATAGTGATATTAAAGTATCAGACTTATTAGATGATAAAGATGCTGAAATTGTTGACTTTATTCGTTATGAGGTTGGTGAAGGTATAGAGGTAGAAAAGGAAGATTTTGCTAAAGAAGTTGAGAATGAAATCAATAATTAAGTTTTAATTTATAGAGAACACACCTATTTGTGTTCTCTTTTTTTGAATTTTTATTTATCTAGAATAGTAAAAGGATTTTTTAAAAATTTATAGAATTAGTTTATAGGACTATACCAAAAGAATTGGGGGTACAGTAATGTCAGAAGCAGTGTATTCTAGAGTAATTATAAAATTAAGCGGTGCTGCTTTAGCTGGGGAGAAAGAGTATGGAATTGATCCAGAATTCATAAACTCTATTGCAAGGGAGATTAAAAATGTTTTAACTACTGGTGTTGAAGTAGCTATTGTTGTTGGAGGAGGAAATATCTTTCGTGGTGTTGCTGGAAGTGCAAAAGGTATGGATAGAGCAACAGCAGATTATATGGGAATGCTAGCAACTGTAATTAATTCTTTAGCATTACAGGATGCTTTAGAAAAGTTTGAGCTACCAACTAGAGTTCAAACAGCAATAGAAATGAGACAGGTAGCTGAGCCATATATTAGAAGACGTGCTATTAGGCATCTTGAAAAGGGAAGGGTAGTTATTTTTGCTGCTGGAACTGGTAATCCATTCTTTTCTACAGATACTACTGCTGCTTTAAGAGCGGCTGAAATAGATGCTAATGCTATTTTAATGGCTAAAAATGTTGATGGAGTTTATGATTGTGATCCAAGTCAAAATCCTGACGCAGTCAAGTTTAAAGAGTTAGATTATATAGATGTTTTAAATCGTGGACTTGGGGTTATGGATTCTACAGCTGTTTCTTTATGCATGGATAATGCAATTCCAATTATAGTTTTTGGTTTAGGAGAGATTGGAAATGTTAAGAAGGCAGTATTAGGTAAAGAGATAGGAACTTTTATTAGATAATAAGGAGGATGGAAAAATGATTACTAAGGTGGCAAATAAAGCTGAAAAGAAGATGGAAAAGGTGATTGAGGCAACAAAAAATGAGTTTAAGAAAGTAAGAACTGGTAGGGCTAGAGCTTCGATGCTTGATTCGTTAAAGGCTGAATACTATGGCACTTTGACTCCAGTTAATCAGATGGCTAATGTAGATGCTCCTGAAGCTAGACAATTAGTTATTAAACCTTATGATGCAAGTGTGATAGATGAGATAGAAAAGGCAATATTAAAATCTGATTTGGATTTAACTCCTAATAATGAAGGGGATTTAATTAGAATTCATATTCCACAATTAACTGAAGAAAGAAGAAAGAGCTTAGCTAAGGTTGTTAATGAGAAAGCTGAAGATAGTAGAGTTAAAATTCGAGATGTTCGCCGCGAAGCTAATGATGAGTTAGAAGATTTGGAAAAGGATAGTGAAATATCAGAAGATAATTACCACCGGGGGTTAGAAACTATTCAAGAACTTACTGATCAGTATATAGCTAAAATTGATCAAATACTTGAAAATAAAATCGACGCCATAATGGAAGTTTAAGTTCTTACCCCCTCTTATTGTGAGGGGGTTATTTTATAAAGGGTGGAGGGTAGAAAATGCTTCTATGGAAGAAATTAAAAAGTGTTTTTAAAACTAAGCAGGAAAAAAAAGATGAAAAGAGAAGTAATCTAGCTGCTATAAAAGAAAGTGAGACTCCTCAACATATAGCTATTGTAATGGATGGCAATGGACGATGGGCCAAGGCTAAGGGACTACCCAGAACTGCTGGTCATAAAGCTGGCGTAGATAACTTAAAAGAAATAATTGATACCTCCCTTGAGCTAGGGATTGCTTGTTTAACTGTCTATGCATTTTCAACTGAAAATTGGAAGAGACCTCAAAAGGAAGTTAGCTATCTAATGGGACTAATTGACCATGTCTTTAAGAATGAATTAGATAACTTTCAAAAAAAAGGTGTTAAAGTAGATATGATCGGTTATGAAGATCGTTTACCTGATTATGTTAAAGATAGGGTTAAAAAGACTATAGCTGAAACTGCTGATAACCAAAAAATAAAGGTTAATATTGCTTTAGATTATGGTGCTAGGTTTGAATTAGTAGAAACTTTTAAAAAGCTTGCTGAACAGATATCAAATGATATAATAGATATAGAAGATATAAATCAAGAAAAGATTTCTAATAATTTATACACTGCAGGAGATCCAGAGGTTGATTTATTTATTAGACCAGGAGGAGAAAAGCGGATAAGTAATTTTTTGTTGTGGCAGATTGCCTATTCTGAATTATATTTTAGTGATACTTATTGGCCGGACTTTGGCCCAAAAGAGTTTATGAAAGCGATTAATGAGTTTCAGACTAGAGAGCGTCGATTTGGCGGCTTAAAGAAAGCGGGGAATGAAGATGCTTAAGTATAGAGTTTTAAGTGCAGTAATAGGAATTCCATTATTAGCTTTAATTTTTAATTTAGGTGGGACTCCTTTTTTAGTATTAAATATAGCTGTTGTATCACTGGGGATTAATGAATATTTTAATTTAATTAAGACAAAATTTGAGGCTGGAGATAAAAAATTAGCTATCTTAGGTGGTCTTATTCTAATCACTTCGGTACATTTAAGTCTAGAATTAAAACGAATCTATCTTATTTTAAATCTAATGATAATAGTTTTATTTTTAAGACATATTTTTAAAGCTAAAATTAAAGGTGCAATTTTAAATACTGCGATTACTTATTTTGCTTTTTTTTATATAGCAGGTTTATTTAGTCACCTATTATTATTAGCAAGATTAGATCTTGGCTCTAATTTACATAATCAGCTAGTACTTTGGCTACCTTTATTGGCTACTTGGGCTGCTGATACTGGTGCATACTTTAGTGGTTTGAGTTTAGGTAGAAGAGCACTAGCACCTAAAATCAGCCCGAATAAGACTATTGAAGGAGCAATGGGAGGGCTTTTCAGTTCTATAGTAGTAACTCTAATAATATCTATTTACTTAGGCTTTGGTTATTTAAATGGAATAATGCTGGGAGTCTTGATAGGTGTTTTTGCACAGTTAGGTGACTTATCAGTCTCGATACTTAAGCGTGATGCAGAAGTTAAGGATTCAGGGGATTTAATTCCTGGGCATGGGGGATTATTAGATAGGATTGATAGTTTATTATTTAGCATACCAATAGCTTATTATTATATTCAATTAATTATATTAGGATAGTGGTGAAAGAGAATGGATAGAAAGTATAAATTGCTCATTGCAGTTTGTATAATTTTTTTAGCTGTCATAGTATTCTTTCAATTTCTTTTATCATATATACTACCTTTAGTAATAGCAATTATTTTAGCTAGTTTGATTGACCCTGCTGTTGCTTTTTTAGAAAAGAAGGCTCAAATTTCTCGTGGTTTAGCTGTAGCTATAATTTTATTTATAATTTTAGTTATTATTAGTTTGTTATTAGTGATTGCTTTTTCTAGGATCTTTATTGAGTTAGATAAATTAGCAGATGATATTCCAGATTATAAAACTTTAGGGGAGCATATAAACTGGTTGTTACAGCAAAATGAAAATTTAACACTTTTAATTGAAGAGCTTGAACTACCTAGTATTGTGCGAGAAGAGATTGCAGCTAATCTACAAAATATATATAATGGCTTTAAAGATTTTATTCAGATAGTATTTACTAACTTACTTGCTGGAGTGAGAAGTTTACCTCGTGTAATTGCTGTATTTTTTATTAGTATTATTGCTACTTTTTTCGCTAGTAAAGATAAGGAAATAATAATAGAATACTGCTTGCGACCTTTTCCAAAAGATTGGCAGCGGATGATTAAACAATTACAAGAAGAAATTATAACTGCTCTAGTAGGACTTATTAGAGCTCAATTAATCTTAATTACTAACACAACAATTATATCTATATTAGGCTTATTAATTGTTGGTAGTGATTATGTAATTGTGTTATCTTTATTATGTGGGGGCTTGGATTTAATTCCAGTAATTGGTCCTAGTTTAGTTTATATACCTTGGGCGATTGTTAGTTTTATAATTGGTGATATTAGAACTGCTATTTCTTTAGTGGCTATTTATGCTATTATTGCTGCTGTTAGACAGACAACTGAGCCTAAAATATTAGGTGCTAATATTGGGGTGCATCCTTTAGCTACATTAATGAGTTTATATGTAGGTGTTCAGCTGTTTGGCATTTTAGGCTTTATTATTGGCCCGGCTTTGTTAATAATTATTAAAGCAGTTTTAAAGTCAGGAATAATATCATTTATTGTATAAAATTATGCATTTTAAAATATAATTTTAATTGAGGTGAGTTTTTTTGAAAAGAATTTCAATTTTAGGTTCAACTGGCTCTATAGGTCAACAGACATTAAAGGTTATTACAGAAATTGAGACTGAAATAGACATATTTGCTTTAACTGCTAACAGCAGTTTAGAGCTGTTACTTAAACAGATAAGAAAGTTTAAACCAGAATATGCTGTTTTAATGAATGAAAAGAAAGCAAGTGAGTTAAAATACAGATTGAAGGATTTTCCAACTGTTGTTTTATCAGGCATGGATGGATTAATTAATGTAGCAACTGCTCAGGAGGTAGATTTAGTAGTTAATTCGGTAGTTGGCTCAGTAGGTGTTAAGCCTACTTATGAAGCTATAATGGCAAAAAAAGATATTGCTTTGGCTAATAAAGAAACTTTAGTAACTGCTGGCAGTATAATTATGAGAGAAGCTGCTAAAAATGATGTTAATATTTTGCCAGTTGATAGTGAGCATAATGCTATTTTTCAAGCATTACAAGGAGAAAAGATAGCTGATGTAAAACGAATAATTTTAACGGCCTCAGGAGGACCATTTAGAGAATACAATAAAGAAGAATTAAATGAGGTTACTGTAGAGCAGGCATTAGATCATCCAAATTGGGATATGGGTGGTAAGATAACTATTGACTCAGCAACTTTGATGAATAAAGGATTAGAAGTGATTGAGGCTAAATGGTTATTTGGTCTTAGCTATGATGAAATTGATGTTGTAGTTCATCCACAAAGTATAATTCATTCTTTAGTTGAGTATAAAGATCATTCAATGTTAGCAGAGCTTGGTCTACCTGATATGAAGCTGCCAATTCAATATGCTTTAACCTATCCTCAGCGAATAGAAAACAATCTTGAAGCACTAAATTTAGCTGAAATAGGCAAATTAAGTTTTGAAGCACCCAAAAAAGACTTATTCCCTTGTTTAGCATATGCTTATCAAGCAGGTAAAAAGGGCGGAACAATGCCAGCTGTATTAAATGCTGCTAATGAGGTTGCAGTAGAAGCTTTTTTAGATGATAAGATTAAATTCATTGCTATTGCGAAAGTTATTGCGCAGACAATGGCAAAGCATGAAACGATTACCAAACCTGAATTATCAGACATATTTAAAGCTGATAAGTGGGCAAGAGAACAGGCTAAAAAAGAGGTGAAAATAAATTGTTAACTACTATTATTTCATTTATAGTTGTTTTAGGAATTTTAATATTTTTTCATGAATTAGGACATTTTATGGTAGCTAAATATGTAGGAGTGCAAGTAGAAGAATTTGCTATTGGCATGGGGCCAAAGCTAATTTCTAAACAGAAAGGAGAAACCCTATATTCTCTCCGAGCTTTACCATTAGGTGGTTTTTGTAAGATGACTGGAGAGATGCCAATTGATGAAGATACGGATGAGGAAGAGCTCAAGCTTTATGAGCAAGCTGTTAAAGAGGAAAAGACTCTATTCCAGAAATCAATTTTAGAGCGTTTTGGAGTTTTAAGCATGGGTTCGATTATGAACTTTTTGCTTGGAGTCTTATTATTTGCATTAATTTTTATGTTTTTTGGTGTGCCAACTGGACAGTCGGATTCAACTGTAATTGGTCAGGTTTATCCTCAAGCTCCTGCTTATGAGGCTGGACTGCGTGATCAAGATAAAATTATTGCTATTGATGGTGTTGAGCTAGATAATTGGGAAAATGTAGTATCTATAATTCATCAAAGCCCTGAGCAAGAACTTTTATTGGAGATAGAAAGAGATGGAGAGATTTTGGAGTATAGAGTTACGCCAGAGTATGATGAAAGTATTGATAATGCAATGATTGGGATTACCCCAGTTTTGTATCGTGAAAGGATTAATCCAATCTCCGCTCTTATTCGTGGGGTAATGCAAACATTAATGTTTATCTTTGGTATTTTACATGCCTTTGGACAGATGATTACGGGCCAAATGGCGGCTGAAGTAGCAGGTCCAGTAGGGATTGCCAGTATGATTGGTGACTCAGCTCGTTCTGGATCATTAAGACTAATGGAATTTACAGCACTGATAAGTATTAACCTAGGAGTAATTAATCTTTTACCACTTCCTGCTCTTGATGGGGGAAGATTGGTCTTCCTATTAATAGAAGCAGTAAGAGGAAAGCCAGTTGATCCTGAAAAGGAAGGGTTAGTTCATTTGGTAGGAATGGGAGTATTATTATTATTAATGGTTGTAATTGTCTTTTTTGATATTCAAAGAATTTTTAGCTAATTAGGGGTGAGTTTAATGGGAAAAAATAATAAATGGTTAGATCCAAATAAAATTAATAAACGCCAACAAGATAGGTACTGTAAATTTTGTAAACAAAAAGCAACTCAGGTTCGCATTCTAAAACATGAGAATATCTGTGAAGACTGTGTGCAGCGTTTAAGAAGTGAAAAAAAGGGAAGATATGCTTGTAAAGGTTGTGGCAAGATTGCCCCACAACAATTAAAGGAGAATAATGGTTATTGTAAAGATTGTATTTGTAAAATATGTGGGAAAGCAGACCCAAAATTTGTACAACAACATGGCTTTTGTAAAGAATGCTTTCAATTAATTGGAACTGATTGTAAAAAATGTGGTAAAGAAGCTGAAGCTCAAGTGAAAAGAAATGATGGTTTATGTGATAACTGTGCTGGTAGATAGTAGGGGGAGTGAGAAATGTTAATGGAATATGTAACACTAGAGACTTTATTAACAGACAGCATTGCACGCAAACATCTTCCTAAAGCAGGATATTATCATGCTGTATCAAGTGCTGAAAATGCTTTTGAGTTAGCTATGGAACGAGGGGTCTGTGTTGATTTAGCAACTAAATCAGGTCTGTTACATGATATTGGTCATACTAATTGGGAGCATCAAGGTGAGTGGGACTATGAATCCTATAATGAATTTGATATTCACACAATTAAAGGTGCTGAACGAGCTCATGAATTATTAATTTTAAAAGGAGAAGCATTAGGCAAAGCTAGATCTATGGCTTTAGCTATTTTATTTCATAGTAACTCTAGTCCTGTAAATGATAATGTTGAGTTAACTCCATTACAAAGTTTAGTTTCTGATGCTGATGATTTAGGCAAGGAAGATAATGGAGCACATCATAATAGAGAGATTGAATTTTCTGAGGCCTTACAAAGAATTCGTCGACTTGATATGTTAGTTTATCATCATATTCGTAATAATCAATTACAGTGTGAAGATTGTGAATTTAAATCAGAATGTAAATTACAGGATGGTGGTATTAATGCAACGCAGAAAAAGTAAAGCAGTGGAGATGGCTGATTTAAAGATTGGGGCTTTTGCTCCAATATCAGTTCAGTCAATGACAAATACTGATACTAGAGATTTAAAAGCTACCGTGGGCCAAATAAAGCGTTTAGAAGAAGTAGGTTGTGAATTAGTTAGAATTGCTATTCCTGACCAAAAAGCAGTTGAAAATATATCAGCTATTAAAGAGGCAATTAAAATTCCTTTAGTAGCTGATATTCACTTCGATTATAAGTTAGCTCTAGCAGCAATGGAAAAAAATATTGATGGTTTAAGAATTAATCCAGGCAATATCGGTAATACTAAAGAAGTAAAAGAAATAGCTGAGATGGCTAAAGATAAAAGTATACCGATTCGAGTTGGGGTAAATGCTGGTTCTTTAGAAGAGAAATTATTAGAAAAATATGGTGAAGCAACAGCTGAAGCTATGGTAGAGAGTGGTTTAACTCAAGTTGAATTATTAGAAAAATTTGGCTTTAAAGATATTATTATTTCACTAAAAGCCTCCGATGTAGAGCTTACTTTGGATGCTTATCGATTGATGGCTGACAAGGTTGAGTACCCTTTTCATGTTGGAATTACTGAAGCAGGAACGGTTAGATCTGGTAAGATAAAATCTGCTGTAGGAATTGGTGCAGTTTTAGCTCAGGGATTAGGAGATACTATTCGAGTTTCTTTAACTGGAGATCCAGTCGAAGAAGTAAAGCTTGGCTTTGAGATCTTGCAATCTCTAGGCTTGAGAGAATACGGTGTTGAAATTATTTCTTGTCCTACCTGTGGAAGATGTGAGATTGATTTAGTAGAGATTGCAACTGAAATAGAAGAAAGATTAATAGAGATTGATAAGCAGATTCAGGTAGCTATTATGGGCTGTGTAGTTAATGGTCCTGGTGAAGCTAGAGGAGCTGATATAGGAATTGCTGGTGGGAAGAATCAAGGCCTAATTTTTAAGAATGGGGAGGTCTTAAAAAAAGTAGCAGCTAATCAATTAGTTGAAGAGCTGCTAGCAGAGATTGAAAAAATTTAAGAGTTAATTTGCAGGAGGTCTATTTATGAAAATAAGTGCAGTAATTCCTGCTTATAATGAAGCAAAGACTATCGGCAAGGTAGTTCAGATATTAAAAGAACATCCTTTAATTATGGAGACTATAGTAGTCAATGATGGTTCTACAGATAAAACAGCCCAGATTGCTGATCAGCCTGGAGTTAAGTTAATAAGCTTAACTGTTAATCAAGGTAAGGGGGCTGCGATGCAGCAAGGAGTTAATTCTTGTAATGGAGATCTAATTTTATTTTTAGATGCTGATTTATTAGGTTTAGAAGATAAACATATTAATCAGTTATTAGAACCTTTATTGAAGAATTCAGCTGAGATGACTGTAGGAGTCTTTACTTCTGGTAGGGTAGTTACTGATTTAGCACATAAGATAGCTCCTTTTTTATCTGGTCAACGGGCAATAAAAAAAGAGCTGCTTGATCAGATAGGAGATTTAAATTTAACTGCTTATGGTGCAGAAGTGGCAATAACTAATTATGCTCAAGAGCAGGGAGTTAAGATTAGAAAAATAGAGCTAGAGGATTTATCGCATCGAATGAAAGAAGAGAAGCTTGGTCTTGGAAGAGGAGTCATTGCCAGATTAAAGATGTATTGGGATGTTATAAAAAAGATCCCTAATCGCTTTAAAATAAAGTAAACTATAAGCAACAGTTGCAATTAAAAACGGAAGGATAAAGGGGAGTTAGAGATGGCAAGGGTAATTATAAATCCGGAGCAGAATAATAATTTTAGAGCTGAGTTAGAAAAACTTAGTAATCTAGATAGTAAAATATTAAATAAAATTAAAATATTAGATATAACTGTAGACCTAGCAGAAAAGGAATGTATTATTCAGCTAAGAATTCCGGATAATAAGGCTGTTAAAGAGGCAATAAAGCAGGCGAGTAAAGAAATTTCTTTACAACATGGACTGATTAAGTTTGAATTTAATTACTACGATATTAATCTATCTTTAGAAGAAATTTTAGCTAAAGATTGGTCTAAAATTGCTCAGTTGGCCCGGAAAGAGTTTCCGCAAACAAATGGCTGGCTTTCAAATTGTAGATATCAAATTAAGGCTGATAAGATAAAAGTCGAAGTTGATAGCCAGATGGCAGTAGAAGCTTTACAGAATAAAGGTTGTGATAATTTCTTAAAAGAGCTTTTATTACAAAGATACGGAAAGAAAGTTCAAGTAGAGTTTGAAGTAGGAGATTTTTCTCAACAAAGAGATGAGACTAAAAGTGAGAAAGAAAAAGAGAATAAAGATTATATGGATAACTTAGTTAAATCACTGGCTCAACAAGAAAGCAATTCAACTAAAGAGCCACAAAGTTCTGAGGTTTTATTGGGTAAAAAAATTAATGAAGCCGGGATAGCAGTAGCTGAAATTTCAGAAGAGTCTAAGCAGGCAATAGTCAAAGGAGAAGTTTTTGCAGAAGAGAGTCGAGAATTAAGTAATGGTAATTATCTAATAATTTTTGCTATTACTGATCAAAAAGATTCAATTAATGTTAAGACATTTGTTGATAGCAATGATGCTTTAATAAATAGCTTAAATAAAGGTATGAATTTAAAAGTTAAGGGTAAGATAGAATATGATAGATATGATAAAGAATTTGTAATTATGGCTAAAGATATTAATCTAATTACGAAAATAAAGAAAAAAGATACTTATGAGAAGAAAAGAGTTGAACTACATTTACATACTAAGATGAGTGCTATGGACTCTATAGTAGATGTTAAAGAGGCAGTTAAGTTGGCTGATGAATGGGGGCATCCAGCAATTGCTGTAACTGATCATGGTGTAGTACAGTCTTTTCCTGATGCTTATAATACAGCTAAAGATAGAGATATAAAATTGATATATGGACTGGAAGCTTATTTGATAGATGATGGTGAACCTATAATCTTAAATCCACTAGAAAAAGAGATTGCTCAAGAGACATTTATTATTTTTGATTTAGAAACTACTGGTTTAAACCCTCATAAGAATGAGATTATAGAGCTAGGAGCTGTAAAAGTAAGAGCTGGAGAAATAATCGATAGATTTCAAACCTTTGTTAAGCCTGAAGCAGATATTCCAGCTGAGATTACAGAATTAACGGGAATTACTGAGCAAGATGTTGCTGATGCTCCTAAAATTGAGTCTGTATTAAAGAAATTTAAAGACTTTATTGCTCAAGCTACTATAGTAGCCCATAATTTATCCTTTGATTTAGGGTTTATTGATGATAAATTAAGAAAATTTAATCAAGCTCAATTAGATAATCCAGCTCTTGATACTTTAAATTTGGCCCGGGCGTTATTACCAGGTTTAAAAAGTTATAAGCTAAAGAAATTAGCTAAAAGATTTAAAGTTAATTTAGCTAATCATCATCGTGCAATAGATGACGCAGAAGCAACTGCACAAATATTTATTAAGTTGTTAGACTTATTAGAAAAAGAAGAGATTACTAAATTAACTCAAATTAATAACTTAATTAGTAAAATTGATCATAAACGACTATATCCATATCATACGACTATTTTAGTTAAGAACCAAACTGGTTTAAAAAACCTTTATAAACTTGTCTCTAAAGCACATATAAATAATTTTCATCGCGTACCACGGGTATTAAAAAGTGAGCTTATGGAGTTAAGAGAAGGCTTGATTATTGGCTCTGCTTGTGAAGCTGGAAAATTATATAAAGCAATCTTGCAAGGCAAAACTGATAATGAGCTACTAGAAATAGCGAAGTTTTATGATTATCTTGAAGTACAACCTTTAGGGAATAATGAATTTTTATTGGCAAAAGGAGAAGTTGATTCTTGGCAAGAGTTAGAGGAAATAAATAAGAAGATTTATCAATTAGGAAAAAAGACAGGTATTCCTGTTGTAGCAGCGGGAGATGTTCATTTTTTAAACCCTGAGGATTCAGTTTATAGACAAATACTAAAAGAAGGACAAGGCTTTGATGATGCTGATCAGCAACCGCCATTATATTATCGAACCACTTCAGAGATGCTAGATGAGTTTAGTTATTTCGATGCTCAAGTAGCTAAGGAATTAGTAGTGGATAATCCTAATCAGATTGCAGCAGAAATTGATGAGCTTAAGCCAATGCCAGATGGTTTATATACACCTGAGATTGAAGGGGCTGACAAAGAGGTTAGAGAGATGGCTTATCAAAAGGCTAAAAATTTATATGGAGACCCAATTCCAGAGCTTGTTGAAAATCGTTTAGAAAGAGAATTAGAATCAATAATAGACAATGGATTTGCAGTAATTTATTTAATTTCACAAAAACTAGTAAAGAAATCTCTTGATGATGGATATTTAGTTGGTTCTAGAGGTTCAGTTGGTTCATCTTTAGCAGCTATGATGACTGATATTACAGAGGTTAATCCTCTACCACCGCATTATAGATGTCCAGAATGTTGCTATTCTGAATTCTTCACCGATGGTTCAATCGGGTCAGGGCCAGATTTAGAAGATAAAACCTGTCCTGAATGTGGTGTGGAGTTAGCTAAGGATGGTTTTGATATACCTTTTGAAGTCTTTTTAGGTTTTGAAGGCGATAAAGTACCTGATATTGATTTGAATTTTTCTGGCGAATACCAGCCTGAAGTACATAAATATACTGAGAAGTTATTTGGCGAGGATTATGTCTATCGAGCTGGAACTATTTCTACTATCGCCGATAGAACTGCTTATGGTTTTGTTAAAGGGCATATAGAAGAGAATACTTTAAATTTAAGAAAGACTGAAGTAAACAGATTATCAAAAGGAATAACTGGTGTAAAACGAACTACGGGCCAACACCCTGGTGGACAGATGGTTATCCCAGAAGATATGGAGGTCTATGACTTCACTCCTATTCAACGACCGGCTAATGATATGAATAGTGATGTTTTAACGACTCACTTTGATTATCATTCAATTAGTGGTCGGATTTTAAAGTTAGATATTTTAGGACATGATGATCCAACCAGTATTAGAATGTTACAGGATGAGACTGGAGTTGAGCCACTAGATATACCTTTAGATGATCCTCAAACAATTGGAATTTTTTCTAGTATTAAACCTCTAGGAATCTCTATAGAAGACCAGAAAGAGTTAGGAGTTGAATTAGGGACATTAGGTATTCCAGAGTTTGGAACTAATTTTGTTCGTGGTATGTTAAAGGAGACAAGACCGGATACTTTTGCTGAGTTAGTTAGAATTAGTGGTCTGTCTCATGGAGCTGATGTCTGGTTAAATAATGCTCAAGATTTAATTAAAGCTAATAAAGCAAGTTTGTCAGAAGTTATTTCAGTTAGAGATGATATTATGAATTATTTATTACAAAAAGGTGTTGAACCTTCTCAGGCTTTTTGGATTATGGAACATGTTAGAAAAGGTAAAGGATTAACTAAAGAAGAGGAAACAGCTATGCGAGAAAATGGAGTTCCGGATTGGTACGTTAAATCATGTAAGAAGATAAATTATATGTTTCCCAAGGCACATGCTGCAGCATATGTAATGATGGCCTTTAGAATAGCTTATTTTAAGGTGCATCATCCAACAGCATTTTATAATACTTATTTTACTATTAAGGCCAATGATTTTGATGCTCAAATTGTACTGCAAGGAAAAGAAAAAATTAAGGAAATTCTAAAAGAGATTAGACAGAAAGGAAATGATGCAACAGCTAAAGATAAGTCTACTGCTCGGGTACTAAAGATTGTTTTAGAAGCTATGTTAAGAGGAATAGAATTTGTACCAGTAGATATATATAATTCTAAAGCCAAAGAGTTTGTGATAACTGATGATGGTTTATTGCCTCCTTTAATCAGCATTGATGGTTTAGGGGCAAGCGCAGCAGATAGTTTAGTAGAGGCTCGCAAAGATGGTGAGTTTACTTCAATAGAAGATTTAAGCAATCGGGCCAGCCTGACTAAAACAGTAATTGAGGTAATGAAAGAGCATGGCTCTTTAGATGGATTACCTGAAACAGATCAATTATCTTTATTTGGCTGATCTTGATAGTAGCTCTAATGCTTGCATTAAATTTGATTCTATGCTAAAATTAGAGTTGATATTTATTGATGAGATAGTAGATTGCGTCGAGTGGGTCTTTTGCCCACTCTTTAATTATGCTATCCTCAATAGAGAACTTTTTATGAGAATTCTAAGTATAAAGCTAAACTTTAGGGGGAAAATAATCTGTTGAGGAGGGTGGAAAATGAGTCAAAGTGTACAAAATAAAGTTAAAGAAATGGCAGAGCCAATTGTAGGAATGAAGGGTTTAGAATTAGTAGATGTTGAATATATAAAAGAAGGAGATGATTGGGTTCTACGAGTCTATATAGATAAAGAAGCTGGTGTTTCTCTTAATGACTGTCAAGAGGTAAGTCGGGCTTTAGGAAATAAACTTGATATAGAAGATCCAATAAAAGATTCGTATTTATTAGAAGTTTCTTCTCCAGGTTTAGATAGACCATTAAAGAAGGAAGAAGATTTTATTAGATTTACTGGTAGTTTAATTGATGTTTCTACGTATGCACCAGTAATTGATGATAAAAAGAAATTCACAGCGCGATTGTTAGGGATAGAAGATAGTGATTTAGAGGTAGAATTTGAGGGGGAAAAATATTTTATTTCGCGGGCTAAAATTGCTCAAGTTAAGCTTGCTGTTGAATTTTAAAAGATAGCTTAAGGGGGTTTGTTAATGAATCTTGAATTACTCAAGGCTTTAGAACAGATTGGTAAAGAGAAAGGTATTTCTAAAGATACTTTATTAGAAGCAGTAAAATCTGCAATGGAAACAGCTTATAAAAAAGAGTTTGATTCTAAGAAGAATGTTGAAATAGATATTAATGAGGCCAGTGGTGAATTTCATGTCTATTCTAAGCGGGAAGTTGTGGATGAGGTAGAAAATGAGAATTTAGAGATTTCCCTAGCAGAGGCTAGAAAATATAATGTTAGTTCTCAGCTAGGAGATGAAATTAAGGTGGAGGTTACTCCAGCCAACTTCGGTCGAATTGCAGCTCAAAATGCCAAGCAGGTAATAACTCAAAACATTAAAGAAGCTGAACGAGAGATTGTTTATAATGAATATGTAAATCAAGTGGGAGATATAATTTCGGCACAGGTACAGGGTTATAATAATAATAATATTATTATTGATATTGGGCGGACTGAAGCTATTTTAACGCCACAAGAACAGATTCCACAAGAACATTATGAGCCTGGTAGTAATATTCAGGTTTATCTAGTTGATGTCAAAGAAACTACTAAAGAGCCTGAGATTTTACTCTCTAGAACTCATCCTGGTCTCTTAAAAAGGTTATTTGAGAAGGAAGTGCCAGAAATTTATGATGGGACGGTAGAGATTAAGTCGGTGGCTAGAGAGGCTGGGTTTAGATCTAAAATTGCTGTAGCTTCTCGTGATGAAAATGTTGATGCTGTTGGTGCTTGCGTTGGCCCGAATGGTTCTAGAGTTCGTGCTATAGTAGATCAATTAAATGGCGAGAAGATTGATATTGTTGAATGGGATGAAGATATTAAAGTATTTATTTCTAATGCTTTAAGCCCAGCTGAAGTAGTTGAGGTTATACCAGATGATACAGAAGATGTAGCAGAAGTAATAGTTCCAGACTACCAATTGTCTTTAGCAATTGGAAAAGAAGGACAAAATGCGAGATTATCAGCTAAATTAACTGATTGGAAAATTGATATAAAAAGTGAGTCACAGGCTAAAGAAGAATAAATTAATTGCGGAGGTGTTTGCTTAATGGGGATTAGAATCTATAAGCTAGCAGATGAATTAGAGTTAGAAAGTAAAGAATTAATAGAATTATTAGAGGACTTAGATATAGAGGTTAAGAGTCATATGAGTACAATTGATGAAGAGACTGCAGAATTAGTTAAAGATATGGTTAGTGATGATAATAAAGAAGATAATGGAGATGAAATAGTCGCAGCAGATACAGAGGATGTGCAAGAAGGTATTATTGAATATGAAGGTAGTATGACTATTAAAGAATTAGCAGCTGAATTAGATATTCCTTCTAATACATTAATTAGTGATTTGATTAGTGAAGGGATTATGGTTACTATCAATCAAGATTTAGATGAAGAAACTATTGAAGCATTAGCTGAGGATTATGGTTATGGAGTTAAGGATATATCTGTTGAAGAAGAAGATATTTATGAATTAGTTAATGATTTTGCAGATGAGTCAGAAGAGCTTGAGCTAAGACCACCTGTAGTTACTGTTATGGGGCACGTTGATCATGGGAAAACGACCTTACTTGATTCAATTAGAGAAAGTAATGTAATTGCTGACGAGGCCGGAGGTATAACTCAACATATTGGAGCATATCAGGTTAATGCTAATGATAAAAAGATAACTTTTTTAGATACTCCAGGTCATGCTGCCTTTACTTCTATGCGAGCTAGAGGAGCTCAAGCAACAGATATAGCTATTTTAGTAGTAGCTGCTGATGATGGTATTATGCCCCAAACTGTAGAGGCAATAAATCATGCTCAGGCAGCAGGAGTAGAAATTATAGTTGCGATTAATAAGATTGATAAGCCAGATTCGCAACCAGAAAGAGTTAAGCAGGAGTTGACTGAGTATGGATTAGTAACTGAAGAATGGGGTGGCGATACAATTTGTGTTCCTGTTTCTGCTTTGCAAAAACAGAATTTAGATGAGCTTTTAGAAATGATTTTATTATCAGCCGAAATGGAAGAGTTAAAGGCTAATCCTAATCGTTCGGCTAATGGAGTTATTATTGAAGCTGAATTAGATAGAGGTAGAGGTCCAGTGGCTACTTGTCTAGTCAAAAACGGTACTCTTAAAGTAGGCGATTCAATTGTTGTTGGTTCAGCCCATGGTAGAGTTAGAGCAATGATTAATGACCGTGGTGATAGAGTTGAGACTGCAGGGCCAGCTACTCCAGTTGAAGTTCTTGGTTTATCTAAAGTACCTGATGCAGGAGATTTACTTGAAGTATTAGAAACTGATCAGTTAACGAGAGAAGTTGCTGCTAAAAGAAAAGATTATGAAAAGAGTGAAAAGTTAAAGAATAATCTAAATATTAATTTAGATAACCTCTATAGCCATATTCAAGAAGGGGAAATTAAAGAACTGAATATAGTTATTAAGGCTGATGTACAAGGTTCTGTAGAAGCTATGCGAGAAACATTAGCTGAATTAAGCACTGATGAAGTAAAAGTTAATGTGATTCATGGTGGTGTGGGAGCAATTACCGAAACCGATGTTATGCTAGCTTCGGCTTCACAAGCGATTATTATTGGTTTTAGTGTTCGACCAGGATTGAAAGCAAAAAGAGCTGCTGATAAAGAACAGGTAGATGTTAGAACTTATCGAGTTATTTATAAGGCAGTTGAAGATGTCAAAAAGGCTATGGAAGGTTTATTAGATCCAGAGTTTAAAGAGATTATCTTAGGAGAAGCCGAGGTAAGAGATACCTTTAGTGTTCCTGATGTGGGAACTGTGGCTGGCTGTTATGTTAAAAGTGGTACAATAAATAGAAATGCAAATATTAGATTGATCCGTGATGGAAAGATTATTAAAGAAGGAGAAATATCATCTTTAAAAAGATTTAAAGATGATGTCAGGGAAGTATCCGAAGGATATGAATGTGGAATTGGTATTGAGGATTATGATGATATTAAAGTAGGAGATGTAATGGAAGTTTATGATTATGAAGAGATAGCAAGAACTTTATAAAATTAAGGAGTTGATCAACTATGTCTTCTCATCGTCCTGAGAGAGTGGCAGAATTAATAAAAGAAGAAGTAAGTCAATTATTACACCGTGAGATAAAAGATCCTCGTATTGGTTTTGTGACTGTAACAGATGTAGAAGTTTCTGGTGACTTAAGACATGCTAAAATTTTTGTTAGTGTATTAGGTAGTGATGAAGAAAAGCAAGAAACTATGGAAGGGCTACATGCTACGGAAGGCTTTGTGAGAGGAGAAATTGGGAAACGAATTAGGTTGAAGCATACTCCAGAAGTGATTTTTCGTTATGATGATTCAATAGAAAAGGGAGTTAGGGTTTTTGAAATCCTTGAAAATTTAGATGACGAGGAGAAAAATGATGAGTAGTAATGTTAAAAAGTATGAATTAATACTAGAGCAAATAAAAGAAAATGATAATTTTATAATTACTAGTCATGAAGGTCCTGATGGAGATAATATAGGGTCAGTGCTTGCCCTATATTATCTAATTAAATCCTTTGATAAAAAAGTTAAGATAATATTAGCTGATAAAGTTCCTGATTATCTATCTTTTTTACCCAATAGTGATAAGATTCTAGAGCTTGGAGAGTTGGCCCGAGATGAGAGAGAAAAATTGGCAGATTATGATATGATGATGGTAGTAGATTCTAGTAATTTAGACAGGATTGGAGAGGTAAAGAGCATAATTTCTAATCAAACTCTGATTAATATTGATCATCATATTGACAACTCTAAGTTTGGAGATTATAATCTAGTTGAATCTGCTGCAGCAACAGGAGAGATAATTTATAAGCTTTTTAAGAAGACGAGCTTAGAATTGGCCCATAATTTTGCTCTAGCTATAGCTACTGCTATAATTACTGATACAGGATCTTTTAAATATTCAAGCACAACAGCAAAGACTCATCAGATAATGTCTGATTTATTAAAGGTAAATGTTGATACTAGTTATATTTGTCAGCAAGTATTTTTAAATAATACTAGAGAAAATTTATTATTAACAGGAGAAGTCTTAAGAAATTTAACTATTATAAATGAAAATATAGCTCATTTAACAGTAACGCAGAGTTTATTAAATAGAATTGGAGCTACTTTAGAAGATACAGAGGGATTAGTTTCTTATGCTCTGAGTGTTAAAGGAGTAGAGGTAGGAATTTTATTTAAAGAAGTAGCTAACAAAGAAGTCAAGGTCAGTTTAAGATCAAAAGAGTTTATTAAAGTAAACAAAATTGCACATCAATTTAATGGCGGCGGACATGATAGAGCAGCAGGATTAAAAATGAAAGCTGAGTTGAACAAAGTACAAGAAAAAGTTATTGCTGCAGTAAAAAAGGAGTTAGGAGATTAAAATGGAGATTATATATAATAGTGCAAATAATAAACCACTAATAATGAATATGGGTAATTTTGATGGAGTTCACTGTGGGCATCGGCATATAATTGAGTTAGCAGTAAAGAGAGCAAAAGATTATAGATGCAACAGTGCTTTATTGACTTTTAATCCTCATCCTGTAGAAGTCTTAACCCAAAAAAAGATAAAAAAGTTAAGTAGTTGGCAACAGAGAAAAAGAATTTTTTTTGAATTAGGTTTAGATATGATAGTTGTACAAAGATTTGATAATTCTTTTGCTCAACTTGAATATACAGAGTTTATAAAAAAACTTACTGATCGCTTTAATATAAAAGAGATTATAGTTGGAGATGATTTCAGATGTGGTTATCAAAATGCAGGGACTCTAGAAAAAATTGCTAAATTAGGTAATGAGTTAGGCTATGAATTAACCGCTGTTCCATCAGTTAAGGTTGATGGTAGAGATATTAGTAGCACTTATATTAGAAAATTATTAGAATCTGGTAAAATAAGACTTGCCAACAAATTATTAAATAGAAATTTTGCTTTAGAGGCAACTGTGATTAATGGAGATAAACGTGGCAGAAAATTAGGTTTTCCAACGGCTAATTTAGAGCCAGTAACTAATTATGTATCTCCTAAAGCAGGAGTTTATGCAGCAAGAGTAGTAATAAATAACAAATTATATAATGGAGTAGCTAATCTAGGTTTTAGACCTACTTTTAATAAGGAAAAATTATCAATTGAGGTACATATATTTGACTTTGATCAATTTATATATAAACAAAAATTAGAACTTAGCTTTGTGCAACGAATTAGGAAAGAGAAAAAGTTTAGAAATAAAGCAGAATTAGTAGAAACTATAGAATCTGACATTAAACAAGCTAAAAAGATATTATTATAATAAATTTAGCTAAAAGATTTACTTTTTAAATTTTATATGCTAAAATATTGCATGTAACCTTTACTAGGTTAATTGTTGCTCCGACTATTAACTTAGTAAAAGGGGCTATAATTCTAAGGAGGTGAATTAATATGTTATCGGCTGAAAAGAAACAAGAAATTATTAATGAATATGGTATTCATGAAAATGATACTGGTTCTGCTCAGGTACAAGTTGCTTTATTATCGGCTCGAATTAAAGAGTTAACTGAGCATCTTAAAGAGAATAAACAAGATCACAACTCAAGAAGAGGTCTGTTTAAAATGGTAGGGCAGAGAAGAAGTCTATTAGATTATCTAAAAGACAGTGATATTGAAGCTTATAGAGAATTAATTAGTAGCTTAGGATTAAGAAAATAATTTATTTAAGAGCGGAATATTCCGCTCTTAAATTTTAGAATGAGAATTATGTTATTTGGTAAAATAATAATGAGTTTAAATAGAGAGGAGCAAAATAATGAAAAAAGAGTGGACAATTGAATTTGGTAATAGTGATTTAACTATAGAAACTGGTCAATTAGCTCAACAAGCTAATGGTTCTGTACTTGTTAGACATGGAGAAACTGTAGTGTTGGTAACAGCAACTATGGATGAACCTAGGTCTGGAATCAGCTATTTTCCTTTAATGATTAACTATGAAGAGAAGTTATATGCTGCAGGAAAGATACCAGGCGGATTTATTAAACGAGAAGGTAGGCCTAGTGATGCGGCGACTTTAGCTGCTAGATTGATAGATCGACCTTTGCGACCATTATTTCCTGAAGGAATGCGTCATGATGTACAAGTAGTTGCTACTGTTTTATCAGTAGATCCTGATAATTCTCCTGTTCTTGCAGCAATGGTTGGAGCCTCAGCTGCATTGACTATTTCTGATATTCCTTTTATGGGGCCAATTGGAGCAGTAAAAGTAGGTTTAGTCGAAGGTGAGTTTGTAATTAATCCTACTAGTTCTGATTCTGAAAAATCTGAACTTGAGTTAACTGTAGCTGGAACTAAAGATGCAGTTATGATGGTTGAAGCAGGTGCTGAAGAGGTATCAGAAGAAAATATTATTGAAGCTATAGATTTTGGTCATAAAGCTTTAGCAACAGTAGTAGAATTACAAGAAAAAATGGCAGAAGAGATTGGCAAGCCAGAAGCTGATATTGAATTAAAGCAGATAGACCGACCTGACATTAAAGCAGAAGTAGAAGAATATGCAGGAGATAGATTAAAAGAAGCACTACAGATTGTAAATAAGACTGCTAAGAATAAAAAATTAGATGAAGTAAAAGAAGATATAAAAGAACATTTTGCTGATAAATATGAAGAAGCTGAAGATAAAGAAGAGATTACGGGAGCGGTTAGACAAGCTATAGATAAATTAGTTAAAAAGACTATTAGAACTTTAGTTTTAGATGAATCGACTAGAATTGATGGTAGAGATTTAGATGAGGTAAGAGAAATAAAATCAGAGGTTGATTTATTACCTAGAACTCATGGTTCAGGATTATTTAGTCGTGGACAAACTCAAGCTTTAACTGTTGCTACTTTGGGTGCAGTAGGAGATGAACAAGTATTAGACGGTTTAGAGGAAGAGGATTCAAAAAGGTATATGCACCATTATAACTTCCCACCTTATAGTGTTGGAGAAACTAATCCTTTAAGAGGTCCTGGAAGAAGAGAAATAGGACATGGTGCTTTAGGGGAAAGAGCTTTAAGACCTGTAATTCCTGATGAAAGCGAATTTCCTTACACTATTCGTTTAGTATCAGAAGTATTATCTTCTAATGGTTCAACATCTCAAGCAAGTATCTGTGGTAGTACTTTAGCATTAATGGATGCTGGTGTTCCAATTAAGAATCCAGTAGCAGGTATTGCAATGGGTTTAATGAAAAAAGATGATAATGTTGCCATTTTAACTGATATTCAAGGGATTGAAGATTTTAATGGAGATATGGATTTTAAAGTAGCAGGAACTGAAGCTGGGATAACTGCCTTACAGATGGATGTGAAGATTGAAGGTATTGGTAAAGAAATTTTACAGGAAGCTTTAAAGCAGGCTAGAAAAGGTAGACTTTATATTTTAAGTGAGATGCTAGAAGCTATTTCTGAGCCTAGAGAAGAGCTTTCAGAGCATGCACCAAGTATTATGACAATGCAGATTGACCCTAAAAAGATTAAAGATGTTATTGGCCGTGGTGGTAAGACAATTAAAAGCATTATTGATGAAACAGGGGTTAATATTGATATTGAAGATGATGGTGAAGTCTTTATTGCTGCTGAAGATCAAAATTCGGGCCAAGCAGCTAAAAAGATGATAGAGCGTTTAACTAAAGATGTAGAGGTTGGCGAAATGTATATGGGTAAAGTAAAAAGAACTACTAATTTTGGTGCTTTTGTCGAGATTTTACCTGGCAAAGAAGGATTAGTCCACATTTCTAAGCTAGCTGATCGTCATGTTAAAAAAGTCGAAAATATCCTTGAAGAAGGTGATGAAGTTCTAGTTAAAGTCATTGAAATAGATGACAGAGATAGAATTAATCTGTCACGTAAAGCTGCTTTAAAGGATGAGGAGAAAAAGGATAAGCAAGAATAATAAATATCTTAATAAAAGGCATAAACTGGATTTTTTCTAGTTTATGTTTTAATTTTTTATGTGGGGTGATTCAATATGGAATTAGGGGTACATACTTCTATTGCTGGAGGAATAGATAAAGCAATGATTAGAGCAACTGAATTAGGCTGTAACACTTTACAAATTTTCTCTTCTAATCCTCGTGGCTGGAGGATGAAAAGTATAACAGAAAAAGAATTAGAGAAAATTAGAGTAGAATTTGAGAAAAATAGATTTAAATCTTTAGTAATTCATAGTCCTTATCTTTTAAATCTAGCTAGTCCTAAAGAAGAGTTATACCAAAAATCTATTACTGCTTTAGAAAAGCAGTTGTTTAGAGCAGATTTATTAAAAGCTAATTATTTAATTCTACATCCTGGTAGCCATGTCGGCTCAGGAGAAAATAATGGACTAAAAAGAATAGGACAGGCTTTAAATAAAATTTTTAGTAGAAATAATTTTAAAACAGAGCTTTTATTAGAAAATGTTGCCGGAGCAGGAACTGCTCTTGGAGAAAGATTTGAGCAGTTAGCTAAGATAAAAGAATTTATGGCTAATTCAGAAAAGATAGGACTATGTTTTGATACTTGTCATGCCTTTGCTGCTGGTTATAGCTGGGATACATCAGAAAAATTAGATGAGCTGTTAGCAGAGATTGATAATTTTTTTGGGCTTGATAAATTAAAGGTGATTCATTTAAATGATTCAAGAAATAAGTTAGGATCTAATAAAGATCGACATCAGCATATTGGTCAGGGAGAGATTACTTTAGATAGTTTTTCTAAGTTGATTAATCATCCTAAACTTAATAATAAAACATATATTTTAGAAACTCCTATTGATGAAGCCGGTCAAGATAAGCTCAATTTATCTGTAGTGAGAGATTTAATTAGATAAATATTTTTAGCAGATAACCAATTAGCTAATTAGAATTCGTAATTATAATGTTTGGATTATATCTATTATATGAGAAAAAAATAAAAAATTTTAATATTAAGTAGGATTTTAAGTGAATATCTCGAATTAGGTATAAAGAGAGTATGTTAAATATTTTTTAATAATATAGAAAGGAGAAAACAGTGAAAAGAATAAATACTATATTTTTTACAGCTATTTTTATTATTTTAGTTACAAATATAAGTTTGGCAGGGAGTATTTTTAATGTTAATCTTATCTATGAAGTAGATCAGGGAGATGCTTTAATAACTATAGCACAAAAATTTGATGTATCGGTAGATGATATTAGAAAAGCAAATGATTTAGGTGAAAATCAGCATATAAGAGTTGGAGATGAACTATTAATTCCTAAGGAATATCAAAGAAAAGAAGAGGTTCCAGATGAATTATATAGTTTATATGAAGCTGAAGAAAATAGAAATACCTTCAGCCTAAGTGAGGGTAAGTCATATCGGGTAAAGATACCTGAAGTTGATAAAGGTAGAAACATAGATGTAAGTAATATGCAAACTCTTGATTATAAGATTACGATAGGCGATAACCTTTATGATTTGGCCCGGGAGTTTAATACTAATATTGCAGTTATTAGAAAGTTAAATGATTTAGATCGATCTGATGTAATTAGATTAGGGGATAATATAAAACTGCCCATTGATAATATTAGCGAAAGAGAGTTATTATCTCATACAATAACTGATGAGGAGTTTGAATTATTAGCTAGGATAATCCATGGTGAAGCTCGTGGCGAACCTTATATAGGTCAAGTTGCTGTTGGAGCTGTAGTTTTAAACCGTGTTTTAGGTAATTATTTTCCTAATGATATTGAAAGTGTAATTTATCAATCTGGACAATTTAGTCCTGTGATGGATGGTCAGATATATTTAGATCCTGATAGGTCAGCCTATCAAGCAGCAGAAGAGGCATTAGCAGGAAAAGATCCAACGAGAGGTGCCGAATATTTTTATAACCCAGATACAGCTAATCATATCCAATGGTTTGAACAACGACAAAAAGTTGTCAGAATTGGAAATCATGTATTTACTAGATAAACCTTTAACTTTCAGCTATAATTAAAGCTTTTATTTTTACCTCATCTTACCTTGGTTAAGCTAAAATTATTTATGTATAATAGTTTAAGATTAGAAAGGAGGATGAGAGTGAAAAAAATAACTATTTTAGTAGTAGTGATAATGATATTTACTTTAATGTTTGATGTAGCAGAGGCGGCAACGTTAGGAGATAGAACCTTAATGTTTAGAGCTAGAGGTTCTGATGTAATGCAATTACAAAGAAAGTTGGTAGATTTAGGTTATTGGCTAAGTAATATTGATGGAGCTTATGGTCAACTTACTGAGCGAGCAGTTATAAATTTTCAACGTGATAATCGCTTGAGCATTGATGGAATTGCAGGTTTTGAAACTATTAGTAGATTAAAGCAGTTAAGTTTAACTGAATACATTGTACAATCTGGTGATACTTTATCTCGTATAGCTAATAGTTTTGGTACTACAATAAGTCAGTTGAGAAGAGATAATAATTTGTATTCTGATTTTATAATGGCTGGACAGCGGTTAAGAGTTCCTGCTTCTGCTAATACTTCTGTAACTACTAATAATAATTTTATTATTAATGTCACTCCTAAAGAGATGGAGTATTTAAAAAGGGCTGTTTATTCTGAAGCCCGAGGAGAACCTTATAAAGGTCAAGTAGCAGTAGCCGCAGTGATTTTAAATCGAGTTAGAGATCCTCGTTTTCCTGATAGTATTACAGAAGTTATTTTTGAGCCATGGGCTTTTACAGCTCTACATGATGGTCAGTTTTGGTTAGAGCCTGATCCAGAGATTATAAGTCCGATTAAAGATGCTTTAAAAGGATGGGATCCTAGTGGTGGTGCAGTATTTTACTACAACCCAGTTACGGCAACTTCTTATTGGATTTTTAGTCGTCAGGTCATTGATGTAATCGGAAGACATTACTTTGCTATTTAAAATAGGAAGCATTTTGCTTCCTATTTTTCTTGTATTATATATAATTTTAGTGTAAAATATAGCTAAAAAGGAGTGAGAAAAATGTCGATTCGATGGAGTGAAAGGCTAGAAATTGGTATTGATGAAATTGATGATCAGCATAAAGAAATTGTAGAACAGTCTAATAAACTGTTAGAGGCAAGGCAGGATAATCAAGGTGCAGAAAAGTTAGAAGAAATTTTTGAATTTTTAGAAGAGTATATTAAAGATCATTTTAGTAGTGAAGAAAAGATTCAGCAACAATATAATTATCCTAAATATAAAGAACATAAGAAAGCTCATGATGATTTTATCGAAAAAGTGGTTCAATTTAAAAAAGAATATAATAATCAGGATAAAAGTATAACTGCATTAATGAAATTAAATAAAACTGTTTTAAATTGGATAATAAAACATGTAAAAAAAGAAGACCAAGAATTAAGTAAATATATTGATGAGCAAAACTAGTTAATAAAGGGCCAAGCAATTGGCCTTTTATTTTTTTACCAAAGTTTTTTTGCTTCTTTCTTTAAAGGTGGGATTATTTGTTAAATAGTTTATAATTCCTTCTCCAATAGCTTTGGCAGTTTTTTTCTGTCCTTGAGTGGAAGTAAGTCTTTTTCTATCTTGAGGATTTGTAATAAATCCCATTTCAACCAGAACTGTAGTAATCTTTGTTTTTTGCAATATATAATAAGGTGCTGCAGCAGTCTTTCTTTTGTTATCAGGCTGGATTTTAATTAGCTGTTTTTGGATTTCAGATGCTAGTTGCTCACCTTCACTAGAATTTTGGCTATAAAAGACTTGCCCACCGAAAACTTCGGCTGTTGAGAAGCTATTAACATGGATACTAACCATCAAATCTGCTTGACTTTGATTTGCCACTTTAACTCGATGTAGAATATCTTTATTTCTATCGTCTTGATATAAACTATCATCAGTCCTAGTCATAATTACTTCAATATTTTTATTACTAAGATAATTAGCTAAATATTTTGCTACTTTCAGATTGATTTCCTTTTCAGTTACTCCATCTAGGTGTGTACCTGGATCAATCCCACCATGACCTGCATCAATAACTATTGTTTTATCATATTCTCTATCAGTGTTTAAGTTAAATGCTACAAGTGTCATAATCATTATTAAAATAGTAAAGCAGATGAGCATTTTTTTAGAAGAGATAAAAAAGATTTTCATAGTTACCTCCTGTTTATGTGATGTTAATTTATATTCTCTTGGGGATTGTTTTATGTGTTATAGAAATATAGTTTCACTATATTTCTATAGTTTACAGTTGACAGTTGACAGTTTACAGTTAAAATCAAAAACTTTACAAGCAAAGTCAAGATCCTGCTCGTTGTTTAGGGTCTTAAGTTTTTGACCTTAAATGGTCTTGAACTTAACTGTACCTACGGGGCTTATCAGCCCCTCCGTGTAAAAACCACCACTGTAAACTATAAACTGTCAACTGAAATATTGTTGCACGAAGTGCAACTATATTTCTATAATGCTCCAACTTCAGATAATAACTCTAATGTACCTTCTAAATCATCAATATTAGTTAAATCTAGATCTGGAGTATCAATTTCTTCTAATGGTTTTAATAACTCATCATCTGTCTCTACATCTTCTACAACTGGATATTCATTATTCTCTTCAACAAAATATTCCTGAATCTCTGGTGTTAATAAAAATTCTATAAGTTTATTTATATTTTCATCATTTTCAGCTACATCTAAAGCTCCTAATCCAGCTATATTTATCATAGAACCAGGATCATTAGTAGTATATAAGTTCCTTACTGGAAAATCTTCACCCTCTTCAGCGATAAATCTGAATAAATAGTAATGATTAACAAAACCTACATGAGCTTCTCCTCTACCAACACCCTCTATGGTACTTGTATTATTATGATATTCTACTGGATTATTATCTTGGATTCCTCGCAACCATTCTTCTGCCTTCTCATCACCTTCTATAACTCTTAATGCTGTTACAAATGCTTGAAAAGATCCATTTGCTGGAGCCCAACCAATGCGACCTCCCCACTCAGGCTCTGTAAAGCCCCAAATATCATCTGGCAATTCATCTTCGTCAACCTTATCAGTATTATATGCTACAACTCTAGCTCGTCCAGAAATACCTAACCACTCATTATCTGGAGATCTTAATCGAGAATCAACCTGCTCCATATATTCTTCAGGCAAAGTCTGTAATCTATCTTCTCGAGCTAATGCTCCTAATGCTCCTGCATCTTGAGCAAAAAAGATATCAGCTGGAGTATTTTGACCTTCCTCTAAAATAGTAGCAGCCAATTCTGCTGTATCACCATAATTTACATTAACTTCAATTCCAGTCTCTTCAGTGAATTTTTCAAAAACTGGGCCAATTAAATTTTCAGATCTTCCTGAATAAATTGTAATCTCATCTGTGTCATCGCCACCAAACCAACCAAAAAATGCATTACTTACTCCTGCAAAAGCAAATACTGCTATTAAAGCTATTGCTGTAATAATTATTCTTTTTCCTTTAAACATTTAAACTCCTCCTGGAAATTTTATTATTTAAGTATTTGAAAACAATCTTCACTATGCCATATTTAATTATATTGAAAATGATTATCAATGTCAAGTATTTCTGTAGGTTTTACTAAAAAAATAGAAAAAAAGAATGCCATTTAGACATTCTTGAATAACTAATTTTACTAACATTTTTATTGGCTTTTAGCGAAATAATATAATTAACAGAGATTAAATCAAACTTATTAAGGAGGAAGTATAAATGCTAGATTATACAGACTTAAATGGACTAAAAGAAATCAAACATGATTTAACAAAAATCAAAAAAGAAAAAATCAATGATGTCAAATATATCAAAGAAGATGAATTAGATGGAGTTTTAAATTTATTGCAAGCAATTATAAATACTAAAGAATTCAATAAAAGATTTGAATAGCTTTAATAATGTAGAGTTAATAAAGACAGAACATTAAAAGCATAGGTGAATTCTAAAAATCCAATTATAGTATTCAAAAGCTTCTGCCTCTTGTATTTTGCTTTACTGACTTTAATTGTTTTTTCAAAATCTTCAATTGAGTTAATCATCATTTTTTTGATAAACTTATAAGCGGCAATAGCTATTAAGAAATACGTTGCTACTTGTATTAACTGGCTTTCAAAAAAAATCAAATTAGCAGCATAATAAAAAAATAAGAAAGAATAAAAGATAAAATTAGCAAATTTAATGGCAAAGAAAGGATCCTTTCTTTGCCCTATTAATTTTAGTTGTGATTTGATTTCTTTATATCCAGCAATATATTCAGTAAAACTTTTTTGAACATCTCTAAGCTTTAAAACAATTACTATAATATAAATCACTGATAAAGCTCCTAGGTAACCTCTCATCTTTCTCCTCCTTGTATAACTCATTTTAGCTTAATAGCTAAAATCAAGGCCATTTTCTTCTACTTCTTCTACTTCTTCATCATCATCATTTTCTTCGCTTTGAGCTGTTCCATCATCTAGTTCTTCTCTAAGCTGAGAAAACTCTTCTAATAACGCTTCATATTTTTCCATTAATTCTTCAAGCTCTTCATCTTGTTCAGCAATATATTCAGTGCTTTCCTCAACATGATCTCTGTAATCATCAGCTTCCATCTCATAGGTTAGGGCTTTCATTTCAGAATCTATTTGCTCTTTAGAACCAGTTAATTGATATGCCTTAGCTACCATCCTCATTACATCATCTCTTCTATCTGGATTAGCCTGATAGGCTAGCTGAGATAAGTAATAAAAATACGCAGGGTAATCAATATACGAATTGGCTGTGCGCGGGATATAAATCCGCTCCCCAGGCTCAATTCTATCTGGATTGCGAATATGATCATTAATTCTAATTAATAAGGTTAATGGAACATCATATTTATCTGAAATTTGTGATAAATTATCTCCCTCTCTAGCTCTAATAGTATGAACATTATCAAAAACATCAGATTGCATCCCTAAAGTAGACCTAAAATATTTGCTGACCTTCTCATCAAAAAGATCTTCTTCTAACCCTCTTAAATAATCTTCAGCAATTAATTCTCCACTTTTAATTGCTTCAAGATCATTCTCACTATAGCCAGTGCCAAAAGTCATTTTACTTAATTCTACCTCTACTGGTGGTAAATTAGATAATAAATAATTAGATAGTCCGATTAGAGTATCAACTCTTCTTTTAGCATCTTCTTCATACCCTCGAACTTTTTCTCCATACTCAGCTCGCAGCTCTTCTTCTTCAACATCCAATCCTTCTTCCCCAGTTAAAAAGGCTTTCTTAAGTCTTAAATCTCTATCTAACTCAGCAGTTAATAAAATAGTTTTTAAATATATAGATTTAGCTAAATAGTTAGAACGAGCATAATCTCTAGTAATAACCCGGTCAAGATAATCATGAGCCTGATCCCAATTACTATCTTCAACTGCTCTTAAGGCTAATCTATAATCTTGAAAAGGTAAATTGTTTTGAGCAAATATATCAGGAGTATTTAAAAATATAATGGCTGATATTAAGAAAATAATAAGTATTTTTTTTCTAAACAACTTTATCCCCCCCTACTAAAATATCTCTATTCCTTATCAGACTATTTCTAGAAAATATGATGATTTCCTTTAAAAAATAACAAATAATTTACGTTTCACTTTACCATTTTCTTCTTTTTCATGATCTTAATCGCTC
>LFFM01000356.1_pt1 | contig 31254 bp, 22 predicted proteins | sample 643131 | NCBI WGS metagenome assembly LFFM01 (sample SAMN03777445, study PRJNA286221) | soda lake metagenome | biome: soda lake; feature: Kulunda steppe; material: water; isolation source: sample Tc-Br brine of Tanatar trona crystallizer | place: Russia: Kulunda steppe | collected 2011-07
ACTCGAGGTCGAACTGCACGGTGTGGTCGTCGACGGCCTCCGCCGATTCGATCATGTCGACGTCGGGCATGTTGTCCGTCTGCTCCTCGATGGGCGCCATGAACGTGTGGATCACGTCCTCGGCGGTAACGGGGGTCCCGTCGTGGAATTCCGGCTCCTCCCGGAGCGGGATGATGAATCGTTCGCCGTCCCGTTCGACCTCGGGGGCGTCCGCCGCGATCTTAGGCTGTGGATCGAGCGTCTGGACCTCATACTCGTAGAGTCCGTCGTAGACCGTATGGGTGATCTGCCCCGAATACGCGTCGTTCAAAACGACGGGATCCCACTCGATCGGTGCCACCTGCTGGGTGACGTTGAGCTGTTCGACGACGCCATCGTCGTCGTCGCCGGGATCCGCGTCGTCGTCTCCCACGTCGAGGTCGTCGTCGGGGTCGTCGGCACAGCCGGCGAGCAGGAGGGCGGCTGACACCGCGGCGCCACTGGCGATGGCCTGTCTTCGGGTGATTCGGGAACGATGGTCGTTGTTTCGCGGCATAAACGCTACCTTTGAGTGTCAACGTATAAATCTTGTCCAATGAACGGAAACGACCGAAAGTGCTTCGGACATGTCCAAGAATACGCTTCAAAAAGACGAATACGTATTATGAAGCAACATTTGTGAACATCCAGGTTGTTTTCAAGGTGATCGGTTCTTAACCTTCCTCCGATATGGGCGAAACGGTAAACGAGTTTACAAGGATTCCGTCGCGGAACGTCACGGATCCACGTCGACGACGGTGCCGACGCCCTTGCTCGACCCCTCGCGGAAGACGAACCGCTGGCCCGGCTCGACGAGGTAGGGTCGAAACTTGAATCGGACGCGGGTGTGGCCGGTGTCGCCGGGAAGCAGTCGGCCCTCCGTTGGCGAGAAGACGGCCGCCTCCGAGAGCGTCTCGAGATGGACGACCGGCTCGTAGCCCTCGCGGATCCGCGTCGGATGGTTGAGCACCATGACCTCGGCTTCGAACTCCCGGACCGGCTCGACGTTCGCGTCGCGTGGGACGAGCGCCATGCCCCGCTGTATCTCCGCCTCGTCGATCCCCTTGAGCGCGATGCCGACGATCCGCCCCGCCGTCGCCTCGTCCACCCGATGGTAGTGCATCTCGATCGACCGGACCTCGACCTCGCGGAACGAGCCGTCCGGCATCGGACCGATGCGCAGCTCGTCGCCGGCCCCGACGGTGCCCGAGTTTACGGTTCCGGAGGCGACTGCGCCGACGCCGGTCACCTTGTAGCTCCGGTCGACGTACATCCGGAACGCCTCCCGCTCCGCCGTGGCGCGCTTCGGGAGTGACTCGAAGAGCCGGTCGAGATCGTCGACCCCCTCACCCGTCACCGCGCTCGTTCGCAGCAGGGGAACGACGCCGTCGCCCGCCTCCGTGACCGCGACGTCGACGCCGTGGCGGTCGACGAGCAGCGGCGCCTGGCCGGCGTCACGCAGCGTCGATTCGACCTCGCGTTCGACCGCGGCGAGCCGCTCGTCCGACACCGCGTCCGCCTTCGTGATCGCGACGATGGTCGGTAGCTCCGTCGCCAGGAGGATCCCGAGGTGCTCGCGGGTCGTCTTGGTGGGTCCGTCGTCGGCAGCGACCACGAGAAGTCCGTAGTCGAGTTTCTGACCGACCAGCCCGCGGATCGTCGTTCGGAGCCATGGCTCGTGGCCGACGGTATCGACGAACGAGACGATCCGATCCGCCTCCTCGACGATGCCCGCCCGATCGGACTTCCGGTGAGGGTTGTCCATCCGGATCGGCTCGTCCGCGTCGTCCGCGAAGCCGTACACCGCGTACGAGAGGTCCGCCGAGAGCCCGCGTTCGACCTCGTGCGGCTGGACGTCGAGGAAGCTCCGGGTTCCGCCCTGGCCGTCGTCGGCTCGTCCCGTCACGAGGGTCCCGACGAGCGTCGACTTGCCGTGGTCGACGTGGCCGGCGGTTCCGACGACGAGGTGGTCGTCGTCCGTCTCGAAGACACCACCCTCCCGCAGGGTCGCGAGCCCGACGAGTCCCTCCTCGTCACCGTTTCCGGCCGATCCCGCGCTCCACGTCTCGACGTCGGCGATGTGTGCGTCCGCCTCCTCCGCTAAAAACGAGAGGACGTCCATCGTCTCGGAGAAGGTCTCGGGAGACACGCCGGCCAGTCCCCCGTCGTCCGTCACGCCGAGGACGTAGATCGCCTCGCCGTCGCCCGAGAGGACGCGGTGGCGCAGCTGGGCCACGAGCGACTCCATGCGCCCCTCGGAGAGGTGGACCTCGCGGGCAAGCCGTTCCTTGAACTCGATCGCGCCGCCGTCACGCTCGCCACGCTCGATGGCCCGTTGAAGCACGGACCGGTCAGCGCTCATGGACGTTCCTATGGAAGCACCGGCTATAACGGTTTTCGTGCGGTGCGTCACCATGTGATCGTGTCTCTTCGGAGACGACGGGGCCGGTCCGGAGCACGCATTATTTATAAACGGCCGCGAACCTCCGCCGCATCCCTCATGAACGCCGAATGCGCGGCGGACGATCGGCTCCACCGTCGTGGGTCCGGAGCGATCGTCCCCGTCCGCCGAACCGCCGGGGGATGTTTTTAAGCGGCCGCCGGACGGACCGACGATCATCCATGGACGAACGCGTACGCGAGCACGCCGAAGTGCTCGTCGACTGGAGCGCACGAGTCGACCCCGGCGACGACGTGGTTCTCGACGTCGCGGAGGACGCCCATGACCTCGCGGTCGCCGTCGCCGAGGCCCTCGGCGAGCGCGGAGCGACGGTCACGACGCTGTACGGATCGGACGAGGTCACCCGTGCATACTTAAAAGGCCACGAGGCCGGCGCGGCCGGAGATGGTGCGGGTGCCGCGGCCGGAGACGTCGAGCCCGATGCGGACGACCCCGAGCCACGCTTCGGCGAGCCGGCCGTCGATCTGGCGCTCTTCGAGACGGCCGACGTCTACCTCCGACTCGGCGGCGGGCGGAACACCACGGCGACGGCGGACGTCGAGCGTGCGACGCGCCGGGCGTACGCGTCGTCACGGACCGACGTCCGCGAGGCCCGCATGGCGACCGACTGGGTCTCGACGGTCCATCCCACGCGGAGCCTCGCCCAGCAGGCGGGGATGGCCTACGAGGAGTACCGCGAGTTCGTCTACGACGCCGTCCTGCGTGACTGGGAGGCGCTCGCCGAGGAGATGGCCGAGCTGAAGGCGATCATCGACGCCGGCGACGAGGTCCGGATCGTCACCGAGCGCGACGACGCGCCGGACACCGACGTGACGATGTCCGTCGCGGGTCGAACCGCCGTCAACTCCGCGGCCTCCGTCGCGTACGACTCGCACAACCTCCCATCCGGCGAGGTGTTCACCGCCCCGTACGCGACCGAGGGCGAGGCCTTCTTCGACGTGCCGATGACGATCGACGCGACCCGGGTGCAGGACGTCCACCTGGCCTTCGAGGACGGCGAGGTCGTCGACTTCTCGGCGGACGCCGGCGAGGACGCGCTCGCGTCGATCCTCGACACGGATCCCGGCGCCCGGCGGCTCGGCGAGCTCGGGATCGGGATGAACCGCGGGATCGACCGTTTTACCGACTCGATCCTCTTCGACGAGAAGATGGGCGACACCGTCCATCTCGCCGTCGGGCGCGCCTACGGCGCCTGCCTTCCGGAGGGCGAGTCGGGCAACGAGAGCGCGGTCCACGTCGACCTGATCAGCGACGTGAGCGAGGACTCGTTCATCGCGGTCGACGGTGAGGTGGTCCAGCGGAACGGGACCTTCCGGTGGGAGGACGGGTTCGAGGAATCGAACTGAGAATCAGTCGCTCTCGGAATCAAAAGTAACGCCCGGAGCGGGATTTGAACCCGCGTCACGACCGTGACAGGGTCGTATGATGGGCCACTACACCATCCGGGCAAGCGGTTGCGGCGGCGCCCCGAAATCGGGGACGCCCGGAGCGGGATTTGAACCCGCGTCACGACCGTGACAGGGTCGTATGATGGGCCACTACACCATCCGGGCTTGCCGCACTCACTCGTATCCCCGTCCGGCAAATAAGGCTTGTCATCCCGCCCGGGACTGCGGACCGTTCACATGTGCCGGTAGCCTTTTGTTCGCGGCCCGCGTCCGTCCGTTCGAACACGCCCCCTTCTTCGGGAGCCGCGCGCGGCGACCGTGGTTGACAAGCCTTATTTGAGTGGCGCCTGTATGCCGCTGTAGTATCTCGTGATAGCTTCTCCCCACCACCAGCACCCATGGTAGACGTAAGCCAACACGAACTCGTTCCGGACCACGTCCTGCTCGACGATCCCGAGGAGGTCGAAGCGGTCCTGACGGAGTACAACGTGAAAAAGACCGACCTGCCGAAGATCAAACGGACGGATCCAGCGCTCCCCGACGAAGCCGCCGTCGGCGACGTGGTGAAGATCGTCCGAAACTCCCGAACGACCGACGAAGCGGTCGTCTATCGACTCGTCGTCTCATGAACAGGCAAGACCGACGCGTGGTATCACGCGAGTATTTCTCGGATGACCGGCTCGCAGAACATCACTTCCGCTCGTTCAACAACTTCCTGGACCGTGGCATGCAGGAGGTCGTCGACGAGAAGGCGACCATCGACACCGACATCGGCGACAAGGAGGGCCAGGAGCCCGTCTACGTCGAACTCGGGGACGTGCGGATGGTCACTCCCCGCGTCCGGGAGGCCGACGGGTCCGAGGAGCTCCTGTACCCACAGGAGGCCCGACTGCGGAACATCACCTACTCGGCGCCCGTGTTCATGGAGATGTCCATCGTGCGCGGCGGCGAGGACGAACCGGAGACCGTCGTCGACTCCACGGAGACGAAGGTCGGCCGAATGCCGATCATGGTCGGCTCGAACAAGTGTAACATGGCCGGCTTCTCCGACGAGGAGCTGATCGACATCGGCGAGGACCCCGTCGACCCCGGCGGCTACTTCATCGTCAACGGCTCCGAGCGCGTCCTGATGACCTCGGAGGACCTCGCGCCGAACAAGATCCTCGCGGAGTACGACTCGAAGTACGGCGACGAGATTCAGGTCGCAAAGACCTTCTCCCAGCGCCGGGGGTACCGCGCGTTGGTGCTCTGTGAGCGCAACCGCGAGGGACTCCTGGAGGTGTCGTTCCCCTCGGTCTCCGGCTCGGTGAACTTCGTCACCCTCGTCCGGGCGCTCGGGCTCGAATCCGACGAGGAGATCGTTCACCGCGTGAGCGACGATCCCGAGATCGTGAAGTTCATGCTGGAGAACCTGGAGGAGGCGGACGTCCAGACGACCGAGGGAGCGATCGAGACCCTCGGCGAGCGCGTCGCCTCGGGCCAGGGGAAGAACTACCAGCTGAAACGGGCGAACTACGTCATCGACCGCTACCTTCTCCCGCACCTCCACGAGGAGGGCGTCGACGAGGAGGACGTGCGGATCAACAAGGCGTACTACCTCTGTCGGATGGCCGAGGCGTGTTTCGAACTCGCGCTCGAACGCCGCGGTCCGGACGACAAGGACCACTACGCGAACAAGCGCCTGAAGGTCTCCGGTGACCTCATGCGCGACCTGTTCCGGACCGCCCTCAACAAGCTGGCACGCGACGTGAAATACCAGTTGGAGCGGGCGAACATGCGAAACCGCCAGCTGACGGTGAACACCGTCGTGCGGTCGGACGTGTTGACCGAGCGGCTCGAACACCCGATCGCGACGGGCAACTGGGTGGGCGGACGCTCGGGCGTCTCCCAGCTCGTCGATCGGACCGACTACATGGGCGTCCTGTCGCACCTGCGTCGCCTCCGGAGCCCGCTGTCGCGGTCACAGCCGCACTTCGAGGCACGCGACCTGCACGCGACCCAGTGGGGTCGGATCTGTCCCTCCGAGACGCCGGAGGGACCGAACTGTGGACTGGTGAAGAACTTCGCGCAGGCGATGGAGCTCTCACAGAACATCGAGGACGAACAGGGGCTGAAACGAGAACTGGCGTCGATGGGTGTCGAGGGGATCCCCGGCATCGAGGGCGTCGACCGACAGACGGCGGACGACTAACATGGCCACAGCAGAACGCGAAGCGAAGGTGTACGTCAACGGGAGCCTCGTGGGGACGCATCCGGACCCCGAGGTGCTCGCGGAACAGATCCGAGAGGCACGACGACGGGGCGACGTCAGCGAGATGGTCAACGTCTCGGTGAAGGAACGTACCCGCGAAGTGATCGTGAACGCGGACGCCGGGCGAGCTCGGCGTCCGCTCATCGTCGTCGAGAACGGGGAGCCGCTGCTCGGCGACGAGGAGATCAAGGCGCTCGAACGCGGCGACGTCGAGTTCGAGGACCTCGTCGACCGCGGCTACGTCGAGTTCATCGACGCCGAGGAGGAGGAGGACATCTTCGTCGCCGTCGACGAGGAGGACGTCACGGACGACCACACCCACCTCGAGATCGACCCGCAGCTCGTCTTCGGCATCGGTGCGGGGATGATCCCGTATCCGGAACACAACGCGAGCCCCCGGATCACGATGGGTGCCGGGATGATGAAACAGTCGCTCGGGCTGCCCTCGGCGAACTACCGGATCCGCCCGGACACGCGCCAGCACCTGATGCACTATCCGCAGCTGGCGATGGTGAAGACGCAGACGACCGAGCAGATCAACTTCGACGAGCGCCCCGCCGCACAGAACTTCGTCGTCGCCGTCATGTCCTACGAGGGGTTCAACATCGAGGACGCGCTGGTGATGAACCAGGGCTCCGTCGACCGCGCGCTCGCTCGCTCGCACTTCTTCCGGACCTACGAGGGCGAGGAGCGACGCTACCCCGGCGGCCAGGAGGATCGCTTCGAGATCCCCTCCCAGGACGTCCGCGGCGCCCGCGGCGAGGACGCCTACACGCACCTCGACGAGGACGGCCTCGTCAACCCGGAGACGGTGGTCGACGAGTCCTCCGTCCTGCTCGGGAAGACGAGCCCGCCGCGATTCCTGGAGGAGCCCGACGACATGGGCGGCCTCTCCCCCCAGAAGCGACGGGAGACCAGCGTGACGATGCGCTCGGGCGAGTCCGGCGTCGTCGACACGGTGACCCTGATGGAGGGCGAGGACGGCTCGAAGCTCTCGAAGGTGAAGGTGCGCGACCAGCGCGTCCCCGAACTGGGCGACAAGTTCGCGTCCCGACACGGCCAGAAGGGCGTCGTGGGTCACCTCGCGCCACAGGAGGACATGCCCTTCACCGAGGAGGGGGTCGTTCCCGACCTCGTCTTGAACCCGCACGCGCTTCCCTCGCGGATGACGGTGGGTCACGTACTGGAGATGCTCGGCGGCAAGGTCGGCTCGCTGCGCGGCTCACGGGTCGACGGCACGCCGTTCCAGGGCGAAGACGAGGAGGAGCTCCGGAGCGGGCTGGAGGAGCACGGCTTCAAGTCCTCCGGCAAGGAAGTGATGTACTCCGGCGTCACTGGCGAGCGGATCGACGCGGAGATCTTCGTCGGGACGATCTTCTACCACAAGCTGTACCACATGGTGTCGAACAAGCTTCACGCACGATCGCGCGGACCCGTGCAGGTCCTCACGCGTCAGCCGACCGAGGGACGTGCCCGCGAGGGCGGGCTCCGAGTCGGGGAGATGGAGCGTGACACGATCATCGGCCACGGCGCCTCGATGGTCCTCAACGAGCGGCTGCTCGAGTCCTCGGACGCGGAGACGGTGTACGTCTCCGCGGGGACGGGGCTCGTCGCCGTCGAGGACCGCGAACAGCGCCGCGTGTACGACCCGGTCACGGGAGACGAGGACGACATCCACGAGCTCGAGGTGAGCTACGCGTTCAAGCTGCTGCTCGACGAGATGATCGCCTTGGGCATCCGACCGAGACTCGAACTGGAGGACGCGATTTAAATGTCAATGCAGACACCAAAGACGCTCGGCGGCATCGATTTCGGCCTCATGGATCCGGAGACGTACCGGGACATGTCGGCGACGAAGGTCATCACGGCCGACACCTACGACGACGACGGCTATCCGATCGACATGGGGCTGATGGACCCGCGGCTCGGCGTCATCGACCCCGGATTGGAGTGTCGAACCTGCGGCTCCCACTCAGGGTCGTGTAACGGCCACTTCGGCCACATCGAGCTCGCCGCACCCGTCATTCACGTCGGGTTCACGAAACTCATCCGTCGGCTGCTGCGGTCGACCTGTCGCGAGTGCGGGAAGCTCGCGCTCGACGAGGCCCAGCGTGAGGAGTTCCGCGAGCGCTACGAGCGCGCAAAGGAGCTCGGTGACGACCCCCACGACGTGCTGAAGGCGGCGGTTCGGCAGGCTCGAAAGGCGAAGACGTGTCCGTTCTGTGGCGACCCGCAGGCGGACATCAAACACGAGAAGCCGACCACGTACTACGAGGTCCAGGACGTCCTCTCGGGTGACTACTCCGAGCGCATCGCCGCGGCGATGCAGCCCGACGAGGAGGAGGGCAACCCGGGCACCTCCCCGCAGGAGCTCGCCGAGGAGACCGACATCGCCCTCGATCGGATCAACCAGATCATGGCCGGCGAGTTCCGCCCCCGCAAGGAGGACCGCCGCGCCATCGAGACGGCGCTCGACGTCGACCTCACCGAGGAGGACATGAACAAGCTGATGCCCTCCGACGTGCGCGACTGGTTCGAGGACATCCCGAACGAGGACCTGGAGGTCCTCGGGATCGACTCCGAGGACTCCCGACCCGAGTGGATGATCCTGACCGTGCTGCCGGTGCCGCCGGTGACGACGCGCCCCTCCATCACGCTGGACAACGGCCAGCGCTCCGAGGACGACCTCACCCACAAGCTCGTCGACATCATCCGCATCAACCAGCGGTTCATGGAGAACCGCGAGGCGGGCGCCCCACAGCTCATCATCGAGGACCTCTGGGAGCTGTTGCAGTACCACGTCACGACGTTCATCGACAACGAGATCAGCGGGACGCCGCCGGCACGACACCGCTCGGGCCGACCCCTCAAGACGCTCAGCCAGCGGCTGAAGGGCAAGGAAGGTCGCTTCCGCGGGTCGCTGTCCGGCAAGCGCGTGAACTTCTCCGCGCGGACGGTCATCTCGCCGGATCCGACGCTCTCGCTCAACGAGGTCGGCGTCCCCGATCGCGTCGCGACGGAGATGACCCAGACGCTCAACGTCACCGAGCGCAACGTCGAGGAGGCGCGTCAGTACGTCCGGAACGGGCCGGAGTCCCATCCGGGCGCGAACTACGTCCGGCGTCCCGACGGCCGTCGCCTGAAGGTCACCGAGAAGAACTGCGAGGAGCTCGCCGAGAAGGTCGAACCCGACTGGGAGGTGAACCGACACCTCGTCGACGGCGACATCGTGATCTTCAACCGGCAGCCGTCGCTCCACCGGATGTCGATCATGGCCCACGAGGTCGTCGTCATGCCGTACAAGACGTTCCGGCTGAACACGGTCGTCTGCCCGCCGTACAACGCCGACTTCGACGGCGACGAGATGAACATGCACGCGCTACAAAACGAGGAGGCGCGGGCGGAGGCGCGCGTCCTCATGCGCGTGCAAGAGCAGATCCTCTCGCCGCGGTTCGGCGGCAACATCATCGGCGCGATACAGGACCACATCTCCGGAACCTACCTGCTCACCCACTCGAACCCCGAGTTCACGGAGACGCAGGCGCTCGACCTGCTGCGGGCGACCCGCGTGGACGAGCTGCCGGAGGCGGACGGCGTCGACGAGAACGGCGGGGAGTACTGGACCGGGCGGACGCTCTTTTCGGAGCTGCTCCCCGATGACCTCTCGCTCGAGTTCACCTCCTCGACGGGCGACGTCGTCCGCATCGTGGACGGCCAGCTCGTGGAGGGAACGATCGACGAGGACGCCGTCGGCGCGTTCGGCGGCGAGGTCGTCGACACGCTCACCAAGATGTACGGCGAGACCCGCGCCCGCATCTTCATCAACGAGATCGCCGCGCTCGCGATGCGGGCGATCATGCACTTCGGGTTCTCGATCGGGATCGACGACGAGTCGATCCCGCCGGAGGCCGAACGTCAGGTCGACGAGGCGATCGGCAGCGCCTACGACCGTGTGAACGAGTTGATCGAGACCTACCGAGCCGACGAGCTGGAGTCGCTGCCCGGCCGCAGCGTCGACGAGACGCTGGAGATGAAGATCATGCAGACGCTCGGGAAGGCCCGCGACTCCGCCGGCGAGATCGCCGACCAGCACTTCGGCGACGACAACCCGGCGGTCGTGATGGCCCGATCCGGTGCCAGGGGGTCGATGCTCAACCTCACGCAGATGGCCGGCTCCGTCGGCCAGCAGGCGGTTCGCGGCGAGCGCATCAACCGGGGCTACGAGGACCGGACGCTCTCACACTACGAGCCGAACGACCTCTCCGCGGAGGCGCACGGCTTCGTGGAGAACTCCTACCGCGGCGGGCTCACGCCCGAGGAGTTCTTCTTCCACGCGATGGGCGGCCGCGAGGGGCTGGTCGACACGGCGGTCCGAACCTCCAAGTCCGGCTACCTCCAGCGGCGGCTGATCAACGCGCTCTCCGAGCTGGAGGCACAGTACGACGGCACGGTCCGGGACACCTCCGGCACGATCGTGCAGTTCGAGTTCGGCGAGGACGGCACCTCGCCGGTGAAGGTCTCCTCGGGAGAGGGCGACGGCATCGACGTCGACGGGATCGCCGACCGCGTCCTGCAGGCGGAGTTCGCCTCCGCGGAGGACAAGGAACGCTTCCTCGGCGAGCGCGCGCGCCCGACGAACCTCTCCGAGCACTCCGGGCCCGGACGTAACGAGGACGGCGGTCTGGGGGTGGAATCCGATGACTGAGTACGAACACGTCACCGACGACATCGAGGCCATCGTGGAAGCGACGGAGCTGCCGTCACGGCTGAAGACGCAGGTCTACGAGACCATCGAGGAGAAGGCCGAGGCGTACGGCGGCGTCACGATCGAGCAGGCGACCGACATCGTCACGGGCGTCGAGAACCGGTACATCGAGACGCGGGTCGATCCCCTGGATCCGGTCGGCACCGTTTCCGCACAGTCGATCGGTGAACCCGGAACCCAGATGACGATGAATACTTTTCACTACGCTGGGGTTGCAGAAATCGACGTCACCCAGGGGCTTCCGCGGCTCATCGAGCTGGTGGACGCCCGGAAGACGCCGGACACGCCGATGATGACCGTCCACCTCGACGGGGAGTACGCGACGGACCGCGAGAAGGCCCACGAGGTCGTCTGGTCGATCGAGTCGACGCGCATCCTCGCGCTCGGCGACGTCTCGACGAACGTCGCGGACATGCTGGTGCGGATCGACTTGAACGACGACACGCTCCTCGAGCGCTGGCCGACCTACTCCGACCCGACGGCGGTCGCGGAGATCATCGCGGAGACGATCGAGGACGCGCTGAGCGTCGACACGAGACAGGCCGGCACCGTGATCGAGTTCGGCCCGAACGAGCCGAGCTACCGCGAGCTGCTCCAGCTCGTCGAACGGCTGCGGGAGATAGTATTTAAGGGCATCGAGGAGGTCGAACGCGTCGTCATCCGGAAGGAGGAGATCGACGACGAGGAGCGGTTCGTGCTCTACACCGAGGGGTCGGCGTTCGGAGACGTGCTCGACATCGAGGGCGTCGACGCCTCGCGGACGACCTGTAACAACATCCACGAGATCTACCGCAACCTCGGCGTGGAGGCGGCCCGCGAGACGATCATCGACGAGACGAAGAACACGCTCGAAGAGCAGGGACTCGACGACGTGAACGTCCGGCACCTGATGCTCGTCGCGGACATCATGACGAACAACGGTGAGATCGATTCGATCGGCCGGCACGGCATCTCCGGCTCGAAGGACTCCGTGTTGGCGCGTGCGGCGTTCGAGGTGACGGTGAACCACCTGCTCGACGCGGCGATCCACGGCGAGTATGACGAGCTCGACGGCGTCATCGAGAACGTCATCGCCGGCAAGCCGATCTCGATCGGCACCGGCGACGTCGACCTCCGGATGGGATCGCGCGTGATCGGCGACGGCGGCGGCGCGAGCACCGACGGCGGTCGCCCGATCGATGCGCCGGATGCGGACGGCACCGGCGACGACGACCGAGCGAACTGATGCGGGTCGAGCTCTCCGACGAGGCCCGGCGGTACATCGGTCGGTTCGACGAGCTGACCGGGGTCGCACCGAAGGACTGCCTCGTGGAGGGCGACCGGCTCGTCTTTCTCGTGCCGGCCGGCGAGATGGCGGCGGCCATCGGACAGGCCGGCGAGACGGTCAAAGGCGTCGAGCGGAAGCTCGGCCGCTCGGTCGAATTGGTTGAGGACGCCGACACGCCGGAGGCGTTCGTCGCGAGCGCGCTCGCGCCCGCGGCAGTCAACGCAGTGACCGTCTCCGAACAGAACGACCGGGTGGCGTACGTGGAGGTGGCGGAGCCGGACCGCGGCGTCGCCATCGGCGCGGACGGACGAAACATCGAGACGGCACGGACCCTCGCGAAACGCCACCACGACGTCGACGACATCCAACTGACCTAGTCGCCGCGGTCGCGACGGATCCCGCGGCGTTCCGATCGGCGGAGAAGACGCCGCCGGTCCGGATGGTATTTATAAAACGGCCACCTTCCCGCGGACATGCAACGACGAGCGCTGCTCGCCACGCTCGGCGTCGGCACCGCCGGCCTGCTGGCCGGATGTTCGGCACCGACAGCGCTGATCGACGACGAGGACGCCGTCGAGGACGTCGACTGGCTCGACGGCGACGACCTCGACGCGGACGTCCTGGCAACCAGGCACGCGGACGCGCTTTCGGCGGCGGGTAGCTTCGAGCTCCTCTCGACGGCCGACACCGACCACGAGGAGGACGAGGAGCCGAGTCCTTGGCTCGCCTCGCAGGAGTACGAGGCAGCCTTCGAGTCGGAACGGGGTCGGCAGTACCTTCGCCAGGAGATGGTCGACGTCGACGAGCCGGACGTCTTCGAGCTGTACGTGGAGGGGCCGACGGCGTTCATCCGAGAACGGCAGGGCGACGCCGTCGCCACCGATCGCCGGGCGATCGGGCAGCCGGACGCGTTCTTCAACGAGGAGTTCGAGACCGAGTCGACCACGGGAGTTCGCGGCGTCGGCGGTTGGAACATGCGCGTCGACGATCGGGCCGTCGGGTTCGACGGCGAACCCGCGGCGCGACTCGTCGCGGACGAGTTCGTGGGGGACGCGGGAATTCCCGAGACGGTCGACGTCGCGGAGGCGACGATGGTCGTGACGGGTGACGGGGTCGTTCGATCGCTCGATCAGCGCTGGGACGGCACGCAGGGCGGTCAGGGGGCGACCGTGGCGGTGGACATCGCGTTCCGCGAGGTCGGCTCGAAGACGATCGACGAGCCGGAGTGGGTTTGGGACCTCCGTGAGTGAGGCGGTCCGATCGACGAACCGTTCACACGGTGTGAACGATGCACGTTCGTCGTGGACCGGAACGATGCGCGTTCACCATGGACCGGAACGACGCCCTCTCGATGCGGCTTATCCGCTCAACGGCGCGTTGCGCCGCTCGCCGATCGATCGACAAAACGCCCTCAGATCTCCGAATGGGTACCTCTCGTCGGTTCTGAGGCCGTTTCTCCGGAAGCCAAAGAGGGACGCTTAAGTAGCTCCGTCGGGAAGGTCGGGTACGATGGCGAACGGCAAATACGCCGCCCGTAAGCTCAAACAGGACCGGCAGAAACGCCGCTGGTCCGACTCCGAGTACGCTCGGCGAGAGCGCGGGCTCAAGAAGAAGTCCGACCCCCTCGAGGGCGCCCCGCAGGCTCGCGGGATCGTCCTGGAGAAGGTCGGTATCGAAGCAAAGCAGCCGAACTCGGCGATCCGAAAGTGCGTCCGCGTTCAGCTCATCAAGAACGGGAAGCAGGTCACCGCGTTCTGTCCGGGTGACGGGGCGATCTCGTTCATCGACGAGCACGACGAGGTCACCATCGCCGGCATCGGCGGCGCGAAGGGTCGCGCGATGGGCGACCTCTCGGGCGTCAACTACAAAGTCGAGAAGGTGAACGGCGTCTCGATGATCGAACTGGTTCGCGGAAACGCGGAGAAACCGGTCCGATGAGCGGGGAGGAAGCCGAGGTCGCCGACGAGGCGGGCGCCGAGGTCGCGGCCGACGAGCCCGATCCGGAGGCGCCCGCCGCGAGCGAGGAGGCCGCCGAGAACGCGAAGCTGTTCGGCGTCTGGGACGTCACCGAGATCAGCTACGCCGACCCCTCGACGAAGCGCTACATGAACGTGACGCCCATCGCGCACACGATGGGACGTCACGCCTCCAAGCAGTTCAAAAAGAGCGAGATCTCCATCGTCGAGCGGCTCATCAACCGCCTGATGCAGACGGAGGAGAACACGGGGAAAAAACAGCAGGCGACCCGCATCGTCCGGGACGCCTTCGACGTCATCCATGAGCGCACCGAGGAGAACCCGGTGCAGGTGCTCGTGACGGCCGTCGAGAACGCCGCACCCCGCGAGGAGACCGTCCGCCTGAAGTACGGCGGCATCTCGGTCCCGAAGGCGGTCGACGTCGCGCCCCAGCGCCGCGTCGACCAGGCGCTGTTGTTCATCTCCGACGGCGTCGCCAACGCGACGTATAAGTCCACCACCTCCGCGGCGGAGGCGCTGGCCCAGGAGCTGATCGCCGCCGCCGACTACGACGTGCAGACCTACTCCATCTCCCAGAAGGAGGAGCGCGAGCGCGTCGCCGCCGCGGCCCGCTAACCCGGGTCCTCGACGCTCCCCCGCTTCGTTTTGACCGTCCGAGTGACGGCGCTCGCGTCGGCCGGCAACAGCACCCTTTAGCCGATCGTGTCCTAACCGGCAGATATGCGACCCGAACGACGGCGGTTCCTCGCCGCCGGCCTGGCCGGTCTGGCCGGCGCGGGGATCGCCGGCTGCCTCGACGAGGACGGCGCCGGCGACGATCAAGTCCCCTCCGATCCGTCCGCGGACGACGACCCGACCGCGACGCCCGTCGATGAACCCGACTACGACCTCTCCGTCGAGCACGACCTCGAGCGGTGGGACGGCTACGATCCCGACTGGACGGCGCCGACCGACCCGCCGACGCTCGACGTCGACGTCGAGACCGTGGTGGAGGGGCTGGAAGTGCCCTGGGACCTGGCGTTCGCGCCGAACGGCGACCTGTTCGTCTCCGAGCGCGTCGGTCGGATCACCCGTTATGACGGGGCCGACCTCGACCCGGTGGCGACGCCGGACGTCATCGACCACGCCGACTCGATCGCCCCCGGCGAGGAGGGCGACTGGTGGGGCGGCGGCAGCGAGGGGGGATTGATGGGGATCGCGGTCCATCCGAACTATCCGGACGTCCCGCTCGTCTACGCGGTCTACACCCATCAGGCGGGCGACGAGGACTACCGCAACCGCGTCGTCTACTACGACGTCGACGCCGACGATCCGGGCGAGACCGAGACCGTCGTCGTCGACGGGATCCCGGGCCACGAGATCATCCACAACGGCTCGCGGATCGCCTTCGGTCCCGCGAACTACCTCTGGGTGACGACCGGCGACGCCGAGGACCGCGAGACGCCGCCCGATCCGAACTCGCTCGGCGGGAAGGTGCTCCGGCTGGAACCCGACGGCAGCCCCGCCGCGGACAACCCCGACCTCGGCGGCGACGAACGGGTCTACTCGCTGGGGCACCGAAACCCCCAGGGGATCTCCTTTCTCCCCGACGGGAGCCCGATCGTCACCGAGCACGGCCCCGCCGCGCGCGACGAGGTCCAGATCGTCGGCCCGGGCGACGATCACGGCTGGGGACCCGAGGAGGCGACCGGTCGCGACGGCGACACCTATCCCGGGACCGACTTCGATCGCCCGGTCGCTCACTCCGGGACCGACACGACGTGGGCTCCCGCCGGGTGCGTGTTCACCACCGAGGCGGCGCCCGAGTCCTGGCGACGACGACTGCTCGTCGGGGGGCTCATCTCCCAGCGGCTCGTGGCCGTGACGCCGTATCTACGGGACGGTGACGTGGAGCCGGCGACCGATGCGGGTGACGGTCGGCGCCACGACGCCGACTGGATGGACGACGAGTACGACGCGGTCACACACACGGCCCTACGGGACGAGCTGGGACGGATCCGCCACGTCGAGCAGGCGCCGGACGGCGCGATCTACGCGGTCACCTCGAACCGTGACGGACGCGCGAGCGACGAGTTCCCGGGCGAGGACGACGACCGGCTGGTGCGGTTGACGCCGGCCGAGTGAGGGGGCGGCGGGAGCGGCGAGCGCGACCGAACGGCCGGCTAGGCCAGCCACTCCTCGGGTTTCGTGTCGTAGTCGACCTCGTCGGCGGCGATCCGATCTTCGATCTCGGGGTCGAGATCGTGTTCGGTCGTCTCGCCGCCGTCGTACTGGAACCGGACGCCGACCTCGGTTCCCGTCGGCTCTCGACCACGACGGCGGGCGCGCCGGATCGCCTCCTCGGAGTACTCCGTGCGGATCGTCGCGAGGTTCACGGGACGGCCCCACAGCTCGAAGACGCGTTCGAGCGTCGCCGTCGCCTGCGCCTCGTCGAGCGCGACCCCGTTGTACAGGTGCCCTAAGAGGAGTTCGCCGCGGTTCCGGAAGTTGCCATCGAGCACGACGATCGTCGGCTTCCCGAAGTTGGTGAAACGCAGAAGTAGCTTCCGTTTCACGTCCTCGGCGTCGACGCTGGCGACGCGGAACTCCTCGCCCGCGCGGCTGTACTCGTAGGTGAAGTAGTTGCCCTCGCGGACGAACTCGTCGGTGAGGAACTCGTCGATGAAGGTGACGTCGTTGTGGCTCTCGCGCACCTCGAACAGCCGGCGCCACGGCGCGGTCCGATCGACGTCGGCGAGCGCGGCCTCGACGGTCGGGTAGCGGTCGACGTCGAACATGTAGCGGGCCCGTTCCTCCAGGGTTGATCGCGGCACGTCCCGCAGGGCACCGCGGTGTTCCGGCCGCGAAAGGACGTAGTGGCGCTCCGCGAGCCCCTCGAAGGTGAGCAGCTTCCACGGGTAGCGCTCGACGTCGGGGCCGTCCTCGGGGGCCAGATCGCCGTCGCGAACCGACAGCGCACGGTCGACCGTCTCCGCGTCCACGCGGGGGTCGCCCCCGGCGGCCAGCTCGGCCAGCTCGTCGAGCGCCGCCGGCCCCGCTCCCTCGATGGCGGGATGTGGCTGGAGCCGCTCGACGTGGGTCCACAGCTCGAAGCCGAGCTTGTAGGGGTTGAGCCCCGGCGAGCCGAGCACGCGGGCCATGTGGTCGGCGTACGTGAGGAACTCGTCGGGACCGGCGAACCCCTCGCCGCCCATCATGATCGACTCCCAGTAGGTCGCCCAGCCCTCGTTCATCACCTTCGTCCCCTTCTGGCCGGCGAAGTAGTAGGCCTCCTCGCGGATCGCGTCGATGACGGTCGTCTCCCACGGCTCGCGGTCGACCGCCTTTCCGCTCTCCGGATCGTACCGTTTCCCGTGGTCACGCAGGAACGCGATCACGTCCGGTCGCGGCTCGTCGACGTCGACGTCGCCCCCCTGGGCATCGAGCCACTCCTCGTCGAAGACGTCTCGACGGACGGACTCCGAGAGGTCGAGCTCGTCGATTCGGGCGCGAACCTCCGCGATCGGATCGTCCCCGGATCGGCCGTCCTCCCCGGCGGCGTCCGACGCGTCCGCGTCGCCGCTCCGGGCGGCGTCGACCGGGCTGTGCTGGTCGATGGCGTCCGAGAGCGTGCTCACGGCGTCGATCAGGCGCTCGACCTCGTCGCGGTCGACGTCGGATCGGTTCATGATCGCCGCGAGCTTGTCGGCGTTCCGCTCCAGCCGTGCCGCCGCGTTCGGGCCGTCCGCGCCGCGGTCCGCGTAGAGCCCGAACCAGCGGTTGTTCGCGAAGAAGTCGGCGTGTGCCTCCACGTGCGTGATCACGGCCTTCTGGTCGGCGGTCGTGTTCGACTCCTGGAGGAAGGCGTGGGCCGGATCGTCGTTGTTGACGATCTCGAACGCCTTCCCCAGGCCGTGGCGGTCCTTCTTTCGCTGACGTTCGTAGTTCATTCCCCAGCGCCAGTGGGGGTACCGCCGCTGGAACCCCTCGTAGGCGATGAGCTCGTTCATCTCGTCGTGATCGACGACCCAGTACCGCACGGGGTACGGCTCCAACCCGAGCCGCTCCGCGAGGGTTCGCGCCTCCCGGGCAGGCTCGTCGAGCGTCGCGGCTTCACGTTTCGCGTCGAGACGGTCGTCTTTCATGATCGCACCTCCTCGGTCTCCGTTCCTCGATCCGCGGCCGCTCCGCCGTCCTCCGTGCTCAGGATCTCGTAGATCGCGTCGGTGACGTCCTCGGGGCCCTGCACGCGCGCGACGGCGACGTCGTCGGCGTCGCCGAGCGCCCGCTCGACCTCGTCGGCGTGGCGCGCGTTCGGCGCGCTGCCGCCGGGCTGGGTCTCCACGTAGGCGTGGAGGTTCGCTTCGATCGACTCCATCATCGGGATGACGCCCTCGACGGTGTCGTTGCCGGAGTTCTCGGAGTCGCCGGCGACGAAGACGTATCGGTTCCACTCGGCGAACGGATACTCCTCCAGGATCTCCGCGACCAGCTCGTAGGCGCTGGAGATGCGGGTTCCGCCGCCGGACTGGATCCCGAAGAACTCCGCCCGGTCGACCTCCCACGCCTCCGCGTCGTGGACGACGTAGCGGAACTCGGCCTCGTCGTATTTCCCCGTCAGATACCAGTCCATCGGGGTGAAGACGCGCTCGACGAGCTCGCGTTTCGTCTTTCGCATCGAGCCGGAGGCGTCGCGTACGTTGACGACGACGACGTTGCGCTCGCGTTTCTCGATCACTTCGGGATGGCGGAACCGCTCGTCCTCGCGTCGGAACGGGACGCTGTCCAGCCCGTCGCGTCTGATCCGGACGTGCGTCGGCTCCGTGTCGACCTCGCGTTCCAGCTCGTCGAAGCTCTCCCAGCGATCGAGCGCGGAGACGGGGCCGCCGTGCTCGTCGGCCAGCCCCGCGGCCGCGTCGACGATCCACGCCCGTGAGACCGGGAGCCGCTGCTCACGGGCCCAGGTGAAGACGTCGTCGACGTCCGCGCCCGCGACGAACAGTCCCTCGCGGACGTAGTCCCCGTCGAAGTCGGTCGCGAGGTGTCGTTTCAGCCCGCGTTTGAAGAACTCGTCGACGTCGAGGGTTCCCCGTGGGCCGGCGCGAGCGACGTCGGTGAAGTCGCCCTCGACCTCCTCGACCACCCGTTTCCCCTTCGGCTCCAGCTCCAGGCCGAGCGCCTCGTCGAGTTCCGCCGCGAACTCCTCCGGATCCATCTCGTAGTACTCGTGGTCGCCGGCCTCCTCGCCGGGATCGCCCTCCTCGTCGCCGTCGCCCGGCTGTGCGTCGATCGGTTGGCCGGGCTGTGGCTGGCCGCCCTGCCCTTGTCCGACGCCGCCGGCGTCGCGTCGGTCGTACGCGAACTCCGGCAGGTCGACGATCTTGATCGGGATCCGGATCCGGTCGGGCGCGGAGCCGCCGAGGTCGCCGTGGCTGATGAACTCCGAGAGGTCCTCGCGACGCTTCTCGCCGATCTCGCGGAACCGCTCGCGGTCGCGCGTGATCCGCATCAGCGACCACCTCCGTTCCGCCCGTTGCGGCTCCCCGACCGCCCCCCGTCGGAGGCGTCGTCATCGTCGGCGGCGTCGAGCGTCGCCCACGCCTCGCGGGCGCCCCGCATCACCGCGCGGGTGGTCAGCTCCGCGGACGCCGCGCTGTAGCCGCGGTCGGTCAGCCGGTCGATCGTCTCGGCTTTCACCCGAGCCGTCTCGGTGTCCCCCGGCGGGTCGGCCCAGTCGTGTGGATCGAGGTCGGGGAACCGCCGTTTCACGTCCGCGAGGTCGTTCGATTCGAGCACCGTCTTGAGCTCCGGGATCTCCGCGAGCTCGACGTCCTCGACGCTGAATCCGTCGTCGCGGTTTCGCCAGGCGTACCGGGTGAGCGCACGGATCACCTGCTCGCGGCGGAACGTCGCGACCGCGTGGCTCGGTTTCGTCCCGCGATAGTCGTCCTCGCCGAACCGGCCGAGCGTCTTCGTCTCGAACACCTTCATCGCGAGCGCGTCGGGTTCGACCGGTCCGCGGTCGGTCTCGACTGATTCGCCGGCGTCCCACGCGTAGACGTGCTCGACGTACTCGGCGACGGTCTCCTCGGAGACGGTCTCGGCCGCGAGGATCGCGTCGACCACCTCCGAACGCTGTCGCTCACGGACGTGGTCGGCGACGGCCGCCCGTCGACCCTCGAACTCGGCGGCCTCCGCACGGGAGAAGACCGGCGCGTCGGCCAGCCCGTCGGCCATCGCGTCGAGGACGTCCGCTGGCGTGATCACGCGCTCCACCGGCAGGTCCGGGTGGCTTCGATCGGCGTCCGACCCGAGCAGGTCGGCGATCACGTCGCGGGTGTACGTGACCGGAATGCCGGTTCGGCCGTCATCCTCGCCGACCGAGACGTCGTCGATCGTGATCCGGTCGTCCCCGCGACGGAGCTCGCCGACCTCGTAGAGTCGCGCCTTCTCGAGGGGATCCATCCCCGCGGGAAGGTCGTCGACGTCGAGTCGGGTGACGACCGCGTAGAGCGCGGCCGCCCCGAGCGCGTGCGGCGCCAGCTCGCGTTCCCGGACCGCCCCGTCGCCGTCGCGGACCGTCATCGTGAGCGGCGCTCGCACCCGCTCGTCGACCGCGTCCGCGTCGGCCGGCTCATCCGTCGCATGGATCGCCGTCTCGCCGGCCAGCTCGCGGCGCAACAGCGCGGCCTCCAGCCGTCGGTCCGTGAGATAACGGAACTCGTGGCGAGCGAGCCGACGCTTCAGCGCTTTGAGCGGGTCGGCACCCTCCCGCTCCGCGTGCCGGTCGAGTTCGGCGTCGAGGTCCGGATTGGAGATCACGACCAGCTGCGTGTCGAGGTCCATGCCGATCCCCTTGTCGAGTTTGACCCGGCGCTCGTCGGGGACGTTGAGCAGCCGGCGCAGGAGGTCGGCGTGTTGGCTCGCGTCCTCGACGACGGCCAGCACGCCGTTGCCCTGCGAGAGCACCCCGTCGTAGCTGAACGCCTGCGGGTTCTTCCGCCCGCGCGAGTCGAGCTCGCGCAGCATGCCGCCCATCCACGAGCCGACGAGTCGCTCCTTCGGCGTGCCGTCGTCCTCGGCGTGGAGCACCCCGATCCCCTGACCCTCGTCGACGACGTAGCTCGTCACGCGGAGGTGGTCCCGATCGGTGATCGCCGAGAAGACGTCCCGGTGACCCTCCTCACGGTAGATCGATTCGAGCCCCTCGTACGCCTCCCGACTGAACGGATCGAGGTCGACGTCGACCGAGATGGGGGCGGCATCGTCCTCGGTTTCCCCGCCGGCCGCCTCCGCGATCCGCTCGCGCACCTCGTCGGGGAACGCCGACAGCGGCGGGGTGCGGACCGGACTGCGGTACCACGCCCTGGCATCGCCCCCGCTTCCGTACGACAGCGACCGGTCGCCGCCCGCGCCGGTGACGTTCCACTCGAGCGTGTAGCGACGCCCCGCGTCGGTCCGCGAGAACTCGCGAAGCCCGTTCACGAGACAGCGCTTGAACTCGGATTTCCCCGTCGCCGTCGGCCCGTCGATCCACGCGATCTTCTCGTCGTTGCCGCGGCCGGCCGCGGCCGCACGCAGGTCGTCGACGAAGGCGTTGAGCGCGGCGGTGTTACCCAGAACGGCGTGTTCGCCGTCGTTGTACGGGTCATCGAAGAAGCGGCAGCGCTCCAGCCGCTCGCCGCGCTCGCGGACCTCGCGGGTGCCGGCCGACTCGATAGCCGCGAGGACGTAGCCGGCCGCGGAGGCCGCCGCGAGCGGGTTCTCCAGGACGTGATCGACGTACGCCTCCAGACTCATCGGCGGGTCGTACGCACCGCGAACGGTCTCGTCGGCGGCCGCGAGGAACGCCTCGCCGTCGGCGGGTCGGTCACGCCCCGCCATCTTCCATCTCCGAGCGGGCGACCGCCGCACCCGCGTATTCGAGCACCTCGGCGGCGCCGTCCTCGGAGTAGCCCCGGTCGACGAGCGCGTCGACCCAGGCGCTCCGCTCCTCGTCGTCGAGGTCCGTCGCGGAGACGAGCGCCGAGAAGTTGATGTTGTGTTTCTTGTCCTCCCAGAGCTTGCGTTCGAGCGCACGCCGGAGCCGGTCGTTCTCCTGCGGGTCGAAGCCGCGCCCCTCGCGGGCGCGCCGGGAAACCCAGTTCGACACCTCCTGACGGAAGTCGTCCTTGCGGTCCGAGGGGACGTCGAGCTGCTCTTCGACCGCCCGGAGGAACGTCTCGTCCGGCTCCGTCTCGCGGCCGGTCAGCTCGTCGTCGACGGTGGCGTCGTCGATGTACGCCATCACGTGGTCCATGTACTTTTCACCCTGCCGGCGGATCTCGTCGACGTCGTACGCGAGCGCATGTCTGACGTCCTCGATGGCGCGCTCGCGGTACTCCTCGCGGACGGTCTCTAAGAGCCGCTCGTAGCGGTCGAGGTCGTCAGCGGCGATCGAGCCGTGGCCGCCGAGGTTCGCCTCGAAGTGGTCGAACACGGACAGCGGCGAGAGGTGGCTCCGGTCGCGGTGGGTCGCGTCCATGATCGCCTCGGCGATCTCGTCGCCGATGAACCGCGCGGAGACGCCGTCCATCCCCTCGCCGACGTCGGCGGACTCCTCGCCGTCCTCGCGCAGCTTGCGCGCATCTATCTCCTCGTCCTCCAGCTCGCCGTTGTACACCTTCGCCTTATCAAGCAGGGAGACGGTCTCGTCGGTCGGCTCCTGAACCCGCGTGAGCACGCCGAAGAGGCCCGCCATCTCCAGCGTGTGCGGCTCGACGTGGACGTTCGGCACGTCGGCGTTCTCGAGCATCTTCCCGTAGATCCGCGCCTCGCTCTCGTACTCCAGGACGTACGGGTAGTCGATCCGCTTGGTCCGGTCGTTGAACGCCTCCATCTTCTCGTCGCCGGTCTTCTCGCGGTACTCCGGCATGTTCGTCCGGCCGACGATCACCTGGTCGATGTCGATCCGCGGGTTGTTCTTCGGCTTGATCGTTCCCTCCTGGGAGGCGTGCAGGAAGTCGTAGAGGAACTCCCGCTGGAGCTTCAACAGCTCCTCGCCGGAGAAGAGCCCCCGGTTCGCGTTACAGAACGCGCCGGCGTAGTCGAACGCTCGCGGGTCCGACTCGCCGTAGACGGCGAGTTTCGCGTAGTTAACGTCGCCCGTGAGCTCGGTTTCGTCCTGGTTCTTCTTGTCCTTCGGCTCGAACGTCTCGATGCACTCGCGGCGGTTCTCGTCGGCGACGAGCCGGACGACCTCGACGTGTTCGTCGAGGACGGTCGCCAGGTCGTCGTCGTAGTGAGCCAACAGCGCGTTGAGATAGAACTCGGATGCGGGGTCGGGATGCTGGTCGTTCCGAAGGGTGTAGGGAGCCTCAAGTCGCTCGTTGACGTCCTCGATCACGGCCTCCCGCTGTGGCTTCGGCAGCAACACGAGCGGGTCCTGGTTCATCGGGGACCGGACGACGTCGTCGCCCGGATCCTGGTCGTCGATGACCGAACAGAGGTCGATCCAGCGGAACGTGTACATCCGCCCGGCGTCCTCGCGGGTGTACGCCTCGAAGTAGCGCCGGACGAGCCAGTCGAAGTGTGACTTTCCGGATCCGACGGGGCCGAGGAGGAGCTTGATCCGCTTTTCGGGGCCGAGTCCGCGAGCGCCCGACTTCACCTTGTTGACGAACTCGTGGATCGCCTCGTGGATCTCGCGGCCGTAAAAGACGTTCTCGCCGCCGTGGATCGGGTCGTCCGCGGCGAGCGCGTACTCGACGACGCCGCGATCCTCGTCGTAGCGCGTGCCGTAGTGGTCGAACATGTCCGCGACGCGCTGGTGGGCGTTCCGCGCGATGTGCGGGTCCGCATACAGCTCGTCGAGGTACCAGTCGAACGACCGTGCTGCCCGGAGGTCGTCCGGGACGTTCTCGCGGTACCGTTCGCTGAGTCGTTCGAGCGTTTGTCTGTCTGTCATTGTGTTCACCGGGCCCGGACGAGCCGCACGGGCCGACCACCCTCGCGGTGATCAACACGGCGGCGACTCGACGGACGGCAGCACGGCTCTCCGTGCCGTGGCCATGCGCTCCGCCGACGTCGCGGCGACGCCTCGTCAAGAACCGACTCGTGGGCGATCGTCGTCTCGGCTCGTAACCGAGTCTATATGTATGGGAGGGTTTCTCACACATAAGAGTGTCGCCGGGTGTCACACACTTCGCCGTGCGGATCGCACGGTAGCGCCGTGATCCACCCGATCGTGGTGTGGTCCTTTCGACGGTGTTTATATACTCGGCGTGGGATCGACGACGATCGGTTTCGGCCGTCGACGGTTCTCGATCGGTGCGGCCGGCGCGCGGACGTGGTCGGCACGCGACCACTTATAAGACGGCGGCGACCGAACGATCGGTCGATGAGCCGAAACGACGAGGTCGCGGCGCTTTTATTCGAGTTCGCCGACCGCCTCGAGGCGACCGGCGTCGAGTACAAGCCGAACGCGTATCGACGCGCGGCGGAGAACGTCGCCGACCACCCCGCGCCGGTCGAGGCGCTCGCGCGGGAGGGGGCCGACGCGGTCGCGGGGATCGACCGCGTCGGCGACGCCATCGCCTCGAAGATCGTCGAGTACGTCGAGACGGGCTCGATCGCGGAGCTGGAGGATCTCCGCGAGGAGCTGCCCGTGGACATGGCCGCGCTCACGCGGGTCGAGGGCGTCGGCCCGAAGACGGTCGGGACCCTGTATCGGGAGCTCCGGATTACGACGCTCGACGAGCTGGAGGCCGCGGCGGAGGCGGGCGAGATCCGGGAGGTGAAGGGGTTCGGGGCGAAGACGGAGGCGAACATCCTCGACAACGTCGAGTTCGCGCGCGAGGCCGGCGAGCGGACCCGCCTCGGCGACGCCCGGCCGGTCGCGGACGACGCGCTGGCATATCTCGCCGACCTCGATCCGGTCGCGAAGGCGGAGGTCTGCGGCTCGATCCGGCGCTGGAAGGCGACGATCGGCGACGTCGACGTACTCGTCGCGAGCGACGAGACCGAGGCGGTGGTCGAGGCGTTCACCGATTGGGGGGGCGCCGACGCCGTCATCGAGGCCGGCACGATCAAGGCGAGCGTCCGTGCCGCGGGCACCCGGGTCGACCTCCGCGTCGTCGACGTCACCGAGTTCGGCGCGGCCCTCCAGTATTTCACCGGGTCGAAGGAACACAACGTGGCGGTCCGCAACCGCGCGATCGATCGCGGGCTCAAGGTGAACGAGTACGGCGTCTTCGACGTCTCGGCCGTCGACGACGCGGAGAGCGACGACGCGGGCGGCGGCCCGGACGGGGACCAGCGCGTCGGCGAACGCGTCGCCGGCGAGACCGAGGCTGGCGTCTACGAGGCACTCGACATGGCGTGGGTGCCGCCGGAGCTCCGTGAGGACGCCGGCGAGGTGGAGGCGGCTGCGACGGAGAGCGAGGGGTCGTTGCCCGCGCTCGTCGAGACGGGAGACGTCCGCGGCGACCTCCACACGCACACCGACTGGTCCGACGGCAGCTTCTCAATCGAGGAGATGGTCGCCGCGGCCGCCGACCGCGGCCACGACTTTCACGCCGTCACCGACCACGCCGCGGGCCCGGGCGTCTTCGGGAACGTCGGGTTGGACGAGACCGAGATCGCCGAACAGGCCGAGGCGGTCGCCGCGGTCGCCGCGGACGCCCCCATCGAGGTGTTCCACGGGATCGAGGCCAACGTCGACGCGGAAGGGGCGGTCACGACCGCGGATGCGACGCTCGCCGACCTCGATCTCGTCGTCGCCTCGCCGCACTCGGCGCTCGATCAGGACGCCGCGGCCGCGACCGAACGGCTCGTTCGCGCCGTCGAACACCCTGAAGTCGACGTCCTCGGCCATCCGACCGGCCGGATCATCAACAGCCGCGAGGGGATGGCGCCCGACTTCGGGGCGATCGCGGAGGCGGCCGCCGCAGCCGACACCGCCATCGAGGTGAACGCCAACCCGGCGCGGCTGGACGCGGACGGCGGCGCGGTACGGGCGGCGGTCGAGGCGGGCGCGACGATCGCGGTCAACACCGACGCGCACGCGCCCCGCGAGTTCGAGCACGTCCGCTACGGCATCCACACGGCACGGCGAGGATGGGCCGAGCGCGCCGACGTTCTCAACACCCGATCGCCGGCCGAGCTGCGCGCGTTCTTCGGGTAGCTGGACGCCCGAGCGCGACCGAGCGAACCCCGCCGAGCGCGACCGAGCGAACCCCGCCGAGCGCGACCGAGCGATTAACCCGAGTCGGGCGAGTAGGCGGTCACATGAACGTGACGGTGGAGATCGTCGGCGGGGAGGCACGCGAGTGCGTCGTCGACGACGGTGCGACGTACGCCGACCTGATCCGCACGGTCGGCCATCATCCGCAGGAGGCGTCGATCCTCGTCGACGGCTCGCCCGTCCCCGGCGACCGCCCCGTCGACGCCGAGCGCGTCACCCTCCTGCGGCTGATCAAGGGAGGTGCGACGCGGTGGTGAGCGACGGCGGCGACGAGGCGGGCTCCTCGCTCGATTTTACGCTCCCCAACGGCGGGGCCGGTCCCGACCCCTTCACCCTCTCGACCGCCGACGCGACCCTCGCGGTCGTCCTCTTTCACCGCGATCACTTCTGTGGCAACTGCCGGCGGCAGGCGACGGACGTCGCCAGCCGGCACGGGGCGTTTCGCGACCGGGACGTCGCCGTGGTCTCCGTGCTGCCGGAGCCCGTCTCCCGGGCGACCGCCTGGGCCGAGCGTCGCGACGCGCCGTACCCGGTTCTCGCGGACCCCGACAAGGCCGTCGCGGAGCGATACGGACAGCCGACGACGCTCGGACCGATCGGTCGACGGATCGACCTGCTCGGGCGGCTGCCGCTCGCCGTGCTCATCGACCTGCGCGGCGACGGGGAGGTGCGGGAGCTGTGGCGACACGCGGGGCGGGCGCCGGACGACCGCCCCTCGATCGACGACCTGCTCGCGGAGGTGGCGAAGTTCGCGTGAGCGAGGAACCGCAGGCGACCGAACGTGTCACGCCGACTCCGCCGGATGGGGTCGTCGTCGAGTCCGCCGTTCCCGACGATCGGATCGCCGTCCTTCGCGTCGTGGACGCGGCGATGCTCGACGTCGACGCCGAGGCGCTCGCCGACCGCATCGCGCTCGGTGACGTCCACGTCGCTCGCGCGGAACGAACCGGCGCCGTGGTCGGCGCCGTCGTGATCGGACGGCCGGAGCCCGGCCGAAGACACGTCGAAGCGGTCGCCGTCCGACGCGAGCGCCGGGGGCGCGGGATCGGTTCCGCGCTCGTCGCGTCGGCGGTCGACGTCGCCGTGACCGACTCGACCGTGGAGCGCGTGACCGCGGCGTTCGACCCGTCGCTGTCGAGCTTTTATACCGATCTCGGCTTCGTGATCGAGCCGGAGGAGACGGGCGACGATCCGACCGACGATGGCGACGACGACCTCGACGATCGGGTACGTGGCGTCCGTGGGGCGGGAGGCGACCCGTGAGCTGGCCGTCCGCCGCCGGCGACGGTGCCCGCGATGAGCGTCGCGCGCGATTCCTCAAACGATGGGGTCGGGAAAGCGACGTGCATGAGCGGTACACGGCGGCGCTCCGCCGACTGCTGGGGCGGAACGCGTCGGCGCCGTCCACGCTGCTGCCGCCGCGGGAACGGCGCTTTCTCGCCGACCACGATGGGGACGGGACCGGCCTCACACGGGAGCGCGTGGTCGGGACGCTGTACTACGACTTCGTCGTCTCGGCGGAGCTCGCGGCGCTCGAACGACGGTACGGAATCACCGGCCGCGTGCCCGACGGGCTCGGGAGCGACGGCGACGCCCCCACATCCGACGGCTACGACGACGACGTCGCATCCGGCGACGAGGACGGCTTCGCCGTCGACGACCGGCGAGCGATCCACGAACGCGTCGCCGAGACGGCGGGCTTCGACGACGTCGATGCGTTCGTCGCCGCCGTGGCTCCCGCCGACGGCGACGAAGCGGTCCATTCGAACCGCATCACACCCCCGTTGCTCCGGGCACTCTACGCCGACGCCGTCCCTCGCGGATCGCGTCTCGCGCTCGGCGAGTACGACACACCCCGGGGGCTCGCCGAGCTCGCCGTCGGGACGCTCGACGTCGACGACCCCATCTCGGAGACGTTCCTCGATCCGGGCTGTGGCGTCGGCACCTTTCTCACGGTCTGTATCGCGAGGAAACGCGGGGCGATGAACGGGACGCGGAGGGCACGCGAATCGACCGAGTCGTCCCGCTCGGCCGCGGCGATCGTCGACGCGATCACCGCCACGGTGTACGGGATCGACGTCAATCCCGTCGCGGTGCGGGGCGCGCGGCTGGCGTACCTCGCGGCGCTCGGGTCGCTGCTCGACGACGACGCGGTCACCGAGGTAACGGTTCCCGTCGTCCACGCGGACGCGCTCGGGCTCCGGGATACGGACGAGGCCGACGAATCCGCCGCGAACGACGGTCCGCCGACGTGCACGGTCGATCACCTGGTCGGTAACCCGCCGTGGATCACCTGGAGCGGCCTTCCCGACCGGACGAAGGCGGCGTGGCGACGGACGCACGTGGGTCGGCTGGATCTCCAGGCGTATCACGGCCGTGAGTCGTTGCTCGGCTACGGCAACGACGACGTCTCCGTCCCGTTCGTCTGGACCTGTCTGGACCGCTACCTCGCGCCGGGCGGCGACGCGGCGGTCGTGTTGAAACGGAACCTGCTCACCGGCCCCGCCGGGCGGCTCTTCCGGCGGGGGCAGGTCGGTGACCGACCCGTTTCGATGGAGACCGTCCACGACTTCGGGTCGCTTCACCCGTTCGGCGACGAGGTGAACGCCGGCGCGGCCGTCTACGGCCTCCGGGCGGACGCGACGACGACGTTTCCCGTCGAGGCGACCGCGTGGACGCGTGGCGAAGAAACGCCGCGGTTCGAGTCGGCGGCCACGATCCGGGCGTCGCTGTGTCGAGAGCGGGCCGGGGTGAGGCCCGTCGAACCGGACGACCCGGCCTCGCCGTGGATCGCGGGCGACGTCGAGAGCCGGGCGCTCGGCGAGTGCCATCACCGGATCCGCCACGGGGTCAAGGACGACGCGAAGACCGTCTTCTCGCTCGACCGGGACCGACTGGTCGACCTGGAGCCGGACCACGTCTACCCGTATCTTCGGTCGCGTCACGTCGTGAAGTACGGCCTGTTCGGCCACGACCTCCAGCTCGTCCCGCTGTCGAAGGTTGACGCGGACAACGAGACCGAGCTCCGGCGGGAAACCCCGCGAACCTACGGGTACCTCGATGAGAATCGGGAGACGTTGGAGGGTCGATCCTCCTCGTGGTTCGATTCCGGTCCCTTCTATAACCTCTTCGGGCTCGGGGAGTACACGTGGGCGGACTACAAGGTCGTCTGGTGTCGGCTCGGGTTCAAGCCGCACTTCGCGGTCGTCTCCACCGTGGACGATCCCGACCTCGGCGAGAAGCCGGTCGTGCCGGGCGACCACTGCATGTTTCTCGCCACCGACGACGAGCACGAAGCACACTTCCTCTGTGCGCTGCTCAACTCCGCAGTCTACCAGCGGTCGATCGAGGGGCTCGCCTCCGAGGGAAAATCGGGCATTCCGAAGGCGATCGTCGACCGGCTCGAACTCCCGGCCTATCGTGAAACCGAGCGACACCGGCGGCTCGCGGAGCTGTCGATGGAGGCACACGGGATCGTTCCCCGGTACGTCGACCGGAGCAAGCGGGCGTACAACGCGCTGACGATCGAGGAGTTGGAGCCCGTGCAGGCGGCGATCGACGACGCTGCCGCGGCGCTGCTTGCGGACCACGAGGACTGATGCCTCGACGGGAGCGTCCGTCCGGTTCCGGTTCACCGATCCAGCCACCGCACGCCGTCGACGACGTCGATGAACGATGGTCCGAAGGCGCCCGCGGGCGTGGTGAACCCGTTCGGACACCGCCCGTCCGCAACCCGCTCGACCGCCGCGAGCGCCGTCTCGACGGTTAGGTCGTAGGGGTCGGGCGTCCGCAGCCGTTCGGCGACCCGATCGCCGTCCGCGGAGCGTACCTCGCCACGGACGTACACCTCGTTGCTCGCGCGGTCGTCCGCGGTCGGTCCCTCGACGCGTCCGGCGACGGCTCGGTCGAGCAGCCAGCGGACCGGTCGCGTCCGAAGGATCGGGCCGAGCGGCCGGGAGAGCCGGAGCGCTCGCATGACGCGCGGATCGAGGGCGACGTAGACGGTCACGTTCTCCACGCCGGTCGTGTGTGCGGCGGTGACGACGTCTCCCCACGCGACCGCGAGCGCCGGACGCTCGCCGCGGCCGAAGTCGAGCCGGCGCTCCCGATCGAATCGCCGCGCCGGATCGCGTCCGCCTCCGCCGCGGACGAGCCGCCCGTCACGGCGAACGACCGGTCCTTCACCGAGCCCGCGAACCGCGGTCCGGGCGGTTCCACGCGAAACGGTCCCGTCCGCGTCGAACCCCAACACGAGTTCGGTCGCGTCCGGGAGTCGATCGACGAGCGTGGCCGCGAGACAGTCGGTGGCGACGACGTCGAAGCCGACGGCGGGGAGAAGGGTGACACCCGCCGCAGCGGCCTCGGCGTCCCGATCCGCGAGCGCCGCCAGCACTCGCCACTCGCCGGTGACGTCGAGGTAGTCGGTGCCGGTTTCGATGCAGGCGTCGACGAGCGGCTCGGCGGTGTCGGCGAAGGGACCGGCACAGTTGAGGACGGCGTCGACGTCGCGGACGCTCTCGGCGACGACCTCCGGGATCGCGAGATCGAACTCCCGAACGTCCGCACGGAGGTCCCGGCCGAGGTCGCGAAGCCGGTCGCCGTGGCGGCCGGCGAGGATCGGGTCGAGGCCGCGGTCGACCGCGGCCCCCGAGATCAGCTCGCCGGTGTAGCCGTAGGCACCGTAGACGAGGAGGGTCACGGCGGGATCGACGGCCCGCGACGGTTTTTATATGTCGACCGGCCGGCAGTCGAGCCGTTCGGACGCCCGGATCACTCGGTACAGGTGAACCACGGATCGCTCAATACAGGAAACGCAGCGAGCGATCCCGAACTCGGTCGCACATTTATAAACGCCTCCGATCGATTGATCTCACCACTTATAAATCCTCCATGGCGGTCGGCGCGCGCGAGAAACGCGCGCGAGGG
>LFFM01000357.1_pt1 | contig 31242 bp, 30 predicted proteins | sample 643131 | NCBI WGS metagenome assembly LFFM01 (sample SAMN03777445, study PRJNA286221) | soda lake metagenome | biome: soda lake; feature: Kulunda steppe; material: water; isolation source: sample Tc-Br brine of Tanatar trona crystallizer | place: Russia: Kulunda steppe | collected 2011-07
CCGATCTTCCGCGCCGAGGAGCACAACACGCCCCGCCACCTCAACGAGGCGACTTCGATCGACTTCGAGGGGGCCTTCTGCGATCAACACGACGCGATGGACGTCTGTGAGTCCGTCGTCGTCGCCGCCTACGAGGCCGTCTCCGAGAACTGCGTCGGCGAACTCGAGGCGCTCGGGTTCGAGTCCTTCGAGGTTCCCGAGACGCCGTTCCCGCGGCTCTCCTACGAGGAGGCGATCGAGCGGATCAACGCGACCGGCGCGCTCGACGAACAGCTAGTGTGGGGCGACGATCTGCCGACCGAGGGCGAGAAGGCTCTCGGCGACGACGTCGGCGGCCACTACTTCATCACCGACTGGCCCGCCGATATCAAGCCGTTCTACATCATGGACCACGACGACGACGAGACGCTCTCGACCGGCTTCGATCTGATGCACCCACGGATGGAACTCGTTTCGGGCGGCCAGCGCGAACACCGCCACGAGCAGCTCATCGAGGGCTTCGAGGCCCAGGGGCTCGATCCCGAGGCCTTCGAGTACTACACGAAGATGTTCAGATACGGGATGCCGCCGCACGCCGGCTGGGCAATCGGCGGCGAGCGCCTCATCATGACGATGCTCGATCTCGACAACATCCGCGAGGCGGTTCTGTTCCCGCGAGATCGCCAACGTCTGAGCCCGTAGCGAAGACGTCGGGAGCCGGCCGCATTCTTTATTTCTACGATCACGTTTCCGCCAGCTTCCCGTCGCGTTCGGCGGCGATCTCGAAGAGCCGGTTGTACTTTGCGAGCCGTTCCGAGCGGGCCAGCGATCCCACCTTCAGCTGTCCGGCGTCGTACGCCATCGCCAGATCGGCCATCGTCGAGTCACACGTCTCGCCGGATCGCGCCGAGACGACCGTCGCCAGGCCGGCGGACTGGGCCCGTTCGATGACCTCGGTCGTCCTCGTGATCGTCCCCGCCTGATTCATCTTGACGAGGACCGCGGTCGCCGCCTCGGTTTCGATGGCGCGGTCGAGTCGCCCTCGGTCCGTCACCAGGAGATCGTCGCCGAGCAACTGGACGCCGTCCAACCGCTCGTTGAGACGCCGCCACCCCTGCCAGTCGTCCTCGGAGAGCGGATCCTCGATCGAGACGATCGGATACTCGTCGGTCCACGCCAGCAGTCGCTCGATCATCCCATCCCGATCGAGCGGTTCGTCGTCCGTCTCGAGACGATACTGCGCCGCTTTCTCGTCGTAGAAATGCGTCGCCGCGACGTCGACGGCGAAGGCGACGCCGTCGGCTGCGGGCTCGAAACCGGCATCGAGGATTCCCGATCGGAGTAACTCGAAGGCGTCGTCGAGGTCGTCCATCGGCGGCGAAAAGCCGCCCTCGTCGGCGACGAGCGGTCTGACACCGCGGTCTTCGATCCGATCTCTGACCGCCCGTCGAACGTCCCAGACGGTCTCTATCGCTTCGGTGTAGGTCTCTGCACCCATCGGAACGACGAGGAAGTCCTGGATCGCGACGCCGCCGTGGGCGTGGAGCCCGCCGCTCAGTACGTTCACCATCGGCCGGGGGATCGCGCCCGGATCGTCCGGCGCGAGCGACTCGTATACGGACTCGTTACGGACGGCTGCCGCGGCTCGGGCGACAGCTCCGGAGACCGAGAGCACGGCGTTCGCACCGAGTTCGGAGAGGTCTTCGGTTCCGTCGGCCTCGACGAGCCAGTCGTCGATCGCCGTCTGTTCCGTGACGTCGTGTCCGACGACGGCCGCTTCGAGTTCGTCGTTGACCGCTCGGACGGCCTGAGAGACACCGAGCCCGCCGAACCGATCGCACCCATCTCTGAGCTCGACCGCTTCGTGACTTCCGGTACTCGCCCCGGCGGGGACGGTGAACGTTCCCGATCCGTGTGCCGTTTGGACCCGGGTTCGGACCGTCGGGTTCCCGCGGGAATCCAGCACCTCCCAGGCGTCGACGGATTCGATCGTCGTCATGCGTGTCGGCTCACGGAGCGCCCGGTTAAGTGATTCGCCGTCTCATGGCGGCCGCCCCCGGATCCGTCCCTCAAGCCGGCCAGTTACTCGCTGCGTTTGATCACCGCCCCCGGCGTCGCTCCGGTCACCGACCCGTCGCGAACGACCGGGGTGCCGTCGACGATCACGTGATCGATCCCGTCGGGGTGTCGCCGCGGATCCTCGTAGGTCGCGGCGCTGCCGACTCGAACCGGATCGAACACGACGAGGTCGGCGTCCATCCCCGGCCGCACGAGCCCCTTTCGGCTGAGCCCCATCGCCCGCGCCGGCAGCGATGTCATCTTCCGGACGGCCTCCGCGAGCGTCAGCAGATTCTCTTCGCGGACGTACGTCCCCAGAATGCGGGGATAGGAACCGTACACGCGTGGATGGGGTTTTCCGCCGAAGAGACCGTCGGTGCCGACGCAGGTCCGTTCGTACGCGAGGATCTCCCGGACGTCGGCCTCGTCCATCATGTGATAGACCGCGCTCACGGCGAGGTCCTCCTCGCGCAGTAGGTCACAGACCGCATCGACGGGGTGGACATCGCGGCTTTCGGCGATCGCCGCGACGCTTTGTCCTTCGATATCGGCGTTGGCGTCCGTCCCCACGTCCGAGATCACGACGCCGTCCCAGCCGGTGAGAGCGCCGATGTTCTCCCAGCCATCGATCCGCCACTCCTCGATATCGCGGCGGATCCGCGTCCGTATCTCCTCGTCGCCGAGACGCTCGATCGTCCGTTCGGGCCCCTCGGAGTGTACCCACGGCGGTAAAGCCGTCGAGAGCATCGTGTTCGCGGCGGCGTACGGATACTGTTCGACGGTCATATCGACGTCGCGCTCCCGAGCTGTCTCGATCAGATTTATCGCCCGTGACGCCTTTCCTTGCTGTCCGAGCCCGGCGAGCTTGAAATGCGAGAGATGTAACGGGATGCCCTCCTCGGCGCCGATGTCGACGAACTCGTCGAGCGACTCCCAGATCCAGCGACCCTCGCTGCGGACGTGAGCGACGAAGGGCCGCCCGTAGGGGGTTAATACCGCCGCCAGCTCTTGAATCTCTCGGCGGTCGGCGTACATGGCCGGCGTGTAGACGAGCCCGGTCGAAAGGCCGAGTGCTCCGTCATCGAGCGCCTCGACGACGAGATCACGCATTCCCTCGAGCTCGCCGTCGGTCGGCTTCCGGTCGTCCATCCCGAGCAGATCGTACCGGACGGTACCGTGTCCGACCAGGAGGCCAACGTTCGGTCCGACCCCGTTTTTCTCGATCGCGTCGAAATAATCTCCGACACTGCCCCATGCCCAGTCGACTTCGGTTTGCCCCGCGAGCGCACTGAGCTGAGATTGCCACTCTTCGGCCCCGCCATCGCGATACATGGGTGCCACCGAGAACCCGTCCTGGCCGAGTATCTCGGTCGTGATCCCCTGTCTGATCTTGGGTTCGAGGGTCGGATCCCCGAACAGCCGGAGATCCGAGTGCGAGTGCGTATCGATAAACCCCGGACAGACGATGCGACCGTCGGCGTCGATCGTCGTTTCCGCGTCCGCGTCGGGGTCCGCCTCCCGACGCACCGAACGAATCGTTCCGTCGTCGACGACGATCGAACCCGCGAACCACGGGGCGCCGGTGCCGTCGAGGATACGCGCGTTTTTGATCTGGATGTCTTTCACGCCAGTACATACGTCAATGGTTACGAAAAGGTTCTGCCGAGGTCGCGTTCGGTCGGGGACGGCGACTCGAAGAGACGGTCGCAGCGTCGGTTACCGCTCCGCAGAACCCAGGAGTGGAACGCTGAAATCGCCATCGGGAGCGCGATCGGCTCGGCCGACGGCACAACCTTTTGTGTGTTACTGTCGAACTGCCAATCACCGATGGGACGGAGGATACTCGTAACGGATCACATATTCGATGCGTTGGACGTCGAGCGGAGGATCGCGGCGGCGGCGGACGTCGAAGTGATCGAACGGTCGGTGGAGACGCCCGAAGCGGTCAGCGAGGCGATCGAGGAGACAGAGCCGAACGCGATCGCCGTCGCTTACGCACAGATCTCTCGGTCGGTGCTCGAATCGGCGGACGGTCTCGAGGCGGTCGGCCGATACGGTATCGGTGTCGATTCGGTCGATATTCGGGCCGCGACGGAGACCGGGACGGTCGTCGTGAACGTCCCGTCGTACTCCGTCGACGAGGTTTCGACCCACGCGTTCGCGCTGCTTCTCGCGTGTGCTCGCTCGATCACGGTGTACGACCGGGATCTCAAAGTCGGTGGCTGGGACTGGGAGGTCGGCGCACCGATCCCCCGACTCTCGGAGAGCACACTGGGGTTGATCGGGTTCGGGAAGATCCCGCGCCGGACCGCCGAGAAGGCAGCCGGGTTCGGTCTCGACGTCATCGCGCAGGACCCCTACGTCGACGCCGAGGAGATTGACGAGTGGGGCGTCGAAAAAGCCGGTCTCGGGCAGCTGCTCGAACGATCCGACTTCATCTCGGTACACACCCCGCTCACGGGCGAAACTCGGGGGATGCTCGGAACGGCCGAGTTCGAACGGATGAAAGAGTCCGCCGTTCTCATCAACACCTCTCGCGGTCCGGTGGTCGACGTCGGGGCGCTCAACGCGGCGCTTGAGGCCGGCGAAATCGCCGGTGCCGGACTCGACGTTTTCCCGGAGGAGCCGCCGGTCGACGAACCGATCGTCGATCGACCGGACGTGATCGCGAGCCCGCACGCGGCATGGTACTCCGAGGAGTCGATCGTCGAACTCCGGGAGACGCTCTTTTCGGATCTGGTGGGCATTCTTCGGGGCGAGAAACCGAGAAACCCGGTCAATCCCGAGGTTCTGTAGCGGACGAAAGCTATGCGTTCGGATGATCTGTCGGGGTATACGTTGTGCGCTTAGACGGTATTTTAGCCGTCGTAGGTGGCTTTCAAACCGTCTCCGTCCGGAGGAGCCTCTCGAAGGCTCCGAGGTCCCGAACGGGTTCGGTCAGCGTTCGCTTCGCGATCGTCCGGAGGCGCTCTTTCGTCTCGGTGTGTTCGACGTACTCGACCGGCGATTTCCCGTCGACGCGCGCGAGCATGAGGACGCCGAGTTCCTCGACCGTCTCGGCCTCGATGTCCCAGGGGACCTGTTCGTCGTACGCCTCGAAGAAAGAGGCGGCGGCCTCGCGGTACTGTTCCCCGCTATCCGCGTCGTAGACGGATTTGATGAAGAGGTGATTGAGCATGAACGCCGTATCGAAGGAGGGGTCGCCGCGGTGGGCGACCTCGAAATCGAGGATCCAGACCCGGAACCGATCGTCGTCCTCGACGAGGACGTTCTTGGGGCTGTAATCGCCGTGAACGAGCGTTCGATCCGATCCGAGGAGCCGCTCGGTCGCCGCCTCGATCGCTTCGGCGACGTCCGGATGGCGACGGGCGACGGTGCGGTGGTACGGATCGATCCGAAGCTGGTCGAACGGGAGCTTGCTCTCGAAGGGAGCGAGCAGTTCGGGATCGCCGGCGGCTTCGCTGTGAACCCTGCCCAGAACCCGGCCGACCGTTTCGGCGACCCGTGGGTCGATCGTTCCCCCGAGCAGATCGCTCTTCCACATCCTGGCGTCATCGGGCGCGCATTCGAACCCGACGACGTCGTTGTCGTGATCCTCGAAGCGGACGGACGGGACCGAGGCCGGGAACCCCGCCCCCTTGAGGATCGACTCGTAGGCGCGGGTCGCGGCCGCCTCGTTGTGGACGCGGTCGACGTCCGCGGGCCAGTCCTCCTCGACGGCCAGGTTCGGTCGCGGCTGTTTGAGAACGAGACAGTCACGGTCGCTTCGGACCGACACGACGCGGTTCGAAACGCCGCCGCCCAGCCGGGTGGCCCCGGCAACCGAGCCGAATCCCTCTCGGCGTCCGGAGATGTATTTCCCGACGGTCTCCGGTGACAGGGTAAACGACATGGCGAGTACGAACACGCTCGTGGACTTAAATTGCGGTGTCAGATGACAGCGGACGGGCGATCACCGCTCGGATTCGAACATGCCCAGGGTGACAGCGCTGCCCCCGATCCGACGGTTATCGGCGGGGAATTAGCGCGTGGAATGGACGTTCTATGTCACCAGATGGTTTCAGATGGTATTCTCCGACACAGTTATATGTGTGGGGCTCTTCCGTTTAGTTACAATGAGCGAATACACGTCGCCAGTCACCATGGCGTTCGAGTTCCAGCGCAACGCGATCGAAACGACCCACGAAGCCCTCGAAAACGGCGTCCGAATGCAGCAGGACGCCACCGAAACGTTCGTCGGTAGCTTCGATCCCGCCCGCGATGTCTCCGAGCGGAGCACCGACCTCGTCCGAGCGGGCATCGAATCGTACTTCGACGCCGTCGAGTCGGTCGTTCCCGCCGGCAGCGGCATCGAGGAGACCCGCGAGATGGTCCACGAGGGCCTCGATCAGCTCGAGGAGAGCCAACTCGACGCGCTCGACCAGCTCGAGGCGAACGTTCAGGAAGGCGCCGACTCCAGCGAGGAGCTCCTCGAGGAGTTCCTCGCCACGCTCGAAGAGCAGATCGCCACGCTTCTCGAGAGCCACGAGGACCTCGAAGAGCAGACCGTCGTCGCCCTCGAACGGCTCGAGGAGGGCATCGAGGAGCTTCAGACGGAGTTCGAGGCCCGCGGCGAAGAGATCCAAGAGCAGCTCGAAACGCAGGCGGAAGCCGTCCAAGAGCAGCTCGAGGACGTGACCGAGAGCGTCCAGGACGCCGCCGAGACCGCCGATCTCTCGGCGTAAGCGACGAACCACGTTTCGTTTTTTTCCGACCGCGGACCGACGAGTACACAAGCCGCCGGGGCCGACGGCCGGTATGAGCGAACTCACTGTCGAGCCCGTCGAGTCGATCGACGAAGCTGATCTCCCCGCCGGCGTCGACGCCCCCGAGTACGTTCTCTACGGCGGCAAGGGCGGTGTCGGCAAGACGACCTGTGCGGCTGCGACGGCGCTTTCGAGCGCCCGCGGCGGCACGCCGACGCTCGTCGTTTCGACGGATCCGGCCCACTCGCTTTCGGACACACTCGAGACCGACATCCCCGCCGAACCGACGCGAATCCGGGAGGAGAGCCCGCTTTTCGCCGTCGAGATCGATCCCGAATCCGCGACACTCGAGGGGCCGTTCGCTCCCGGTGCCGACGCCGACGCCGACCCCGGGGAAGCGATCGACGGCGACGCGCCGCTCGGCGGCCTCGGCGATCTGTTCGGCGACGAGGGGGGGATCCCCTTCGGCGGCGCGATGCCCGGTGCGGACGAGGCGGCCGCGATGCAGCTTTTGATCGAGTACCTCGACGATCCGCGCTTCGAACGCGTCGTCGTCGACACCGCCCCGACCGGACACACGCTCCGCTTGCTCGAACTCCCGGAGCTGATGGACTCGATGATGGGACGGATGCTCTCGCTTCGCGAACGACTCTCGGGGATGGCGGGCAGCCTCGGCGGACTCTTCGGCGACGACCCGTCCGTCGACGAGGGGACGGCGAGTCTGAAGGAGCTCTCCTCGAAGATCGAACGGCTGCGGACCGCGCTCGAGGACCCTACTCGGACCGACTTTCGGGTCGTGATGGTTCCAGAGGAAATGAGCGTCACGGAGAGCGAACGGCTCATCGATCGCCTGGAGACGTTCGGGATCCCCGTCCGGACGGTCGTCGTCAACCGCGTCAGCGAGGATCTGACCGCCGTTGCGGGACTCGACGAGGAGTGGTTCATCGCTCCCGACACCGAACACTGCGAGTTCTGTCGCCGCCGCTGGGACGTCCAGCGGAGCGCCCTCGAACGGGCCCAGAACCTTTTTCGAGGCCGCGACGTCAAGCGGATACCGCTGTTCGCGGAGGCGGTCCGGGGCGAGGCGATGTTGGGCGTCGTCGCGAGCTGTCTCGATTAGACGTTGGATCCCTCGCGCCGGGGGACGACGAGCACCCGGAGATCGTTCACGTTCGTCCCCGTTGCGCCCGTCTTCAGGAGGCCGCCTTCGGACTCGAAGAAGCCGTAACTGTCGTTGTCGGCCAACGCGGCGCGCGCCGCCGCCGGGTCGTCGACGGTTTTCGCGTCGACGAGCGCGCCGGCGGCGTCGGTGCTTCCGTCGCTGCCGTCGGTATCGACGGCTCCGAGGACGGCCGACGGCGGCAGTTCGCTCGCGGCGGCGAGCGCGAACTCCTGGTTCGGCCCGCCGGTCCCGTCGCCGGTCACGCCGACGGTCGTTTCGCCACCCGACAGGAACACGGCGGGCGGCTCGACCGGATCGCCGCTCGTCGCCGCCTCGGTCGCGATCGCGGCGTGAAGCCGTCCAGCGGCCGTCGATTCTCCCTCGATTCGCGTCGAGAGGACGCACGGTTCGTGGCCGCGACCGCGGGCCGCCTCCCGGGCCGCATCGACCGCGTCGCGCCCGGAGACGATAACGTGGTTGTCGATCGAGACGTCGGCGGGTTCTTCGGGGTCGAGCCCCCCGAGGCGTTCTCGGACCGCCGGCACCTCGAGTTCGTATCGGTCGAGAACCTCGAGTGCGGCGTCGGGGTCGATCCCCGTCGGGACCGTCGGCCCGCTGGCGATGACCGAGAGGTCGTTTCCGACGACGTCGCTTACCAGGACGCCGACGACCGTCGCCGGGGCAGCGGCCGCCGCCAGCCCGCCGCCTTTGATATCCGAGCAGGCCCGTCGGACGACGTTGATCTCCCCGATCGACGCACCGGCGTTCAACAGACCGTCCGTCACTTCCTGAAGGTTTCCGACCGAGAGACCGGCGGCCGGCGAACAGAGCAGCGCGCTTCCGCCGCCGGCGATCGCCGCGATGACGAGCGTTCGGCCGTCAGCCGCCGAGGCGGCGTCGAGAACGGCGTTCGCCCCGGTGACGCTGCCCCCGGCCGGCGTCGGGTGTTCACCCACTCGCACGGTCACCCGTTCTGGGCTGGCCGTCCGTTCGTTCGTCACGACGATGCCCCCGGTGAGACGGTCGCCAAGGAGTGTCTCGAAGGCGGCCGCCAGTTCGTCGGCCGCCTTCCCACCGCCGAGTACCTGGATCGAGTCGTACCCGGAGAGATCGTAGTCGACCCCTCGGATCCGCAACACGTCACCGTCGACGGAACAGTGTCGTTCGACGGCCCGTCGGGGGCGTGCGGCCTCGATCCCCGCCGCCAGACATTCGAGCGTGAGTTCGTGGGCCGGCGTCGCCGCCAGCGTGTCGTGTGATTCGAACATCTACGAACTGAACCGGCGGATCGCCTCGAAGACGCCGTCCTCAAGCCGGTCCGGGAGGTAACTCGCGTAGACGAGCAACTGCGCCGCCCGCCCGACGACGTATCTGGGTTCGGGGTCGGTCGAGACCGCGGCCTCGACGATCGCCTCGGCGACCGACGCCGGATGGACGGCGATCGGGCTGTCGCCGCCGATCAGGGTGGCGTCCTCCTGGAACGCGTAGAGCTCCTCGTAGGCGTCCGTCCGGTCGAGTCGGCCGAGTTCGTCGTCGACGCGGTCGCGGAAACTCGTCTGAACCGGACCGGGCTGGACGACACTCACGTCGATCCCGAACGGTTCGAGTTCGCGCCGGAGCGAGTCGCTGTACCCCTCGAGCGCGTGTTTCGACGACGAGTACGCGCCCATCCCCGGGGCGGCGAGCCGACCCGAGACCGAGGAGACGTTGACGATCGTGCCGTCCTCGCGCTCGCGCATGTGTGGCAACGCCTCCCGGATCAGTCGGTGCGGTCCGAAGACGTTGACGTCGAACTGCTTTGCGAACAGTTCGTCGTCGATGTCCTCTAAGGGTCCGTGCTGACCGTAGCCGGCGTTGTTGACGACGGCGTCGAGGCGGCCCTCCTCTTCGATGACCCGATCGATGACCCGTCCGACGTCGTCGGGATCGCGGACGTTCAACGTCCCGATATCACAGCCCGCTTCGCCGAGCGTCTCGATATCGGCGGGGTTTCGAGCCGTCGCGTAGACCTGCCACTCCTCGTCCAGAAACGCGTACGCCGCCGCCCGGCCGATGCCGGACGAACAGCCGGTGATGAGGACTGTCCGATTGCTCATATCCGTTGCTCGCGGGGACGGTAGTTAGGCGTTGATGTCCGGCGATATCGACGGCACCCGTTTCGGGTCCGGTCGACCGTCGCGCACGATCCCCCGGTCCTCGGGCCTCTCGGAAACGAGATCAGAGCGTTCGAGACATCCGATGTGCGACCCCCATCGGATTGACCACACTGAATCCGGCCCGACTGTAGAGCCGCTGTTGGTATCGTTTCCACTTCTCGACGGACAGCCAGACGTGCTCCACACCGGCTCGCCTCGCCTGTCCCAGCCCGCCCGCCAGAAGACGGCTTCCGATCCCCGCCCGCTGGTAGTCCTGATGGACGAATATCATCAGTTCGTGGCGCCCGGTGCCGTCGGGAACGAGGCTCACATGCCCGACGATCCGATCGTCACAGCATGCCAGAACGTCCGGACCGTCGAGAACGTCCGAAAGCCACTCCTCTATCGCCTCGGTCCCGAGCGGCGGAACACCCTGAGCCCGCTGTGTCGTCTCGAAGGAGTCGTACATCCCGACGAGTGCCCCGAAGTCGGTTTCGCGATACGGCCGGACGTCGATCTCCCGACCGCACTCATCCGTAGTGCTAAACGCCGGAACGATCGGCGTGATCCGCCGAGATCGGAGGCGCGAGGCCAGCGTCCGGATTCCGTCTAACACGTACGGGACGATCGGGGTCGGGGAGTTCGCGTTGGTTCTCATCGGTTTGTAAAATGGCCGCCTACTGTTTTCAATGGTTTTTATCTAATTATATGTCCACCAATATCGTCTTAGTTAGTTCATACGGCCGGTATGAGTTATATCTTTGGACGAAAATTAACTCGGTATGATATAGACACGGGTCGAACCACCGATTCGCTCCGAAGCCGACATTGCGTGTTCCCGGTACCCGCTTCGATCGTCCCGTCCTACAGGGAGACCGCGAACTCGCCCGTGGGAGGGGGTCAGCGATCCGCTTTCAGCTCGTCGGCGTAACGATCGGCCAGCCGGACCGGCCGGGGGAGCTTGTACTCACCGCCACAGGCGGAGAGACACTCGAGGGTCGTTTCCGCCGAGAGCCGGTGGCCGGGCGAAACGTAGAGTGGATTGATCCGCTTCGAGTCGGGAAACTGCCGGCTCTGGTAGGCGTAGCCGACGACCGTTCCGTCCGGAGCGGACATCGACCCGTCCGCTTCGATGGGAACCGTTTCGCCCGCCGACAGCTCGTCTGTCGGCTCCGTCGGCCGACCACAGAGGAGGCTTTTCGCGACGCCGATCGAGGGGGTATCGAAACAGACGCCGGCGTGAGTCGCGATCCCGGCTTCCCGGTAGTGGATCCGGCCGCTGCCGTCGAAGACCAGCAGGTCAGGTTCGACATCGAGCGATTCGAGCGCCGCGAAAACCGGCGGACCCTCCCGGAAAGCGAGCAGCCCGGGCACGTACGGCATCGACTGCGGTCGGACGGCGCTCACCCGTTCGATGACATCGCCGCCGCGGAGAGCGACCACCGCCGAAACCGCCCGATCGCCGGGAAAGGCCTGGTCGACGCCGGCGACGACCGTCTCACCCTGCCGGATGGATTCCGGCGAGAGCTCGATCGCGTCCTCGAAGACCGCCGCCTCGGCGATCTCCGTTTGCATCGCTTTCATCGTATCTTCCGATCCCTTCCGGTCGAGGACGCTCCCCGGTCGGAAGCGCTCCTCGAGGACCCGCATTTACCGGAACCGACCCGGTCCGCCGGGACCCCCCGGTCCGCCCGGCCCACCGCCGCCGCGGCCGGGACCGAGGTTCAACTGCTTGGGACCGCGACCGACCCGGTCCTTGATCCGGTTGCCGTACCACAGCCCGATCACGAGACCGACCAGATGGGCGAAGTGTGCGACGCCGTCGAGGATCCCGCCGTCGGCGACGAACGCGAAGATCGAAAACGCCGCGAAAAGCACCGTCAGCGTCCGGATCGACATCGGGATGAAAAAGAACAGCAGTACGCGCAGATCCGGTGACGTGATGGCCAACACACCCATGATCGCCATCAGCGCGCCGGAGGCGCCGAGGACGGCGACTTGCTCACCGGTCAACACCGCGACGCCGACCTGTCCGAGGCCGGCGATCACGCCGCTGGCGACGAAGAGGATCGCGAACTTCTTCGAGCCGACCTGTCGCTCGACGAGCGGCCCAAAGAAGTAGAGCACGATCGCGTTGAAAAGCAGATGCATCGGGCTACCGTGTGAGAACACGGAGATGACCCACGTCCAGACGTACTCCGGGTGGACCGTAGAGAGCGTGAAGATCTGCCCCCACGTCGTCGTCCCGGGGTTGACGCCCGGCGGCGGGAGCCGGATCCCGAAAAGCGGTGCGAGGAGGTACTGGATCCCGAAGACGACCACGATGATCGCCAAGAAGAGATACGAGAGGTTGTTCCTGAAGTACGCCAGCGGGCCGCCGGGACCGGTATCGATCCCCACGCGATCGAGAATCTCCCCGGGTCCCGTTCGGTCGCCACGGGACCCCGTGTTCACCGAGTCGTCGAAACCGCTGTCGAAGACCCCGTCGGGGTCGTTCCAGGTTTCGAGTCCCGGACAGCCGTGGTTTTCCGGCAGTCGGTGTTCGCCGCAGTAGGTCCCGCCGCAGTGTCGGCAGTTGTACGGCATGTTCTCGTCGCGACCACAGACGTCGCACCTCGCCATTACCGCCCGTACTCGGCCCGCGAGCAAAACCGTTTGGATGCACGCGACGGGATCGATCGATCCGACACCGGTTTCAGCCTCGGCCGTCTCGGTACCGACATGACTGTAGGTTCATTCGACGCGGGGGACGGAACGCCGTGGGGGAACTGCTGATGACACGGAAAGACGACTACTACAACCGAGCCAAACAGGAGGGCTATCGATCGCGGGCCGCCTACAAGCTCAAACAACTCGACGAGGAGGCGGGACTCATAAGCGAGGGCGATACGGTCGTCGACCTCGGTGCCGCGCCGGGCGGGTGGCTGCAGGTCGCCGCCGAACTCGCGGGCGAATCCGGGACCGTCGTCGGTGTCGATCTCCAGCGGATCAAGCCGATCGACGGGGTCGAGACGGTCCGCGGCGATATGACCGACGAGGAGACGCGCCAGCGGATCACCGACCTGATCGACGAGGCGGACGTCGTCGTCTCCGATATGGCCCCGAACATGACCGGCGAGTACTCGCTGGATCACGCTCGGTCTATCCATCTCGCCCGAACCGCCTTCGAGACGTCGCTCGAACTCCTCGCACCGGGCGGCGATTTCGTCGCGAAGGTCTTCGAGGGACCCGACACGAACGACCTCCGGGCGGACATCGACGAGGAGTTCGAGTACGTCCGGACGATACACCCCGACGCCTCCCGTGATTCGTCCTCGGAGCTTTTCATGGTCGCGAAGGGCCGACTCACCGCGCCGGTCCGGGAGGGCGACCGGATCGAACTCGAGATCGAGGACGTCGGCCGCGAGGGCGACGGGATCGGGAAGATCGAGGGCTATACGCTGTTCGTCGCCGATGCCGAGCCGGGCGACACGGTCGAGGTCGAGGTGACGGATATCAAACCGCGGTTCGGGTTCGCCGAGCGGATCGACCAGTAGCGGGAGCGGCGAGGGGTGCGCCGCCCGTTGAGGCGCTTGACGAACACGGAGAAGCGGTGGTGTCCGACCGGTGTCACGACAGTTCGTGCGAGACGGAGGAGCACCCGTCGATTGCGAACTGATTTTTCACTGGAAAGATAAAGTACGGAGGTGTCCGAAGATCACTTCACCGGACTGACCGAAAGCTCGATTTAAATACGTAGGCCGTCTTCGCCATCGCATGAACGGAACGGAAATTCGCGATCTGAGCGCCCGAGACGAGTGGCTGGAGGCGTTTCCGGTCGTCCAGCAACTGCGAACTCACCTGGACGAGGAGGCCTACCTGACGTATCTGGACGAGATGACGGCCGACGGCTATCGTCCGTTCGGACTGTTCGCCGACGGCGATCTCGTCGCCTTCGCCGGCGTCGGCATCGAAACGAACATGTACTACGGACGGCACCTCTGGGTGTTCGAGTTGGTCACCGACTCGGAACACCGATCGAAGGGGTTCGGAGAACGACTACTTCAGTATCTCACGGAGTGGGCCAAACGGATGGGCTGTGAGAAAATCGCCCTCTCGTCGGGAGTATCGCGTGCCGATGCACACCGGTTCTACGAGGAACGGACAGGAATGGAGAAGGCGAGTTACGTGTTTACGGCCGATCTCGGCTGACGCAGCTGTCGGAGTGGCTATTCTTTGTATTCGTTGACGACCTCCTGCATCGTTTCTTTCCCGTCGCCGAACAGCATGTAGGTGTTGTCCTGAGCGAAAAGCGGGTTCGGAATGCCCGAGAAGCCGGGGCTGAGGCTTCGTTTGTTGACGACGACCGTCCCGGCCTCGCCGACGTTCAACACCGGCATACCGGAGATCGGACTGGAGTCGTCCTCGTTGGCTCGCGGGTTGACGACGTCGTTCGCCCCGGTGACGATGGCGACGTCGGTCTGTGAGAAGGTGGGGTTGATTTCCTCGAGTTCTTTCATTTTGTCGTACTCGACGTCGGCTTCGGCCAGCAGGACGTTCATGTGGCCGGGCATCCGCCCCGCGACGGGGTGGATACCGAACTCGACTTCGATACCGTCCTCCTCGAGGATCCCTGCGAGTTCCGCGACGGCGTGTTGGGCCCCGGCGACCGCCATTCCGTAGCCGGGGACGATGACGACCCGATCGGCGGTGTCGAGAAGCATCTCCAGTTCCTCCGGCGAGGTTTCGGTGATGTTCCCCTCGTAGATGTCCTCCATCTCCTCGGAGCTGGCTTCCTCGCCGAACCCGCCGAAGAGAACGTTCGCGAGCGAGCGGTTCATCGACTCACACATGATGACCGTGAGGATGAGTCCGGCGGCGCCGACGAGCGTTCCGGCGATAATGAGGGCGGTGTTGTTCAAAACGAACCCGGTGCCGGCGGCGGCCAGTCCGGAGTAGGAGTTCAAAAGCGCGATGACGACGGGCATGTCGGCCCCGCCGATCGGGACGACGAGTAACACGCCGAGCACCGAGGCGGCGAGAACGATCACCCAGTACGCCGGAACTACCTCGCCCTGTAGCTGCGCCGACAGGAGGTCCGGCTGGACGACGAGGTAGGCGCCCGCGAGGACAGCGATACCCAGAAACAGGGCCTTGACCGCGTGTTCGCCGTCGTACCGGATCGCCGACCCGGCGATGACGCCGTGGAGCTTTCCGGCAGCGATCATGCTACCGAAAAGCGTGACCGAGCCGATGATCCCCGACGCGGCCGCGGCGACGGCCATATCGAGCGGGAACGATCCGGCGACGCCGGACTGGAACTCGATGAGTTCGGCACCGGCGACGAGCGCCGACGCACCGCCGCCGAACCCGTTGAAGACGCCGACGAGCTGTGGCATCTGTGTCATCTCGACTTTCACGGCAAGGACGGTCCCGACCAGCGCCCCGACGACGAGACCGGCGATCAGTACGGCCGGCGAGAGGATCTCGAACCAAAGTAGCGTGACGAGGACGGCGATGAACATGCCACCGGCCGAGATGAGGTTCCCTCTGACTGCCGTCCGGGGGTGTGTCATGTCCCGGAGCCCTTGGATGAACAGGATCGCAGCGATCAGGTAGACGAGTCGGAGAACCGACTCGGAGAGGATCTCGACCATCAGCGACCACCTCCGCCCCGGAAGTCCTGAAGCATGAAGTGGCTCACCATGTACCCACCGACGACGTTGATCGTGGCCATGACGACCGCTAGGAACCCGAGGACGGTCGCGAAGGCCGTCGATCCCGACCCCGCAACGACGACCGCCCCGACCAGCGTGATACCCGTGATGGCGTTCGCACCGGACATCAGCGGTGTGTGTAGCGTTGCCGGGATCTTCGTGATGACCGAATATCCGAGGAAAGCGGCCAGCACAAAAAGCGTCAGGTTAGTTACGAAATCACTCATCCGTTTCGGCCTCCGGTTCGTCGGCATCCGCGTCCGATTCATCGTCCGATCCGTCACCGTTTCCGCTCTCGTCGCGGTCGGCCGGGTGGACCCAGCGGACCTCGCCCTCGTGGGTGAGCATCGTCGAGTCGACGATCTCGTCGTCGAGATCCAGCGTCCGACCGTCGTCTTCGAACATGTTCTGAACGAAGTTCCGAACGTTGTTCGAATACAATTGACTCGCGTGGTGGGCGACGGTCGCCGGGAGGTTCGTCGGCCCGTAGATCTCGACGCCACCGTGTTCGATCGTCTCGCCCGGGACGGTGAGTTCGCAGTTTCCGCCGGTCGCCGCGGAGAGATCGACGATAACCGATCCCGGATCCATCCCGTCCACCATCCCCTCGGTCACGAGTTCGGGGGCGGGTTTGCCGGGGATCGCCGCCGTCGTGATGACGACGTCCGACTCGCCGACGACCCGGGTCAACTCCTTGCGCTGTTGGCGGTAGAACTCTTCGTCCATCTCCCGGGCGTACCCCTCCTCGTCGCCGGAGCCCTCGGTCTCGAGATCGAGTTCGACGAAGTCCGCGCCGAGGCTCTGTACCTCCTCGCGGACCTCGAGCCGGATGTCGTAGGCGCGGACCGACGCGCCGAGCCGTTCGGCGGTCGCGATGGCCTGCAGGCCGGCAACGCCGGCCCCGATGACGAACACCTCCGCCGGCTGGACCGTCCCCGCGGCGGTCATCTGTAGCGGGAACATCTTCGGCAGCCGTTCGGCCGCCACGATGGTGGATTTGTAGCCACCGATGCTGGACATCGACGACAGCGCGTCCATACTCTGGGCCCGGCTGATCCGGGGCATCAACTCCAGGGCGAACGCGGTCGTGTCACGGTCGGCGAGCGTCTCCAGTTCCCCGTCGAGGTCGTAGGGACCGAGCAGCCCGATCAGGGTCTGGTCCTCGCGGTATCGGCCAATGTCGTCGTTCTCGGTCGCTCCGAGTCCGTTGACCCGTGCGATGATATCCGCCCGTTCGAACACCGCCTCGCGGTCGTTCAGTACCGCACAGCCGGCGTCCCGGTACGCCCCGTCCGACCAGTCGGACGGTTCGCCGGCGCCGGAATGCACACAGACGTCGAACCCCTCCTCGATGAGGTCCGCCGCGACCGGCGGGACGAGTGCGACGCGGGTCTCTCCCGGATCCGTCTCAGCCGGAACGCCGATCTGCATCGGATACAACACCCCCGAGCGGTCGGTCGTCGATCGGTTCGGTCGTCGGACGCCGCCACGAACGGAAAAGACCCGTCTCTGTTCGTCGATCTTCGACGCCGTCTCTTCCGATTGCCCTTCGCTCGCTGTAGGAGTTCATACGTTACCTGCCACCTGTTAGCACACCACCTCCGATATTATATGTTCGGCAAGGAGAGGATATGGCATGTAATACGCACGTACGCTCGAGCTGTGCTCGGGCCATAGGGCGGGTCGGGTATCGGATCGGGAAGTGTCGTACGCTGTCGTGAATCGCTAGGTCATGGCGGCCGCTTCGAACATCGGAGGAAAAAGCCGAACGGCGGTTGAACGGCCGTTTTGATCTACTCCGTCGAACGTTGTCCCGGCGTCCACTCGGCATCGATATCGCGGTGGGTGAACGGCAGGGCGTCCTCGCCCGAATAGCTCGCCACGAGGTGGCCGTCACCCTCCAAGTAGTACTTATAAGTGGTGAGCCCATCCAACCCGACGGGACCGCGAGCGTGGATCTTCCCGGTCGAGATACCGACCTCCGCGCCGAGGCCGTACCGATAGCCGTCCGCGAATCGTGTCGAAGCGTTGTGGAAGACGCTCGCGGCGTCGATGCCGGTCATGAACGTCTCGGCGGCCTCGCGACTTTCCGTGACGATCGATTCGGTGTGTTTCGATCCGTTCTCGTTGATGTGATCGACCGCCTCGTAGACGTCCTCTACGAGTTTGATCGAAAGCTCCAGGTCGCCGTACTCGGCTCGCCAATCGTCCTCGGTGGCCGCGTCGACGTCGACGATCTCCCGTGTCGCGTCGTCGCCACGGAGTTCGACGCCCACATCCTCGTAGCGCTCGACGAGGCCCGGCAGGAAGTCGGCGGCGACCGACTCGTTCACCAGAAGCGTCTCGACGGCGTTGCAGACGGCCGGATACTGAACCTTCGCGTCGAAGGCGATCTCCCCGGCCATCCCGAGATCGGCCTCGCCGTCGACGTAGACGTGACAGACGCCCTCGGTGTGACCCAACACGGGGATCTGGGTGTTCTCTTCGATGTAAGAGACGAACTCCGAGGAGCCGCGCGGCATCACGAGATCGACCTTATCGTCTAGCTCCAACAGCCGATCAACCTCCTCGTGAGCCTCGATCAACTGTGCCCAGCCGTCGGGCAGTTCGGCGGTCGCTTCCTCGATGACCGAGTAAAGGGTTCGGTTCGATTCGCTCGCCTCGCTGCCGCCCTTGAGGATGACCGCGTTCCCCGATTTCAACGCGAGGGCGGCGATCTGAACCAACGCGTCGGGTCTCGATTCGAACACCGTCGCCACGACGCCGATCGGGACGGCGACCCGGTAGAGTTCGAGATCCTCGTCGAGTTCGCGCGCATCGAGCGTCGCCCCCAGCGGATCGCCCTGCTCGGCGACCGACTCGACCATCCCGGCGATGTCCTCGATCTTGGCGCTATCGAGCTTCAGCCGATCGACGAGCGCCTGCGTGTACTCGCCGCGTTCGAGCATCGCTTCGGCGGCCTCGACGTCCTCGGCGTTGGCCGCCAGGATCTCGGCTTCGCGATCACGGATCGCCTCGGCGATCGACCGCAGCGCCCGGTTCCGTTCGCTTTCATCGACGTTCGCGAGCCTCAGTGCGGCGCGCTGTGCCTCGGTCGCCTTCGCGTCGGTATCGAACTCACTCATCGGTTTCACCGTCCATCGGGACGAATAGCGTTCCCGTCGGCTTACCGGCTGCGATCCGATCCAGCACGTCACGTTCGGCAGACCCAGCAATAATTGCTGGTATCCCGTGTTCGCTGACGTCGCGGGCGCCCTCGACTTTCGTCAGGATGCCGCCGAAGCTCGCCTTCGTGCTCCCGTTGACGAGCTTTCGGACGGACTTGTAGTTCTCACCGACCGCCTCGATCAGCTCCGCGTCGGGGTCCCGTTTCGGGTTCCCCGTGTAGACGCCGTCGACGTCGGTCAGCGTCACGAGGAGATCGACGTTCATTCCGATCGCGACCGACGCAGACAGCATGTCGTTGTCGCCGATCTGGAGCTCCTCGGTCGCGACCGCGTCGTTCTCGTTGATGATGGGGACGACGCCCCACTCGAGCAGCGTTCCGACGGTGTTTTTGAAGTTTCTAAAGCGCTCGGGAGTGTCCAGATCGTTGCCCGTCGGGAGTATCTGAGCGACCGTCTGGTCGTATCTGTCGAAGCTCTGGGTGTAATGCCGCATCAGGAGGCTCTGTCCGACCGTCGAAAGCGCCTGGTTCACCTCGATCGTCTCCGCGTCCCGGCCGAGACGGCCGATCCCGGCCCCGACGGCCCCCGAAGAGACCAGGATGACGTCCTTTCCCCGGTCGCGGAGATCCATGATATCGGCGACCAGCTTGTCGAGTTTCACCCGATCGAGCCGTGAGTTCTCGTCCGTCAGCGAGTTCGTCCCGACCTTGACGACGACGAGTTCGGCGTCGGCGGCGAGCCGTCGGGCCCGTTCGACGGTCCCGGCTTCGACGGTCTCGACGGCGCTCGTCTCACTCATCCTCGAACGCCTCTGCGAGCTCCTTCGAGCGCCGTTCGGCCGCCGCGACAGCGTCGATGACCGCCTTGTCGGCGTCGCTGTTCCACAGCACCTCCATCCCCTCGATCGTCGTCCCGTTCGGCGAACAGACGGCGTCGATCAGCTCGTCGACGGTCCTGTCGTCCCGGAGCACCGTCTCGGCGGCCCCCTTGAACGTCTGTGCCGCGAGCGTTTCGGCCTGTTCGGGCTCGAGTCCGCCCTCGGTTCCGGCCTGCTTGACCGCGTCGATGAGATAGAAGACGAACGCAGGACCGCTCCCGTTGACCGCCGTCGAGATGTCCATCAGTCCCTCGTCGATCTCGACGAACTCCCCGACCTCCTCGAGCAGCGCTCGGACCTCGTCGGTGAGCCCCTCGGTCGTCGCGGCGGCCGCCATGTTCCCCGTTTCGGCCGCGACGTTCGGCATGACCCTGACGACCGACGCGTCGGTTCGGTCGGCGACGAAATCACGGGAGACGCCTGCGGCGAGGGTGATGAGCGTCTGGTCCGAGGAGAGATCCAGGCCCTCGAGGACCGCTTCGGTAATGTCGGGTTTCACGGCCAACACCACGACATCGGCGTCTTTCGCCGCTTCGGGGTCGTCGGTCGTCTCCGAGGCGTACGCCGCGACCGCTTCGAGCGCGTCCGGATCGAGATCGATCGCCGTCAGGTGGTGAGATCCGCCTCGGGCGAGCCCTTTCAGGAAGGCACCGCCCATGTTGCCGCAGCCGATAACGCTCACTCGTGTCATCTTGGCTGCACTCAGTGGATCGAACGCTATACCAACTACGGTTTCGCTCGACGGAGCGTCGGTCGGCCTCGAATCGGACCGATGGGCGGCGGGGCGTCTTTGTTTCATCACTGACCGGTTTGAATCGTATGGTAGGGCCAATGTTGAGTACGACGGGGAACAAAGACGGTGTATGTTACCGCCGATAGCGGACAACTTCGTGGCCGGCGAGGACGCAGAGACGGCCATCGAACACGTACGAACGTACAACACGGACGGCATCGTCGGGATCCTCAACCTGCTCGGCGAACACTACGAGCGGCGGGCCCCGGCCGACGCCGACGCTCGGGCCTACCGGGATCTCATCCGCGCGATCGACGGGGCCGGGGTCGACTGCTGTATCTCGGTGAAACCCTCCCAGATCGGACTCGACGTCGGCGAGGACGCCTTCGAAGAGAACCTCGCGAGCATCGTCGAGACGGGACAAGAACACGACTGTTTCGTCTGGATCGACATGGAGGATCACACGACGACCGACGCCACGCTCGACGCCTTCGAGACTCACGCGAACGCGACCGACGGCGACGTCGGCGTCTGCGTGCAGGCGAACCTAAAGCGGACGAGCGAGGACCTCGAACGGCTCGCGACGCTGCCCGGCAAAGTCCGGCTGGTGAAGGGCGCCTACGACGAGCCGAAATCGGTCGCGTACAAGGGTAAATCCGCGATCAACGAGGCCTACCGCGATCTCCTAGAGGGGGCGTTCGAATCGTTCGAATCCGGGGTCGCCGTCGGCAGCCACGATCCCGAGATGATCTCACTGGCGGCCGACCTCCACGACGAGTACGGAACCGACTACGAGATCCAGATGCTGATGGGTGTCCGCGAGCAGGCTCAGCGGGAACTGGCCGCCCAGGGCGTCCCGACCTACCAGTACATCCCCTACGGCGACAAGTGGTTCTCGTACTTCTATCGACGCATCAGAGAGCAGAAGTCGAACGCGCTGTTCGCGCTGCGGGCCGTTCTGGGTAACTGATCCGTCCGAAGTCTCACTCCTGAGACGCAGGATCCAGGAGTTTCGATTCGGCCTTCCGGAGGTGTTCCAGAAGCGTCGTCTTCGAGACGTCGAGCTCGGCGGCGAGATCCCGGGTTGATATCCCTCTGGGCCACTCGTAGTAGCCCTCCGCTCTCGCGAGTTCGAACACCTCCCGCTGGGTCGAGGTCAGGCTGTCGAGCCGACGTCGTCGCTCGGACCGACCCGTCCCGTTAGTCGAGGCGATCCGTTCGACCGAGACCTCCGCGTTCGCGTCCCCGCGCACCCCTTCCAGCGCCGATTCGATGCCCGAACGCTCGCCCGCGAACCCGACTCGCCAGTACTCGCGGCCGTCCTCGATCCGGACCGGCTCGCTGTGGACGAACCCGTGTTCGAGCAACACCGGACAGATCATGTCGCCGGGGTCGTACTCGAGAAAGAACTCGCGGGCGACGTTTCCGGGGGCGGCGTGTCCTGTGCCGAACCGCTCTTGGAGCCGCATCAACTCGCCGCTGTGGGCGGACGATTCGATCCCGTCCAGCAGTTCCTCGAGGCCCCCGTTACTGTCGGCAAAGGCGGTAAAGAGCCCGTTGACGGTCCCGGTTTCGGTTCCCGCCTTCGGGGCGTGATAGATCGCATGCGCCAACACGCCCCCTGGCGCCGACTCGGTGGCCTCGATCGCCCAGCAGTTCGGGTGCCACAGATCGAGCGTCAGCCGCGTTCCGGACCCGTTCCCCCGGCGTTCCATACCGGAGCGAACGGGTTCGTCTCTTATCACCGTGTCGCACGCTCGGATCGGCCGCGCCGTCAGATCCAGGTCACCTGGATCCGCCACCCGTCCATGGACGGGCGAATATACTGGGGTATCCGGATCGGTGTTTCGGTATGGCACGACACGCACACTACATCGACGGCGAGTGGATCGACGGCGAGGAAACTTTCGAGAGCGAAAACCCCGCGACGGGCGAGTCGCTGGGGTCGTTCCCCCGCGGTACCGAAGCCGACGTCGCGGCGGCGGTCGACGCCGCGGAGTCGGCGTTCGAGGAGTGGCGGGAGCTCTCCTACATCGATCGTGCGGAGCATCTGTGGGACGTCTACACGGAGTTGAAGGATCGAACCGACGAACTCGGCGAACTCGTGACCCGCGAGTGCGGCAAGGAGATCAACGAAGGGCGGGCCGACATCGTCGAGGCCGCCCACATGGTCGAGTGGGCCGCCGGCAACGCTCGCCATCCCCACGGCGACGTGGTGCCGAGCGAAATCGGGGCGAAAGACGCCTACATGCGCCGGAAACCCCGCGGTGTGGTCGGCTGTGTCACCCCGTGGAACTTCCCGATCGCGATCCCCTTCTGGCATATGGCCGTCGCGTTGGTCGAGGGCAACACCGTCGTCTGGAAGCCCGCCGAGCAGACGCCGAAATGCGCCCACGCGATCGCCGAACTCATGGTCGATGCCGGGATCCCGGAGGGCGTGTTCAACATGGTCCAGGGGTACGGGGATGCTGGGGCGGCGATCGTCGATCACGACGCCGTCGACACGGTGCTTTTCACCGGCAGCGCCGAGGTCGGTCACGGGATCGCCGACACGGTCGGCGGTACGCCGGGGAAACTCGCCGCCTGCGAGATGGGCGGCAAGAACGCCGTCGTGGTCACCGACGAGGCGGATCTCGATATCGCCGTTCCGGCGGCCGTCCTCTCGGCGTTCAAAACGACCGGCCAGCGCTGTGTGTCGGCCGAACGCCTCATCGTCCACACCGACGTTTATGACGAGTTCAAAGAACGGTTCGTCGAGGCCGCCGAATCGGTCGCAGTCGGCGATCCGCTCGATGAGGGGACGTTCATGGGCCCGCTCATCGAGGCCGAGCACCGCGAGAAAGTGACGGCGTACAACGAACTCGCCCGCGAGGAGGGCGTCGACGTCCTCGTCGATCGGACCGAGTTCGACGGCGAGGAGATCCCCGACGGACACGAAGACGGCCACTGGGTCGGGCCGTTCGTCTACGAGACCGAGTACGATCCCGACCTGCGGTGTATCCACGAGGAGGTGTTCGGCCCCCACGTCGGCCTGATCGAGTACGAGGGCGGGATCGAACGGGCCGTCGAACTCCAGAACTCGACGCCGTACGGGCTTGCGGGCTCGATCATCAGCGAGGACTACCGCCAGATCAACTACTACCGGGATCACGCCGAACTCGGGCTGGCGTACGGCAATCTCCCGTGTATCGGCGCGGAGGTCCAGTTGCCGTTCGGCGGCGTCAAAAAGTCCGGCAACGGCTACCCCTCGGCCCGCGAGATCATCGAAGCCGTCACCGAACGGACCGCCTGGACGCTGAACAACGCCGAGGACATCCAGCTGGCCCAGGGGCTGTCCGCGGAGCTGAAAACCGACGACGAATAGCGCCCGAAGCGCAACCGTTTCGGTGCTCTCGGTCGTATCCCGAACCGAATGGATCCCTCGGTCGGGTCGGTGCTCCTCTTCGAGGTCCTGCCGCGAGTCGCGACCATCGCGGTCGCCATCGCGGGCGGGGTCGCCTTCGCGAACGTCCTCGTCGCCTTCGGGGCGATCCAGTACATCGCGGCGCTGTCGAAGCCGCTGACCGGCCCCGCGAACCTCCCGGACGAGGTCGGCAGCGCGATCTTGACGACCGCCGCGTCGACGACCGCCGGCTACGGGATGCTCGCCGAGTACCGCGACTCGGGGCTGCTCGACGACCGGGCGACGCTAGTCGCCGTCACGATCAACACGTTCTTCGGGTTCGTCCAGCACATCTTCACCTTCTATGCGCCGGTTCTGATCCCGATCCTCGGACTCAAGGTCGGGCTGTTGTACGTCGGCACGCGCGCGGGAATCTCTCTCGCGATCACGATCACCGGGATCGTCGCCGGCGCCGTCCTGCTTTCGAGCCGCAACGTGAATCCCGGCGCGATGTCCGACGTCGACAGCGAAGCCCGAACCGACGGCGGGGACGACCGGACCGCCCGGGAGAAACTGCTCGATGCCGGCCGTGGTGGCCTCGAAAAGACCTGGGATATCCTCCCCCGTCTGGCGTTCGTCTACACGCTCGTCGTCCTGTTGACGACGTACTACGATCTGGAGTCGATAACTGGTGGGGCCGCCGATCCGCTCGCGTCGGCTACGGGGCTCCCGGCCGCCGCAGTACCGATCATCGTCATCTACGCGTTCGATACGACGAGCGGCGCGTTAGCGATCGCCCCGCTCATCGCCGACGGCGTCTTCACGGCTCGAACCGCCGTCGCGACGATGCTCATCGGCGGGATCGTCTCCTTTACCGTCTCGACGTTCAAACGCTCGATCCCCTTCCAGTACGGCATCTGGGGCGCGGAGTTCGGGACGAAGGTGATCGTCGTCAACACGTCTCTGAAGATACTGTGGATCTCGATCGCGCTCGTCGGGCTGTTGTTGATATAGGAGACGACCCCCGATGATCAGCTGACGGCCTTCGGGACCCGTCCCGTTCGACGGGACTGATCGAAGATCAAATATACGATGCCGAATCTGACGCTAATATGGCCGACGTCCCCGAATCGATCTCCCTTCTCTCCATCGATAGCGATCCCGCGGTCGATCCGGGCACGCTCACCGAACGCGGCGACAGCCGGCTCACCGTCGAAACGGTCCGCGACGTCGAATCCGGGCTCGGTTCTCTCTCCGACGGTGGGATCGATTGTGTTCTCTCGGGAATCGAGATCGCCGGGGCCGACGGGATCGAGTTTCTCCGAACGGTTCGATCCGAGTACCCGACGGTCCCGTTTATCCTTTTGCTCTCCTTCGATCGTCCCGGGTCAGCCGAGGCGTCGATCGAGGCCGGGGCGACGGACGTCGTCCGGGTTCGAGACGGTCGGGAGTCGGTCCCGTACGCGTTGCTCGCAAACCGGATCGAGAACGCCGTTCGGGGATATCGGACCGACGCCGATCGTACGTGCGCCGACGGCACCGTTCGCGAGACCCCCGGCCGAAGGGAGCGCGACACGGAGCTTTCGACGTTCCGGGAAGCCGTCGAACACGCCGGTCACTCGGTGTATTTCACCGGTCTGAACGGCCGGATCGAGTACGTCAACCGGGCCTTCGAGGAGACGACGGGATATACGGCCGAGGAGGCGCTCGGACAAACGCCGAGGATCCTCAAATCGGGAGAACACGACCGGGAGTTCTACGAGGCGCTGTGGGGGACGATCCTCTCCGGAGAGGTCTGGCACGAGGAGATAATCAACACGACAAAAAACGGCGACCGCTATGTCGCCGAGCAGACGATCGCCCCCGTGGAGGGAGTCGGCGGCGAGATCGAGCGCTTCGTCGCCGTCAACATCGATATCACGGAGCGAAAGGAGCGCGAGCGGACGCTCGAACGGTTCAGAAGCGCCGTCGAACACGCCGGTCACGGGGTCCTCATCACGGACACCAGCGGTCGAATCGAGTACGTCAACGAGGCGTTCTCCGAGATCAGCGGCTACTCGGCGGCCGAAGCGATCGGACGGACCCCATCGATACTCAAATCCGGCGAGCACGACGACGAGTTCTACCGGCGGCTCTGGGAGACGATCCGTTCCGGCGAGGTCTGGCAGGGGGAGGTGACGAACGAAAACAAAAGCGGCGATCGGTACGTCGTCGATCAGACGATCGCGCCGATAACCGACGCCGGTGACGAGATCACCGGCTTCGTCGCCATCAACCGCGATATCACGGCGCTCAAAACGTACGAACGACAGCTCGAAGCACAGAACGATCGGCTCAAACAGTACGGCCACTCGGTCGCTCACGACCTCCGGAACCCCCTTACGCTTCTGAAAGCCGAACTCGAGGGGCTCGAAACGACCGCAACGGAGGGAGACACCGACCCCGAAGCCGTCCGACAGCGGTGTAGTGACCTTCGTGGGATCGTCGACCGGATGGAGCTGCTCATCGACGATCTGCTGACGATGGCCGAGCAGGGACAGCAGGTCCTGGATCCCGAACCGGTCGCCCTCGAAACCGTTGTCGGGACCGCCTGGGAGCAAGTCGCCGCGGAACACGCCGAAGTGATCGTCGAGGAGTCGACGATCGAGGCCGACCCGGATAGACTCAGGGAACTCCTTTCGAATCTGTTTCGGAACGCGATCGAACACGCGGGCGAGGACGTCCGCGTTCGCGTCGGTCCGCTGGATTTCGTCGAGGGGTTCTTCGTCGAGGACGACGGCCCCGGCGTCCCCCCAGAGGAGCGCGATCGAGTTCTCGATCGCGGATACACGACCGACGAGGAGGGGACGGGGTTCGGGCTCGCGATCGTCGAACAGATCGCGACCGCCCACGGCTGGGAGACGGTCGTCACGGACGGCCCCGAGGGCGGCGCACGGTTCGAATTTCGCCCGGAGTCGAACTGATCGCGAGGGGGCTCTCGGAGCGGCAGCTGTCGATTTTGTCTCTGCAGACCATAACGGTTAGATCACTCCGTTCTCTGCTTTTCAGCTGTTTGACCGTGAACCGCATGGCCCTCACCCCAGTCGTGGGCGGAAAACGAGCGCGGTTCGGAACGCGATACTGACTACGGCGCCTCGACCGAGCTACCCCTCGACCTCGATTTCGGTGCCGCTGACGGGTACGCCCGTCTCGATCGGCAACCGAATCTCGAGGATGCCGTTGGTGTACTCGGCGGAGATCGACTCGTCGTCGACGTCCTTCGGGAACCGGTACCGTCGGTGATACGTCCGACGCTGGTTTCGGGTCTCGTTTTCGTGTTCGGCGGCGACGTTGAGGACGCCGTCCCTCCACGACACGGAGATCTCTTCGGGATCGAATCCCGGCATCTCGACGCCGAGGACGAACTCGTCGTCCTCCTCGTACAGTTCGTAGTCGTTGCTTCCGGTCCCGAACTGTTCGCTCGGGAAGTCAAGGCTCTGCGTCCAAGAGTTCGTCGGACTCGTGGGCAGTGCCATGGCTGGTCACCTCGTTGCACTCGTTGATTGTCCGCGGTTCATAATAAAACTTTTGAAGGTTTACTATCGACTCGGCGCTCCTGTCGCGCCACTTTTATCACAGAGGCCGTTATCGGAACTGTGCGACTTCTGGCGACGACGAACGGCGGACTAGAGGCGATCGCGTCCGAGGAGATCGACGAACTCGTCGGGGCCGACCCCTCCGTCCATCACCGGGGCGTCGTCGAGTTCGACGGAAACGAAACCGATATTTATAAACTTCATTACCGGGCTCGAAGCATCCATCGGATCATGGCCGTGCTCGTCGACGATCCAATCAAAGAACTCGAGGACGTTTATAAACGAACGGCTGCGGCGGCGATCGTCGACAGTCTCCCCGAAGAACCGTTCGGCGTCGTCGGCACCCGACACGGCACCCACGACTTCACGAGCGTGGACGTCGCCGAACGGGTCGGGCAAGCGGTCATCGACGCCTACCGTGAGGCGACCGGCGTCCGCCTTCCGGTCGATCTCGACGACCCGACCGTCCGGCTGGAGGCGTATCTCTACGACGACCGTTTCACGCTCGCGATCGATCTGACCGGCGATTCGCTACACAAGCGCCCCTACCGGGTCTGTGAACACGACGCCCCGCTGCGGAGCACGCTCGCGTACTCGATGCTCCGGATCGCGGGATACGACCACGACGATCGGCTCGTCGATCCGATGGCCGGGTCGGCGACGATCCCGATCGAGGCCGCCTTGGCGGCGACGGATCGCGCCCCCCGTCCGGATCTCGATCCGAACTTCGAACTGCTGCCCGGCTACGACGGCGAGCGGTTCCGGACGCTCCGGGATGAGTACGCCTCGAGCCCGCCGGGCCTCGATCCGTCTGTGCTCGATATCGAAGCCCGCGATCGTCGCGAGAAGTGGCGTCGCTGTGGGCGGGTCAACCGCGACGCTGCCGACCTCTCCGATGCGATCGAGATCGTCGCCGCCGACGCCCGAACCGAACCGATCGCCGCCGATCTCGTCGTCACCAATCTCCCGTTCGGAATCCGGATCAGCGAGGATCTGCGGGCGCTCTATGAGGCGTTCCACGAACGGCTGCTTGCGGGCGACGTCGACCGGCTCGTCGCGCTCACGACCGCCCCGGAGCTGCTCCCGTTCGACCCGACGGAGCGATACGACATTCCCTACGGCCGTCTCGACGCGACGATCGTCGTCCGTGACTTTTGAATCGTTTCCGTGCCGCTTCGTCGCGGGAGATTTTCGCCACGGCTTTTGTTCTACGTGTTCTCCGTAGCGTGCCGTCGATATCCGTCGGCGGCCGAACGCGTGGGCTCTTTTCGGGTGATTACGAACCATCGTCGTCCGGAGTCCCGAAGAGATCGATGGTTACTTCGCCGTCGTCTCGGCTGACGACCCGGAGCCGCAGCGGAACGGACCCCTCGGTATCGAATCCATCGGCGGTGAGGGTGACCGCCGCTGAGAAACTGTACGTTCCGGGCGTGCACTCGTACATATGATACAGGGTGTACTGGTGGGTGAGGGTGCTCTCCGCGGCAATTCCCCTCGAAATCTGTCCCGACGGGTCCGCGATACCGTCGTACGTAGACGGTACTCGCCAACACCCGTCCTCCGACGCCTCCGGAAGGACTTCTGAGACCGGGACGAGTTCGTTCTCATCGATCTGAAACCAAAGATCAGGTTCGCCGTTCGGATAGAGCAAAAGCTGTGTATCCCCTGAAACGTCCCAGCCAAACCGACCGGGGAACGGGAGGGACGGCCCCCGTGGAGTCGTTGCGATGATCTCTGTGTCCAACCGATTCGTACAGTGTAGTTCGAGCGTTGCGGGGGTATCCGCCGCGAACGCGCCGACGATTCGGTGTCCGAACTCCAGCCCGCTCACGAGAGCGGTTCCGTCGGGTGGGGGCGTCTGCGCGTCGGTTGCAGGATCCGGCACCTGATCGCGTGAAGAACAGCCCCCTAGAGTGGCCGCTCCACCGAGAAAGGCAAGAACACGTCGTCGGTTCATCTTTAGCGTTTCTTCTCGAAGCGTAAAGCTATGTGCGTGCTACTGTCCAGTACCGCAAGCCGACTCGGGACGGGAATTCACGATTTCGCGCCCGATGCCGTGGACACTACCGGCAGACCGGGATCTGTTCCACCACAGGAGTTCGGAAACTTTATGAACAATAGTGTAATATAGCGAAGCACATGCGAAAAACCGCTCGCGACGGTGGGTCGCTGCTCGCACTCGGCGTACGTGTACGATAACTCCTTTTTGCCACGTACCGCTGTCGACTACTCCCGACCGACCTCACATGAGCACGAACCCACAGCCGACGACCGAACCGCACCCGAACGCACCGACGACCGATATCGAAGCCCGCGGCCGCCCAGATCCTTGGGCGGCTCCCGGCGAAACGCCCGCGAGTCCCTCGGCCCGGACGCAGCGACAGTTCGAGCCGACGTGTCGCGAGCGGATCCAAAACATGACCGACAAGGAAAACGCCTACTGTGGGTAGGCGCTACTCGATCGGCCGCCCGTCCTCGGTCGGCGGCGCGATGTGATCGATGAACGACTCGACGTCCGGCTCCTCAACGGTCACCCGGACGTGGATATCCCCGAGTTCGCTTCCGCCCCCGACCGCGAAGTTGATCGTCCCGTGGAACGCCGCCTGTTTTTTCAACTCGAAGCTGAACGCGTTCCCCTCCTCGTTGGCGAAGAAGGCGCCGCGAGCGGTGTCGAGGATCGCCTGCTCGTGGAGCCGCTCGGAGAAGCGCTCCATCGAATGGGCCCTCGCCAACAACTCGCCGGGATGGGATTCGATCTCCGCCTCCGGGAAGAGGTTCTCGATCGCGTCGGCGATCCGATCCGTCACCTCCGTCGGCTTGACCGGTGCCGTGATCTCGACGTCGACGCTGTAGATCACGACAGCACCTCCCGAACCCGCGTTCGGAACCGCTCTAAGGTGTCGGTGTTCTCGATCGTCAGATCCGCCCGATCCAGCGCCTCGTCGAGACCGAACCCCAACTCCCGTTCGTCGCGGGCCGCGAGGCTCTCGCCGTCCTCGACGTCGTCGCGGCCCCGATCGGAGATCCGCTCCTTTCGAACCTCGAACGGCGCCTCGACGCCCACCAACAGGAACGCCTCGCCGAAGCGCTCCTCGAAGACGTCGACCTCGACTCCCGAGCGGATGCCGTCGACGACGACCGTATCGTGTTCGTCCAGCGCCGTCCCGATGTGCGGCAGCGACGCCTCCGCGATCGCTTTCGGGCCGTTTTCCTCGCGGAGTTTGCCCGCTACCTCGCCGTGGTGTTCGGCCGGATCCAGCCCGCGCTCGCGACACTCGGCGCGGATCACGTCCCCCATCGTCACGACGGGGATGCCGTTCGCTTCGGCCACGGCCGCGAACTCGCCTTTCCCGCTTCCCGCCAGTCCGACGGTTCCGATGACTCGCATTCGGACTCGGATACGGCCAGCGAGCGTTTCAAGGCTTTGTTGTGCGTCGGCGTCCGGACGCCCGGCGACAACCCGTGCCGTTTTTGAGTGCCCGTCGAGTATTCGGCTTCGAGGGCACGTAGCTCAGCTAGGACAGAGCGTCGGACTTCTAACCGCGCCGGTGTTCCGGTGTGGGGAGTGATCCGATGGCCGTGGGTTCGAATCCCACCGTGCTCGCATCCCACTTTTTACTTCGTCGGGTTCGCCTTCGGCGAACCGCTCCTCGTAAAAACTTGGGGAAAAACTGCCGGACGCTCCCTGCGGTCGCGTCCGGAAGAACCGCGCTCGCTTCGCTCGCGCGGATGC
>LFFM01000358.1_pt1 | contig 31223 bp, 25 predicted proteins | sample 643131 | NCBI WGS metagenome assembly LFFM01 (sample SAMN03777445, study PRJNA286221) | soda lake metagenome | biome: soda lake; feature: Kulunda steppe; material: water; isolation source: sample Tc-Br brine of Tanatar trona crystallizer | place: Russia: Kulunda steppe | collected 2011-07
CCCGCCGATTGCGCCGGCGGCGGCGGAGAGGGCTGACGAGACGCACCACCACCTTGGGCGGCCGTCTCCACGGCCTCGATAAGCTCGTCGGTCTTAAAGGGCTTCATGACCACGTCGGTGGCACCGCTTTTGCGCGCCAGCTCCGGATCGAATTCCTTGTAGGTCCCGCCGAACATGACCACCGGGATATCCCGGGTAGCCTGGTTGTTCTTGAGGGCCTGACAGACTTCGTACCCACTGCCGTCGGGCATGTAGTAGTCGAGCAAAATCACCGTGGGCCGCTGTTTGGCCGCCTCCACGGCCTCACGCGCGCTGTCGACCCCTTTGACCTCGAATTTCGAGGCTTTCAGGGCCATCTGGACGACCTTGCGGATCGTCTGGCTATCATCGGCGACGAGGACCGTCGGGCTCATGCAATCTCCTTCCAATACGCTGTCTTTTCATCGCGGACGGCAACTCGAGTTCCAACTCTCTTCTACTACGACTTGACCAGGGACGCCAATTATTTTCTGTATCAGGCGTCCTACCGAACCGGTCAATCACCGGATGCGTCGCATAGGACGACATCCCGCGGATGTGACGAAGACCTGAGCGATGCTCGTCGAGTTGCGTCAGCGCTGCGACTGGTCTTGCGATGGGTAGCACGCACAGGTCGTTTCGGTCAAGGTTCAGTCACCGACCGCCAGCGGTGTGCCCGAAGGCTGCAATCGCCGACGACGACGCCCCGAGCGGCGACCTCGGGCCTTGCAACGCCGGGGACTGGTGACCATCATGGGCGGCCGCTCCGGGTCACGGAGCATCCACTCTCGCTTCTGCATCGTCGGACACCATGGTCGACTTCAAAGGTCTCAAAACCGGAACTATTATCGACGATCGCTACGTCGTCGAATCGCTGATCGGCACCGGTGGATACAGCGAAGTCGTCGCCGCTCGCGACGAGCATCAGCAGCGGCCGGTGGCGATCAAAGTGCTGCACCCGGAGGCCACCGACAACGACCCGCGAGCTGTAGAACGGATGCGCCAGGAAGCCGAAATCCTGCGGGCCATCGACCACCCCAAAATCGTGCGCATCCACGATGTCGGAACCTTCGAGGGCGGTGACTATCTGGTAATGGAGCGCGTCGACGGGCAGGGCCTGGACGCTCTGTTGGAGCAATGCGGACACCTCGATACCGACGAAGTTCGGTCGATGGTCGAGCAACTGCTCGACGCGCTGCGCGCCGCTCACGACACCGAGATCCTTCATCGCGATCTCAAACCGGAAAATATTCTCATCGCCGATGACGGGACCATCAAACTCGTCGACTTCGGCGTCGCCAAGGCCAATCGCCTGCTCAATGCCGAAGATCCGGAAGATGGTATTACACTGGTCAAGACCCGCTCCGGTAGTTTCGTTGGAACCCCGAGATACGCGGCGCCGGAGATGGTCGTCGGCGACCCACTATCGCCGTCGACAGACCTGTTTTGCGTCGGGCTTATCGTCTACGAAGCACTCACCGGCCAGTCGCTGCTGACGGGCAATACCCAGAGCGAGCTGATCAACCAGTTGGTCTTTCCCCGTCCCTTCGATCTCGACGACCTCGACGACAACTGGCAGAAGTGGCTGACCCCGATACTCGAAAAGAATCCTGAACACCGAACAGTCTCCGTCGAGCAGGCCCGTCGCCGTCTCGACGAATTCGATTCCAGCGACCGACCGCTGTCATCGTCGCCGCACCACTCGTCGACGTCGACGCCAGACCATTCCGGTGGTGACCAGTACCATCCGACCTTTGGCGAGACAGCCCCGGAGACCCGGGCTGAAGGACCGCCCTCCTTCGGTCCAGACCACTCGGCCGCCGACGCCGCCACCGCCGGATTTGGACCGCCGGATCAACAGGCCACCGTCGAGCACCCCCCGCCGGATTTTTCCGAGGACCTCGACGACGGACCATCCAACCCCGATGCCAGCGACTCCGGCAATCGGGACCCGACGGAGCATCGGTCGGATCCCCCCCCGGATTTGTCGAGCCACCGAGGCGACAGCGGTGCTGATGAGCCCTCGAAGGACGACTCCCCGGGTTCCGACGGCGAGTCGCCGTCCACCACATCGACAGTCCTTTGGGTCTTGATTGTCGCCCTTCTGGCGTTCATCATCGCCGGCGTCGCCCTCCTCGGCGGCACCGGTGGATGACCACCGAATCGACTCCTCTGAGCTTCTGCGATATCCCCATGTCTCATCAAAATAGCGCAATCCTCTCGTTGACTGCCCTGCTCGCTATCTCCCTTGCCCTGGCGGGCTGCGATCGCGAGCGAACTGTGACCCCGCTGACCGATCGAGAAGTGGCAGAGCTGACCGAAGACCAGCCCCCGATCATCGTTGAAACCCGGAATACACTGACGCTGGAGGGCATCGAAGACCTCTATCTGGGCCAAGATCACGACGACGCCATGGACGTTCTCGACGACTACTGCGAGCGCATCATGACCTATGACGGCGGATGGCGTCACAGCGACGCCGTCTTCAAGGGATGCATTATCGACGAGGGGACACATTACAAGACGATTCGCGCCGGCTTCTGGCCGTTTCGCGACGACGAATTGTCGACGCTCGAAATCGAAGATCGCGTCATCGACCCGGACGTCCTCCGGGCGAGGTTCACCGAACTCTCCGACGAACTGACCGAAGACCTGCCCCGTGGCGGCCTGTTGATGATGGCGTCGCCGGACTACCGGCTGATCGCAAACTGGGATGACGGCACCGACGAGCCGGCCCATATCACCATCGGCTTTCCGCCTCCCTGAGCGCACCTCCAGAAGTGATACAACAACAAAACGCCGGCGTCGATCCTGGGGATCGACGCCGGCGTTTCTGCCTACCAAGAACACCCGAATGACCGGTCTCCCACTGCGTCTATGGAGCGAATCCATCGGGCGACCCAGTGACCATGATACCCGCCATTTGCAGCACCCACTGGCCGACGGAGCCCACGAAGGCCATGATCAGCGCCGCCAAAAAAGCCGACCCGAAGCCGTCAATCGAGATCCGGTCCGACATACTGTCCACGATCTTGAGGATGATGGCGTCGACGATCCACCGCGTGATAAACGCCAACAGCAAGGCGATGCCAAAGGTGCCGATGGCGAATATGGCGAAGAACAACCACCCCAGAAAGAAGTTAAGTACGCCGAATAGCGCGGCGACGACGATGACACTTTTGGCGTCGCGCACCGTCACACCGTCGAGCACTGTCGCCGCCACCCACACAGCAAACGACAGCACAAGCCACGATACGAATATTCCGCTCAGTGTTTCCATATTGGACCTCCGGCATTCGGTTTGCCGCCCTGAATAGACGGCGGTTGCACTCGGAAAATAGACGCCGCACGATAAACTTCAAGGCTCGTCCGGGCTCGCATCGGCGACGGGTGATGCTCCACGCTGCGCGGGCAACACTGCCGAAGGAGTGGACGCCTCCACCGATGGTCTACGCCTCACGCCCGACACTGCCGAGGGCGTGGACGCCTCCGTCCCCACCTCTGCAAGGCCCCGATATGCCTTGTGCTATCGGGGAAGAAGCCTTGTGAGCTACACCGGTAGCCTGCGCCAATGCAAGGCCCCGATATGCCTTGTGTTATCGGGGAAGAAGCCTTGTGAGCTAACACCGCCACTCCCAATGATAACCCGGTGGCGGGCTTGCCCCGCCACCACCTCATCTCAACTGCCGGTTTGCTGCTCCTGTTGTTCCGGAGGCGGCAGGGTCTCATCGGCGGACCCATCTTCGGCCTCGATGGACTCCAACTCCTCATCGGAGGGCTCTTCTTGCGGGTCCCGGCGCTTGGGTTCCACCGGCTCGGCCTCCGGTTCGATCATTTCGATCTGATAGCGATAGCCCTGTTCGGTCAAAAAGAGCTGGCGCTTATTGGCGTAGTCCTGCTCGTTGGTGTCTTTGGTCACCACCGAGTAGAAGTAAGCATCGTTGGCTTCGTCCTCTTTGGGCCGCAAAATACGGCCCAGGCGCTGGGCCTCCTCCTGGCGACTGCCGAAGGTACCGGAGACCTGAATCGCCACGTTGGCATCGGGCAGATCGACGGCGAAGTTGGCGACCTTGCTGACGACCAACGTCTGCATCTCACCGGTGCGAAACTTCTCGTACATCACTTCCCGCTCGTCCTGGGGAGTCCGCCCGGTGATCAGCGGAGCATTCACGCGCTCGACGATGGCGTCCAGTTGATCGAGATACTGGCCAATGACCATGACCTGATCGCCAGTGTGTTTCTCGAGCAGATCCTCGAGAACATCGAGCTTTTTGGGATTCGTGGCCGCCATTTTGTATTTCTCGCGCTGCTCGGCGAGGGCGTACTCCAGGCGAAGATCCTCGTCATCGAAGGGGACTCGAATCTCGGTACACTGGGCGGTGGCAATAAAGCCCTGTTTTTCGAGGACGCGCCAGGGCACGTCGTATTTTTTCGGTCCAATAAGACTGAAGACCTCCTCTTCTTTGCCATCCTCGCGCACCAGGGTTGCCGTCAGTCCCAGGCGGCGTCGGCTCTGAATATTGGCCACGGCGCGAAAGACCGGCGCCGGAAGAAGGTGGACCTCATCGTAGACCACCAGTCCCCAGTTGCCCTCGTTGAATAGATCGAAGTGAATGAACTCGCTTTCTGTGGTCTTGCGGTATGTCAGAATCTGATAGGTCGTAATGGTCACCGGCTTGATCTCCTTGGTCTCCCCGGAGTACTCGCCGATGTCCTCTTCCGTCAGATGGGTCTTGTCGATGAGCTCGTCGCGCCACTGGCGAAGGGCCGTGATATTGGTTGTCAAAATCAAGGTATGGGACTCGATGGCGTCCATCGCTCCCAGGGCGACAATGGTCTTGCCGGCGCCGCAGGGAAGGACGATCGCACCGCTTCCGCCGCGCACCGTTCCACCGGCCCAGAAGGCATCGACGGCTTCTTTTTGGTATTCGCGAAGCTCGAAGGGCTCGCCGGTCTCTTTGGTCTCGTCGCGCAATTCAATGTCCAGCGGCTCGCCCTCGACGTAGCCCGCCAGATCTTCGACCGGATATCCCACGCCGATGAGCGCGTGTTTGATAAATCCGCGCTGATCCTGGACGACCTTGTAGCGATTGGGACTGACGCGCTCGATGAGATAGGGCTCGACTTTTCGCTGTCGGCCGATCTCCTCGATCAACGCCTCGTCTTCGCTCTCCAAAAACAATTCATCGTCGTCGCCGACGAGCTTGAGCCGGCCGTAGCGGCTCATAAAATCATCGATATCGGTCAGCAAATTCGACGGTAACGGATACTTGCTGTATTCTTCGAGCTGGTCTTTGATCTGCTCGGGCTCATAGCCCAGCGCAGCAGCGTTCCACAGCGACAGCGCCGAGACGCGGTAGGTGTGGATATGCTCCGGGGACTTGACGAGTTCTGCAAAGATAGAAAGAGCGTCACGCGCCTCCTCAAATTGGTCGTTTGCCGTCTCTAGCAATACGGTGCGATCGGACTGGACGATAAGAGGGTTGTCTGGGCTATACGACATGTACGGTCTATGCTGGAGAGTGGAGTGGTAAGCCGGATCCGGAAGGCCGGACTGCTCCGACCTGTTGGTATCGATAGCTGCGGTCAAACCGCAATTTCGAGTTCACTAAGAGTAGGCACGCTGGCTCGTAAGCACAACCCCGCAAGGGGCCACAGGTGGTGCTTGCTGTGCCGTGCCGAGAAGGTAACAGATGATCAACCCGTTGAAATCCATCGAAATCAATACCTATCGATTCACCCATCCCGATGTCGACGCCGATCACGAGGGATTTCGCATCGCTCAGATCAGCGACGTCCACCTCGGGCGATGGGTCAAACCCCGCCATATGCAACAGGTCGTCGAATACGTCAACCGTCAATCTCCACAGTTGGTCGCCCTGACCGGCGATTATGTGGGCTACAACCACAACGATCTGGTTCCGAGCATCGAAACACTGGCCGGCCTTTCGGCCCAGACATTCGCGGTATTGGGCAATCACGACCACTGGACGTCGCGAGAGACCGCCGTCGAGACATTCGACCGCGTCGGCATTCCGCTGCTGTTGAATCGAGCCACCGTCTTCGACGGCCTCTCCACTCCCATCGAGATCGTCGGCGTCGACGATCACGTCACCAATAATGCCGATGCGGAGACCGCCTTTGAGGACGTCGACGGCGGTCCCTTTTGCCTGACCTTAAACCACGTGCCGTCGATCGCCCCCGATCTGGCCAACCGCGGCGCCGATCTGATCTTGAGCGGCCACACCCACGGCCACCAATTCAATATCCCGGGACTGACCAATCGCATCGCCGGCGGACTGGGCGTCGAGTACCACGTCGGCGCCTACTACCTCGACGGCACCTACCTGTATATCAACCGCGGACTCGGCTCGGCATCCTGGCCGTGGCGCATCGGCGCCGCCCCGGAATTGACGTTTTTCGAGTTGGCCCCCGGCCCCCGCTCCCATCTGGAATTGCTGGGCACCGACACCTTCAGTGTCGATCATCGACCACAGTAACCGCCACCTCATCGCGGGGGTCGATCGTCCGATCGACGACGGCCTGGGCCCGCAGCCGCCAGTTGCCCCCGTCTTCGGTCAATACTGCCTCCGCCGGAATTTTGACGACAATGGGAATGACGTACTCGTGGCCCCCGGGCAGGGGAACATCACTGGCGGCCTGCGCCTCGCACTCGTAGTCATGCCACTGGCCGTCTCGCTGGACGTCGCCGCGAAGGCTCATATCCACGCAGGTCAATGTGCGGTCTCGTCCCTCCGGGGCGGTGACCGTCGCCTGGGCGCGCACGACATCACCGGCGACGACGTCCTCCTCGTCGACTTCGAGACAAAAGTCCAACTCCCCGCCGGTCATCTTGTTGAGGTGACCGGTCAACAGCTGCAGAGCGTCGCTCAATTTGATCGTTCCCACGTCATCCTCGCCGCGCTTGGCCGACCACTGCCGGCGTCTACATTGTCGCGAATCGGTCTGTAGTCTAGCGCGCATCGCCGCGGACCTCAAAATGGACCGCCGCATCCGAGGGCCGCACCTCGATGCGCCTGGCGACATGCCGATCGCATTCCAGACCGCCGGTGGGCACCGATTCGGCGTCGTCATCGAAATTACAGCGGTAGGCCTCTTCCGGAAGCGACACCCGGGCCGTGGCCTCGTCGCCGAGGTCGATGCGCAACATCTCGGGCGCTGTGTCGAATGATAACCTGGCGGTGCCCTTTTCGACACTCACATCGGCGATATCGGAGCGCAAGCTCCGGCCGACGACCCGCCCGTCGCCGACCTCCACACTGAGTTGGCCACCGAGTCGAAATATTCGCAGCGTGCCCTCGCCGAAGGCGGCCTCCACATCCGTCGTCCGTTCCACAGCCGCATCGTAGCGCACCTGACAGGATTGTTCGGCGCCACATCTGGCATCGACGAATAATTCTCGCCCCGTCTTTCGCTCATCGAGTACGTCGAAGGCACCGTCGCCGCCGGACCACCGATCGATGATCACCGACTGCGCGTGTCGACTGCCGAAGATCGTCATATCGGCGCGCTCGACGTCGGCGATCATCGTATCGACGCCGTCGAATTCACTTCGCTGCGGACCATCCAATTCACTGTCGATACAGCCCACCGCCACCACAACACAGAGCACCACTGCCGTTCGCTTCGCCATATCCCCCCCGATACGTGCAAATCCAGAATCAATCGGAGCACAGACAAAAACGTGCTCACCGAAGCCACAATCGCAACCACCGCCGTCCCCAATGGCGACGCATGCCCCCACCGGAATCCCGTCCCCGACGCCGGCTCTCCCGGTGGCCGACGCCTGTTACTGACCACTGGGCGCTAGTTACTCTTGGGCGCTGCTGACCTGGAATCCCATTCTCTTCGGCCCCCGCGGATTTTCTTGTTTGAGCTTGTTGCGCATCTCCTCGTACTCGCGCTCCATGACGTCGGTGACCGAAGGATTGGAGTCGCGTAGCGCCTTCTCAAAACACTGGCGATCGACGACGTCACTGTCGATATCGCCGCGCAGTGCGTGGAGTCCGGCCCGGCGCACCAGATTCTCCAGATCGGCGCCGGTATACCCCGAGGTGCGGGTGGCAATCCGGTCGAGGTTGACGTCGTCGGCCATCGGCACCGTCTGGGTATGGATGTCCAGAATCTGGCGTCGCCCATCTTCGTCGGGCACCGGAACGTAGACCAATTCGTCGAAGCGGCCGGGCCGAAGCAAGGCGCTGTCGAGCAGCGTCGGTCGATTCGTGGCGCCGATAACGGCCACGCCATCTCGGCTCTCGAGTCCATCCATCTCCGCCAGCAGGGTGTTGACGACGCGCTCGGTCACCGTGGCATCGCCGAGGCCGCCGCCGCGCTGCGGGGCCAGTGAATCGATTTCGTCAATGAAGATCACCGTCGGCGCCACCTGGCGGGCCCGCTCAAAGAGCTTCGAGATCTGTTGTTCGGACTCCCCGTACCACTTCGAGAGCAGATCGGAGGACTTGGTGGCCACGAAATTCGCCTGGGCCTGGCGGGCGACGGCCTTGGCCATCAGCGTCTTGCCCGTGCCCGGCGGACCAAATAGCAAGAAGCCGCGGGCCGGACGTATGCCCAGACGCCCGAAGGCCTCCGGCGACTCCAGCGGCATCTCGATGCCCTCGCGAAGCGATCGGCGAGCCTCGTCGACGCCGCCGACGTCCTCCCAGGTCACATCCGGTACCTGCACCATGATTTCGCGCATCGCCGACGGCTGGACCCGCTTGTGAGCACAGGTAAAATCGCGGCGCGTCACCTCCAGACTATCCAGTACCTCCGGCGGAATCTCGTCTTCTTCCTCCAGATTCAATCGCGGCAGATTGCGCCTCAAGGCCTCGATGGCCGCCTCCCGGCAAAGCGCCGCCAGGTCGGCGCCCACAAAGCCGTAGGTATCGCCGGCCATGCCGTCGAGATCGACATCCTCCGCCAGCGGCATCCCCCGGGTGTGAATCTCCAGAATCTGACGGCGGCCGTCGGAATCGGGCACGCCGATCACGATCTCGCGATCAAAACGCCCCGGCCGGCGCAATGCCTCGTCGATGCCGTCGAGCCGATTGGTGGCTCCGATGACGACCACATTCTGGCGCGGCTCCAGCCCGTCCATCAGCGTCAAAAGCTGGGCGACGACACGCCGCTCGACTTCGCCGCTGACCTGCTGGCGCTTGGGGGCGATGGAGTCGATCTCGTCAAAAAAGACGATCGCTGGCGACTTCTTCTGGGCCTTTTCAAAGACCTCGCGCAGCTTTTTTTCACTCTCGCCGTAGTGACGCCCCATAATTTCGGGGCCCGCGATATGAAAAAACTCGGCTTCCGACTCATTGGCCACCGCCCGCGCCAGCAGTGTCTTTCCCGTCCCCGGCGGCCCGTGCAACAGCACCCCTTTGGGCGGATCGATGCCCAGGCGCTGAAATAACACCGGATGCTTGAGCGGAAGCTCGATCATCTCGCGGACCTGCTTGATGGTCTCGCTGACCCCGCCGATATCGTCGTAGGTCACATCCGTGGTCCGCGACTCCTCGGGCTCCACATAGGTCGGTTTGAGCTCGATTTCGGTCTCCGAGGTGATCTGAACGACGTCGCCCTTGGGCCGGGTCTTGGTGACGATCAATCGGATCTCCTGGAGCCCGAAGGCCCGCTGTTCAAAAAAGGCCCGAAAGATCTCCTCGGGATACAACTCCTGGTCCATATCCTTCGATTTGCGATAGACCGACGTCGAGATCACATCGCCGGCGACGATCGGCCGTTTGACCAGCGTTCGAAGAAGGGCCTTGCCCGACCCTCGAAGCCGCATATTTTCCTGGGCCGGAGCCAACACGACCTTGCGCGCCGGCTGGGGATTGCCGGGGCGAATCGTCACCCAGTCGCCCATCGAAATATTGGCATTGCCCCGAAGCAGGCCGTCGAGGCGAATGATCGGAAGGCCCTCGTCTTCCGGAAACGGCGGCAGGGCAATGGCGACGGTTCGCCTGCGGCCGACGATCTCGATGACGTCGCCCTGCTCGATGCCCAATTCCTCAAAGGCCTTTTCGTTGAGCCGCGCCGTCCCCTTGCCGACGTCCTTTTCATTGGCCCCTGCGGCCTGCAACCGAACTCCGTCTTGACTTCGTCGACTCGTCATCGCTGGTACATCCCTGCGTAAAAAAAGTATCCGGCACGGCGATACCACCGCGCAACCCGGCGTGGTGTCCACAAACTGTGCACTAACGCCACGTTGTCCAGCCACTGCAATGACCACCCACCGAACTCCCAGCACCGATCTATCGATTGCCAGCTTCCATGACCGGCTCTATAGTCCGCCCGACTGCACCTGTCTGAGTTGATCCCCCCTTTGAGCCGAGTTGTAGGTATGTCCCAAAATCGCAAGACCAAGTTTGTGTTCGTCACCGGTGGTGTGTTGTCGAGTCTCGGCAAGGGCATTACCGCCTCCGCCATCGGCGCCCTGATGGAGAGCCGCGGCCTGCGGGTCACCTTCGCCAAACTCGACCCCTATATCAACGTCGATCCGGGCACCATGAATCCCTTCCAGCACGGCGAGGTCTTTGTCACCGAAGACGGCGCCGAAACCGACATGGACCTCGGCCACTACGAGCGCTTTACGTCGGCAAAGATGAGCAAAAAACACAACTTCACCACCGGCCAGGTCTACGACTCGGTCATCTCCAAGGAGCGCCGCGGCGACTACCTGGGTGCCACCGTCCAGGTCATTCCCCATGTCACCGACGAGATCAAAAGTCGGGTCTACGACGCCGCCGAGGATACGGATCTGATGTTCGTCGAAATCGGCGGCACCGTCGGCGACATCGAATCGCTGCCCTTTTTGGAGGCCATCCGCCAGATGGGCAACGAACTGGGCGAGCGCGACGCCGTCTTTCTCCACGTCACCCTCGTGCCCTATCTTCCGGCCGCCGACGAGGTCAAAACCAAGCCCACCCAGCACTCCGTGAAATCGCTTCGCGAAATCGGCATTCAGCCCGACTTTTTGGTCTGTCGCGCCGACCGGAATCTGCCCAAGGACATCAAGCGCAAAATCTCGCTATTTTGCAACGTCCCCACCGAGCGGGTGGCCACCGCCCGGGACGCCAACTCCATCTACGAGGTGCCGCTTCTGATGGCCGAAGAGGGCATCGACCACGAACTCGCCCAGGCCCTCAACATCTGGACGAGGGCCTCCGACCTGTCGTACTGGGAGCGCATCGTCGACCGCATCGAAAACCCCACCGACACCACCCGCATTGCTATCGTCGGAAAATACGTCGACCACACCGACAGCTACAAATCGCTCAACGAGGCCCTGCTCCACGCCGGCATTGCCAACGAAGTGGAGGTCGAACTGGAATTCGTCGACTCCGAGGAGCTCGAACAACTGGAGCCGGCACAACTGCTCGATGATTGCGACGGCATTTTGGTCCCCGGCGGCTTCGGCGAGCGCGGCACGGAGGGCAAAATCCGGGCCATTCGCTACGCCCGCGAACACCACATCCCCTTCTTCGGCATCTGTCTGGGCATGCAGCTGGCCGTCGTCGAATTTGCGCGCCACGTCGCCGGCATGCGCCAAGCCAACAGCACTGAATTCGACCCCGACACCCCATCGCCGGTGGTAGCTCTGATGCCCGACCAAGAGGATGTCGACGACATGGGCGCCACCATGCGCCTGGGCAGCTACGACTGCACACTGCTCGACGACAGCCACGCCGAACGCATCTACGGCGCTGCCACCGTCAGCGAACGCCATCGCCACCGCTACGAAATCGCCAACCAGTATCGCGAAGAATTGACCGAGGCCGGGCTCGTCATCAGCGGCACCTCTCCGGACGACGTCCTCGTCGAGATGGTCGAACTCAAAGACCATCCCTGGTTTATCGCCTGTCAGGCCCACCCCGAATTCAACAGCCGCCCCGGCCAGGCTCATCCCCTCTTCGCCAGCTACATCGCCGCCACCCTGTGAAGCGCGGAAGCGCGGAAGCGCGGAAGCGCGGAAGCGCGGAAGCGCGGAAGCGTGGAAGCGTGGAGGCGTGGAAGCGTGGAGGCGTGGAAGCGCTGAGTCGCTGAAGCACAGAGCCGCGGAAGAGCTCGCTGAGTACCGCTGAGACGCTGAGCAACCGCGGCGCGGAGGCGCTGAGCGTTCGCGCCGCCATCACGGCGGCCCCAACCGGCTCTATGTCCTCAAACTCCTTCACCACCGGCGTAACACCGGTGGGGTCTTCCGCCCCGCGGCCCCACCCGGCTCTATGTCCTCAAACTCCTTCACCACCGGCATAAAACCGGTGGGGTCGTCCGCCCCGCGGCCCCAACCGGCTCTATGTCCTCAAACTCCTTCACCACCGGCGTAAAACCGGTGGGGTCTTCCGCCCCGCGGCCCCAACCGGCTCTATGTCCTCAAACTCCTTCACCACCGGCATAAAACCGGTGGGGTCTTCCGCCCCGCTGCCCCATCCGGCCTCGCGCCGGTGGGGAGCAAAGTTTGACAACATAAAGAAGCGTAAAATCGACGGCCGCCGTCTTTTATCAATGCCCGCTGGCGGCTATCGTGGTGGTGTAGCTATTTTTGTCCCACAACGTCTCTGGAGCCGGCGCTCAGAGCACGAGCACTTCTGCCGGATTGTGATTTATTTTCTCATCGAGGTTGTTATGCAGCAGCGTATATCGCCGTCGTTACTCGCCATCGCACTCTTGGCTTTGGTAGCCGCCTGCGGAATTCCCGAGGAGCAACACGACGATGTACTCGACGAACTCGAGCAGACCCAGATCGATCTGGCCGAAACCGAGCGCGACAAGGATGAACTCGAGGAGACGCTGACCAACGAGATCAACGCCCTCGACGACCGCGTCGAAGAACTCCACGCCGAAAATGACGAGCTTCAAGACGAACTCGAAGAAGCCCGCGGCGATATCGACCTATACGAGTCGCGCGCCGGATCGCTCGAGGAGTCGCTGGAGGCGAATCGACAGGAACTCGACGAGCTTCGCGAAGCTCGACGCCAGACCGAAGAGCGACTCGATGTCTATCGCGAAGTCGCCGAACAACTGGCGGGCATGATCGAGGCCGGGCAACTCTCTGTGGATATCCGAGAAGGACGGATGGTCATCAACCTCGACGATGACATCCTCTTTGACTCCGGACGCACGGCCATCAAAAGTGATGGTCAGACCGCGCTCGAGGAGCTCGCCGAGATCCTCGACGACATCGAGGAGCGCGAATTTCTCATCGCCGGCCATACCGATAATATTCCCATCAGCTCTTCGCGCTTTGACTCCAACTGGGAGCTGTCGACGGCCCGCGCTGTCGAAGTCGTCCGCTTTCTCCAGGACGAGGGCGTACCACCGCGAAACCTCGTCGCCGCCGGCTACGGCGAACACGACCCCATCGCCAGCAATGACGAAGCCGAAACCCGGGCGTTAAACCGGCGCATCGAGATCGTGCTAATGCCCTCCATCGACGAATTGCCCGACCTTCCCGATGATGTCATCGACGAGCGCGAGACGGCTTCTCAGTAACTTTCCCACCGCACCGGTTCCGGCAACCCTGCCGGAACCGATGCTCGGCCCCGGCGCGATGACATGATACGACGACTCCTACTGATCGCCACTGCGACCATCGTGCTCCTGGTCGCCGGCTGTGCCACCAGTCCCGATGCGCCGATGCCCGATCTGGAGGCCGACGGCCAGCACACCGAAGATCGCCGGGCCTCGCTAGACGCCACCGAATCCTCGATCGAACGGGAACTCGATAGCCTCCAGCAGTTGCGCGCCGACCTCGATACAGTCGGCGAGCAGATCGCGGACATCGAGCTTCCGCTGGCACTATTGCGACTGGTGGCCATGAATTGCCTCAACGCCACGCCCGGCGACTCCGCCCGAGACACCATCGATCTGGAGGGACGCCCCCTGTCCTGTGAGCCGGCTCACCTGGAGACATTCCGTGAGGCACTGGCCGACCACCCGACCACCGCCCGCGACGCCGGCTACCAGGTGCTGTATCTCGTCGACCAGGCCCGCCTGCTTCGCGCCAGCCTGCGCCAGCGCCTGGCCGTGCTCCCCCAAGAGGTCTCGGCGCACTACGAATATATCGCCGAAGAGCGCGCCCGACTGCGCCAACTCAGCGCCGATATCGAACAGCAGCGCAGCCTCTACAGCGCTTCCGATTGGCGCGAAGTTCACCGGCGCATCGACGACCATCACCGGCAGCTCCAGGACCTGGAAGACCGCATCGAGGCGCTGGCCGCCGACTTTCCGGACTGGCCCGAACGGGTCAATGACACCACCTCCCAGATCTACTTTCACCTCAGCGACCTGCGCCGCCAAACGCCCGCGCCGTCGGAGTGAGCGAGACGTGCACAACGGCGTTGGCCGGCGCTCTTCAAAATTTAACACCGGAACACGTTCCGGTGCAGTGGCACGGAGTTCCGACATGCTAACCCCCTGTTTTTTTTCAAGTCGCGCGCTCTAAGGCCAAGCTACACCAAGATTTCGGGTCGCAAAATCAAGCCATACTCCGGGAAGAGGCATTGTGTTGCAGTGCAGGTTTATTTGACGATGGTACTGCAAACGACGCCATCCGTAATCGATGACAGCGCCGGGAATTCGCCGAGGCTCATCCCGGCGCGAGGATGTCATCGGCTCCATTGTCCCCGATGGCGGCCAGATGCGGCGAAATGCATCCCCGAGGTAGATGCATCGGGCACAAGGCGAAATGCATCCCCGAGGTAGATGCATCGGGCACGAGGTAGATGCATCGGGCAGCAGCCACGCTTTTGACCCCGGCGCGCCTTCGGCCGCCGGTGAATCAGCCTTGTCTGCTACCTCCCTTCGAACCACCGACAAGGAGACCCCGGCGCGCCTTCGGCCGCCGGTGAATCAGCCTTGTCTGCTAGACCGACCACGCCCAATAGTTCCCTGTGGCGGGCTTGCCCCGCAACGAATTCCGGCGGCACATCCGCCGGAACGGGATACGGCGGGAAGGCAACGTTAGCTGACAAGGCTCTCTCACCACCGACGCAAGGTCGATGGGGCCGCCCCGACCGCTCCTTCAGCCACCTCCTTGATGTCCGGATGAATACCCCGCGGTAGCGGGGACATCTTTCAATGATGCCACCACCTCAAATATCGATCCGACACAATTCGACGGCCGCTGCGTGGGCCGCATCGGCGTCGGCGTTGGGATCGACCGGAGGGCCGCCCATGGCACTCCTCTCGATCTGGCGCAGATATCGAGCGATATCGGCCACCGAATCGTCGCTCTCCAGCCGCTCGAAGATTCGAAACTCGTAGGCGTGGTACTCATCCGAGGCCTCCGGAGTATCGGAGACGTCGAGCGGATCCCAATGACGCACCAGAATACGGCGAATCAGCGGACGGACCTCTTCGAAGCGCTGTTGTCTCTTCTTCGACATTGTCATCACAGCCTCCGCCGATATTGCGGCTCAGTCGGCAGGTCTTCGCCGAATAGAAGTCTCAGAACCGACCGTAGACACCGACATTGACCCCGTGCCGACTGGGCGCAACCCCGACATTCATCGGTCCCGAACGACGGTCGCTGAGCAGCCACCAGGCCGTGAAGATCCCGCCGCCGACCAGCGCCACACCGGCGGTAACGCCCATGGTCGTCGACATCCGGAGGGCCTGATCGCGGTCGTGCTCCACGTCGCCGTAGCCCGAATCACTGGAATTCATGCCGTCGAGCGTATCCTGGTGGCTCTGCGCCTCGCCGCGGTACCGAATCGCCTGGTAGGCCGTCAGACCACCGATTCCGGCCAGTCCCACACTGACCGCCGGCTTCCACCACGACACGCCGGACTCGTCGACGCTGCGATCGGGCCCTTCGGGCTGAGATTCGTCTTCTTCCAATTCGAATTGAGCGACATCGTGCTGGCCCTCGACGATCTGCACTGTCGTCTCCACCGGGAGATATCCGGGCTTCTCGACAAAAATATCGTGGGAACCGGGCTCCAGCGTAATGGACTGCGGCGTCTCGGCGACCGGCGCCGTATCGCGGTCGCCGAGATAGACGTCGGCGCCGATGGGAAAGGTCTCGACGCGTACCGAGCTGAGGTCGTCGCCCAGTTCATCCTCCAGGTTGGTGATAGTCCGCTCGATTCGGCCCCGCTCTTCGGCATCCGGGTTCTGCTCGAGAAAGCGCTGGTAGTACTGAATCGCCATCTCCTGGTTGCCCAGTCGCTCGTAGCAAAGCCCGAGCTGATAGCTGATATTGGGGTGGGGAAAAAACTCGTAGACTTCGTGAAAGCGGCTGGTCGCCTGCTCGAAGTTCCCGGAGTCGTAGGCCTCCTCCCCTTCGTCTATAAGCTCGATGACTCGCCGTTCTTGTTCGGCCGTCAGTTCCTCAAAGAGAGTTTCCGGGTCCGGCACCTCGTCGGCCATCGCCGACGGCAACGCCACCATCAAGGCCACCAGCACGGCGGCAACAGTCCACAGAACCTTCACCGGTGTACCCATCTTATTCTCCACGCAATTGTTCGAGTCGATCTCGTAGTTCATCGCCGCCTTCGCTCTCCGATTCGTCCTCGCCTTCGCCAGCGTCGTCAGCTTCAGTGCTGTCTTCGACACGGTCATCGGTGTCATCACCGTCATCCGGTGTTGGCGGCTCCGGCGGCGATTCTTCTTCGGCCGGTGCTTCGTCATCCGCGACTTCTTCCTTGCTCGCTTCGACTTCTTCTCCCGGGTCGGTGGGCGCCAGGTCGGGCTCATCTTCCGTGGCCGTCGGTTCCTCCTCCTCCCCGATGTCTACCGATTCATCACCGCCGGGCCGTTCACCGCCGGGTGACGGCTCCGAGCCAGTGGACGGCGACGGTTCGGGAGAGCCATCATCGCCACCGGAATCGGCGTCCTGATCGGGTTCGGGAGCCTGCGCTGAAGCAGTCTCCCCGGCTACCTCTTCGCCTTCGTCATCGCCGACGCTGTCATCGTCCTCTGGGCCGTCATCGTCGACGCGGTCGTCGTCTTCCACGTCCTCATCATCTCCGCCCTCAATCTGAGCGAATTCGACGTCTTCGTCGTCGCTGTCATCTGCTGACTGTTCTACTTCTTCGTCGCCTTCGTCGTCCTGCGCGACAGCTCGGGCTCGCTCATCGTCAACTGGATCATCGCCATCGGCCCCGATTACGAAATGATAGGCCAGAATCCCGGCGGCGCCGGCAAAGGCCAGAAAAAATAGAGCGCCGAGACCGACGACCAGTGGATTGGTCAATACGTCGACGGCCGACGATGGATTGGCGCGTTGCGTATCGCCAGCCACGTCGGCGCTCGCCCGGCCGGCGATTTCGCGATTGACCGCCGTTGGCGAGTCCTTCGATCGCAGCGTCGGCGTCGGTTCCGGCTCCGGCTTTTCCCATTGCTCGGCGTCGACGTGTTCTTCGCCAGTCGTAGAACTCGGTTCGGCATCCTGTATTGCTTCGCGCTCCGTCGGCGCCGGCGTCTCTCCGGCGGCCAGGGTCTCGGCTACACCGACGTACTCCAGGTCGGTGCCCTCCGAGCGGCGCTCTTCAGCCCCGTCGGCGGCCAATTCCCCGGTCTCCCCGCGCGGAGCGCCGACTTCCCCGGTACTCGATTCCGCGAACCCCACCGGCAATTCGCTGTCGAGTTCGTCGGCGGAATCGCCACTGTGGTCGCCCAACTCCACGCCCGGCAAAATCCAGGCATCGAAGGCCTCGGCTCCCGTCGTCTCTTCGCTCAGGCGCACCGGATGCAGGTCGAGTTGTCGTCGCAACAGATCGATGTGATCTCGGACCCGGCGCGCCGATTTCGGCCGTTCTTCGGGGTCTTTGGCCATCAACTGCCGGACCAGATCGCTGACTTCCGGGGAGATAACCCCCGGCGGCACCAGCGTCGACAGGCGCGGCACCGGCTTTTGGATGTGATTGAGCAACACCTGAAGGCTGGTCTCGCCGACATAGGGCGGCCGCCCGGTCAGCATCTCGAATAACATCACGCCCAGCGCATATAGATCGGTGCGCCCATCCAACTCCTCGTTTTGCGCCTGCTCCGGCGACATGTACGACGGCGTCCCGCAGATCATGCCCGTCTTCGTCAACTTCGTGCCCCCTTCGAGGGCCCGGGCAATTCCGAAGTCCAACACCTTGATCTGGAGCGTCCCATCGGAGATGGGCATCATGATCAGGTTTTCGGGCTTGAGATCGCGGTGGACGATGCCGCGCGCATGGGGTTCGGTCAGCGCGCCACATATCTGATAGACGACTTCCAGCGCCATATTGGTCCGGAGTCGGCCCCGCTCGAGCAGATCGCCGAGGTCGGTCCCGTCGACCAACTCCATGACCAGGTACAGCAGGTCCAATTCTTCGTCCTGCCCGAAGTCGACGAGGCGCACAATATTGGGGTGGGTCAACTCCGAGACGACTTTCGCCTCCCGGAAAAACCGCTCCAACATCACCTCTCGATCCACCAATTCCGGGCGCAGCACCTTGATGGCCACCGAGCGCTGCACCGATAACTGAACGCCTCGATACACGGCGCCCATCCCGCCGGTGCCCACCAATTCTTCGATGCGAAATCGCTCATCGACGACGGTATTCAACAGCGGATCGCCGTCATCGTCGGCGGAATCGAGCCGAAACAACCGCGATCCATCGTCGGGACAGACGTCGTATTCGTCTCCCTCGTAGCGCGTCTCGCACTCTGGGCAGTAGAACTTCATCGAATCCCGGTTGAAATGGGTGAGAACTGGGAAGCACGCCGCATAGTATCCACGGTTGCCGACCCCGGTCAAACGATCAGTAACTTGAGATTGCGCGCAACGTATGCGCTGCAATGCGCGCTCGGCGGCTGCGGACTCTGAGCCCGCAATCGGTCGTAAGACGTTGCGACGCCGCACACTATTCAATGACGACTCCGGCGGTCCCGCCGAGACTCCCGGGGGCCCTTGTACAGCCCGCCCGGGCAGTGCTAATGAGTTCGTTGCTCATTTCGACCACTCTATGGACCGCCCATGACCGAAGCCGATCGCGACAATCTGGCCGACACCCTAAAGCAGTGGCTGGCCATCGACTCCACATCGGGCCGCGAAAAAGCGTTCTTGCAACACCTTCAGACCCTCTTTGAGGATCACGGCTGGAATGTCCGCCGCCAACCGCTGAGCTCCGATCGCTGGAATCTTGTGGTCACCGACGGCCATGCGCCTCGGCTCTTATTTTCGACCCATGTCGATACTGTTCCGCCGACACTGCCCGTCAAGCAAAGCGGCGACAGGATCTACGGCCGCGGCGCCTGTGACACCAAGGGCGGATTGTTGGCAATGTGGCATGCGGCACGTACACTTCGAAATCAGGGCGTGACGGGCATCGGCTTTTTGCTCGTCGTCGGTGAGGAAGTCGATCACTGCGGCGCCATCAAAGCCCGAGAACTCGACATTGAGCCGTCGCGGATCATCCTGTGCGAGCCGACCCAAAATCGGGTCGTTCAAGCCCAGAAAGGCATGCTTCGCGCCACGCTTGAGGCTCGCGGTGTCGCCGGTCACTCCGCATTTCCCGATGACGGCCAGTCGGCCATCGAAGCACTGCTCGACACCATCGAAGCCCTTCGCGGCGAAACCTGGCCCGACGACGATCAACTGGGACCGACGACGTTCAATATCGGCGTCCTCGAAGGCGGCGTCGCCGCCAATGTCTTTGCGCCGACGGCCGGCGCTGAAGTCCTATTTCGCGCCGTCAGCCCCGTGCGCCCCCTGTTAGAACGCATCGAAGAATTGGCCGGCCCCGATGTGGAAGTCACGGAGACCGTCTCCAACGACCCCGTCACCTTCGATCCACCGGGCGATGTCGAGCATTGCACCGTGCCGTTTAACACCGACGCCACCTACCTCGGCGAATTGGCCGACATCTGGCTCGTCGGCCCCGGAGATATCCGTCTGGCTCACTCTGATGAGGAATCGATCGGGCTCGATGAAATTTCTGAGGGCATTCAACTGTATCAAGACCTGGCGATGCGAGCGATCAACAGCGACCACTGAGGTCTCATCAAGGGGCCTTTACAATACAGTAGTGGTGAACATATTCGATTTAACTGAACGAAGTTCCTTTCACGTCCCCTCGATGCGGGACACTTCATCAATGGAGACCCCATGAAAGAGACTCCAGAACAGATGGCCGAAATTCCCAGCCCTGTCAGCAGTCCCCACCCGACTCTCCAGGCCCTGCTTCCACGCCTGGGTTCGATCGGAACCAATACCGACAACCGACCGGTCTTTGAAGAACCGCCGGAAGTCGAGGCCTATCTCCAGAAGCACGAGGATAATGCCGACGACTTCCACGTCGTTCCGGTGTGGGCGATCAATCACAAAGATTTGACCAGCAGCGAAGTCGTCAACTGGACGTACCGACGCTGGCTCAACTGATCGCAATCGACAGTCGGTCAAAGCGCCGCCCACTGCCTCCCGATGGAGGCTGGGGGCGGCCTTTTTTTAACATTTCGCTCATCGAACTACTATCCCGACGCCGGGATACCACAGCACTTCGATGACCGCCCCAGCCCGAATTATTCATGAGACAGCGTGACGAGGCAAAATCAGCGACGAGAGGCCGAAATCTAGCCCCACAGGCGATGCAGCGCATCGTCGAGGAGTTAGATGAAGGGATCTCGGTGCTGATGAGCCGCAGTAGCTGGGTCATGAATAATCGGGGTTAATTTTCGACACGCCCGGAGCCTTCGAATATGGCGCTCGTAGAAAGTGAAGAACCCGAACTCGGCACGCCGGCCCCCGATTTCTCGCTTCCGGCCACCGACGGTCAGACCTACAGTCTCGACGACTTTGAAGACGCCGACGTGTTGGTGGTGATGTTCATCTGCAATCACTGCCCCTACGTACAAGCCGTTCTGGACCGACTCGTCGACCTGGGCCATAACTGGGACGACGAGGTCGCCTTTGTGGCCATCAGCTCCAACGACGCCGAACGCTATCCGGACGATAGCTTCGAGAATATGACGGAGCTGGCCCGCGAAAAGAATTTTCCGTTTCCCTACCTGTACGACGAGTCGCAGGACGTGGCCCGGGCCTACGGCGCTCAGTGCACCCCGGATTTTTTCGCCTACGACGACGAGCGCCGCCTGGCCTACGCCGGTCGCCTCGACGACAACTGGAAAAACGCCGACGACGTCGAACAACGCGATTTGCGCGACGCCATCGCCGCTCTCCTCGACGGCCGGCGCCCCGACGACGACCAGCAACCGTCGATGGGCTGCAGCATCAAATGGAAGCAGTAACCCTAATTTCGACACTCGATTGACGGCGACGCCCCTTTTTGGCGCCTGTCGATCGCCTTCTGATGGCCTGACATGTTCGGCATCTCATTTGCAGAGTTGGTCATAATCCTGGTTTTGGTCCTGGTGGTCATGGGTCCGGAGAAACTCCCGGAAGTCGCCCGCTGGGCCGGAAAGGGCATGCGCGAATTGCGCCAGGCCACCAATACCCTGCGCAATGCGCTGGAAGTCGAAGATCTGGACGCCAGCCAGAGCCGCTCCAGGCCGGCCGTCGATGACAGGTCGACGACAGCATCGTCGAATCCATCGCCAACCAGTTCCTCGACGCCACCGACGTCCAACTCCAGAACATCGCCGCCGAAGACCTCGTCACCGAGCGACGACGCCGGCCCCCCGGCGAATCTCGACCAGGTCGACGACCGAGATTTCGACAAATTGCTCGAGGAGCAATACCGGCGAAATAGCGCCGACGTCGAGCATATAGAACTTCCGAACGCCACACCGGCTGCGGCGGTGGACACCGTCGGCATTCCAGCCGTCGACGAACCGTCGCTGACATCGCTCTATGACGTCGCGATTCCGGCACATGCATCTGCGGAGGCCGCCTGATGAGCAGTGGCAACGACACCGACGAACAACCCGAATCGACAGGTGCCGACGACGAGTCTTTGCAACTCGAAGATGTCCGCATGGGCTTTCTCGACCACCTCGGCGAGTTGCGACGCCGCATCATCTACAGTCTCATCGGCCTGGTCGTCGCCTTCGGCATCTGCTGGTTCTTTCGCACCGAGATCTACCACTTTCTTCAACTGCCGCTCATCGACGCCGCCCAGAAGGCGGCCACCGACGAAGCCGTCGCCAACCTGCACCAGCAGGACCTGACGGAGGTCTTCTTCGCGCTGCTCAAGAGCTCGCTTCTGGCCGCCGCCTTTCTGGCCTCGCCGGTCATCCTCTACCAGATCTGGAAATTCGTCGCCCCCGGCCTGTACCCCGACGAAAAAAAAGCGGTCGTGCCCTTCATCACGATGGGCACCGTGTTCTTTTTTATCGGCGGCGCCTTCTGCTACTCGCTGGTCATCCCCTACGGATACCACTTTCTATTCGAGTTTTCGGCAGAATACGCCGATCCGGTGTTGATGATCGACGACTATTTTTCGCTGACCTTCAAACTGTTGTTGGCCTTCGGCATCGTCTTTGAGCTTCCGGTGGTCACCTATTTTCTGTCGTCGATCGGGATTTTGACGCATCGAATGCTCCTCGATCAGTGGCGGATCGCCATTGTAGTGGCTTTTATTCTGGGAGCGATGCTCACGCCTCCGGAAGTGATGACCCAAGCCCTTTTGGCCGGCCCCATGATCGTGTTGTACTTTTTGTCGGTTCTCATCGCCTGGTTCCAGACCCGGCGCCGCGAAAAGAACAACGAATAATCCCGCTGGCCACTTCCTTGCTCCAGCGGTTTGGCGGCGATCGCATCGGCGTTCGACGGCTGTGTTAAAGCTCAACAAAACCGTCTCTCCTCCCAACAACAGGGGGCGATCTCCAGATCTTGCGCCCTCGGCATGGACCTTCTGACGCAAAACGAAGGGGCCAATCGTCGACAATAGTTGTGGCTCGACCGATTCGGGCCGCTCGACCCATCTGTCACCGGACAGAGACGTCGGGTCTCAACGACAACTCAACGCTTCGGGAGACTGACGATGCGACGATATATTTCGATTTCCAACCTACTCGCCTCTTCTCTGCTTCTTGTCATGGTCATCGGCTGCTCGGACGCCAGCGCCGCCGAGGGCACCTATTTGCCGGTCCACGAACCGTGTCCGTCGAGCTTTGACGCCGACGACCAACCACTTCCCGCTTCACAACTCGACAATGCCGGAGAGCGCGACTCGGAGGCGCCCGTCGAAGAACAATCCGATCCGTCGAATACGGACCTCGACGAATTTCTCCAGCGCCGCCCCTGGGCCGGTGCAACGCCATCGTCGGATTCGGAACCTCAATTCGTCCCGGCATCGACGGGGCTTGATGTCGACGCCCGGGATTCCGAAACCAGCGACTTCGACGACTCCAGCGAGGCGGGCGCCGACTCGGAGGCCATCGACATCAACAGCGCTGACGTCGACGAGTTGACCGAATTATCCGGTATCGGTCCCGCCCTGGCAGAGCGAATCGTCGAGTACCGCCAGCAGCGCGACTTCGCCAATACCGCCCAGCTCCAGCGCATCGAGGGCATCGGTCCGGCGACCTACGATGATATCGCCTCCGAAATCAGCGCCGAATAATCTGATATGGCGCTCCACCGGCGGGCCGTCGAATTTTCGATGGCCCGCCGGCTCTCATCAGTCGCCGCTTCCACAGGGAAGTTCTTCGAGATCGATGATGCGCTCTCCAGATGCCAGGTCGACCATCTGGTTGCCCTTGGCCGACCGGCCCATCATGTAGAAATTCCGGGTCGGAATCCGCCAGACCCGCCCCCGGTCGGTGGTGATCGCCACATCGCGCGCCGGATTGCAGGCGACGACCCCGGCGATGGCATCCCCCGGGTTGAGTCGCGCAAGTTGCATCCCCTTTCCGTTGCGCCCCTGGGTGCGAAACTCCGAGAAGTCGACCCGTTTTCCCAGCCCCTCTGCCGTGATCACCGCCAATTGTTTAACCCGCCGCCCCTCGAAGGCATCGACGATGGCGTCATCGTCGCCCTCGAGCTTCATGGCATTGACGCCGATGGCCTTGCGCCCCATCGAACGCAACTCGGCCTCCTCAAAGTGAATCCCTCGCCCCATCGCCGACGCACAGAAGATCGTGGTCTCCTGGCCGATGCCCATGACCGCAATCGGCGTATCCCCGTCGCGGACCTTAAAGGCCTGGCGGCCCGATCGGTCGAGATCGCGGTCGAAATCTCCGGCGTCGGTGGCCTTCGTCTTGCCCCCTTCGGTGACATGGACGACGCGCCCGACGCCCATGCGCCTTCGCGGCAACACGGCGCGAATCGATTCCTCGCCGCTCAAAAATAAAACGTCGCGAATCGATCGGCGATCGGTGCGCTGCGAAAAATCGGGCACCGTCCGGGCATCGAGACCAAAATAACGCCCCTCGTCGCTAAAGAGGTACATCCCGTCGTTATCGCCGGCGTAGTGAATCGCTCGAATCTGGGTCTCGTCCTCTGTTCCCGGCGTCTGCGCCCGATCATCGACCGACAACTCGGGGCCCGGCATCGCGTACAGGCGACTGTCCGTCGTCTCCACATAGATGGGATCACCGTGGGCCGCCGTCACCGTCCGCTCCACCTCCGCTTTCGCCGGGGTGCGCCGCGACTTTGACGACGTTCCACCACCACTGGAGACGGCCTTCACCAGCGCCGCCGCCAGCCCCTTCTCCCAGGAGCCCAGCGCGGCATCGACTTCGTCTACCAACGCCTCATCGACTTCCCCGGAGACCAGTTGCTCGCCATGATCGGCGTTTTCGGCCAGTGCGATCAGCCTGGCGACCGTCTCATCATATTCTTCCATTCTCGACTCCTCACGGCTCCAAATTCACTTCGATGTATGTTAGGCCATAGGTGGCCGGCGCACACTATCCGAAGGTCGAAACTGCGTAAAACCCTCTGGAGTCACGCCGACGTTCTCTTGACACCTCGACAACCCCCCGCCTAGTCTCGCGAACTTGAATCGCAGTGGCCGTCCGGACGGCCGTTTCGTTCGCCCGACAACACCGCCTGCTGTGGCGACATCCGATGACGGTCATCGGAACCAAATTGTAAGGAGCTTTGAGACGATGTCCGAAGACAAGACCCAGGATTCCCCGTCCGCCGAAGACGAACTCGAAGATGACGAGGACGTCGAACAAGAAGAAACGACGACCGAAGACGAAGAGTCTGCGGCCGAGGCCAGTGACGACGCTGGTGAGTCCGACGACACCGACTCCGAAAGTTCGGACGACGAGGCCGACGAATCGGCGGATACCGACGCGGATACCGACTCCGACGACGATGCCCCTGCGTCCGGCGACGAGCACGACGAATCGGCGGATACGGACTCCGACGACGATGATGCTTCGTCCGACGACTCGGATGACGACGCCGCCGATGACGAAGCGGTTGCAGGCCCCGCCGGAACCGACGGCACCGTCCAGACCTCCTCGTCAGACGAGGTCGCCGGCGTCGACGGGATCTTCGACCCTGCCGAAGAGCGAGACTTCCAGGACCTCGACGACCTCGACGACTACGACGAGCACGACGAATACCTGGGACTCGACGACGACTACACGTACAACCCGATCGATAAGAAATTGATCGCCATTATCGTCGCCGTCCTCGTCGTCGGCGCCGGCGTCCTGCACTTTGTGACGCTCGACGATCGCGGAAGTGTCTTCCATGACATCGGCCTTCTCGTTCAGGGACAATATCAGGAAGAATTGCAACGCCGGGTCAACCAGACCGAAGACGACTACGTCGACGCCCAGCGCGACCTGATTCCGGATTACGGCAATCTCTTTATCTCCGGACAACCCCGCGAAGCACTGATCTTGCTCAATGGCGAAGTGCAGTACGGCGAAATTCCCTCCGGCGGCCAGTGGCGAGAGCTGCGCGTCCAGCCCGACACAGTCATCCAAGATCTGCCGATCGACGAAGACCACGAAATTGAGATCCACCACCCCGGACACGAACCCTACGAAATCACACTGACCGAAAATATGTGGGAACCGGTCGGTGCGGACTACGCCTACCGTCTCTCCGTCAACCTCGCGCCTAGCAACGCCGACCATCACCGCGAATTCATCGTGCGGATGGACGCCGACGAAGAGGAGGAATTGGGTGACGATCGCATGACCGGCACCGTCTCTTTCAACACCACTCCCGACGGCGGTCACATCAAAATCAACAGCCTTTTTGCCCGCGATGAAGACGGCGAAAAGCTGACGACCTCCATGGACATCGACGAATTCTGGACGTTCGACATCGATGTCGCCGAGTTCTACGAAGAAGGCACACTGGAAGATGTCATCGACGATCACGAAGCCCTCGATGAGATCTTGGAGGGCATCGAATCCGACAAGGAAGCCGCTGAAGAGGCCCGCGAAGAAGCGCAGGCCGAACTCGACGACCCCGATACCGACGATCCCGAAACCCATCCCGACGACATCGACGACGTCGACAAACTCGAGGAACTGGCCAATGTCGACGCCCGCGATCTCGGACTCGACGAAAGCGCCCTCGACCTCGACATGGACCTCGTGGAACTGGTGGAACGCGAATTCCCCGTCGACCGCCCACCTCGACGCGGTGACAGCATCCAGATTGTGTGGCCCGATGACCACAGCGACGCCGACGAGCTCCACGACTACGCCACCATGCTCCAGCGCGAGATGTGGGAGTGCCAGTTCAAAGATGACGACGAGCGCGACGACATCGACGAAGACCTGTCGATCCAGGAACACTGCGACTACGTCTACGAATTCGATCTCGACTTCTACGAGATCGCCGACTACATCGAGCGCCGCGAAGAAGAGCGCGAGCGCGTCCAGGAAGAGCGCTACGAAGTGGCTGACCGCCTCGACGAACTGGAAGATGAGTTCGCCGAACGCCTCGAGGAACTGGGCCACTCCCTCGAACAGATCGAGGAATACCAGGAGCAACAAGAGCAGGCCGAAGAAGAAGAGGACGAAATCGGTCCCGAGGACATTGAGTAATCCATGACCTCCCTGCATGAGAACTGCCACAGCGGCACCCTGTTTCGGGTCGATGACCCGAAGCAGGGTCGCCCCACGCTCGCCCGCCTCGATGGCGACAACATCGTCGCCATCCCCGGCGATATCCCAAAGCTCCACGACCGCCACCGCACCGGTGCGGCCCTTCCCACCGGTCGAGTCCTCGACGACCCCGACCTCGCGCTTTTGCCCCCGGTCTCACCGTCGAAAATCGTATGCGTCGGTCTCAACTACCGACAGCACGCCCGTGAGATGGACAAGGACATCCCCGACGAACCGCTGATGTTTATGAAACCGCCGACGGCGCTGATCGGTCCGGCGACTCCGATCGAGCTTCCCCAGAGTTCCAACGAAGTCCATCACGAAGGGGAATTGGCCATTGTCATCGGCCAACGGCTCAAAGATGCCGATCGCGACGAGGCGGCAGCCGCCATTTTTGGCTACACCTGCGCCTGTGACGTCTCTGCACGCGATATCCAGCGCCGCGAGGGTCGCTACACCCGCGGCAAGGGTTTTGACACCTTCGCCCCTGTGGGCCCGTCGATTGCCCTGGCCCCTCAGTTCGACCCCGCCGAACACGAATTGACCTGCCATGTCGATGGCGAACTTCGCCAACAGTCGACGCTCGATGATTTTATTTTTCCCGTCGACCGCGTCGTCTCCTTTATCTCCGGGGTCATGACACTTCTTCCCGGTGATGTCGTCTTCACCGGAACCCCCCACGGCGTCGGCCCCATCGAAGCCGGCCAATCCGTAGAAGTGGCCATCGACGGCATCGGCACCCTGAAAAATCCCGTCACCGACCGCTGAGCCCCCACACTCGCCCCGCCCCCCCCGCTGGTCATTGCCTCGCGCGTGTGCTAGCGTTCGCGCCAGCGTGCGACGGGGCACTGTACTGCGGTTTCCGCCGCCGACAATATTGAATATTCTGTAATCCTGTAATGACGGCGGAATAGTTCGATGGTCCAATGTTTTGTTTGTATGTGCTCGAGCCTACGGCTCGGCCCATTCTGTGACTTACCTACCCGATAAAGACGTACCATGGCTCACGAAGAACCGATTCCCCCTGCCGACGTCGAAGATCAGGAACCGCTGGTCGACGACCTCTATAACGCCGACAACATCAAGGTGCTCGAAGGCCTGGAGGCGGTGCGAAAGCGCCCCGGCATGTACATCGGCGATACCGATGACGGCTCCGGCCTCCACCACATGGTCTACGAGACCGTCGACAATGCCATCGACGAGGCGTTGGCGGGCTTTTGCGACACCGTGACCATCACCATCCACACCGATGGCTCGGTCAGCATCGAGGACAACGGCCGCGGCATCCCCGTCGACATCCACGAAGAGCAGGGTCGGTCGGCCGCCGAGGTCATCATGACCGTGCTCCACGCCGGCGGGAAGTTCGACAAAAACTCCTACAAGGTCTCCGGTGGACTTCACGGCGTCGGCGTCTCCGTCGTCAACGCCCTGTCGGAGTGGCTGGAGATGGAGATCAAGCGCGACGGCAAGGTCTGGTACCAGCGCTACGAAAAGGGGCTTCCCGAAGAGCCGCTGGAAGCCATTGGCGACACCTCCAAGACGGGCACGGAGATCCGATTCAAGCCCGACGCCAATATCTTCGACGGCGTCGAATTTTCCTTCGACGTGCTGTCTCAGAGGCTCAGAGAGCTTTCGTACCTCAACGCCGGGGTCAATATCTCGATTGTCGATGAGCGCTCCAATAAGCGCCACGACTTCAGCTACGAAGGCGGCGTCAACTCCTTCGTCAAAGACCTCAACGAAAATAAGCAACCGCTCCACGACGAGCCAGTCTACATCAACGAAGAACTCGAGGATCGGGGCATTTTCGTCGAGGTCTCGCTGCAGTGGAACGACTCGTTTAACGAAAATATCTTCTGCTACACCAACACCATCCGAAACCGCGACGGCGGAAGTCACCTGTCGGGACTTCGGGCCTCGCTGACGCGTACGGTTAACTCCTACGGCGTCTCCAACGACATGCTCGACGACACGCTCTCCGGAGATGACATCCGCGAGGGACTGGTCGCCGTCTTGTCGGTCAAAATGCCGGACCCCAAGTTCTCGAGTCAGACCAAGGAAAAACTGGTCTCCAACGAAATCAAAGGTGCCGTCGAATCGGTGGTTAACAAGCACCTGGGCATCTTTCTGGAGGAAAACCCGTCGGTGGCCCGCTCGGTCATCGACAAGGCCATCTCCGCTGCCCGGGCTCGCCAGGCGGCCCGAAAAGCCCGTGAGATCGCCCGTAAATCGGCACTGCAGACCAGCTCGCTGCCCGGCAAACTCGCCGACTGTCAGTCGCGCAATCCCGAAGAGAGCGAATTGTACATCGTTGAGGGTGACTCCGCCGGCGGCTCCGCAAAACAGGGGCGAGATCGGCGGTTTCAGGCCATCCTTCCGCTGCGCGGAAAGATTCTCAATGTCGAAAAAGCTCGCTTCGACCGCATGCTCTCCAACAACGAGCTTTCGGCCCTGATTTCGGGGCTCGGCTGCGGCATTGGCGACGAGTACTTCGACCTCGAAAAACTGCGCTATCAGAATATCATCCTCATGACAGACGCCGATGTCGACGGAAGTCACATCCGCACCCTGTTGCTGACCTTCTTCTACCGTCAGATGCCGGAATTGATCGAAAACGGCTATCTGTACATCGCCCAGCCGCCGCTGTACGGCATCAAGCGCGGAAGCTCGGTGGACTACATCAAAAACGAAGAAGCCCTCAACAACCGCCTGATCGCCCGTGCCAAAGAAAAGATCACCATTCACGGCGCCGACGGCACAACGCTTAGCGACGAAGAGCTCGCGGACTTTGTCGACGACCTGCTCGACTACCGCGACATGGTCCAGCGCATGGAACGGCGCGGCGACCGCCGGATCATCGAAAAGGTCGTTCGCACCGAATTGACCATCGACGATCTGACCGACAAACAGCGCCTGGTCGAAAAGTCGGAGGCGATCCGCGAGCGGCTGGAAGCCGAACACACCACCGTGCCCTGGTCGTCGCCCAATATTCTGACCGACCCCGATCGCGAAGACCTGCATATGGCGCGCTGGAATAGCCGAGTGGCCGGCACATCGGTGACCACCGACATCGGTCGCGCTTTCCTGAAGGACCACGACTACCAAGAGATGGTCCGAATCTGGCGGCGCTTCGCCTCGCTGGGCGACTACGTCACCGTCGACGACGGGCGCTCGGAGGAACAATACGACGACTTGCTCAACGTGCTGGACCGGGCACTGAAAGCCGGCAGCAAGGGCAAGAGCATCCAGCGCTACAAGGGACTGGGCGAGATGAATCCCGACCAACTGTGGGATACGACGATGAATCCCGAGACCCGGACACTCCTCCAGGTCCAGATCGAGGATGCCGTCGAAGCCGACTCGCTGTTTACAATCCTGATGGGCGACCAGGTCGCACCGCGGCGCGAATTCATCGAAACCCACGCTCTGGACGTGCGCAACCTGGACGTCTGATCTTATCTCAGTATTCGCCCGGCGCTTCGGCCACCGTCGCCTGCTTTTTTTCCCCCAGGTCTTCATGTCGAAGATTCAGCTACTGAGCGGCTCCGCCGTCGACGATGCCCTCGAGCAGACGGCGGTGCGCCACTTCTTTGGCTACGAACTGAACCGAGCCCCTATCGGATTCCTCCTATTTCTGGGGTTCGGCGGTTTTGTCGCCGCCGGCTATCTGTGGTTTGTCCCCGGCCTGGGCGGCGCCATGACCGCGGCCTTTGTGGGCTGTATTCTGGCGGGGATGACCTTCTTTTCGATGGCCTCATTCTGGGCCAATTTTCGCAACAAACGCTTCGTCGCCGTCACCGATGACTACCTCTTTGTGGGCGCCGACGAGCAGGCCTGGCGCATCCACTGGTCACTCGTCGACCGCCAGTCGCTGAATTTCGACCAGATGCAGAGCTCGCGATTTCGCGGCAAGATCAACCTCGAGACCGCCGGCCAAGACATCGAGTTGTCACTGTACACCCCCTTTGTGCGCATCGAGGATCTGGAGGGGTTGATGTTCGAGCTATTGCAGCGACTGGATGCCGAAGGCGGCGAGGCGCCCATTGGGGCACCGGACCGGGACGTCGACGTCGAAGAGCTGGAAGAAGAAAGCGCTCCGTAGTGCTGCCCTTCGAAACTACGCCGGGGCTCTCGGCGGTGCTGAACGACGATGGCTGTGTTGCGGCTCCTCGACGATGCTAAGGCATCGCCTCGTCACCGCGCCTTGCCCTCGCCGCCCAGTCCTC
>LFFM01000359.1_pt1 | contig 31194 bp, 41 predicted proteins | sample 643131 | NCBI WGS metagenome assembly LFFM01 (sample SAMN03777445, study PRJNA286221) | soda lake metagenome | biome: soda lake; feature: Kulunda steppe; material: water; isolation source: sample Tc-Br brine of Tanatar trona crystallizer | place: Russia: Kulunda steppe | collected 2011-07
GAACAGGTAGATCCAAACGAGCGTAAACTGGGAGTCCATGTCGCCAAGGGCGGCTTTGCAAGAAGGCGTCGAACACCCTCTTCAAGCCGCCTGCGGCGGCGTGGTTTTTTCAACCCTTGATTGGCATCGGTAATATCGAGCAGGACGCCATCCAAAAATCGAGTACCCTGATCAGCGTCCACTGTTACCTGTCCTGCATCCAGTACCCACCGCAGGCTCCCATCGCGGTGATGGATACGGTATTCCACCTCGTAGGACTCATTATTTGCAATCGACCGCGCAATCTCCGTTTCGATACGGGAAAAGTCGTCGCTGTGCACCAAATCTTTGAAGGTGCGCTTCCCATCACCGAAGGCCTCTGGCGAGTACCCTGATAAATCGTAGATCCCTTCGCTCAAGTATAGCGCCTTCCAGGTGTCATCGTAAGCAGCGCGGTAAATAAGCCCCGGCAGGTTGGCCACGAGGCTGCGGAAGCGCTGCTCGCTGGCGGCCAGGCGCTCTTGAGCTTCCTTGCGCTCGGTGATATCGCGCTGCACGCTGACCCAGTGGGTGTACCAGCCATTGCCATCGGCTACGGGCACGATTTCGACCTCAACCCAGAAGGTGGATCTGTCTTTCCGGTAATTGAGAAGTTCGACACGAACCGGCTCCCAGCACTCAAGGGCTGCACGTATTTTGTCCAGCGCCGCGCGGTCCGTCTGCGGCCCCTGAAACAGGCGTGGCGTTTGGCCGATCACCTCGTCGGCCGTGTAGCCTGTATTGCGCAAAAAAGCCTCGTTGACGTACACGATGCGCGGACCTTCGGGCCCATCGATCGGCTCGGCCTCGGTAATCACGACGGCGTCGTTGGCGTTCACCACCACCGACTCAAACATGCGCAGCCGTTCTTCCAGCGGTTCTTTGGGCGCGCGTTGCTGTACAATGCCCATGATGGTGGCCGGGGCGCCATCGCCGGTGCTCATCGCGTGCCGGCGAGCCGTCAGTGGCTGAATGCTCCCGCAGGGCTGCACCACGCGAAACAGGACCGACGCCGTATCCACTGCGGGATCCTCCCACAGGCCCGCCACCGCGGCGCGGTCGTCTGGGTGGACGGCTGCGAGCCAGGCCTCCGCCGAGGGTTTCACGTCGGCGGTGCTGCATCCCAGCAGGTCAAACATCTCGGGGGACCAGTACTGCGCGGGGCTACCGGGGGTGGTAGACCAGAAACCGGTCACGGGGCTGCCAACCCGTTCACGTAGCGGACGGGCAGCACCCGGAGCGCCATAAGCTTCGGATAACGGCATATGGGGGTGAAAAGGCGTGGGAGACAGGGGTTACCTACAGGTCATGCTATCGGCTCGTGAGGCGACATGTAAAGTTTACATGCCTTCCCACAACCACCTCCTGTCAACATGTTACATTTCACGGGCATGCTGCCGGCCCTATGCTGTGCGGTCGGCACACGCCGGATAGGCAGCACGTGCAGCTACGCAGCCGCACCCGCGGGTGCGGCCGCCAGCAGGTACAGCACCGCCATGCGCACGGCCACCCCGTTCGTCACCTGGCTGAGGATGATGGAGCGTTCGTGGTCCACCACGTCGCTGGCCAGCTCCACGCCGCGGTTCACAGGCCCCGGATGCATGATAAGCAGATCCGGATGCTGCGCCAGGTGCCTGCGCGTGATCCCGAACTGCTCGTGGTACTCGCGCACGCTCGGGAAGAGGCCCGACGACTGCCGCTCCAACTGCAAGCGCAGGGCCATCGCGACGTCGCACCCCTCCAGCGCCTCATCCAGCCGGTGCGTCACGCGGACGCCCAGGTGCGCTGCCTCCACGGGCAGGAGGGTCGATGGACCACAGAGCGTCACGTTGGCACCCAGCGCCTTCAGCCCAAATACGTTGGAGCGCGCCACCCGGCTGTGGGTGATGTCGCCAATAATGGAGACATTCAGGCCCTCGAACGTGTCGAAGTGATCGCGCATGGTGAGCATGTCGAGCAGGGCCTGCGTGGGATGCTCATGCGCGCCATCGCCCGCGTTGATCACCACCCCATTGATGCACCGCGTAAGAAAATGGGCCGCCCCGGGCGACTTGTGGCGAATCACGCACAGGTCCACCTTCATGGCCTCGATGTTTTGCGCGGTATCTTTGAGTGTCTCGCCCTTAGAGACGGAAGAGCCCGACGCCGAAAAGTTGACCACGTCGGCGGAGAGGCGCTTCTCGGCCAGGGAGAAGGACAGCTTGGTGCGGGTGGAGGGCTCGAAGAAGAGATTGCAGACGGTGACGCCGCGGAGCGTCGGGACGCGCTTGATGGGACGCTCCAGCACCTCCCGAAACTCACGAGCGGTTTGGAGAATGCGTTGGATCTCGTCGGCGCTGTACGTAGCCAGCCCCAGCAGGTGGCGATGCTGCAGGGCCGGGGCGGCGGTAGCAGGCGTGTCAGGCATTGGCAAAAAAGAGGGTCGAATCGAAAGCCGTAGAGCAGATGCGAAGGGGGAGGCTCAGCCCGCGCGGGCGCCGGTCCCATCGGTAGCCACAAGCCACACGCCCTCCCGCGCATCTTCCTCGCGCAGGCGCACCCGTACCTCCTCGCCGGGCAACGTGGGCACCTCCCGCCCCACAATGTCGGGGGCAATGGGGAGTTCGCGCAGGCCACGGTCAATCATCACCAGCATGCGCACCGACGCCGGCCGGCCCATGTCCATCAGGGCATCCAGCGCCGAGCGGCCCGTGCGGCCGGTGTACAGCACGTCATCCACCAGCACGAGGTGGCGCCCGGTAACGTCGAAGGGAATATCGGTAGGTTTAACCTCCGGGCGGGTACGGCGCAGGCGCACGTCATCGCGGTACATGGTAGCGTCCAAGATCCCCAAGGGCACGGCGAGGCCATCGTCGTCATGGAGGCGTTGCTGCAATCGACGCGCGAGATGCACGCCCCGCGTCTGTAGGCCAACGAGCCCAAACGTCGCCGTGGCATCTGCCGACGGGTCGACGAACTCGGCTACCTGCCGTGCCATGCGGTCCAGCACGCGCTGGAGGTCGGCAGCCGTCATCAGGTGGGCTTTGACGTGGTCGGTAGGCTCCATCGGCATCGGGGGCGGGCACGGGTAGGGCTGTGGCTCGTCTCAAGGTAGGCAAGCGCAACGAGAAAATCTCCGCTCCCGCCCTTTACCGGGCGTGGAACAGTGCATAAACCGCGGTGATCTAACTGCTTCACTTATGTTTCATAGCCTGCACCCTCCGTGCCTGACACCGACTCGTCGCTGCGCTACTTGGACCCCGTGGTGGTCTCGCGCCTGAAGCACATGGAGATGCGGGCACGCCTGATTGTGGAGGGCTTCATCACCGGCTTGCACCGCAGCCCCTACCACGGCTTCTCGGTAGAATTTGCTGAACATCGCCCCTACAACCCCGGCGATGAACTCCGGCACGTGGACTGGAAGGTGTACGCCAAGACGGACCGGCATTACGTGAAGCAGTACGAGGAGGAAACCAACCTCCGCAACTACGTCGTGCTCGACACCTCCCCGTCGATGCGCTACAAAGGAGACCGCACGCTCTCCAAGCTCCAGTATGCAGCCTACCTTGCCGCTGGGCTACATGCCCTAATGGTACGGCAGCGCGACGCCACGGGGCTCATTACGTTTAGCAACCAAATTGACCATCTCATTCCTCCGAAGAGCACACCGAGCCATCTGCGCCTGCTCCTCTCCACGCTGGAGAACCTTGACCTCACCGATGACACCGGCGGGTCACGAACGAGCGCAGCTACGGCCCTCGGGCAGGTCACCGAGCGCATCCAGCGGCGCTCCCTCGTGGTGGTGATGACGGACCTGTTTGAAAACGTGTCGGCGCACGACGACCTCCTCAAGGCGCTGCGCCACCTGCGTCACCGCGGGCATGAGGTGCTCGTCTTTCATATCCTGGATCACGCCACGGAGCGCAAGTTCACGTTTCCCAACGTCCCGATGGTGTTTCGGGACATGGAGACGGGCGAGGAGCTGTCGGTGGAGCCGTCGCAGCTACGCGAAAATTACGAGGCTGCCGCCACGCACTTCACGGAGCGCTTCCGGCGGGAATGCCTGGAGCACAACATCGACTTTCTGGAGGTCGACACCGCGACCTCGTATGAGGCCACACTCCTCTCGTACCTAAACCGGCGCAGCAAGCTGCGTTGAAGCACGCGATTACCTCCTACTGTCCCCGTATTCCTACCCTGTTGCCCATGCCTAACGTTCGTTCGCTGCACCGTCCCCTGTTTGCCCTTCTCCTCTGTGTGCTGCTCGTCGGGTGCGGCACGGCCGCCGATACGGTAGAGACCGGACCGCTGCCGGTCGACGCGCCGGACGTTACCCCACCCATGTCGGCTGCGCCGTCGCTCGTCCAGGAGTACCAGCAGCTCATCACGGCTGAGGACCTCTCCTCCATGGTGTATTACCTGGCGGATGACCATTTCAAGGGGCGTGACACAGGCACCCCGCACCTCGAACAATCGGCCCGGTACCTCGCGTCGCAGTACCAGCAGCGCGGTGTAGCGCCCCGCGGCACCGTGACAACTGACGACTCACGCGCGCTTGATCGCTACTTTCAGAGGGTCGATCTCTTCGGTGTTACCATCGACCGGGCTACGCTTGAGGTTACCCATGGGGGTGATATGCTACACACGGCGCACTACGGGCCGGGCCTGACGGATGGCTCCATCGTCCCCGTGTTTGGCAACGTCTCCGAAAGCAGCGGCGGTGTGGTCTTCGGCGGCTATGGCATCTCCGACGGCGACCTGGACTACGACGACTTTGCCGCGCTCTCCGACGCGGACATCAACCTTGAAGGAAAGTGGCTGCTGATCCTCCGCGACGAGCCGATGGACGACGACGGCCGCAGCCTCCTCACCGAGGACGGGGAGCCGTCGGACTGGGCGGATGCCTTCAATCAGAAGCTGCAGCGAGCCTTTGCAAGCGGCCCACCCGCCGGTATCCTGAAGGTGGGCGATGCCGGGCCCAACGGCATCGATGTGGCGAACCGAGCCCGCGTGATGACGGACGTGAATGCCCCCTCGGACGTCTCCCTGCGTGAGGAGCCGATGAACGAAAACATTCCGCCGATCTACATGGTCGACACCGACTTTGCCGACCGCCTCCTATCCACGGCCGACCGCTCGGTGGCTGACGTTCGTGAACGAATCAACCAGGACCGGGCACCCGACGTCTTTGAACTGCCGGACGTCACGCTCAGCAGCGAACTCATCCGCACGCAGGACGCGTTTGAATCGCAAAACGTGCTCGGCTTTATCGAAGGCAGCGACCCCGACCTGAAAGACGAGGTCATCGTCATCACCTCGCATTACGACCACATCGGGCTCTCCCCCACAGGGCCGGCGGGCAACTACATCAACAACGGCGCTGACGATAACGCCTCCGGTACCGCTGGTACGGTAGCGATGGCGGGCGCCTTTCAACAGGCGGTGCAGGATGGCTTCGCGCCGCGACGCTCCATCCTCTTCATGAACGTCACAGCTGAAGAGCGCGGCCTGCTGGGCTCAGCGTACTACACGGACATCGACCCGGTCTTCCCCATCGAGCAGACCGTGCTCAACATCAACATGGACATGATCGGGCGGATTGACCCCTCCTCGCCCACGCTGCCCGACAGCAACTACGTCTACGTCATCGGAGGGGATCTCATTTCGGATGATCTGCATGAAGCCAACCAGCAGGCGAATGAGCTTACGGGCATAAACCTGAGGCTGAGCGACCGCTACAACGACCCAGAAGACCCTCAGCAGCTCTTCCGGCGGTCCGACCAGTGGAACTTCGGGAAATACAACATCCCGTTCATCTTCTTCTTCACCGGGCTCCACGAGGACTACCACGATGTCGGTGATACTGCCGACAAGATCGAGTATGAGCGCATGGCCGATATCGTCCGCCTTGCCTTTGCCACGGTCTGGGAGGTTGCCAACCAGGACGAGCCGCCCGCAGTGACGGGTGAAGGGTTTAACTGAGTCACACCCATCCCGCCAACTCCATGCATAGCCTGGCCCTTGCGCTACTGCTTGTAATCGCCTCACCGACGGCCGCTGCGTCTACCGGCACACCGGCAGATTCGGTGCTTCAGGCGCAGATCGAAGAGGCGATCGCCGGGTTTGACGGGGAGGTAGGGGTGTACATACAGCACCTGCCGAGCGGCCGTGAGGCCTCCGTTCAAGCCGACCGCCGCTTCCCCACGGCCAGCATGATTAAGGTGCCCCTGCTGGTGGGGGTCTTCGACGCCATTGAGCGCGGCGATTTGCACTACCAGCAGCCGCTCACCTACCGCGACTCGCTGGCCTATCCGGGCGATGACATAGCAGCCAGCCTGACCGACGGCGCGGAGCTGTCGGTGGCGCGTGCGGTAATGCTTATGATCACGGACAGCGACAATACGACAAGTCTGTGGCTGCAGGACCTGGCGGGCACGGGCACCACGATCAACCGGTGGCTGGAGGAGCACGGCTACGAGCATACCCGCGTGAACTCCCGCACGGAGGGGCGGCAGGGCGACTGGGAGCAGTACGGCTGGGGACAGACCACGCCCCGCGAGATGGCCCGGCTGCTTGTACAAATCGACGAGGGCGCGGCCGTCAGTCCGGCGGCCAGCGATGAGATGCGCCGGGTGCTGACCCGCAGCCGCTACAGCGGTGAGGGCCTCGCTCAGATCCCGCCCTCCGTGGCCGTGCTCTCCAAGCAAGGCTCCGTGCGGCAGTCTCGCTCCGAGGTGATGCTGGTACACGCCCCCTCCGGACCGTACGTGCTGTGCATCATCACGAGTGAACAGGCAGACGAGCGGTACACCTACGACAATGAGGGATACGTGCTGCTACGCCGCCTCTCTCGCCTCGTGTACGAGCACATGGAGCCAGACGACCCATGGGCGCCGCCCGCCGACACTGAGCGCTTCCACAGCAATCCACCGGGCGAGTGACATGCTCGCGCCATCCGGCACCAGACCCTGCTTGCTCTGCGGGCCCCTCGCCCCGATCTCTACCCTTCCCCAAATGAAAAACACCCGAGACGCCGATGGGCATCCCGGGTGTGAGAGCAGCTGCGCGGATAGCCTTAGAAGGCGTACTGCAGCCGTGCGTAGACGCTACGGCCCGGCTCCAGGATGGGCTGGCGTGTGAACTGATTGCGCGCGTTCAGGTGGTCGGCATACGTCGTGTTGAAGAGATTATCGATGCCAGCACGCAGCGTGAATCCGCGCGGCAGTGGGAGTCCAAGGCGCACGTTGGCCAGGACGTAGCCATCGGTGGAGGCTTCGCCACGCGCCTCGGCCACCCGGGGCTGCGTGGCTACCCCTCGCAGGTTCGCTTCGAAGAAGAGGCGGTCGCCGAAGGGCTGAAGGCGGGCCCCCAGTTGCAGCGAGGCCGGCGATACGCCGTAGGCTGCTTCGTCCAGCGTCTCATCACGCCCCCAGAGGTAGTCGCCCGTGGCCTGCAGCGTGACGCCGCGCCGGAGCGCATAGGCCATCTCCAGCTCAGCCCCCCAGAAGAAGGCCTCGCCGTTGATGTAGCGGAAGACCTCGTCGGGCGTTAACGGCAACGCAGACGGTACGTCCGGCGCCTCCTCGAAGGTGATGTAGTCGTCGTGGTAGCGTGCGAAGCCCGTCAGCGTGGCGTCGAGGCGGCCGGTCTGCAGTGTGATGCCAAGGTCACTCTGCCAGGTGCGCTCCGGTCGTAGGGATGGCACGCCCATAAACTCATTACCGCGTTGGGCGCGGGTAGCCCCCATGCGGTCGCCATAGCGCTCCAGGCTCTCCGGGGCACGAGCGGCGGAGCCGGCCCCGGCCGTGAGGGTGATGGTGCGCGTCACGGGCACGGACGCACTGACGGCCAGGCTCCAGAGCACGTCCGTCTGGTCGAGCGCGTCAGCGGTGGTGTTGGCGCGGTCAAGGAAGCCCTGCGAGACGCGGTCGGGGTTCATGTGCACGACGTCGAGCCGGGCCGTGCCGGTGACGTCGGCGCGACCGATGGCCCGTTCAGCCTGCACAAAGCCCCCTACTTCGGTGGTGCGCACGCCGCCCCATACGATGTCTTCGCCAAGGATGTCACCCGTGTCGCGGCGAGCCCGGACTCGCGTGGCCGTTCGCAGGGCCGTGTAGCCCTCAAGCCCCACGTCCAGCGTGAGGCTATTCGAGGGTTGTAAGACCGCGCTACTCTTCCCCCCGGCTGTTGTAATCTCCGTATCGTTTACGATGTCCAGCGGGAAGGGCGGCATGCGGTCCGGGTTAGGCTGCGCTGTCGGTTTGTTGTCGTTGTTCATCGAGTGCAGGGTCTGGTAGGCATACGCCTGGGCTCTTATTACCTGCACGAGGCCCGAGCGCGCGACCCGGTAGTTCAGCGACCCGCGGATGGTCTCGAAGAAGTCGGCATCCAGCGGGCGCCCCACGTAAGCGATGTCGCGCTGGTCCTGATAGCTGATGCGCGCGGTCAGCCGTGACGTGCTCGTGGGCTCGATGCCAAACCGGCCCCGCACTTCGGCTGAGGTGAAGTCTGCACGCACCGAGGACCCGTCGCCGGCCTTGTAATCATCACCTGTCCGGTATGCGCCTCCCAGGTCATAGAAAAAGCTACCGGTGCGGCCCATCACATGGCCATCCACATCTACGGCGTTGCGGTTTCCGGCAAACCCGGTGGTGAGGGCCCCCGTGAAGGGGCGCTGCGGGACCGTCGAGCGCGTCTGTACGTCCAGCGTGCTCAGCGTGCCGCCGAGCGCCAGCGCGTATGGGCCGCGGACAACGCTCATGCGTTCCACGGTAGACGGGTCAATGTGGCTCAGCGGGGTGTCCATGCGGGCCGGGCCCGCGCCAAAGGAGCGCATGCCATCTACCAGGGTCCCCACTTGCGTGCCGGTAAGGCCGCGCACGTTAGGATCCAGCGCGAGGGCACCGCGGCGCTGCAGGTTCAGCCCGGCCAGCCCACGCAGCCCCTCAGCCAGGTCTTGTACAGGCTGCTCTTGCAGGGTGCGTGGGGCAACGGAGGTTGCCAGGCGGCGGTCGGCCGCACGGGCCACTACCTCCAACGCGTCGAGCGGCACGGCTTCTTCTTGGAGCTCAACGCGGAGTTGGGTGGTCTCATCGGCTTGCACCACGATGGGAATATGGGCTGTCTGAAAGCCCACGCCCGTGACCCGGAGATCATAGTCGCCCGCTGGCACAGCCGAGAGCCTGAACTGGCCTTCGGCGTTGGTGGCGGTGCCATACATGGTGCCCACCAGGGCCACATTCATGCCTGGCAGCGGGGTTCCATCGCCGGCATCTACCACAATGCCGGCCACGGTACCGGTGCTCTGGGCGACGGCTACGCCGGTGAAAGAAAGTATTAGAAAGGATACGAGTAGGAGCGAGCGGACCCACCGGGTGGGTCTGGGTACTGTAGTTATCATGTCGTTCTCCAACAATAGGCTGAGGAAGGCGCCAATGCGACAATGCACCGGCGGCGATCGAAGTGCTGTCAGCGCTTTCTGTAGCACCGGACCGCGCCGAAACGGCACACCGCGGTACGGGGACACACCTCACCACACGCACGATACATGAGCGTCAGCGAGGAGTGCGGCAGAAAACGCCGGTCCTGGCGAAGGTGCTACCGGACCGGCGGAGGGGGCCGGAAGATGTCCACAGCGATGGGTTGGAGATGGACCGCCGTGATTACGGCGGTGGGGGCATCCGGCACAGGCGGACCGCCCACACCCGATATGCCATGCCGTACAAATCGGTCAATCGCTACGGCAGAGGTTAAGTCGTCCCCGTCATGGCCGCAGCCGCACAGGTGGGTGGGCGGTGGGGTGATACCTGTGCCTTCCAGTAAGGTCAGGGCCTGTTCGTCGGCCTCATCCGCGTGGCAAGGCGGGGTGGTGGCTTCCGGGTCCGCGTGCTCGTGAGCGGGTTGGACGCCGTGGGTGCCTTCGACATGCGCGGCGGTGTGCTCCGAGGCCGGGGCATTGGTTGGGGCGTGATGGCTACAGGTGCACGGCCCCTCCGACATGTGGCAGTAGCCCGCGTGTGCCCCAGCCTGCGCCGTTGCAATCCACGTGAGGGGATGGTACGGCAGCAGCAGCAACAGCACGACCAGCGCCGCCGTCAGCCGCACAGGCAGCGGCAGATCTTCTCGGCAATCAAAAGGGGCGCGGTCGCTCATGCGTAACACACACGTGCAGATTAGGCGGGCGTCTCAGTGGAGAGCGGGTAGTCTGCCTCCACGTGGCCGCGCGCGATGTCGCGCAGGCGACGCTTCAACAGCCGCCGACGGAAGGCGCTGAGGTGATCAATGAATAGAATCCCTTCCAGGTGGTCGTATTCGTGTTGCAGGACGCGCGCCAGAAATGAACCCACCTCCACTTCCTGCTGCTCCAGGTCGCGGTCAAGGTACGTCATGCGAATAGCCTCTGGGCGCACCACGACCTCGCGGACGTCAGGGATGGACAGGCAGCCTTCCTCTACTTTGGTGGTGGCATCGCTTTCGAGGGCAATCTCCGGGTTGATGCACACCATCGGCTGGGGAGGAAGCGTCGCCGTCTCCTCCGGTGTCATGTCCTGCAGAAAGGGCGTGACGTCAACGACAAACAATCGCTCTCGACGCCCCACCTGCGGCGCTGCCAGGCCCACGCCTTCGGCCCCGTGCATGGTTTCAATCATGTCGTCGATGAGCTGCTGCAGCCCCTCGGTATTCTCCTCTACGGGCACCGTCTCTTCGCGGAGAACCGGTTCGCCGTAGACGTAAATGGGCAGGACCATAACCTAATGCAGTGGCTCATCTAAAAAACGTTGGATACACAGTCTATGTACGACACGAGCCCCTTGGGGATGCCTACCGCTGGTTGAGAAACTCTTGAAGCATAAGCCCAGCGGCCGCCTCATCGACCCGGCCCTGATGGGTGCGGCGGTGGAGGCGTTTTTTCGAGCGGTCGGTGGCGTGTAGGCGCTCGCGGGCTTCGATGGTCGTGTAGCGCTCGTCCCATTTCACGAGGTCCACGGGGCCAAGCGCATTGCGCAACCGATTGATGTACTGCTGCACGCGTTGCGTGGCGCGGCCCTCCTCCCCATCGGCCGTAAGGGGCCACCCCACCACAATCACCCGCAGGCCGTCGTCCGCCTGGAGTTGCTGCAGGGCGGCGACGGCCTCGGCCGGGGCGAAGGTGCCGTACGGCTGGGGAAAAAGCCCCAGCGGATCGGTGACGGCGACGCCGACGCGTTTAGTGCCATAATCGATAGCGGCGATGCGTCCGCGCGCGTCAGGCATAGGCTCCAGGAGGGGTCGGCTTAGTTGGTTTCGAGGGCCAGCTCGGCTTCCTTCACGTGGCCATCGCTGTTGGCCTCTGCCGGGTGGTCAGCGCTACCCTCGGGAATCTTGTAGTCCAACTCTTCGAGCGGCGTCTGCAGCACTTCCTTTAAACGCTTGCTGGGTTTGAAGTGGGTCTTCCGCCGGCTGGGGATAAACACCGTCTGGTTGGTTTGCGGATTGCGTGCCTTGGGCTTGGCTTTGGTCTTCTTCACCTCGAAGACGCCAAAGTCCCGCAGCTCGATGCGCAGCTCAGGATCTGCCTCCAACAGCAGATCACCAAGGGCTGTAATCACCGCCTTCACCCATGGCTCGCTCTTGTAGATGGGCGAATCCATCAGTTCGGCTACGCGCCGTGAGACGTCTTTTTTTGTTAGTGTTTCGGGTCGTTCGTTCATACCGTGTGCTCCGGGAAAATGATCGATAACGAAGGGGGGAGGCCCGCAGGGGGCCTTGAGGGGCATCGTCACGAACACGCGACACTGCATCTGGCAAGATGTCAGTGGCCTCATGCCATCGTGGTGATTGATAATCACCTAAATATAAAGAGGTTATCACATCTGATGCATACGGAAAGTACAAAAAAAAGTCGCTCTCTTGCAAACGAGAAGCGACTTGATCTGCTGGATGTCCTAAAACGCTGCCCTAATTACTCCTCCATACGGTAGACCCCATGGATCCCGTCAAGGCGCTTGATGCGCTTGACCAGGCGCTTCAGGTGCGTAACGTCATTTACGTAGAGCACGATCGTTCCTTCAAAGATACCGTCTTCTGAGTCGATCGTGATGGAGCGGATGTTGGTCTTGAGGTTGCGAGAGATCACCGTAGTGATGTCGCTGACGATACCCACGCGGTCTTCCCCCAAGATGCGGAGGGCCACCACAAACTGTACATCTTTTTGTCGGCTCCACTCCACCGGTACGATGCGGTCCGCCCGGTTGATGAGCAGGTCGGGCGCATTGCTACAGTTGACGCGGTGAATCTTGATCTTCCCCGTCCGGCTCGTAAACCCGAACACCTCATCGCCTGGAATAGGATTGCAGCAGCTGGCATATTCTGTGGCAATGTCTGTATGCAGTTCCCCGTCAATCTTGAGCGCGGGCTTGCCGGTGGATTGCGCCGTACTCAAAAACTGATCGTAGTCGAGCTGTTTGGCCTCTTCCTCCACCGTCTGCGGCTCGGCCGTCTCGCTTGGCGTGTTGCTCTTGATCTTTTGAATCAGCTCTTCGGCGTCAAAAAGGCCATTGCCGATCTCAAAGAACATCTGCTGGATGTTGGGAAAGCGGAGGTCTGCCACGTATTCGTGGAGGTCCTGCTCGTCGATTTTGATGTTGTGGCGCCGGCATTTTTTGGCCCACACCTCGCGTCCATGGTCGATGGTTTCGCGGCGCTGCTCGTTAATCCAGTGGCGCACGCGGCTTTTGGCCTTGTGCGTCACCACGAAGTTCATCCAGTCTGGGTTCGGGGTGCGCTTCTTCGAGGTGATGATCTCTACCTGATCGCCGCTACGGAGCTGATGCGAGAGCGGCACCATCTTGCCATTGACCTTGGCGCCGATGCACTGATGCCCCACCTCGGTGTGCACCTGGTAGGCAAAGTCGACCGGCGTTGCCCCAACCGGCAACGTCAGCAGATCGCCTTGTGGAGTGAAGACGTAGATTTCCTCGTCGTACAGGTTCAGGCGAAACTCCTCCACGAATTCTGCCGCCTGATCCGGGCGCGGGTTCTCCAGGAGGTCGCGCACCCAGGAGAGGAATTCTTCCATCTCCTCATCACTTTTCGAGGTGCCTTCCTTGTATTTCCAGTGCGCCGCTACCCCGCGTTCCGCCACGTCATGCATCTGCTGCGTGCGGATCTGCACCTCCACACGCCGCCCGTTGGTGTCCAGCACGGTCGTATGCAGACTCTGGTAGCCGTTAGATTTCGGGACGGAGATAAAGTCGCGGAAGCGTTCGGGGATCGGCTTGTACAGATCCGTAATGATGCTGTAGACGCGCCAGCAGTCCTCTTTGCCCTTGCGGCCCTCGGCGTCCAGCACAATGCGGATGGCAAAGATGTCATAAATGCCATCCATTTCTTTACCCTGCCGCTTCATCTTGCGGTGGATACTGTAGAGGTGCTTCGAGCGGCCATATACCTCAAAGTCGAAGTCTTCCTGCTTCAGCCGTTCGCGGATGGGATCGATGAAGGATTCGATGTACGCGGCACGCTCCTCACTTCCGGCTTGCAGTGCGTTGGCAATATCGTGGTAGGCCTCCGGGTCTAAAATCTTGAACGAGAGATCCTCCAACTCGCGCTTGATAGGAAAGAGACCAAAGCGGTGGGCCAGCGGGGCAAAGAGCTCAAGCGTTTCGCTGGCCTTCTTGAGCTGCTTCTCGCGGGGGAGCGCCTCCAGCGTCCGCATGTTGTGGAGGCGGTCAGCAAACTTGACGAGCATGACGCGGATGTCCTGCGCCATGGACAACATCAGCTTCCGCACGTTCTCTGCCTGACCCAGCGCACGATTCTCAAACACACCGCTGATCTTCGTCAGGCCGTCGATGAGCAAGGCCAGTTCGGAGCCAAACTCCTCGCGGATGAAGTCGAGGGAGAACTCGGTATCTTCCACCACATCGTGCAGAAGGGCAGCGGCCACGGTAAGCTGGTCGAACCCGATGTCACGGACCGCAATCTTAGCGACCTCCAGCGGATGGCTGATGTACATCTCGCCAGAAGCCCGTCTGTCGTTCCGGTGTGCCCAATAGCTGAGGCGAAAAGCCCGGCGGATCATCCCCTCGTCCACCGACGCGAGGTGGGTGCGGCAGAGGTGCAGTAGCTCTTCCAGTCCTTCCTGGTGATGAGGCTCAACATCGAGCTCGTTACCCTGAAGGATGGCTGTTGATTGAATCATGCAAGGCCGGGGCTCCGTGGGAATACGCACGCGGGTTGTATACGCTGCTGACGGACGTTGTGTCCACCCCAGGTCCCTTGCGAAAGCAGGGCATCCGCACCAAAGGCGCCGTAAAAAGCAAAGGCACGGCGCCTGGGGGGCCCGTGCCTGGTTTGCTATTCTTACATGCTGCGTCGACGCGCTATGCGTCTTTCTTCTCATCGTCCGGGTCAGCGCCTGAGGCTTCCACGTCGGTGCCGTCAGCATCCGCTACGTCGTCCGCTGCGGCCTGTTTGGGCTCTTCTGTGGATTCTGCTGTCGGAGGAGCCTCTTCGACTGCCGCTTCATCCGTCGCCGCCTCCGGGGTTTCGGCCGCTGCTGCAGGCGTCTCTTCAGCTGCGGTGTCTGGTGTTTCGGGCTCTTGCGCTGTGGCCGGCGTCGAATCCTTCTTCTTACGACGGCCCTTGCCACTGCCACGGCGGGTGCGGGAGCGCCCGGAGCTACCAGTGTCCGGCTTGACGTCGTTGTAGTCCACCAGTTCGATCATGGCCATCTCCGCGCCATCGCCCGGGCGCCGCCCGATCTTGATGATGCGGGTGTATCCGCCGGGACGGTCACCTACGACTTCCGCCACGTCGAAGAACAGGCTGTCGACCGCGTCCTTGCTGCGCAGATGGCGGAAAACTTGCCGGCGGTTGTGCGTGGTGTCCACCTTCGCTCGCGTAATCAGCGGCTCGATGAATGGACGCAGCGCCTTGGCCTTCGGCAGCGTGGTGGTAATCTTCTTATGCTCGATCAGGGCGCTGCTAAGCGAGGCCAGGGTGGCCTTGCGGTGCGCCTGGGTACGGCCGAGCTTTGCTCCTTTATTGCGATGTCTCATGACTCAGGGGTAATCTATATCAGCACGTCAGCGGGGCTTCTTCAAGCGAAGCATCCTCGCCGGTTAGCTCTGGATTTCTTCGAGGTACGTATCAACGTCCATCCCGAACTGCAGGCCGCGGTCGTCCAGCACCTCGACGAGCTCCTGGAGGGACTTCCGGCCAAAGTTGCGAAACTTCAGCATCTCATTCTCTTCGCGCCGGACGAGGTCGCCAATCGTTTTAATGTTGGCAGCCTTCAGGCAGTTGTGAGCGCGGACGGAGAGGTCCAGCTCATCGACCGATTGCGACAACAGTTCGCGGATGCGCTGAACTTCCGCATCCACCTCCTGCTCCTCTTCTACAGGCTCGGGCTCACTGTCCATCTTAATGAAGAGGCTGACGTGGTCGCGCATGATGGTGGCGGCCTGCGCCAGCGCATCTTCAGGAACCACAGAGCCGTCCGTCGTGACGTTGATCACGAGGCGCTCGTAGTCGATCTTCTCGCCAACCCGCATAGGCTTGACGTTGTAGCTCACCTCGCGGATGGGCGTAAAGATAGAGTCGATGGCGATGACCCCGATGGGATCGTCGTCCAACTTATTTTCTTCAGACGGCACATAGCCTCGGCCGCGGCCCATCCGCAGTTCAACGGAGAACTCCGCATCGTCAGCCAGTTCGGCAATGTGATGGTCCGGGTTGAGCACCTCGTACTCGGCCGACGCCTCGGCGATGTCTCCCGCCGTCCAGGCCCCGGGGCCTTCCAGCGTCAAATGGATGTTGGTATCCACCGTCTCTTCGGTCTTGAACCGCACCCCCTTCAGGTTGAGGATGATGTCCGTGACATCTTCCGCGACACCTGGAATGGTAGCGAACTCGTGCTGCACGCCATCAATTTTTATGGCAGTCACCGCGACGCCTTGCAGCGACGAGAGAAGAACGCGGCGCAGCGCGTTGCCGATCGTAACGCCATAGCCGCGCTCCAGCGGCTGGATGACGAACCGGCCTACCTGGTCGGTCGTCTCCTCGACGTGTACGTTTTCCGGCATCTGAATTCCGTAAATGCTCATAGCTGCCCAGTCTATACGTGGTATCGTTCAGCAAAAACCCAATGCGACGCAGCCCGGCACCATGCCAGGCCACGGTGCTCCATTACTTGGAGTACAGCTCGACGATGAGCTGCTCGCGGATATTCTCCGGAATGTCCTCCCGACTTGGGTGGTCGAGGAACTTGCCCTTCACGGCTTGCCGGTCTACTTCCAGCCATGAAAACGAGCGCCGGTTCTGATTAACGTTGTCCTGCACAACATCGAGGCGGCGGCTCTTCGGGCGAATCGCGACGAGGTCGCCCGGACGCAACTGATACGATGGGATGTCCACAATCTTGTCATTGACCATTACGTGGCCGTGCGTCACAAACTGACGTGCCTGACGGCGGGTGCGGGCAAATCCGAACCGGTACACCGTGTTATCGAGCCGCGCTTCCAGCGCGATCAGCAGGTTTTCGCCCGTCTTTCCCTTCTTGCGGGCCACCTTCTCAAACAGGTTGCGGAATTGGTTTTCGAGCAACCCGTACGTGTACTTGGCTTTTTGCTTCTCCTTCAGCTGCACCGCGTACTCGCTGTCACGGCGCCGACGGCCGCGACCGTGCTGGCCGGGCGGATACGGCTTGCGCTCCAGCGCCTTGCTGGGGCCAAAGATCGGCTCTTTGAACCGACGGGCGATTTTTTGTTTGGGGCCTCTATATCGAGCCATGTTGCAGAGCTTAAAAATGTGCGATTACAATGGGGGGCCTACGCTGCCAATAGGCAAAACGTATGGAGTGCTGTGTATCTAAATAAGCAATTGGACGCCAGTCGACCGACTGCGCGTTACACGCGGCGACGCTTGGGAGGGCGGCAGCCATTGTGCGGTACGGGGGTGACGTCGCGAATACTGGCGACTTCCAGACCGGCACCGTCCAGCGCGCGAATGGCCGACTCCCGGCCTGAGCCTGGACCCTTCACAAACACGTCTACGCGGCGAAGCCCCAAATCATAGGCCTCCTTAGCCGCCGCGCTTGCGGCCACCTGTGCCGCGTAGGGCGTGCTCTTCCGGCTGCCTTTAAAGCCCTCCTTGCCCGCGCTGGACCACGAGATGCAATTCCCGTACTGGTCCGTAAGCGTGATGGTCACATTGTTGAACGAGGCTTTGATGTGGGCGCGGCCATTGGCTTCTACCACCACGTTCTTCTTACGAACGCCGCGGCTACGGCCACCTTTTTTCTGTCGTTTCGCCATGATATACTCTCTATAGAACGGGTACGGTTACTTCTTCGGAGCCTGCTTCTTACCGGCCACTGTCTTCTTGCGCCCTTTGCGGGTACGGGCATTGGTCTGCGTACGCTGACCCCGGACGGGCAGGCCCTTCCGGTGGCGCACACCGCGGTAACACCCAATATCCATCAGGCGCTTGATGTTGGACTGCACTTCAGAGCGCAGCTGGCCTTCAACCCGGTAGTCGTCTTCAATGAGGCGTCGTACGCGTCGGGTTTCGTCATCAGACCATTCTTTTGGACGCGAGCTATAGTCCACCTCGGCCCGATCGAGAATCTCACGGGCACGAGAGCGGCCAATGCCAAAGATGGTAGTGAGCGCAACTTCGCTGCGCTTGTCGTTAGGAACGTCGGTGCCTGCAATACGGGGCATAAGGGAGTAGCGTCTGTGCCTTCGCCAAAGGACCGGGGCGCATGAGTGCGCGCCCGGCCCTTGACTAAAGGCGGCGATAAATTAACCCTGGCGTTGCTTGTGCTTCGGGTTCTTCTTGTTGATTACGTAGATTTTGCCGTGCCGGCGAACGATCTTGTCGTCCGGGCTGCGCTTCTTGACGCTGGAACGAACCTTCATGGGTCGAGGGTTTGTCAATTCAAAAGTACACTATGAAGCGCCAGCCTAAAGTGCCGGCGCTTTCATAAGGAGCCTATGTATTACCTTGAGCGCCCCAACGTGTTCGCTGTGGCACTTACTTATACCGGTATACAATACGGCCTTTAGAGAGATCGTACGGGGAAAGCTCCACCTTCACGCGATCTCCAGGTAAAATTTTGATGTAGTGCATCCGCATTTTTCCGGAGAGCAGGCCGAGAATCTCGTGGCCATTTTCCAGTTTCACGCGAAACTGCGCATTGGGGAGCGCTTCAAGCACTTCTCCATCTTGTTCGATGGCTTTCTCTTTAGCCATTCGGCAACGGGGCTTTATGGTAAGGGGCGTCGATACGTTCTTCGATATAATCAAACGTGCTCAGCACATCTGGACCGTCGGGTGTGACGGCGACCATGTGCTCGTAGTGTGCTGACAGGCTGCCGTCCGCGGTGCGAACCGTCCAGCCGTCGGCGTCGGTCACGACATCGGCGGTACCGATGTTGACCATGGGTTCTATACAAATGGTAAGCCCGCGCTTAAGTTTACGTCCGCGGCCCGGTCGTCCGTAATTGGGAACCTGCGGCTCCTCCCAGAGCTCACGCCCCACGCCATGGCCACAGAGTTCGCGAACCACGCCGTAACCCTCGCAGCGCCGCGACACCGCATGGCCAATGTCGCCCACCCGGTTGCCCACCCGGGCTTGCTCAATACCTGCCAGTAAGCTCTCATACGTCACGCGGCACAGCGCTTGGGCCTCCTCCGAAATCTCTCCTACGGGAAACGTGTACGCGCTGTCGCCAATGAAGCCGTCCAGGAGTACGCCGCAGTCGACTGAAAGCAGTTGCCCTTCGTCGAGCACTTCATCACCAGGGATGCCGTGCACCACCTTGTCATCTGTGGAGACGCACAGCGAGCCGGGAAATACGTTGTCACCAGCGCGATGGCCCTTGAAGGCCGGCTCAGCCCCGTGGTCTCGGATAAACGTTTCCGCCAGCGAGTCGAGCTCGATCGTGGTCACGCCTGGCGCAATGTGACGCCCCACCTCGGCCAATGTGCGGCCTACAAGGTCGGCACTCGCGCGTAGCTTGGCGATCTCTCGTGCGCTTTTTAAGTGGACCATGGGGCGAAAGAACATACGGGGCGGAATCAGTGAGCTACGCGCGGCGACCGCGGACGCGGCCCCCCTTCATGAAGCCATCGTAGTGACGCATAAGCAGGTGACTCTCTACCTGCTGCAGCGTATCCAGCGTCACTTGTACGATGATAAGCAGGCTGGTACCACCAAAGAACTGCGCAAACTGGATGGTGTCTGTAATTCCAAACTGTACGGCGATGGCAGGCAGGATCGCCACGAAACTGATGAAGATCGACCCAGGCAGGGTAATGCGCGTCAGCACATTATCGATAAACTCCTGCGTCTGCTTACCTGGCCGGATGCCCGGAATAAAGCCACCTTGCCGTTTCATGGTGTCCGCCATCTCCTTCGGGTTCACGGTGATGGCCGTGTAGAAGTAGGTGAAGAACATGCAGACAAAGAAGAAGATGAAGGAGTAGCCCCATCCGGTGAAGTCGGAGAAGTACTGCCCCATGTTCTGCATGAACGGGCTTTCCGGGAAGAAGGACGCTACCGTGGCCGGCACGAACATGATCGACTGCGCAAAGATAATCGGCATCACGCCAGCCGCGTTCACACGAATCGGCAGGTACTGCGTCGTCCCACCGTACACTTTGCGGCCCACCACGCGCTTGGCGTATTGTACTGGGATGCGGCGCGTGCCCTGTGTGACGAGAACGACGAAGCCCGTCACCAGCAAGAGGATGCCCAGTTCGCCGAGGAAGAGGAAGAGATTCCCTCCTTCGCTCGCTACCCGGAGACTAAACTCGTTCAAGAACGCCTGGGGCAGGAACGCGATAATCCCGATCGTGATGATCAGTGAGATACCGTTCCCGATGCCGTTTTCAGTGATTCGCTCACCGAGCCACATCACAAACGTGGTACCGGCGGTGAGCACGATGACCGTCGTCAGCATAAAGAATGTCGGGTCGATCACAATCGCATCACCCGTCGGGCCGTGCCGCAGATAGATGGCGTACCCGATAGACTGCAACGCCGTAATGCCGACGGTGCCGTACCTGGTGAGCTGCGTGATCTTGCGCCGCCCATCTTCGCCCTCTCGTTGCAGCTTCTGGAAGTACGGAACGACCGCGCCCAACAGCTGAATGATAATGGCGGCCGTAATGTACGGCATAATGCCGAGCGCAAAAATACCAGCTGCACTAAACGCTCCCCCGACGAACATGTCGAAAAAGCCGAAGAGATCGGTGGGCGAGCCCTGCTCGGATACGGCAGCAAGGGCACCAGCATCTACACCTGGCAGCGTGACGTACGCACCAATCCGATAGATGATGAGGATACCAAGGGTGTAGAGGATCCGCTTACGCAGCTCCTCAATCATCCAGATGTTGCGAAGGTTTTCGGCAAAACCAGCCATAGTAACAGCTTCTGCAGATGAGTGGGCCGGGGGGTGGCGTCCGTTAGTCGATGTGGGTTACGGAGCCACCGGCATCCGTAATCTTGGCTTCGGCTGACTTGCTAAACGCGTGCGCCGTGATGTCCAGCGCTACATCCAATGTGCCATCGCCAAGGATCTTGATTTTTTGCGACTTCTGCGCTACTCCGATCTCCACCAGGTGCTCGACCGTCACGGGCGTCTCTGGATCGATACGGCCGTCGGTTACGAGCGCTGCGAGGCGGGAAACGTTGACCGCCTGGTACGTGGTGCCGAAGTTCTTATTCGTGAAGCCGTACTTTGGCAGGCGCCGCTGCAGGGGCATCTGGCCGCCTTCAAAACCGGCGGGAATGCGCGCGCCGGAGCGGCTAAGCTGGCCTTTCGTCCCCTTCGTGGAGCTGTGGCCACCAGTACCGGAGCCGACACCGCGCCCAAGGCGGCGGTTCGTTTGGGTGGAGCCCTTTGCGGGTTTCAGTTTGCTCAAATCCATAACAACAGGGGTTGGTCGCGAGGGCAGCGGTGCCGCCCTCATTCAATGAAAGGGTTACGCGTCGACTTCTTCAACGTCAACGAGGTGCAGCACTCGCTGAAGCATCCCGCGAATCTGGGGATTGTCTTCCAGCGTGACGCTGTGGTGCCGCCCACGCAGGCCCAACGCCTTTACAATACGACGCTGATGCTGCGGCTTCTTGATGAGCCCGCGGCGCTGAGTAATTTTTAGCTTTGCCATGATACAGAGTGTTGAGACTGAACGATGCAGCGGTGGTGCCGCGCGCCTACACTGAGGGCGGGGCGATGGTCGCGGGGGCCTTACCCTTCGAAGACCTTGCGGAGCGGGACCCCTCGGCGACGGGCCACTTCGACGGGGTCTTCCAGGAGATCGAGGGCATTAATCGTGGCGGCCACCTGGTTGTGCGGGTTGCTGGAACCGGTGGACTTTGAGAGGACATCGGTGAGGCCAGCACATTCAAGCACCGCACGAACACCACCGCCAGCAATCACACCGGTACCCGGCGCGGCAGGCTTCAGGAGCACCTCGCCGGAGTCCTGCGTGCCGATTACCTGATGCGGGATCGTTCCCGTTTTGGTGATCGGGACCGTGATGAGGTTCTTTCGAGCATCGTCGTTGCCCTTCTGGATGGCGTCGGCTACTTCATTGGCCTTGCCGAGCCCGGCTCCCACCTGGCCATTACCGTCACCGACCACGACCACAGCATTAAATGAAAAGCGGCGTCCGCCTTTCACTACCTTGGATACGCGGTTTACCGTTACCAGGCGTTCGTTCCAGTCTTGCCGGCCACCGCCGCCAGAGCGTCTTCTTTTTCCTTTACGTCGAGCCATAATGGGTGTGCATTCAGTGCAAAAAGGTGAGGCTGTGGACTACAGCCGATACTGCGCGTGTCTGCCGTGTGTCGGCCAGGCTTACAGATCGAGGCCGCCTTCGCGTGCCCCTTCGGCTACGGCCCTGATCAGGCCATGGTACTGGTAGCCGTTACGGTCAAATACCGCTTTTTCAAAACCAGCTTCAAGGGCTTGCTCCGCCAGGCGCTTGCCTACGTTAAAGCTCCGATCCATATGCTCCTCTCCTTCCACGTCGGCCTGCAGCGTGGACATGGAGGCCACGGTATGACCGCGCGTATCGTCTATCAGTTGGGCATACGTGTGCATATTGGACCGATACACCGTGAGGCGTGGACGGGTGGGAGTACCGTACACTTTCTTTCGGATACCGCGCTTCACGCGGGCGCGGCGAGCGCGTCGGGGATCTTTTATCTTTGCCATGGTCTCAGCCAGTTCGTCAAGCGTAAAATCAATTCAGGGACGGCGCAGGGCCGCGCGGTACTATCGGGCAGCCGTCTTACCAGCCTTGCGACGCACGTACTCGCCCACATGGCGAATACCTTTGCCTTTGTACGGTTCGGGCGGGCGCAACCCGCGAATCTTGGCGGCCACCTGGCCAACCATCTGCTTATCGGTGCCTTCTACCGTGACGATCGTGTTCTTCCCACGCTCCGACTGCACCGACAGGTCGATGCCCTCGGGCGGCAGGAAGTAAATCGGGTGTGAATACCCAAGCGCAAGCTCCAGGACACCGTTTTTCAGTTCGGCCCGGTAGCCTACGCCAATGATCTCCAGCTGCTTTTTGTAGCCGTCACGAACGCCCGTCACCATACCATCGAGTAGGGAGCGATACAGGCCGTGCATCGACTTGTGGCGCTTCTGGTCTGACGGGCGGGTGACGACGAGCGTCTCGTCCTCCACCTTGACACCCAGCTCAGGGTCCAGCTGAAGCTCGAGCTCACCTTTCGGCCCCTTTACCGTAACGTGGTTATGGGGCTGCAGGTCAACGGTGACGTTGTCACCAAGCTCAATCGGAAGATTACCTATACGGGACATAACAGTTGGATTGCTCTGCAGTAGACGGAGAACGCGCGTATCAAGCGACACACGCAAACGGCCCGAGCAAGCGGGCCGCGGAAAAACTAAAATATGTGGGCCAGCACTTCGCCTCCTACGTTGATGCGACGAGCCTCTTTGTCCGTCATCACACCACTGGAGGTCGAAATTATCGCAACACCCAGGCCGTTGCGCACCCGAGGCAGATCATCTGCCCCAACATACCGGCGCAAGCCAGGCTTCGAGATGCGCTTCATCTCGCGAATGACAGGTTCACCGCCGCGATCGTACTTCAGGTAGATGCGCAGCAGCCCTTGCTTGCCATCATCAATGTTCAGGTAGTTCTTCACAAAGCCCTTGTCCATCAGGATTTGCGTCATCGCACGCTTCAATTTGGAAGCGGGCACATCCACATGGCGGTGGTTAGCCATCTGGCCATTCCGGATGCGGGCAAGAAAGTCAGCTACGGGATCGGAGGTAGTACTCATGATGCGTTGGGTCTTGCGTCAGTTCGCCCGGCAACGGCCGAGCGCTTAACACATGAAAAAATATCGGGGCGCTACCAGCTTGACTTCCGCACGCCGGGAATCTTGCCCTCCAGGGCGAGGTCACGGAACGCGATGCGGGACACGCCGAAGTCGCGCAGAAAACCACGCGTCCGGCCCGTCAGCGGGCAGCGGTTGTTAAGACGCACGGGATTGGAGTTGCGCGGGAGTTTCTGCAGACCAATCTGGTCGCCTTTCTCGCGCAGCTCGTCACGCTTGGCACGGTACTTCTCTACCATGCGCCGGCGCTTCTTCTCGCGTGCTATCCAGCTTTTCTTTGCCATGGGTTCTCCTTAGCGTAAATACAAAATGGTAATGCTACAGGCTACGCGGCCGTCGCTTCTTCTCGCCGTACAAACGGCATTCCGAGCTTCTTCAGCAGTGCGTAGGCTTCTTCGTCCGTTTCGGCGGTCGTCACAAACGTAATGTCCATGCCGTCGATACGGTCGGCCTGTTCAACGCTGATTTCGGGAAAGATCGTTTGCTCTTTGATGCCAAGCGTGTAGTTGCCACGGCCGTCAAAGCTGCGATCGGGGATCCCGCGGAAGTCGCGGGTGCGCGGCAGGGCCAGCGCGATCAGCCGATCGAGAAACTCATACATGCGCGCATCCCGGAGCGTTACGGCGACGCCGATGGGCATCCCTTCGCGTAGCTTGAAGTTCGATACGCTCTTGCGTGCGTTCCGAACCGTCGGGTGCTGCCCCGTGATTTTGCGCAACTCCTCCACTGCCGTGTCCAAGACCTTCTGGTTCTCAGCAGCCTCGCCGACACCCTTGTTGATGCAAATCTTGGTCAGGCGCGGGACCTGCATCACGTTGTCGTAGCTAAACTCTTTCTTGAGTTCAGGCACCACTTCGTCGCGGTAGCGGGTCTTAAGTCGGGGGATGTACTGTTCCATCGCTCGTCGTACGGTTTATGATTGCGCCGATGCAGCGGGCGCTATAGGCAGACTGTAAGAATATCGTGGGCGGTGCATGGTTCCTCTCACGGAGCAACCTTCACCGAGCATCCACGGGTTAATCGTCGAGTTCGCTTCCCGTGGTTTTGGCATAGCGGACCCATTGGCCCTTGCCGGTGTCCGCCTCCTCGACCCACTTGCGGCCGACCCGTGTGGGGTCGCCGTTCTCATCGAGGGGCTGCACGTTCGACACGTGAATCGGCACGGCCTGGGAAATACGCCCGCCTTCGGGGTGCGTCTGGTTAGGCTTGGTATGGTGAATGCGCTCGTTGACGCCTTCAATCAGCACGCGCTCTTTCTTCGGGTAGACGACAAGAATCTTGCCCTCTTTACCTTTCTCATTTCCGGCGATGACGCGCACGTAGTCGCCTTTCTTGACGTGCAGCTTGCGTTGTGTATTGTACTTGCGTGGCATAACAAATGGGGAACTGGGTGATCCGGAGCACGAACGGGGCGAGGCTTACAACACCTCAGGGGCCAGCGAAACAATACGCATGAACCGCTGGTCGCGAAGTTCGCGCGCCACGGGGCCGAAGATACGGGTGCCGCGCGGCTCGTCTGCATCGTTCAGCAGAACAGCCGCGTTTTCGTCAAACCGAATGTAGGAGCCATCGGGGCGGCGGTACTCTTTCTTCGTGCGCACCACAACAGCGCGGGAAACGGTGCCCTTCTTGACGTTACCACCGGGGATGGCTGTTTTGACACTCACGACAATTTTGTCGCCCACCCGGGCATAGCGGCGGCCCGTGCCACCAAGCACGCGAATGCACTGCACAGTTTTCGCGCCGCTGTTGTCGGCTACGTTAAGTCTGGATTCTTGCTGTATCATGGGTCTATCGCCTTGCGGGGGTTAAAATCGACAACGGGGGGCGCCGGGCCACTGGGCCCGGCAGCAGATGGCACGCGCTACACTACTTGGCGCGCTCAATAACTTCCACGAGGCGCCACCGCTTGTGCTTGCTGTAGGGGCGGCACTCCGTTACGCGTACCGTATCGCCCTCGCCAGCGGTATTCTCCTCATCGTGGGCCATCAGGCGCGTCGTGCGCTTGATAAACTTGCTGTAAATGGGGTGCTTGATTTGACGCTTAATGGCGACCGTCACGGTCTTGTCCATCTTGTCGCTCACGACCACGCCTACACGGGTCTTACGGGCGTTGCGGGTTGTTGCGGCGGTTTGTTCGTCGGCCATAACTCTACTCTTGGGTTGCTTGGTGAGCCGTTACCTCACCAACTACATGAATAAAAAGGGTACAGGGGTGCGGGGGTACCTACGCGTCAGCGGTCGCTTCCGCGTCGTGCTTCTCCCGCAGGATGGTCTTGAGTCGCGCGATCAGGCGGCGCTTCTGGCGCAGCACGAGCGGGTTCTCCAGCTGCCCAGCGACGGCATGCTGAAACCGAAGCTGGCTGAGCTGCTCCTGCTCCTCCTTTATGCGCTGGGTGATCTCGCGAGTGTTAAAGTCTCTAATGTCTTCGGCTTTCATAGCAGCACGTCGTAAAACACGGAATTCAGGGATGAGGCAGAGCAGGAAGGCCCGCGCTTACTGCTTCTTTTTGGGCTCTTCCGGCTGGAAGTCGGGGCGAATCACATACTTAATCTTGACCGGCAGTTTTGCGGCGGCCAGGCGCAGCGCTTGCAGCGCCAGTTCTTCACTCACACCACCACCGATCTCAAACAGCACGCGGCCGGGCTTTACCACGGCTACGTAGTGCTCCACAGAGCCTTTCCCCTTCCCCATGCGCACCTCAGCCGGCTTCTTGGTTACGGGCCGGTCGGGAAAGATGCGGATATACACCTTCCCTACGCGCTTCAGGCGGCGGGTCATCGCCACACGCGCCGCTTCGATCTGGCGGCTGGTGATGCGCCCGTGCTCAAGGGTCTTGATGCCAAAGTCGCCAAACGCGATGCGCGTTCCGCGGGTCGCGTTACCCTTCGACGGGCTTTTCTGCATCTTGCGATGCTTGGTGCGTTTCGGTTGTAACATGGGAAAGTAGGCGTTCTATGGTCGTGGCCGGCGGGAGCCGGCACTAAGGTTCTGGCGAAAGTATAAGGCGCACTGTGGCGCCGCGTGGTTTTATCGGCGGCGGCCACCGCGGCGACCGCGACGGCGCTGCTCCGGCTCCTTCATTTGCTTCATCTGCTGGCGCTGCGCCTGTACGTTCGGGCTGAGGTCGGGGGACCCGAGGATCTCGCCCTTGTAAATCCACACCTTTACACCAGTCGTACCGTAGATCGTGAAGGCGGTCGACTTGGCAAAGTCAATGTCTGCGCGAATGGTGTGCAGCGGCACGCGGCCTTCCAGGTACTGTTCGATGCGGCCCATTTCGGCACCGCCGAGGCGGCCGGCCACGCGGATGCGAATACCCAGCGCGCCCATGCGCATCGCAGCCGTGATGGCCTGCTTCATCGCGCGGCGGAAGGACACGCGTCCCTCCAGCTGCTGCGCTATGTTCTGCGCCACAAGACTGGCGTCCAGCTCGGGCCGCTTAATCTCGTTGATATTGATCTGGATATCCTTGTCGGTGAGGCGCTTCAGCTCCTCGCGGAGCTTCTCTACCTCGCTTCCGCCGCGGCCAATGACCACGCCCGGGCGGCTCGTGTGCAGCGTCAGGATGACGCGCTTTGGCGTCCGCTCAATGACGACGCGGCTAAGGCCGGCCCGCTTCAGGCGTGTGTAGAGGTACTGCCGCACCTCCTCGTCCTCGACGAGCTTTTCCGGAAAGTTATTTTCGGCGTACCAGTTCGAATCCCAGCCTTTAATGATGCCAAGGCGAAATCCGGTGGGATGTGTTTTCTGACCCAAGGGTTGACTCCGTTATCTCGTGTGCAATAAATGTGATGCAAAGGGGTGCAGGGGCGCTGCGCGAGCGCTTAGCTTAGGCGGCAGCCGCATCTTCAACGGCGTCCACCGTGGCAATCACTACGGTGAGGTGTGCCGTCCGCTTCTTGTAGGGTGCCGCACGGCCACGAGCCGCCGGACGAAAGCGCTTAAACATCGGCCCCTCGTCCACGCGAATCTCCTTGATGACCAACCCTTCCTCTTCAATCCGCTCATCGGGGTTCTGGTCAATCATGTTGTAGACCGCCGACTGCAGGGTCTTCTCGACCGGCTTGGAGGCCTTGTGTGGCTGGTAGTGCAAGATGCTCAACGCATCCGCGACGGACTTGCCACGCACGGCGTTCACCACCTTGCGCATTTTGCGCGGTGAACTGCGAATATATTTTTGTATGGCTCGTGCTTCCATGATACTAAGGGTCTGGCGGGCGCAAACGGCCCATTCAACTTCAGCGAGGGGCGCAGCAGCTACCGCTTCACGCGGCGGTCTTTGCGAGCAAGGGCGTGGCCTCGGAAGACGCGCGTGGGGGCGAATTCTCCAAGACGATGGCCGACCATGTTTTCGGTGACGTACACCGGAACGAACTGCTTGCCATTGTGCACGGCGAACGTATGCCCCACGAACTCGGGGGTCACCATCGACGCGCGGCTCCAGGTCTTCACCACCTTCTTTTTGCCGCTCTTATTTAGCTCGTCTACCTTGCGTTGCAGCTTGTAGTAGACGAAAGGTCCCTTCTTGAGTGATCGTGCCATAATGGGTGCGTGCGGATACGGTAAAGCGTGTCGCGAATAGCGGAGGAGGCGCCAGCGGGGGCGCCCGGCGGAAGACTACTTCTTCTCGTTCCGCCGCCGAACGATGTATTTGTCGGATTTCTTGCTGCGGGTGCGCGTTTTGAAGCCCTTGGCCGGCACGCCCTTGCGGGAGCGCGGATGGCCACCGGAGGCGCGACCTTCGCCGCCGCCCATGGGGTGGTCGACCGGGTTCATGGCTACACCACGCGTCTTCGGACGGATGCCGAGCCAGCGGCTGCGTCCAGCCTTGCCGAGCTCCAGGTTCATGTGCTCCGGGTTACTCGTGGTGCCAATCGTGGCCATGCACGTACCCAGCAACAGCCGCGTCTCACCAGAAGGCAGCTTCAGCGTCACGTACTTGCCCTCACGCGCGGTGATCTGCGCATACGTCCCGGCGGAGCGAGCAATCTGCGCACCTTTACCGGGCTTCATCTCAATGGCAAACACGCTCGTACCCAGCGGGATGTCTTCCAGCGCTTTGGCATTTCCCGGCTCGGGTGGCGCATCTGTGCCGCTCATCACGGTATCGCCCACACTGACTTCCTGTGGGGCAATGATGTAGCGCTTCTCACCGTCAGCGTACACGAGCAGGGCGATCCAGGCGGACCGGTTCGGGTCGTACTCCAGACTCGCCACTTTCGCCGGAATACCGAACTTGTCGCGCTTAAAGTCGATGATGCGATAGCGGCGCTTGTGGCCACCGCCTTGGTGACGCACCATCATTCGGCCGTCGCTGTTGCGGCCCGCTTTCTTCTTCAGCGGGGCCAGCAATGCGCGCTCTGGCTTCTTCTTGGTGAGCTTGCTGAAGTCCGCCACCGAGCGCTGGCGCTGCCCCGGCGTATTAGGTTTTAGTTTTCGTACAGCCATAACAAAGTTGGGTATCTGTAGGGCTTACCTGTGCAGCTTCGCTCTGCACTTTGCGCCCTGTAGAAAAAGTAGAGTGCGAAGGGAATATCGTAAGGTGGGTTATACCTGCTCAAAGAAGTCAATCTGCTCGCCATCAGGATCGATGGTCACGATCGCCTTTTTATAGGCGGAGGTGCGGCCCACGACCATCCCGCGCCGTGTTTGCTGCGAGCGGCGCTTGCCCCGCTGAATCATCGTGTTCACTTTCCGCACCTTGACGCCCGGGTATCGTGCCTTGATCGCTCGCTTGATCTGCCCTTTGTTGGCGTCATACTTGACGACAAAGGCGTACTTGCCTTCGGCCATCTGGTAGGTGAGTTTTTCCGTCACAAGGGGACGGATAAGAATATCGTTGCTCATAACGCGTGTCGGTCGTCAAATGGGTACAGGGCGCGGGCGGCTCTACGCGGCTGCTGGGGCCGGAGCCTCTTCCGTGCGCAGAAGGTCGGTCAGCGTGGAGAGGCCGTCTTCTTCAAGAACAATAGCTTGGGCATCCAGCAACTCCACGGTCGATGCGTTGCGGGCTTCCTTAACCGTTACGCGCGGTAGGTTCTTGCTGGAGCGGTACAGCACCGGATGATGCTCCGCCGTCAGGATGAGCACCTTCTTACCCGCCACGCCCAGACCTTCGAGCAGGTCGCGGACAGTGCGGGTGCTCGGCGTCTCCAGCGTAATACCTTCCGTCACGTACAGCGCCTCGTCGGCAGCCTTATAAGTAAGCGCGGAGCGCCGGGCCAGCTGCCGTGTCTTTTTCGAAAGACGCAGGTCATAGGACCGCGGGCGGGCACCGTGAGCGCGCCCACCAGTCTTCCGGATGGGCGACTTGGCATCGCCGGCGCGGGACATGCCCGTGCCCTTCTGACGATAGAGCTTGCGGCCACTGCCGCGTACTTCGTTGCGCTCCTTCGTCTTGGCTGTGCCCTGGCGTCCGGCAGCCTGAATGCGGCGGACGTCAAGCCACAACACGTGGTCGTTCGGCTCGATGCCAAACACGCTGGCATCGAGCGCGACCGTGCGATCGCTGGCTGTGCCTTCGGATGTATAAATACTCAGTTCCATATCGCTCGTACAGGTCTATAGCTAATCGGGCAGAGAGGGTGCGGCTGGCTCAAGAGGTAGGCTTGCGGTAGATTTCCACAAACCCGCCCTTGTGCCCAGGGACGCTGCCCTTCACAAGAATCAGGTTTTGATCCGGAATAAGGCGTGCTATTTGAAGGTTTTTCGTCTTGGTGCGTTGGTTGCCCATGCGGCCCGCCATGCGCATCCCCTTGAACACGCGAGACGGATCGGACGAGGCGCCAATCGAGCCCGGGGCCCGTTCGCGGTCGCCCTGGCCGTGGGTCTTCATACCCACGCCGCTGAAGCCGTGGCGCTTCACGACGCCTTGGAAGCCTTTCCCCTTCGAGACGCCTACCACGTCTACCCGATCGCCTTCGGCAAAGAGGTCTTCGATGATGACTTCATCACCGAGCTCCACCTCGCGGTCGAACTTGCTGAACTCTCTGACCTTACGCTTGGGGCCGCTGCCGGCCTTCTCGAAGTGGCCTTCCATGGCCATGGGAGTGCGGGACGGGCGCTTGTCGCCATAGGCCAACTGCACAGCCTCGTAGCCGTCCGCACCGTCGGCATCTTTCACCTGCGTGACCACATTGGGCCCCGCTTCGATGACCGTCACGGGGATGTTATTCCCCGCATCGTCGAAGATGCTCGTCATTCCGATTTTCTTACCTATCATGCCGCTCATTGCAATCCGTTGGTTTGTAGGCCGCCTGTGCGACCGGATTGGTAAGCCTGCGTTCTACCGCGACAGCTTAAAAATTTACACTTTGATCTCGACGTCGACGCCGCTGGGAAGCTCCAGCTTCATCAGGGCATCTACCGTCTTACTGCTCGTCGAGAGAATATCGATGAGGCGCTTGTGGCTGCGCGTCTCGAACTGCTCTCGACTTTTCTTATTCACGTGCGGACTCCGCAGCACGGTATAGATTTTTTTCTTGGTCGGTAGCGGAATGGGACCGCTGACCACGGCGCCGGTCGACTTTACCGTGCGGATAATCTTCTCCGCGCTCTTGTCGATCAGCGTGTGATCGTACGACTTCAGTTTGATGCGAATTTTCTGCTGCGTAGCCATATATACCGTCTCTTTCAGTGAACAAGGTAGCGGCGAGCCGTGCGCCCGCCGCTACGATGTAGTCAATCAAACGTCAATTAGTCGAGGATCTTGGTGACCACGCCCGCGCCGACGGTCTTCCCGCCTTCCCGGATCGCAAACCGCTGCCCCGGCTCCATCGCCACCGGCTGGATCAGCTTCACCTTAAACTGCGTGTTGTCGCCC
>LFFM01000360.1_pt1 | contig 31186 bp, 28 predicted proteins | sample 643131 | NCBI WGS metagenome assembly LFFM01 (sample SAMN03777445, study PRJNA286221) | soda lake metagenome | biome: soda lake; feature: Kulunda steppe; material: water; isolation source: sample Tc-Br brine of Tanatar trona crystallizer | place: Russia: Kulunda steppe | collected 2011-07
GAGCGCTCGTCGAGCAGCTCGGCCTCGTCGATCGTGAAGTCGCCGTGATCCGAGAGGACGAAGACGGGGTCGTCCGGCGGCGCCGCGTCGACGAGCGGGTCGCCGTCCTCGTGTAGCGTCACGAGCGTCCGGTCCTCGGCCACGCGGTCGAGGGTCGCCGCAAACCCCATCCGGCGCAGCTCGACGCCCGGCGAGACGTCCGCGGGCATGTGGCCGATGGCGTCCGCTCGCGCGGCGAGCGCGTCCCGGAGCCGGGCGGCCACGTTGCGCTCGTCGGGATGGAGGTGTCGCAGTCGGTCGGAATCGAACGTCACCGTGAGCGCGTCGCCGTGGACCAGATGGACGTGAACGTCCTCGCGGATCCCGTGTGAGAGGAACACGCCGGTCGCGACGCAACGACAGAGCAGGTCGATCCGACCCGCGCCGGGGAGGTCATCGAGCGAGATCGGGTCCGGCGTCGTCGGGACGTCGTGGCCGACGACGATGAAGTGTCGCATACGGGGTGATCGACATAAAGCTCCATAAGCCGTCCGACCCAACGACGGAACATGAGCGTCGCGGGCCTCTGTCACGTGTGTGAATCGGCGTCCGCACGCCACGCCTGTGAGCTGTGCGGGCAGGCCGTCTGTACGGACCACTGGGACGCGTCGACGAGCGTCTGTACCGCCTGTACGCGCGGAACCGGGGTCGGCATCGACGGCGACTGATCGCGACGCGTCACCGGGCACCTCACCGGTCGTCCCAACGGCCGCTATCGGTGCCGATTCAGCCGCTTTTTTAGCCGCTTCGCGGCGTCGCCGGCCGCGCCGAAGTAGGTGCCCTCCTCGTCGGGGCGCGTCGACGACTCGCCCGCGAAGATGATCCCGCGCGAGGAGTTGACGAGTCCGACGTCGACCGTGGCCCCAGGAACGTTCGCGAGCCCGTGTTCGACGGCGGCCTCGGCGTCGCCACCCTGTGCGCCGACGCCCGGGACGAGGAAGGGGATCCCGGGGACGATCTCCCGGACGGTCCCCAGCTCCTCGGGTGCGGTCGCGCCGACGACCAGCCCGACGTTTCCGTTCGCGTTCCAGACGTCCGCGAGCGCCGCGACGCGCTCGTAAAGCGGCTCGCCGGAGGCGAGTTCGAGATCCTGCAGATCGGCCCCGCCGGGATTGGAAGTCCGACAGAGAACGAAGACGCCGGCGTCCTCCCGGTCGAGAAACGGCTGCAGCGAGTCACGCCCGAGGTACGGGTTGACGGTGATCGCGTCGACGGTCTCCAGTATCTCCGCGTATCGTCGGCTGGTGTTTCCGATGTCGGCCCGTTTGGCATCGAGCAGGACGGGGACCCCCTTGCCCTCCGCGTACGCGACCGTCTCGCGGAGGGCACGCCAGCCGTCGGGATCCTCATAGAAAGCCGCGTTCGGCTTGTAGCAGGCGGCGTGTTCGTGGGTCGCGTCGATGATCCGACGGTTGAACGCCCACCGGGGCAGATCCGCGTCGTCGAGGAACGCCGGGATCCGGTTCGGGTCGGGGTCGAGGCCGACCGACACGACGCTGTCCGTCGTCGCGATCCGGTCGGCGAGCGTCTCGAAGAAGCTCATACGAGAGTGATTCGTCGGCTCCCGCTAAACGTTGTCCGTCCGTGGTCCGGCCGTCCTCGTTGGTCCCCGCCCGTCCTGACGGTTGCCGACGACCTCACCCTCCCCAGCGGTCGACTGACGCCCTCCGCATTGCTTCGGGCACCAGCCGGACCCTCGCGCGCGCTTCTCGCGCGCCGGAGGGCAACTCGCACGGAATCACGATGCGGGTGACGCCTTATAAGCGATGACGAGCCAGTCCCCCCGTGGTCTGACGAGTCGTCCACGGCGGTCGAGGCGGGAGCGCGGTGCGCCGTCGTGGGGATTCATGCCGGCACCGCCCGTCCGCCACGTCCGGATTCGGCCACGGGACGGTCGTTACAAGTCGATCCGTGACGAGTGGGCCGTCGGGCTACTCGCCCCAGTTCGCGGCGCGCTGTGGCCGGTCGGAGATCGCCATCACGTCGAGGTCGTCGTCCTTGTGCTCGAGCGCCTCAAGGGCCGCCTTCGCCGATGCGGGCGTCGAGAAGTAGGTGATCTCCTCCTCGACGGCTACCTCCAGCAGCTCGCGCTGTCGCGAGACGATGACATCGATCTCGCCGCGACGCGTTGCCTCCACGAGGTCCGTCGCCGTCGACAGTTCGAAGTGCTCCGCGAAGCCATCGACGATCGCCTCCCCCGCCTCCGTGCCCGGATCGGGGAACTCCTCCGCCGAGAGGTCGACGACCGCCGTCCCCGACTCCGGGATCGGCTTGCCCGTCGAGTCCTGTGCCTTGTCGTACGCCTTGCCGAACGAGCGAGCCGTCCCCATCACCTCGCCCGTCGACTTCATCTCCGGGCCGAGCCGCGGGTCCGAGCCCGGCAGCCGGTCGAACGGCAGGACGACCTCCTTCACGCTCAGGTGTTCGGGAATCCGCTCCTCGACGTCCAGATCCGTGAGCGTGAGGTCGTCGGTCATCACCTTCGCCGCGAGCTTGGCGATGGGGACGCCCGTCGCCTTCGAGACGAACGGAACCGTCCGTGAGGAGCGCGGATTCGCCTCCAGGACGTACACCTCGCTTTCGACGTCGTCATCGCCGACGCCGGTCACCGCGAGCTGCACGTTCAGGAGGCCGACCGTATCGAGCGCGCGGGCGATGTCCTCGGTCACCTCACGGACCCGCGCGAGGGTCGCCTCCGACAGCGACCGCGGCGGGATCATGCACGCCGAGTCGCCGGAGTGGACGCCGGCGCTCTCGACGTGCTCCATCACGCCGCCGATGAGCACGTCCTCCCCGTCGGCGACGGCGTCGACGTCGAGTTCGACCGCGTCCGCGAGGAACTGGTCGACGAGGATGGGCTTGTCCGGGGAGACGCGGACCGCCTCCTCGATGTACCGTTCGAGTTCCTCGTCGTCCTCGACGACCCGCATCGCGCGTCCGCCGAGCACGTAGGAGGGACGTACGAGCACCGGATACCCGATCTCGTGGGCCAGGTGAAGCGCCTCCTCGAGGCTCGTCGCTGTTCCGCCCTCGGGCTGGTCCACGCCGATCTCGTCCATCAGGACGTTGAACCGGTCACGATCCTCCGCCAGATCCATCGCTTCGACGCTCGTGCCGAGGATCTCACAGTCGAGCCCGCGCCGCTCGATCTCGTCTTGAAGCGGCTGGCCCACGTTCACGGACGTCTGGCCGCCGAACTGGACCATCACCCCGTCGGCACCCGTCGTCTCGATGACGTCGGCGATCTCCTCGGCGGAGATGGGCTCGAAGAAGAGCCCGTCGGAGGTGTCGTAGTCCGTCGACACCGTCTCGGGATTGTTGTTCACGACGTGTGCGTCGATGCCGAGGTCACGGAGCGCGCGGACCGCGTGGACCGCACAGTAGTCGAACTCGACGCCCTGCCCGATCCGGATCGGACCGCCGCCGACGACCACGACGCTCTCGACGTCGGTGTCGACGCGGACCTCGTTCGCCGCGCCGGCGGTGTCGGCGCCGCGCAGGAACTCCGGCAGCCGTGCGGAGTAGTAGTACGGCGTCGAGGCCTCGAACTCGCCGGCGCAGGTGTCGACCTGTTTGAACGTCCGGTCGGGAACCGCGCTCTCGACGTCGGTGACGTCCGCGTCGACGCCGCCTGCAGCGGCGACGGACGCGATCTCGGCGTTCGTCCGACCCGCGGAGGCCGCGGGCGTGAACTCGCCCTCGGCGGCCTTTGCCGTCGCGTCCGCGACCCTCGCGAACCGCTCCACGTACCAGCCGTGGATGTCGGTGAGCTCGACCACGTCCTCGACGGTGTAGCCGCGGTCGAACGCTTCAAACATCGCGTAGGGGCGGTCCGGGCTCGGACGGACGAGGTACTGCTCTTCGAGCTCCTCGTCGGACACCTCCGCGAAGTCGACGGCGGGGTCGTACTCCGAGGAGCGAAGCGCCTTGGTGAGGCTCTCCTCGAAGGTGCGTCCGATCGCCATCGCTTCGCCGGTCGATTTCATCGCCGTCCCGAGCTCGAAATCGACGTCCTCGAACTTGTCGATGGGCCAGCGGGGCACCTTCGTGACGACGTAGTCGATTGCGGGCTCGAAGGCGGCCGTCGTCTGGCCGGTGATTTCGTTTTTGATCTCGTGGAGCCGCTTGCCGAGGGCGACCTTCGCCGTGACGCGGGCGATCGGGTAGCCGGTCGCCTTGGAGGCGAGCGCCGAGGATCTCGAGACCCGCGGGTTCACCTCGACGACGCGGTACTCGCCGCCCGGAGTGCCGTCGTCGTGCCACGCGAACTGGATGTTACAGCCGCCCTGAATCCCCAGCTCACGAATGACCTCGAGCGCGGCGTCGCGCATCTCCTGATGGCCGTCGTCGGGAATGACCTGCGAGGGAGTGACGACCGTCGACTCGCCGGTGTGGATCCCCATCGGGTCGATGTTCTCCATGTTACAGATGATGATACAGGAGTCGTCGGCGTCCCGCATCACCTCGTACTCCAACTCGACCCAGCCAGAGATCGATTCGGTGACGAGCACCTCGCCGTTACGCGAGAGACGCAGTCCCTTCCGGACGCGCTGGACGAGCTCCTCGAAGTCGTCGACGACGCCGGATCCGGACCCGCCGAGGGTGTACGTGGTCCGCGCGATCACCGGCAGGCCGCCGACGACGTCGACGGCCGCCCGGACGCGCTCGCGGAACGCGTCCTCGTCGAAGTCGGTGACCGACTCGCCCTCGTCGAGCGAGATCGTCGTTGACCGGGGAACCGGCTGGCCGATCTTCTCCATCCGCTGGCGGAACAGGTCGCGATCCTCCGTCGCGTAGATGGTCTCGAGAGGCGTCCCCATCACGTCGACGTCATACTTCTCCAGGATTCCCTGCTCGGCCAACTCGGCGGTCACGTTCAGCCCGGTCTGTCCGCCGAGGCCGGCGATGACTCCGTCGGGCTTTTCGATCCGGATCACCTCGGCGATCGCCTCGGGGGTGATCGGCTCGATGTAGACTCGGTCCGCGGTGTCCGGGTCGGTCATGATCGTCGCCGGGTTCGAGTTCACCAACACGACCCGTGCGCCCTCCTCCTGTAGCGCGCGGCACGCCTGCGCGCCGGAGTAGTCGAACTCCGCGGCCTGTCCGATCTGGATCGGCCCGCTGCCGATGAGCAGAATGGTCCGGTCCTCACTCATTGTGCGGACGGAGTACGTTCATCGTAATAAGGCCGACGATAAAATACGATTCTCGCAGCACATTTGCGATTTTCGCAGGACATGTCGTGACATGTCATACGAAGCCGTCCCCGACGATCGTCGACGTCGGTCCGCACGGTCGGTCCGAGGAATCGCCCGGCCGAGACTGAGGAGGAACGGCCGACGGGACCGTTCAGTTGTTGAGCCGGTATCGGTACGGCCGCTTGGCGATCACTTCGATCTCGCCGCGCTCTGCCCACCGTCCCAACACGGTAGCGACGCGGTGCGGGCTGTCGATCCCCTCCCGCTCATCCAGGTGTGTGAGGATCTCCCGCGCCGTCAACGGCTCGTCGGCCTCGGCGAGCACACCGCGGATCCGTTCGAATTCGTGGGTGTGCATGTGTCTTACACACGTTCTCTACCCATATATCGTTCAGTGAGACAGGAGTCCGACGTTCGTCAGACACCTTCGGATCGGTGATGGACCGGCCCGGGACGAGACGAAGACAAGCGACTGGCGAGGGGGGTGCTGCGATCCGGCGGATTGAGGGAGGGGGGTATCGGATCACGCGTACGGGTCTTCGGCCTCGAGGTCACGCTCGGCGCGGTAGCGTTCGACGAACTCGACGACGTCGAAAGCCGTCATCTCCTCCTCGAAGTTCCGCAACGCGGCGTCGTCGTCCGCGTGGCTCACGGCGTGTTCCATCAACTCGACGACGAGCTCGACGATCACCTCGTGGAGCCGGCGGGAATGGAAGTCGGCGACCCAGACCATCGCGTAGCCGACCGCCGCGTTCTCGCTCGCGTCACGCGAGACGACCGTCTCGGGAAACTCCTCCAAGACGATACCGAGCAGGTGCGGGGTGTCGAACTCCGGCATCTCCTCGCTCGTCGTCTCGATCGCCTCGCGGAGGACCTCGACGAGGAACTCCGGGAGGAATCGCTCGGGCGGATGGACGTCCATCACGACCGCGTGAGTCCCACCGCAGTCACAGTGGTATTCGCGCATGCCGAGGTCGAGCGCCTCGAGCCTGACCGATTCTCCACAGGGAAGCTCCAGAACGTCCTCGTCGCCACCGGGGACGCGTGGCTGTGCCATGTCGACCCGTTGGAGGCTGTCCCGGTTAAAGAACGCGAAGGAACCCGGCCGTTTAGCAAGACAGTTACCGCCCGGGACGCTTGCCCGCGTATGGACGTACTGAAGGTCGCGGCCGACGCCATCGCGACGGGACCGGTCTGTGATCCCTGTCTCGGTCGCCTCGTCGCCGACCGGAGCTTCGGGTTGTCGAACGCCGAACGCGGGAAGGCCCTCCGCGTGGCCCGCGAGTTGGCCGACGACGAGGACCACGATCCCGTCGACGTCGACGACTGCTGGATCTGTGAGGGCCACTGTGGAACGATCGACCGCTGGGCCGACCGCGCGGCCGAGGCGGTCGAGGGGATCGAGTTCGCCACGTACAACGTCGGCACCCGACCGTCACCGCTTCTCGAAGAGAACGAACGGCTGCTTCGCGAGGAGGTCGGGCTGGACCCCGACGCCGGGGAGCCGTTCAAGTCCGCGTTCAACCGCGAGGTCGGCAAGCGCTTCGGATCGCTGACCGACACGACGGTCTCGTTTGACCGGCCGGACGTGCAGTTCACGATCGACCTGGCCGAGGACGATTTGGATGCCAAGGTGAACTCGACGTTCGTCTACGGGCGCTACCGGAAGCTGGAACGCGACGTTCCACAGACCGAGTGGCCCTGCCGGGAGTGCCACGGCTCCGGTCGGCAGGGTCGCGAGCCCTGCGATCACTGCGGGGGCAGCGGCTATCTCTACGACGACAGCGTCGAGGGGTACGTCGCGCCGATCGTCGAGGACGTGATGGACGGCACCGAGGCGGTCTTTCACGGGGCCGGCCGGGAGGACGTCGACGCGCTCATGCTCGGAACGGGTCGGCCGTTCGTGGTCGAGATCGAGGAGCCACGGCGTCGTCGCGTCGACGTCGATCGACTGGAGGGAGACATCAACGCCCTCGCTGACGGCACGGTCGAGGTCGAGGGGCTCCGGCTCGCGACCTACGACATGGTCGCTCGCGTGAAGGAGCTTGAGGCCTCGAAGCGGTATCGCGCGGCGGTCGCCTTCGAAAACGACGTCACCGAGGAGGCGCTCGCCGAGGCGGTCGAGTCGCTCTCGGGGGCGACGATCGAGCAGTACACCCCGAACCGGGTCGACCATCGGCGGGCGAGCCTCACGCGCGAGCGCGAGGTGTACGAGATGGCCGGCGAGCTGGAGGATCCCCGCCACGCGACGGTCGAGGTTCACGGCGCCGGCGGGCTCTACATCAAGGAGCTGATCTCCGGGGACGAGGGGCGGACCGAACCGAGCCTCGCGGGGCTGCTCGGCGTCGACGCCGAGGTGACCGCGCTCGACGTGCTCGCCGTGGAGGGCGAGGTGGAGCCGTTCGAGGACGAGGCGTTCTTCAGGGACTGACGGCCTCGCGTTCGGATACGCGCCGGGTCCACGTCACGATCCGGCAAGAGGTGGGGTGGAAATTCTCGTGCGAACTCATACTTGTCCTTCTTTTCATCCTCCTCATCCTCCTCGACCTCCCCATCCTCCTCATCCTCCCCAACCGTCGGTTGACGTCCTCCGCAGTGCTTCGGGCGTCAGCCGGCCCCTCGCGCGCGTTTCTCACGCGCGCCGGAGGGGTGGGTGGATGGCCGGCCGTGTTCGGTTTCCATTCACTCCAGTATTTCCGAGCCGCCGGGCGGTAGGAACTCCTGGAGCCGGTCGGCGCTCGCGACCTTGCGGACGAACGACTGGTCCGCGAAGCGCTCCTTTAAGCGCCGATAGAGCATCATCGCGGCGTCGTTCTGGGCGTACATTCCGGGTTCCACCGTCACCGACGTCACAGCACGGTCGACGATCGCCGAGGGCGGCCCGCCGATCGCGCGCGTGGTCGGTTCACACTGGACGCCGACGGCGACCCGGCAGGGGACGTCCTCGAAGTAGGTTCGGTCGCCGCGGATCACGAAGCTCCCCTTCTCGATGTACTCCCCGCTCTCGGGCGTCTTCGAGACCTGGTCGGGCTCGACCATGTACGCGTCGCCGGCGCCCCGCCCGTCCTTCCAATCGGAGGAGTACGAGACGGCGAACTGGGCCGCCTCCCGAAGCGTCTCCTCGCGCCAGTCGACGGGATCCGCCGACTCGGAGGGGCCGGCCGCCTTGAGGAGGGTGACGGGGCCGCCGTGCGCCTGCGTGTGGAAGAAGCGGTCGTGTTTCCCCATGTACTTTTTCACCAGTTCCTCGTTCTGGTCGGCGTTGCGCCCGCCGATGACGAGGTAGCCGTCCGAGGTGTGGAACCAGCGGAACCGCTCGAACCAGTCGTCCGGCTTTCGGATGGGGATCGACGATCGCGAAAGCCAGTCGATCTCGGGCTTCTCGTCGTCCTCGTCCTCCTCGCTCGCGTCCGCAGCGTTCGGGTCGCCGTCGGCCGCCTCCCACTCGGCCTTCCGCTCCTTTACGGCCTCGAGCTCGGCGCGGGTGGACTCGATCGCCTCCAGGGCGCCCTCCTTTTTCCCCTCGATCCGCTTCGCTTCGCCGTAGAGCCGGTCCGCGTTCACCTCGACGCCCGCGGACGCGTCGAGTTCGACCCGGGCGTCGTCGATCTCGACGGTGACGGTTCCCGCCCCGCCGTCCACGTCAACGACCGCCTCCGCGGCCGGAATCCCCTGCTCGGCGCCGGCGGCGAGCGTTTCCTCGATCTCGTCCCACGGCATCGACTCCTCACGGGCGGCTTGCACGGTGGAGAGCACCTCGTCGACGAGGTCGTAGTTCGCATAGAGCAGCTCAGCGCGCTCGCGCTCGGCGGCCGCCTCCTCCTCGAACCCCTCGATCGCGGCCTTCTGCTGTTCGATGATCCGCTCCTGTTTGGCGATCTCAGCCTCGAAGTCGGGACGTGAGGGTTCGGCGTCCGCCGGCGCCCCGTCGGCGTCGGGTTCGCGTTCGAGCCGGTAGAAGTACTCGTCGACGGCGGCGTTGAACGAGTCGAATCCGACGCCCGGGAGCCCCTCGCGTTCCGACAACGGGAAAGGCGTGACGTCGACGACGCGTGTCTCGATGTCGGCGTCCGGGTCGGCCGCGACCCCGTCCGCCGCGTCCTCGTCGACGTCCCCCACCGGCTCCTCGTAGACGCGTGGCTCGAAGTCGCCGGCACGGAGGCGCTCCGCGATCCGCGAGATCGACTCGTGGAGCGCGCGATACGTCGACTCGTCGGCCTCCTCGATGGGTAGCTCCTTCTCGACGCCGGCACGCGAGCAGACCTCCTCGGCGTAGAGCCCGCCCAAGTTGAGTTGGGTCGCGAGCGTGCGAACGACGTCACTGTCGGACTCGTTCATGTGACGGACGAACGCATCGAAGCTCACCTCCAGCGGGTTGAGCCGCGAGGAGGGATAGCCGTACTGTGCGCCCGGCGCGACGGTGCGGGACTTGAGCCGAACCGTCGAGAGCGACCCGACGACCTCGCCGGTCTCGTCGAGCGCGGCGACGTTTCCCTTGCCGAACAGCTCGGCGACGAGCGTCGTGTTCTCGTCGTCGCGCTCGAACTCGAAGGTCAGGATCCGATCGAACTCGTACTGGGAGACGCCCGCGAAGTCGGCGCCGGAGAGCCGGTTACGCAGCATCTTCGCGAAGTTGGGCGGCCGTCCGGGCGCGTCCGCGACGTGTTCGGGCTTCGCGACGTGTGCGCGCTTGACGTCGCCGACCTCGATCAGGAGCTCGACGCGGCCGTGGTCGAAGTCTCGGAGCTTCAGCCGGACCAGATCGTCGTCGTAGAGGTACGCCTTGTCGACCTTCGCGCCCTCGTACCGTCCGAACTCGGTGACGAGCGCGCGGAGGTCGATGCTCGAGAGCTCCCGCTTGGGGTCCATACACCGGACCACACGCGGGCCGGAAAAAGGCGTGTCGTTGTGCTCGCGTCGAGCGTGAACCCCTCAGACGGAGAGGACGGGCTGGCTCGCGTATAGGAGGACGTACTCCGCCGCCTTCTCCAGGACCTCGCCGGGCGCGCCGGTGACCGGTTCGCGGGGGACGACGATGAAGTCGGCGTCCAGCTCCTCGGCGGTGTCGAGGACGACGCTGCCGGGGTGGACGGTCTTCACCTTCGTCGAGAAGCCGTAGGCGATGGAGCTGCCGTGGGGGACGCCGGCTGCCTCCGCACGCTCGATGACGGATTCGGTGAACGATTCGGTGTCGTCGGCGACGTCGGCCTCGTCGACCGCGTCCGTCTCTATCGCCCGGACGACGTTCTCGCCGAGAACGTAGAGCGCGTGCACGCTCGCGCCGTACTCGCTCGCGACGGCGATGGCGTAATCGACTGCCTCGTGGGACTCCTCGCTGCCGTCGACCGGCACGAGCACGAGGTCGATGTCGAGATCGGTCATGTGGGTCACGTCGGCACCGGAGTTGAAAAACCCGCCGTATACCCGCTCCCGACGCGACTCGGTCGGCGGGCTCACTCCGATGCGGGTCCGAACGCGTAGAGATGCCCGTCGGCGCTGCCGACGTAGAGCTTCTCGCCGGCGACCGCGGGACTACTTCCGAATCCGACGAGGTCGTCGCTCGACCCGTCCTCGCTCCCGGCGAACGGCGCCTCGTCAAGTCGATACTCCCAGTACTGCTCGCCGTCGGTCGTGTATGCGACCAGCCGTGGAACCGGGCGGCTCGTCGGCGAGTTGTTGTGCGAGCCGACGTAGACGGTGCCGTCCGCGACCGCCGGACTCGCGCCGATCACCTCGCCGGCGACGTCCGTCGACCAGCGTCCGGTCCCGTCGTCGGCATCGACCGCCTGCAGCGTACAGAACGTGTTCGCGAGGTCCGGCGTCTCGACCGGCCCCCCGGCGACGAACACGCGTCCGCCCGCAACGGCCGGCGAGCCGGTGAGCACGCTGACACCGGGGTCGTACTCCCAGATCAGCTCCCCCGTCGCGGCGTCCAGCGCGCGCACGAGCGACCGATTGCTCGTGACGTACAGGCGGTCACCGTCGAGCGCCGGGGAGCCGAACACCGGCTGGCCGGCGTCGTACGTCCAGTCGGCCTCGCCGTCCTCCCGATCGATCGCGTAGATCGTCTCGTCGGCGGAGCCGACGTAGATCCGCCGGTCGTCGACCGCGGGCGAACTCAACGTCTCGTCGTCGACCGCGAACGACCAGATCGGCTCCCCGGTCGCCGCCTCGAGCGCGTGAACGAAGCCGGTCTCGGGGAACTCCTCGTCGTAATATCGTGCACACTCGGTCGTCCGACAGTGGCTCCCGACGTAGAGGACGTCGTCGACGACGGTCGGCGAGCTTCGCACGATGCCGCCCGTCTCGAATCGCCAGACCTCCTCGCCGGAGTCGGCGTCCACCGCGTAGACGTTTTGATCGAACGAACCCACGTAGACGACCCCGTCGACGACGGCCGGCGACCCGTCGATCCGATCGTCGGTCCCGAACCGCCACCTCTCCCCGCCGGAGTCGACGTCGATCGCGTACAGGCCGCCGTCGTAGCTGCCGACGTAGGCGGTTCCGTCGGACACCACCGGACTGCTCCAGACGCTGTCGTCCGTCTCGAACGCCCAGCTGAGCGGCGGCTCTCGGTCGGGTCCTGGCGCGGACGGGTTGTGGCCGACGTTGCGGTCCCCACGGCGAAACATCGGCCACTCGTCCGCACCGAGCGAATCGTCGGTCACACCGCTCGCCGGCGACTGGGACCGTGGCGGCCCGATACAGCCCGCGATGCCACCCAGTGTCGCCGTGCCCGCGGCCAACAGGCATCCCCGTCGCCGGATCCCGTGGTCGTCGCTCCGGCGGGCGTCGCCGTTCGACCGCATTCAGTCGGTGGCTGAGCCCTCGACGGCATCGATGGTTGAGGACCCGGTCGCCGAGTGATGGAGCGTCTCGCCGGTCTCCTCGTCGAACACGTGAAGCCGTTCGGGATCGTACGCCAGGGTGACCGTATCGCCGTGGCTGAGCCCGCTTCGAGGCGTCGAGTGAACCCGTACGGTGTCCTCGCCGATCAGGCATTCGAGCAGCAGGCTGTCGCCGAGCGGCTCGGTCACCTGCACGGTCGCCTCGATGCTTCCGACGAGATCCGACCCGGCCTCCTCGGTGAGATAGAGGTCTTCGGGTCGCACGCCGAGGACGGCGGTGCGCCCCGCCGCGACCTCGAGGCCGTCTCCCGAGGACAGCGGCACGGTGAATTCGGGATGCTGAAGTGCGAACCCCTCGTCACGCACGACCTGAACCCGCAGCATGTTCATCGCAGGGTCGCCGATGAACTCGGCGACGAACCGGTTTTTCGGGAAGTCGTACAGCCGCTGTGGCGGATCGACCTGCTGGATCTGCCCCTCGTTCATCACGACGACCCGCTGGCCGAGGGTCATCGCCTCGGTCTGGTCGTGCGTGACGTAAACGGTGGTCGTCCCCAGCTCCTTGTGGAGCTTCGAGAGCTCCGCTCGCATCTGGATCCGAAGCTTGGCGTCCAGGTTGCTCAACGGCTCGTCCATCAAGAAGACGTCCGGGTCGCGGACGATCGCCCGTCCGAGCGCGATCCGTTGGCGCTCACCGCCGGACATCGCCTGCGGCTTTCGGTCGAGGAGGTCGGCGATGTCGAGGATCTCCGCCGCTTCGCCGACGAGGTCGTCGATCTCCTCGTCGGTGAAATCCCCCGTGGACTTCATCCCGAAGGTGATGTTGCGCCGGCCGGTCATGTGCGGGTACAACGCGTAGTTCTGGAACACCATCGCGACGTTCCGATCCTTCGGTTCGACGTCGACGACGTTCCTGCCGTCCATCAGAATGCGGCCGTCGGTCGCATCCTCGAGCCCCGCCAGCAGACGAAGCGTCGTGCTCTTGCCGCAGCCCGAGGGGCCGACGATGACGACGAATTCGCCGTCGGGGATCTCCAGGTCGATGCCGTCGACCGCGACGACGTCGTCGAACTCCTTTCTGAGGTCGTCCAGTTCGACCGTCGTCATGGCTCGTTTCCTCCGCGATTCGGTGGGATGAATTCGTGCGTAGTCATTTCTGTTGAATGGTGAACGTGTGCAGGAGCGGTTTACGGAACAGTATCATCAGGATGAGCGGCGGTAACAGCGTCAGCATCGATCCGGCCATCACCAGCGACCAGGCCAACTCCCCGGCCTGGACGTCACCTTCGAGCAGGCTCAATCCGACCTGTGCGACCTGATTCGACTGGGAATCGATGATCACGAGCGGCCAGAGGTACTGGTTCCACGCGAAGACGAACATGATGATCGACACGCCGACCAGCACTCCCTTCGACATCGGGATCAGCACGTAGATCATGAACTTCAATGGTCCGACGCCATCTATCTTGGCGTTTTCGACGATGGAAGACGGGATCGACAGGAAGTGCTGTCTGAGGATGAACACCGTCGTCGCGCTCGCGAGGTACGGCACGGTGATCGCGAGCATGGTGTTGCCCCAGCCGAGGTCGTTCACCAACTCGAAGAGCGGGACGAACCGGACCGGAACCGGAAGCATCAGCGTAAACAGGATGAACAGGAACACGAGGTCCTTGTATGGCACGCGGTAGTAGACGATGGCCACCGCCGCGACCACCGACACCGCCAGCTTGCCGATCACGATGATCACGGACATCACGAAGGAGTTCCACATGAACTGCCCGAAGTTGTAATCGACGATCGCGGTTCGGTAGTTCTCGGTGGCGTACGTGCCGGGGAACAGGTCGGCCGGGCTCGTGACGATTCCGGTTTCCTTGGTGCTGACGACAGCCGCGACGAAGATCGGGAACACCACCGCCAACACGAGCAACCCGGTCTGGATGTGGACCCAAACCCGATCGAGATCGACGTCCACGGCGGCGTCCAGCGCGGCGAACGGACGCCGAGTCGCACGAAACAGTCGTTTCGGATAGTCTGTCACGGACATGTCAGGCACCGTAGTGTGAGTACTCGTCGGTTAGCTGGAACTGGATGTACATGAGGATTCCCACGACCAAGAACAGGACGACGGACTTCGCCGAGGCCATCCCGAAGTTGAAAAACGAGAAGGCCTCCTGATAGAGGTCGAAGATCAGGATGTTCGTCGCGTTCGACGGCCCTCCGTCGGTCATCAGGTCGATGAACGCGAACGTACCGAAGAAGGCGTAGATCGTGTTGATGATCACGAGGAAAAACAGCGTGGGCGTCATGATCGGGATGTAGATCCGGACGAGTCGGCGAAGCCGGCCGACGCCGTCGAGTTCGGCGGTCTCCGTCAACGTGTCCGGGATGTTGTTCATCGACGCGATCATGAAGATCACGTTGTAGCCGATCTGCTTCCAGATGGCGGCGATCGTCACGACGAGGAACGCCTGCCAGCCGGTGTTGAACCAGTCAACGCTGAAGCCGGTCGTCTGTATCGGCCCGGTCAACACCCCGAGCGAGGGGTGGATGATGAACGTGAACACGAGCGCGGCGACCGCCGGCGGCAACGCGTACGGCCAGATGGCCGAGATCAGATAGACGCTCTGGCCGTAGTCGACCTCGTGGATGAGGAAGGTGACGTACAGCGAGAACGCCATCACCCCGCCCACCACGAGGATCCCGAAGAGGATCGTGATCCCGACGCTGAAGTGGTAGCTCGGGTCCGTGAACAGCGAAACGTAGTTCTCCAGCCCGATGAACTCGTCGGGTTGCCCGAACGTCGAGTCGTAGAAGCTCGTTCGGACCGCCAGAAGCGCCGGGTAGTACAGGAAGACGATCGAGACGACTATCGTCGGGATCAAAAGCAGCGCGGCCCCGAGACGACTGTCGAATACTTCGCGGTTGGACATGAATGAATGAATCGGGTGGGCTCAGCCGTAGTAGCTCTCCAGCTCCTCCTCGGCTTCCTCCTTCATCGCCTCGATCTCGGGTTCGATGTCGTCGGCGTTGATGATGTCGACCGACTTGTTCTGGACGGTCGTCTGGATCTGTCGGGCGGGGCCGAGCAGGATCCGGCTCGTCGCCGGGTGGTCGGCGTCAGCCGACCGGAGCTGTTCGAGCGCCGTCCCGTACATCGGGTTCTCCTCGAACCAGTTCTCGGCCTCGAGGCTCTCGACGGAGGATTCGGTGATCGGGTAGTAGCCCGTTCCCCGGTGCCAGTCGACCTGCACGTCGGGGTCGGACATGTACGCGAGCAGCTGCCCGATCTCCTCGTAGCGTTCCTCCGCAAAGCCCTCTGGGACGTAAAAGGACGCCCCGCCGATCACCGGGCCGACCCGCGTGTCGCTGATGCTCGGGTGCGGCGCGGCGTCGACCTCGAAGACGCCCTCGGTGTCGGCGATCAGCCCGGCGACCGACGCCGTGCTCGTCATGATCATGCCGACCTGTTCCTCGACGAAAAGCGAGGTCGTCTCGCCCCACGCCTCGATCCCGGGGTTCGTGTAGAGGTCGTCGTCTGCCATCCCCTTCCACCATTCATAGAAGTCGTAGATCGCCTCGGGCGTCCGGAACTCGGTCGGATCCCCGGAGTGGCCGTTGTCGGCGTCGGTCATCAGCTCGCCTTCGAGCGCGTAGAAGTGCTCGACGAACCAGACGTGGTTCGGCCACGTGATCCCGAACTCGGTGGCACCCTCGTTGACGAGCGCCTCGGAGGCGGCACGCACCTCCTCGATCGTCGTCGGCGGGTCGTCGGGATCGAGGCCGGCCTCCTCGAACGCGTCACGGTTGATGTACATGATCGCGTTCGAGTTGTTGAACGGCAGCGACGCGAGGTCGCCGTCGATGGTGAAGAAGTCGGCGACGTTGTCGAGAAAGCCGCCCGTGTCGAAGTCGTCGGGGAGGATCTCCTCGACCGACCGGATCTGGTCCGTGTCCAGCACCTGCTTCGCGAACAGGCTGTCGACCTGCAGCATGTCGGAGACGCTACCGGAGTCCAAGCCGGCGAGCGTGTTCGTCAAGACGTTCTCGTAGCTGTCCTGATACTCCATGTTCACCTCGATGCCGCTTTCGGCCTCGAAGTCGTCGCCGATCTGGTTGAGCGTCTCACCCAGCTCGCCGCCCATCGCGTGCCAGACCGTGAGCTCGTCCTCCAGCGGCTGGAGCCCGGCGTCGTCGTCGTCATCGCCGAGACAGCCGGCCATGCCGGCCGTCGCCCCGCCGGCCATCGCGGCTGCAGTTCCTCGAAGCACCCTGCGGCGCGTCGCGTCGTCCATGTCTGACAGAGACATGAATGCACGATCCGGGCGCCAACATAAGATAATTACTATTATTATTATATAGTAATCCGAAGCGGCCACGTCGAAAACCGACCGTCGGAATCCCCAGCAGTCGTGTTCGGGAAGGCACCGCGGGATCCGCGGGGATCACCGGTGTCCGGACCTTTTTTGAGCGGTGGACGTTCCCTCTCGATATGACACAGTATGACATCGTCATCGTCGGTGCGGGGATCGCCGGCCTCTCGAGCGCCCATCAGCTCGCCGACCGGGGTGACGTGCTGGTCGTTGACAGGGATGCGGTCGGCCAGGGAACCTCCAGCCGCGCGTCGGGCGTCATAACCTGCCCGGTGGATTACCCGGACCTGCCGAACTGGACCGATCGCGCCGTGGAAACGTTCCGGGAGCTCGACGGCACGGGCGTCTTCGAGTTCGACGAGCGGCCGTTCGTCCGCGTCGTGAACGGCCGCGCGTACGCCGAGAAGGTCCGCGGTCGCGACACCGCCGTGCTGCTCGATCCCGAGGAGGCGGTCGATCGATACGGCCACGCCCTCTCGTCGGTCGGATCGGAGGGTGTCGCCGTCTACGAGGACTGTGGGCTCTGTGACGTGAGCGCGTTCCTCTCCACGCTCCGCCGGAACTGTGAACGGCGCGGCGTCGAGTTCCGCCCGGACACGACGGTGACGGAGATCCGTGCGGAGGACGGTCACGTCACGGGCATCGAGACGGAGTTCGGCGGCGTCGCCGCGGAGACGGTCGTCGCCGCTGCGGGCTCGGTCACGCCGGAGCTCGTCGCCGACCACCTCGACGTGCCCATTCGGCCGTTCACGTGGAACGCGGTCCACCTCGACGTCGACGTCGACGTGTCGAGGTGGCCGACGGGCGGCGACGCGGACCGGCGGATGTACTGGCGTGACACGCCGGCGGGACACCTGCTGGTCGGTCGGGAGAACCGAACGTTCTCAACGGAACCCGCGATCGATCCCGGATTCGAGCGGTTGGTCGCCGAGGAGCTTCCGGACTTCTTCGAGTACGACGACTACGAGGTCGTCCGCTGGGAGAAGTGCCCGATGGCCGACGCGACGACGCCGGACGGCCGGGCCATCGTTGACGCGCCCGCGGAGGCACCCGACGGCCTCGTCGTCGCCGCGGGGTTCCACGGGGCCGGCGTGATGGCGGGCTACGCGATCGGCGACGTCGTGCGTTCACACGTGACCGGCGAGCCGACGTCGATCGAGTCCGAGGCGTTCGCGATCGATCGGTTCGACGCGCGCGACACCGACTTCGCGTTCGTTTCGCTCTGGAACTGACGCCGCGGATCCCGACGCGTGTGTTCCGTCGTTTCCCGTCGTGAGGACCCACGCCGGGATCGTTTTTATGTCGCTTGAGACAGGACATGATGGTATGGTAAGATCAGAACTTCGAACGGCGACGGAGACGGTCCGTGGACGAACGACTCGGGCGCTCGGACGAGCCCGGTACGCGGCGATCGGCGGCGCCGTCGGCGGGGCGGTCGGCGGCCTCTTCAGCCGGAACGCCGCGAGCACCGGTGCGGGCCTCGGCGCGCTCGTGGGGGCGATCGTCGGCGAGACTCGAAGCGACGTCGACTCCCTCGTCGACGAGGTGTTCGAGAGCGTCGCCGGCGACGATGGAGCGGACGACGGCTCGGAATAGCGCGGTTGCGGTTGCTTTTTCGAACCGTTCACTCGCCGGCTACCGACTGATTCGCCTCGACCGCCATCGGTCGCCGGCTACCGGCTGACGATCTCCGCGGGCGGCGAGAGGTTCCGCTTCCCGCCGAACGTGACGAGAAAGAGCACGCCGATCCCGACGCCGTACGCCAGCATGAGCGGGATCGTCATGAGGAACATGGTGATCACGTCGGCCGGCGTGAAGATCGCGGCGAACAACAGAATTCCGACCGTCACCTCGCGCCACCGGCCGCGGAAGGCGTGATACGGCACGCCCGCCTTGTTCAAAAGCACCATCAACACCGGGATGTCGGCGAGAAAGCCGATCCCGATGGTCGTGAAGATCACGAGCCAGAGGAAGTCGCTGACTTGGTACGTGATGATCATGTCGGCGTTCGTGGCGTCCGTGACCAGCCAGCCGATGATCGCCGGCGCGATGTAGCCGTAGCCGAGCGCGAAGCCGCCGATCAGTCCGGCGAAAAGCGCCCCGGTCCAGACGTACACCTGTCGGGCCCGGCCGGCGACGAAGCCGCGTTCGCGGAGCGCGGGCCACGCGTAGTACAAAAGCAACGGGAAGACCGCGATGATCCCGAGCAGCACGGAGAACTTCACCATGAAGATCAGCGCCTCGACCGGATGGAGGGTGATGATGTTGATCCCGCCGTCGATCTCCGCCGGAACGCGAGACTCGAGGTCCGTCCGAACCGCCGCGAGTCCGCCGAGGTAGAGCCACGTGAACGCGAGCGCCATCACGCCGCCGAAGACCGCGACGAGCCGGAACGACCGCGACCTGAGCGAGTCGAAGATGAACTTGAGGTCCTTGTAGTATCCGCCGATGTCGTCCTCGGCGTCGTCGCCGTCGGTGAGCTCGGAGAGGAAGGTCGAAGACGCCCGTGAGGTTCGGTCGCCGACGTCGCTCGCGAGCCCGCCGGATCCTCCACCGTCGCCCGTCGAGCCGGTCGTGGTCCCCGCACCGTCCGCTTCCTCACCGTTACCGTCGTTCGCCGCCGCGACCTCGTCGTAGCGGTCGAGGATCGCCTGCGCCTTGTCGGGGTCGTCGTCCTCCAGTGCCGCCCCCGCGAGCGCGACCGATTCGTCCTCGGTCAACTCGGCGAACGCCCGGTCCGGAGCCGCCCGGATCCCCGCGGCGTCGAGTTCCTCGAGGTCGATGGCCGTCGGGTCCCCGTACTGATAGCCGGCGCTCGTCGTGTCGAGGTCGGTGTAGACGGCCCAGAGGGTGGCGACGAACGCGAACGTCAGCGCCCAGCCGACGGCGTAGATCGCGGCCGCGGTCACGGGATCCAGCCCGAGCCCCTCGCCGGGTGGAAGGAACCGCCAGTCGCTGCCGACCCACCGCAGGAGGTCGTTCGCGCCGGTGCGGCCCCCGTACTCGTAGAAGCCGTAGACGACGCCGCCGCCGAGGACGCCGATGCCGGCGACGACGTTCCAGTGGTTCCGCACGGCGGCGGGGACGTCGATCCGGTCGGAGCTTCGCTTCGCGGTGACGACCACTTTCGCGAGATAGAGGCTGAACCCGTACAGCGCGATCAGCGGGAACGCCCACATCAGCTGGGTGAACGGGTCCGGCGGCGAAAAGAGGGCGCCGAAGACGAAGATGGCGACGACCGCGTACTTCCACTTGTCGCGGAAGGTCTCGTACTGGACGATCTCGGCGTACGAGAGCCCGGTGACGAGAAGCGGCATCTGCCCGGCCAACCCGAAGGAGAGGGATAAGAAGACGATGAACTCCGTCCACATCACGATGGAGTAGGTCGGCTGGAGGCCAGCCTCGAGTCCGAAGCCGGCGAGGAACGAGAACATGATCGGAAAGAAGGCGTAGACGCCGTAGGCGACGCCGACCGCGAAGAGCGCGGCCGCGAGCAGTCCGATGGCGGCGAGCTTCCAGCGCGGAACCGGCGACTGCGGCCACATGCCCCGGCCGCGAAGCTCGTCGCGTGCGAAGTACAACAGCGGCGGGATCGCGAATATCCCCCCGATTATCAGCCCGATCTTCGCCTGCAACAGGATCACCTCGAAGGGCGTCTGTGCGATGATCTCGGTCTGCTCCGCGATCTCGGGCGTCATGTTGGCCTCGGTGACGCCCTTCAGGAAGTCCCACACGTAGATCCGGAGCGCCCAGAACGTCCCGAGAAACGCCAACAGGAAGACGATGAACACCTTCTGGAGGTCCTTCTGGATCGACCGAAGGAACGCCTTCGCGGTCTCCTGGCCGGCCGCGATGGACTGTTGGGTGTCCTCGTCGAGGGCGCTCGCCATATCGAGTCCGAGGTTCGTCGCCGTTATCAACCTTTTCGACCGCGACTGCGAGCCGACGGTCGAACGAGACGACGATCCGCACGGGGCGACCCGGTCGACGATCCACGGACCGAGAACCGATCCGACGATCCGCGTCGCCTTCGCGTCGCCTTCACGTCGCTCGGCATCCCGCGGGGCCATCCGAAAAGGCCTATAACGGCCCGGTGGCGAACATGAGGTGAATGGACGACTCCGACCGGTCGCGCGACGAGCCGTCGGACCACGAGGATTCGGAGGATCCGAACGGGGGCGGCGACCAGGCGGCACCCGCCGCCGCGGATCCCGGCGGCGGCAATGGCGACGGCGACGCGGATCCCGGGCCGATGGAGGCCGACGACGCGGACGAAGGCGACGAGGAGCGCCAGCGATCGGACGTGGACACGGACGACGAGGACGACGCGGACGTCGAAAACGACGAGGACGAAGAAGTCGGAGCCGGCGACGCCGAGGGCGACGACGAAGAGGACGCGGACGCCGAGGGCGACGACGAAGAGGACGCGGACGCCGAGGGCGACGACGAAGAGGACGCGGACGCCGAGGGCGACGACGAAGACGAGGAGGCGTTCGGCGGCATCGAGGGGCCGGAGACGGACGAGGAGATGCCGCTCGCGGCACACATCGAGGAGATGATGCGCCGGCTGGCGGTCGTCTTCCTCTTCGGCGGGCTCGCGACGCTCGTGGTGGTGACGGAGTCGACGGCCTTGATAAACTACTTCTGGAACTACCACATCCCGGCGCCGACGGAGAACCGCCCGCGGCTCTACGGTCCCCTGGAGCTGCCGCTCACCCGGCTGAAGGTCGCGGGGATCGCCGGCGTCGTCGTCGGCCTTCCGGCGTTCGTCTATCAGACCTACCGGTTCATGAAGCCCGGACTCTACGAGAACGAACGGCGCTACTACCTCGCGGCGGTGCCGACGAGCCTCGTGCTCGGCTCGATCGGCGTCGCGTTCGCCCACTTCCTCGTGTTGCCGGCCATCTTCTCGTATTTCACCACCTACACCGAGGACGCCGCGGTCATCGCGTTCGGGCTCGCGGAGACGTTCAACCTCATCGTGGTGATGCTCGCGTTCATGGCGATCGTCTTCCAGATCCCGCTTTTCATCATGCTCGCTATCATGATGAACCTCGTCACGCGGGAGTGGCTGGAGGACAAACGGCTCATCTTCTGGGGCGTGTTCCTGGGAATCGCGTTCATCTTCAGTCCCGACCCGACCGGAATGGCACCCATCATCGTCACCCTCACGATGATCGTCCTCTACGAGGGCACCCTCGCGATCCTCCGCTGGACCGGCAACTAGCCGGCCCCGGCAGCGTTTTCCCCGCCATCGGGGCCGCGTTCACTCCCCGGCGAACTTCCGTTTCAACGAGAGCACCGTCCGGTCGAACGCACAGACGAGCACGTCCTCCTCGTCCTCGACGATCTTGAACGCCTCGACGTGCATGGTGACGACGCCGCGTTCGCCGTCGCTCGTCTCACGCTTGTCGGTCACCGTCGACCGCGCGCGGATCGTGTCGCCGTGAAAGACCGGGTTCGGGTGCTCGACGTCGTCGTACGAGAGGTTCGCGACGATCGTGCCGTCCGTCGTCTCCGGGATCGAGACGCCCACCGCGAGCGACATCGTATATAAGCCGTTGACGAGGCGCTCGCCAAACCGCGTCTCCCCCGCAAACGCCGCGTCGAGGTGGAGCGGCTGCTGGTTCATCGTCAGGTCACAGAACCGCTGGTTGTCCGATTCGCTGACGGTTCGGCGCCGCTCGTGATCGATCGGCTCGCCGACGGTGAACTCCTCGTAGTGCAGGCCAGTCACGTCTGCGTCTCCCGCAGCGTCCGCAAAAACCTGTCGCTGACGACGCCCGGGCGGATCGAGGGCGTCGTCGGGTTTATGTCGCCCGCGACGAGCGGAACGGTATGACGCGACGAAGCCTTCTGTTCACGCCCGGCGATCGACCGACCCTGCTGTGGAAGGCGGTCGGAGCCGGCGCGGACGTCGTCTGCTTCGACCTCGAGGACGCGGTCGCGCCGAGCCGAAAGGACGAAGCCCGCGAGGCGGTCCATGCTGTCCTGACGGACCCCGAGTTCGATCCCGACGCCGAGGTGAGCGTCCGTCTCACGAACGACCCCGCGGCGGATCTCGACGCGCTCGTCCACACGGCGTCCGAGGACGTGCCTCCGAGCGACGACGCTCGGAGTCCCGCGAACGGCGACGACCGGAGTCCCGCGAACGGCGACGACCGGAGTCCCGCGAACGGAGACGATCAGCTTCGTCTCGACGCCGTGATGCTCCCGAAGGTCGAGGCGCCGAAGCGGGTCGAGACGGTCGCCGCCATGTGTGCGGAACGCGATCTCGACGTCGTCGTTCTCGCGCTGATCGAAACCGCCGCGGGCGTGCTCTCGGCGCCCGATATCGCCGACGCGGAGCCGACCGATGCGCTGCTCTTCGGCGCCGAGGATCTCGCCGCGGATCTCGGTGCGACCCGGACGACGGAGGGCACGGAGGTGTTGTACGCGCGGGAACGCGTCGTCGTCGCCGCGAGCGCCGCCGGCATCGACGCCATCGACACGGTCTACACCGACTTCGAGGACGAGGCGGGGCTCCGCGAGGAGGCCGGATTTGCTGCGACGCTCGGCTACGAGGGCAAGATGGCGATCCATCCGGCCCAGGTGCCGATCATCAACGAGGCCTACACGCCGGATCCGGACCGGATCGAGTGGGCGGAGGCGGTGCTCGAGGCTCGGAATGCCGCGGCCGACGACGATCGCGCCGTCTTCGAGGTCGATGGCGAGATGATCGACGCCCCGCTGATCGCTCAGGCCGAGCGGGTGATCGAACGGGCACGGGCGGCCGGACTTCGGTAGTCCGACGACGATCGAACGGCCTTCGATCCGACGCCCAGTATCCCGGAGATGAAGGGGGATCCATCGATCCTTTCGACACAGTTAACCCCCGTCGAACGGCTCGTTTGCGTATGTCGGAAGGGACCAATCCGTTCGAAAGCCTGCAGGAACAGGTCGCCGACGCCGCAGCGTATCTCGACGCCGATCCGGGAGTCGTTCGGCGCCTTCAGGAGCCTGAACGGATACTGGAGACGAACCTGACCGTCGAGCGCGACGACGGGTCGCTGGAGACGGTCCGCGCGTATCGGGCACAGTTCAACGGCGACCGTGGGCCGTACAAGGGCGGGATCCGATATCACCCCGCGGTCACCCGCGACGAGGTGAAGGCGCTCTCGGGGTGGATGGTGTACAAGTGTGCCGTCGTGGACGTCCCCTACGGCGGCGGGAAGGGCGGTATCGCCATCGACCCGACCGACTACTCCGAGTCGGAACTGGAGCGGATAACCCGGGCGTTCGCGAAGGAGCTTCGTCCGATCATCGGCGAGGACACGGACATCCCGGCGCCCGACGTGAACACGGGCCAGCGGGAGATGAACTGGATCAAAGACACATACGAGACGCTGGAGAACACGACGGCGCCCGGCGTCATCACCGGGAAGGCGCTCGACTCCGGGGGCAGCGAGGGTCGCGTCGAAGCGACCGGTCGCTCGGTCGCGCTCGCGGCCCGCGAGACGTTCGACTGGCTCGGCCGCGACGTCGCGGACGCGACCGTCGCGGTACAGGGCTACGGCAACGCCGGCTCCGTCGCCGCATCCCTGCTGGCGGACCTCGGCGCGACCGTCGTCGCGGTCTCCGACTCCTCCGGCGGCGTCCACGACCCCGGTGGACTCGACCCCCGAGACGTGAAACGCCACAAGACCGAGACCGGAAACGTCGCCGACTACGAGGGGACCGAGGCGATCACGAACGAGGAGCTGCTGACGCTCGACGTGGACCTCCTCGTACCGGCCGCCTTGGAGAACGCGATCGATGCCGACCTCGCGAGCGACGTTCGGGCGGACGTGATCGTCGAAGCCGCGAACGGCCCGCTCACGCCTGACGCGGACGACGTCCTCTCCGACCGGGACGTGACGATCGTGCCCGACATCTTCGCGAACGCCGGCGGCGTCACCGTCTCGTACTTCGAGTGGGTCCAGAACCGACAGCGGTTCCACTGGACGGAAGCCCGCGTCAACGAGGAGCTGGAACGCGTCATCACCGAGGCGTTCGAGGGACTCGTCGACGCCTACACGAAACACGGCCTACCGAACCTCCGAACCGCGGCGTACGTCGTCGCCATCGAGCGCGTGATTCGGTCCTACCAACAGGGCGGCACCTGGCCCTAACCGACCGATCATCTCCGCCTTCCTGCTTTTCGATCCGGTCGGGTCGACGATCAACGTCGACCGATACGACTATCTCGCCGGCCGTGTGACGTTCCCACATGACAGGCCGTCGCACGGCTCCCGCCGGCTCGCCGAACCGCGACCGCGGGCTGCCCGACCCGCACGTCGGCGTCCGTCGAGGCCGATGACCGGACGCCTGATCGACCGGCTCGCGGAGCCCGACGAGCCCGAACTGGACGCCGTCACCGACGCGGAAACGATGCGGAGCGCGATCGACCGCGGCGCCGTCGCCGCGGCGATCCCTCCCGGCTGGACCGTCCGGTCCGACATCGTTCGCTACGGAAACGACACGCTCACCGACGTACTCGTCTTCGAGCACGACTGAACCCGGCAGGAGCTCGTCGTCGTTCCGGAGTCGAACACGGATCCGAACGGGCCGGTCCGTTTCTACCATCACGATCGCAACGCGGGGCATCGACGGGAGCTGCCCGTCACGAAACGGTCGCTCGCATCGGAACTGTCCTTCGCGCTCGACCGGATCGAGCGGTTCCAGCGATCCTTCGACGGACGAAGCGCCGCACCCCCCGGGCACGAGCGTTTGAGCGGGAGGACCGTCAGCGAGAGGTCGCGTATCGGCGACCGTCTCTACGTGGTCGTTTCCGGCGCCGAGAGTTCCCGAGCCAGATACGTCGCGATCGACGCGTCCGCCGCCTCGACGAACCGCGCCAGCTCGTCCCCGTCCGCCGACTCGACGACGACCGTCGGGATCAGCTCGATCCCGTACGCGTCGACGCCGGGGCCCTCCTTGCCCTCGGGAGTTTTGGTCACCGGATGGCGTTCGATCCGTTCGTCGGGGACGCCGGCGGCCGCCAGGGCGGCGCCGAACGTCGGAAGCTGTCGCTGACAGTCGATACACCAGTCGCCGCCCCAGATCTTGAAGACGTATTCGTCGGCGCCGAGCGCGGCGAGCACGCCATCGTCGAACGCGTCCGCGTCGACGTCCGGATCCGGATCGAGCGTTTCGAGCGTCATGTCCGTCGATACGGTTGCGCTCGGATTAAAGCTCGCGTCGGTGGCAACGAGGATCGAGGCAGGTCGTCGAACCGATCAAAATCAGCCGCGCCGGCGGTCTCGCGCCCGACGCCGGTACTCGCCGTGCCGATCCGTCGGGTCGAACGGGGCGGGCGCGCTGTTCTCCGTCGAGGAGCCGCACTTCGGGCACTCGTCGCGGAGTGTGTAGATCGGTCGTCGATGCTCCCGGTCGGGGTCGGAACAGACGCGAATGTCGGAGCGCATGGAGGTCCCGGATCGGGGGTTACTCGTCGTCCTCGCGCCGTTCGCGGTGGAACTCGCCGGCGCCGCCGTCGGATTCGATGGACTTCCGGGCGCGCTCGGCGGCGGCCTCCAGCTGTGCCTCGGCGGTCTTGTAGTTCGGCGCGCGGACCTTTATCCGGTACTCGGGCGAGCCGACGTATCCGACCTCGAGTTCGACCTCGTCGGGGACCTCTCCGTTGCCCTCGGCGGCCGACAGCGCGGTCTTGATGTGGTCGACGCCGTCCGGCGCCGCCGATTCGAGGTCGACGTAGCCGGTCACGTCGACGTACGGCACCGACACGTTCTCGCGGGCAGCCGCGACGACGGCCTCGGCCGCGTCCTCGTCGATGTCCACGTCCTCGAGCGCCTCGTCGCCGTGGATCGCTGCGGCCTCGAAGGCGTCGTACAGCGACTCGTACTCGACGAGCAGGGCGTTCGCGACGCCCGTGTAGCGGTCGTCGTCTACGTCCTCGCCGAGCGCGATGAGCATCCAGTTGTCCGCCTTTCGCTCGTTCTTCCAGGCCTGTATCGTCTCCTTGCGCTGGTGTTCGTTGACGTCCTTGATCGAGAGATCGATCTGGTTCGAGGACTCGTCGACCTCCAGCACCTTCGCGACGACGGTCTGTCCTTCACGGACGTGGTCACGAACGTTCTTGATCCAGCCGGAGGCGACCTCGCTGATGTGACAGAGGCCGCGTTTGTTCTCGTACTGGTCGAGGTCGACGAAGACCCCGAAGTCGGCGATCTCGTCGACGTCGCCGACCACCAGCTCGCCGGGTTCGGGCCATCCGCTGTACTTCATATCTGTGGGTGAGGCGGTTACCGTGCCTCGACGGTTTCGACGATCTCGCCGTGAAGCTCGGCCTCCCCGCCGGTCGGGGTCGCGAGCGTCGTGCCGCAGACGGCACACGCCACGACGGAGGAGGCCTTGCCGAAGACGACCTGTTCGTTCTCACAGTCGCCACACGCCAGGAGGTGGAAGCTTCCCGCCATGTTCACTCCTGGAACGTGAGGCGTCCGGCGCGCCAGCCCTCGCGCATGTGCGCCTTCCCGCAGTCACCACAGCGGTACTTCAGGTGCGTCTTCTTGGTCGGCTTGTCGCCACCGGGCACCTTCGAGTACCCGCCGGCGTTGCCGATCGTCGCGAGGGCGCGGCGACGCTGGCGTGCGTCTCGCTTCAGGCCGGTCGCACGGCCGGATCGAACTTTTTCGACCTCGTGTTCGTGGTGGCCGTCACAGTGCGGACAGTACGTATTGAACCGACGTGGCATTTCCATGGATATCTACCTTGTCACGCGGTTCGACACGGACGCTTAAAACGGGTTTGGTCTGTGACGGACGACCGACTCCGGTTGAGTCCGAGCGGCCGACTTCGACCGAGACCGGGCGACCGACTTCGACCGAGACCGGGCGACCGACCCACACTCGTGGCGGATGCGCCCCGAGTGCCCGTCGACGCATCGACCGCGATCATTCATATCGGATGCGGAGGCCAACCCTCGCGTGCGGTGACGTCGGTTCCCCGACGGCCGAGGCGGGTGCGTGGCACACCGTCGGGGACGCATCGGGCTCCCGGCCCATGTGCCACCTGTTCGCCATTCGACACTCGACCAGCAGCGTCGTCACCCGGATCGACGCGTCGTCTCTCGGAGCGTGTCGGGTCGATGCGTCGTCTCTCGGAGCGTGTCGGAGCGACGCGTCGCGCTCAGAGCGTGTAGTCGTGGTCGCCGGTTTCACGCTCCAGAAACGCCGTCAACAGGTCGATGGTCGCCGCCACGTCTCCGGAATCTGCGGTCTCGGTAACCGTGTGTAGGTACCGCGTCGGTACCGAGATCGCCCCGACCGGCTTCGCGCCGTTGGACTGCTGGAAGCCGGCCGTGTCCGTGCCGCCCGATGGGAGGACCTCGTGTTGGTGGTCGATCCCCTCCGTCTCGGCAACCTCGGTCAGTCGCCGGTGTACCTTCGGACTCGTGATCACGGAGGAGTCCTTCAGCTTGATCGCCGTCCCCGCCCCCAACTCGGTCACGGCGTCGGCCTCCTTGCCGATCTGCGGCACGTCGTTCGCGACGGTCACGTCCAGCGCGATCGCCAGGTCGGGATCGACGTCGACGCCGAGCGCGTGCGCACCGCGCAACCCGACCTCCTCTTGAACCGTCGCGGCGAAGTGGATCGTCACGTCCGGGTTCTCGATCCGTCGTGCCGCCTCGACCATCGCGAACACGCAGACCCGGTCGTCGAGCGCCTTCCCCGTGATCCGCTCGCCCATTCGGGCCGTGGTCTGATCGAGCGTCACGAGGTCGCCGACGGCGACGAGGTCGGCCACCTCCTCGCCGTCACGGCCGAGATCGATGAAGACGTCGGAGACCTCGTCCTTCGACTCACGCTGCTCGTCGGTGAGCGTATGTGGGGGAACCGAGCCGATGACGCCGGTGAGGTCCTCGTCGCCGTGAACCGTGACGCGCTGTGCCCGGAGCACGCGTGGATCGAAGCCGCCGAGCGGATCAACCTGCACGAAACCCTCCTCGGTGACGTGTCGAACCATGAATCCGATCTCGTCCATGTGGGCGGCGATGGCCACCGAGTAGTCGGACTCGCCTTCGACCGTGGCGACGACGTTCCCCATCGCGTCGGTTTCGATCCGGTCGGTGACGGCGTCGAGCTCCCGATGGACGATCTCCCTGACACGGTCCTCGTAGCCGGGCACGCCCCGTGCCTCGGTCAGCTCACACAGCAGGTCATAATCGAACTCGAACGACATGGTCGACCATGCGTCCGCCCGGGTAAAGTAGCGTCCGGTCCCGTCAGTTCACGAGCCACTCCGTGGAAGGGTGGCCGCGGACCGGGAATAAATTAGAAACTTAATGTAGATTTAGCACCGTTCCGCAACGCTTTTGCGGCCGCTCCCGGCACGTGGTGACATGACCGACGTCGAAGCGGAGCTCCGAGAGCAGTTCCTGAGTGCGTTCGGGAACGCCGACTACCCCGTGAACAATCAGATGGACCTCGTCCCTGCGCTCCCCAACGGCCCGGCGACGAAGTTCGAGGCCGGCGACGTGACCCTCACCGCGATGGAGATGGCCGCAAAGCTCGGGAGCGAACAGGAGTTCCCCTACGAGTCGGCCGAGGAACTGGTGGACGACATCATCGAGGGACTGAAGGCCCAAGGCGTCATCTAGCTTCACCCGCGATCGGGCCGTCACCGTCGATGAAATCCGGAAGCCGTCAGCATGCGGCGAGACCTTCTTGGGGGTTCGCTCCGTACGGAGCGTGTGCTCAGCGATCTACTCGGCATCGTTCCACCGTGGGTGCTTCTCGGTACGGCGATCGGTCTCGCCGCGTCCGCCGTCGTCGCGCTCGTCTTCGTCGTCGGCACACGGATCTCGCCGCCGGAGCCGAATCCGGGCTCCGCCGGGCAGGCCACAGGCGCGGGCGGTTCCCGCTCTGCCGGAGACGTGCGCCGACACCGTGAGATCCGGGCGTATCTCACGGCGATCGGCGAGCGGTTCGACGAGAATCACGGGATCGACGGCGTTACCGTTCCGTTCTATCTTCCCGAACGCGGCGTCGCGATCACGTTCGACGCACACGACTACTTCCAGTTGGAGAGTGAGGGCGTCTTTACGGTCCTCTGTGAACACGAGATGCCCGGCCGTGGACTCGGTCGTCGGCTTCCGTTCGACGTCCGCGAACCGAACTGGCGGGAGACGGGCACCACGGGAGCCGGGTCGAGTGGGCGGTCCTTCCGGTCCCGCGATGAGTTCCAAACCCGCCGATCGGTGGCGGAGGCCTTCGACGTCCTCGGCTTGTCGCCGAAGGCGGATTCCGACGAGGTCAAAGGTGCCTATCGCGAGCGCGTCAAACGGGTACATCCCGACCAGGGCGGCGATGAGGAGTCGTTTCGTGAACTCCAGGCGGCGTACGCGACCGCGCGCGATCACGCCGAGGGCAACACGCAACGGCCCGAACCCGCCGCCGGCTTCGGACGGTGACGACGTCAGACCCGTTCGACGGGCTCTCGATTCACGGTCGAGCCGCCTTTTTTGAGGACGCGATGACCCTCGTCGTCGCCGATCTGCACGTCGGGCGCGAGGAGACTTCCGGGGTGGACTTCCCGCTCGGCGAGCGGGAGGACCTTCTGGAGCGGCTCGACGCGCTGCTCGCACGGTTCGATTCGGAGACGGTCGTGCTCGCCGGCGACGTGGTCCATCCGTTCGACCGACCGTCCGCCGGGATCCGGCGGACCCTGGAGCGGATCGAGGAGACCTGCCGAAACGCCGGCGTGCGGCCGAAGCTGGTCGCCGGCAACCACGACGTCGCGCTCGCGTCCGCGTGGGACGGTGACGTACACGAGACGGTCGTGATCGAGCCCGCGGACGCCGCCGAGGACGACACCCCGGATGTCGACGCGACCCGAACGGTCGTCTGTCACGGCCACGCGGAGCCGGCGGAGCGTGGTGACCGGTACGTCATCGGACACGTCCACCCGACGATCGTGATCGAGGGCGATAGGCGACCCTGTTTTCTGGTCGGCGAACGAACCTACCGGGACGGAGACCTCCTCGTGTTGCCGGCGTTCAATCGGCTCGCGCCCGGCGTCGTCGTGAACGACATGTCGACGGATGCGTTCGGATCGCCGCTCGTGACCGACGCCGATTCCCTCGCGCCGCTCGTGTACGACGAGGCCGCCCAGGAAACGCTCCGGTTTCCGGCCCTCGGGAGGCTTCGTGACCTGTTGTGATCCGCGTGCCGTCACCCTTCCCGTGGTCCTGAGTCACCCTCTGCCGTGATCGACGGTCCCCGCCCCACCGAGACGCGTCCAGGCTTTTGACGCCGGCCATGGTACGATCAAACAGTGAACATGGATGCTACCCGCCTCGGCTGTGGCGAGCCGTTCGACTGGAGCGAGGGGACGTATCCCGACTGCGGATGGGGTCGCGATGCGTGGGTCGGAAGCGGCTGCCGCGGGCCCGGAAGGAAGGGCACGGCGAGCCGAAAGCGGACGACGGGACTGCGGAGCGAGGAGGCGAGTCAACGGGACTCGATCGTCGGTCGAGGCCGTCCACGCCGGGGTGAACTCGTCGACGTCCCCACCGCTTCTCCACCGGGATGAAGCCGGTATGGTAATCGGAGAAACGCCGTAGGAACCGTTCGCCTCCCTCGTGGATGACGTTCTCCTTGCGCGCGTCCAGCATAAATGGTTCCGTCGATGACGAAGGCCACCCAGCCGTCCATCGCGAACGTACGGCTGCCCCTGAAAAGCGGTGGCC
>LFFM01000361.1_pt1 | contig 31128 bp, 29 predicted proteins | sample 643131 | NCBI WGS metagenome assembly LFFM01 (sample SAMN03777445, study PRJNA286221) | soda lake metagenome | biome: soda lake; feature: Kulunda steppe; material: water; isolation source: sample Tc-Br brine of Tanatar trona crystallizer | place: Russia: Kulunda steppe | collected 2011-07
GTCTGTGCCACCGGAAGCGGCTCAGCGACGCCGGTCGACTCGACGACGATCGCGTCGAACTCACGGTCTCTGGTGAGCTCACCGATGGCGTCCAACAGGTCGCCACGGAGCTCACAGCAGATACAGCCGTCGTCGAGCTCGATCAATTCCTCGTCCTCGTTCGAGATGTCGGAGGACTCGGCAACGAGCTCGGCGTCGACGTTCACTTCGCCCATGTCGTTGACGAGGACGGCGAGGTCGCGATCGCCGCTCTCGGACAACAGGTGATTGAGGGTCGTCGTCTTCCCGGCCCCGAGCGTCCCCGATAGCACGGTCACGGGTGTGGTCTCCGTCTCCATGTGTTATCAACGTCTACCTCTTAATAAATAATTCTTGTTATAGTAGTAGAAATAGTTATTAACACTTCGGTGATCAGTTCTCGCATGGAGGAGAGACAACCGGATGACGCGGTCGACGACGAGGTCGGCGGAGAACGCCTCCCTACCGTTCGCTGTGCTATCGTCGGCGGTGGCGTCCAAGGGGTGCACCTCGCCGCGCGGCTGCTCGATGAGACATCGCTCGACCGTCGAGAGATCGTAATCCTCGACCCGAACGACCGACTCCTGGCCTCGTTCCGTCGGAAGGCATACGCCTGTGGTATGGAGACGTTGCGTTCTACCTACGTCCAACACGTCGGGACGGAACCGTTCGGACTCGAGTCCTTCGCGGAAGCGCGTGGGCGCGAAGACGAGCTCCGACCGACCGTCGACTACCCGGAACGACCGACGCTGTCGTTGTTCCTCGATCACGCCGACCACGTGATAGCACGCGCGGGGCTCGACGCGCTTCATCGGCGGACCACGGTCGAGAACATCAAGCGACGGGCCGGGGATGGGCTCCGGCTCGTGACCTCGGATGAGGCGATCGACGCCGTAACGGGTGTGCTCGCGATCGGCCACGGCGGACGGTTCAACATCCCAAACTGGGCGTCGGACGTGGACGGTGTCGACCACGTCTGGGGTGACTTCCCCGGCGTGAACGGTCTCGACCACGCCGGGACATCCCGGCCGACCGCTGTCGTTGGAGGCGGAATCACTGCCGCCCAGCTCGCCTGCACGCTGAGCGAGACCCGGCTGGTGACCATGGTGAGCCGTCACCCGCTGGAGTGGGAAGTGTCGGAAGCCGATCCGCCGTGGCTGAACTGGAACCACATCGAGCGACGGCTCCACCGACACCCGCGGGCATCGAGGGAACGCCTCGCGGCCGTCAGTGACGCCAGGCAGGTGGCGACCGTGCCGCCACACCTCTACGACCGGCTTGACCGCCGGATCGACGCCGGGCGGCTCCGGATCGTCGAAGGGGAGGTCGCGGACGCGAGGGGCGTCGCGAACGGTGTCAGGGTCGGTCTCGCGGACGGCGAGCTCATCGACGCGGATCGGGTCGTCTGTGCGACCGGCTTCGAACCGGCGGTTCGGCACCCGTTCGTCGACCGAGTGGCCGACGAGTTGGGTCTCGCTCGTGGATACCGCGGACATCCGGTTCTGGACGACGCGACGTTGGCGTGGCAGTCTACTGATGGGAGTCCCTCCCCGGTGTACGTCTCGGGCGCGTTGGCGCTCGGAACCGTCGGCCCGTACGCACCGAACATCCCGGGTGCCAAACGCGCCGCCGACCGGATCACGAGCGCCATCGGGTCGGATGGATCGGAGCCGTTCGGTCGAACCGCACGAGCCGACTGAGACGCGGTCGACCCTCGACGGACGACGAGATGCGGTCACTCCCGGACGGACGAACACCTTTTACCGTGGGCGGTGAGGCGCGGGTATGAGCGATACGCCGCCGACCACCGGCTTGCACCACGTGACGAACATCTGTACCGACATCGAGGAGACGACCGCCTTCTACGAGGACGTCCTCGGCTGGCACACGGTCAAACGGACGCAGAACTACGACGACCCGGGGACGCCCCACTACTACTTTTCCTCGACGCCCGCGGGCGAACCCGGGAGCACCGTCACCTACTTCGAGTATCCGAACTCACAGGGCGCGCCGGGGCCCGGAGCGAGCCACCACTTCGCGTTCGGCGTCGAAGACGGCGAGACGCTTCGCGAGTGGCGGACACACCTCCGCGAGCACGGGGTCAACGTCTCCGAGGTGAAAGACCGGACGTACTTCGAGAGTATCTACTTCACCGACCCGGACGGACTCGTCTTCGAGCTCGCGACGAACGGGCCGGGGTTTACCGTCGACGAGGACGCTCCCGGAAGCAGCGTCATCGATCCGTTCGAGGAGGGGTACGAGCACTGACGGTTCGAGGATGTGAGAACGGGGAAAACCGTCGGGGGACGGGACCTCTCCCGTCAGTTCCGTTCGACGAGCGCGGCGAGCCGGTCGAGCGCCCGTTTACACGTGGGGACGTAGCCGGCCGCGGCGAGGGGGAGCTCAATGCCGACTCGACACCGCTCCGAGTCGCCCGCATACGCTTCCACCCGATGGCCGGTCGCGGGGATGCCCGCGACGCGCCACTCCCATCGACGGCTCGAACAGGCGGTAACTCGGAACGAGACCCGAACACCGGCTACCCGCACGTGTCCACGAGTTCCCTCGCGGATACGGCGATGCTCACTCTCCACGGCCGTGATCGACGGGCTCCACGCGGGCCACGTCCGAGTGTCGCGAAGCGACTCCATCGCCGTCGCCGGCGACGCCCGAACCTCGCGAGCGACGAGGATCGAACATCCAGTACGGGCCAACGTCCACCTCCCGCGTTCGGCCGTCTCCCTGTTGAACACGCCGAGCGCTCCGTTCTGGAGGCGGATAAACCGTGTATTAAAATTCCCTTATATGATACTGAGTATCATTATCTCTTTCCACGAAGCGTTAATAAGTAGGTCCGGGCTATCCGGTCGCAAGATGGCAGACTCCGATCGCGACACCATGAAAGACGTCTCGCACACCGCACCGAACGACACCTCCGCTGACGCCGTCTGGGAACGAGGCCGACGACACCCGGACGTCGAAGAAGAAGAGGAGTAACCACACGTACGGTCCCGCCGGGGATCGGTTCCGTTGAAACCTGTTTTAGATCCGTTCCAGGTGAACTGTTCGCCGAGGACTGCTCGTCTATGAACCTCGGAGTACGTCTCGCACCGTGAGCGATCGGCTGTTTATAAGTAAACAAGTGTTGTTGCTGGCGGTTAGTTATAACTGGTTAGTAGCGTGATAGACCGGTTTGAAATATCGGATGTTTACTTATAAATCGTTGCTGGCGCGGTGAACACGTCCAAAGCCCCACCCTACACAGCACCGCAATCTCACACCTCCCCAGCCTCGCCGGAACGGCGCTTATATGCGCCGTTCCGGGCTCCCTCGCACCGGCGTCGTCGGCGCTCCGCGCCGGCTGCCAGAGGGATCTTTGGTCTCTTGCGGTTCGCACCTTTATAAGGCGCGAACCGGGGCGCGCCACCGCGTGTGTTTATAAGCGATCGTCGCAGCCGTTCGAGGTCGATTTATATGCGATCTCGTCCCTCTCGGTCTGAGCGATCCACTCCCGAGATACATCGCCACAGGTCCGATACTGCGCAGTGGAGTGCGACCGCATTCGTTATTAACTGCTTAATTGGGCCCCTTCGAACCCGTGTTTCGTTTGGCCCGTGTATCGACACCCAGCGACTCTAGGTGTCGAATGCGACGACTCGCCGCTGGCGACGAAGTGACCGCCCGGATCACTCCCGTTCGTCCTCACCGAGACGGTCCTCCTCCGACGGCCGCGGGTCGATCATGCGGCGGAGAGAGACCGTTCCGCGGCGTCGGTTCCCACCCTTCGAGATCCGAACCCCTTCGAACGTTCCGGGCGGATGGTCCGGCGCGGCGTCGACGTGGTCCATGTGGACGACGACGTAACTGAACGCGGCCATGACTGCCGTGAGACCGAGGAACGCCCCCCACGCCGCAAGCGTCGAGAGGCCGGCCCCGCCGACGGCGACGCCGGCGATCACGTACACGAACGCGACGAACACCGAGACGACCGTCACGGTCGCGAGGAGGTCATTGACGGCAGTCACCCGCGCGTTGTAGTCGATCCACTCGGCGTAGCTGCGGATCAGCCGCTCGTCGAAGCCGCCGCCGTCGAGGTCGTTGCCGCCGTCGAAGCCGTCGGAGCCGTCGAAACCGTCGAAGCCGTCGAAGCCGGTGCTGGCGGACGACGACCTCGCAGCGATGATCGACTCGATCGCCTCGGCGTCGAGGCCCCCGCGGATGTCGGAAGCGGTGTACGTGACTGCCGCGAGGCCGGTCGAGCCGAGGAGCAACAGCCCCCCGGCGACGGTGAAGGGATTGAGGAACGCCGCGATCTCTAGGTCGGTCTGGACGAGGATCGACCCGCCGGTGACGAGGATGCCGATAAGCAGCAGGTTCGCCTTCAGGATCTCGATCGCTTTCGTGTCGATCTCCTGGAGTCGGGCGACCTGATAGTCGAAGGTTGTCCGGAGCTCCTCGCGGGTAACGTCGTAGGGACCCGTCCCGTCGCGCTTGACGCCCTCCGCCTCGATCCGGTCGCCGTTCATGCCCGTGGGATCCGCGACGACCGGGGTAAGCCTGTCGACGCGATACCGGTATCGCTCATCGCTCACGACCTCGTCGATGCGTTTTTGCGCACTACCTGAGATCGGTTCGCATGGAGAGCGACCCACCCGGCGTGACGGAGCCGGAGCCGGCCGAGCCGTTCCGGTACGACGCCGAGGTCGACCCGGGCGAGAAACGCCACATCCGGTACGAGGTCGGCGAGAGCTATCTCGGTGACCCGGTGCAGATCCCGGTGACGGTGATCAACGGGGAACACGGGGGGAAGACGGTGTTCCTGAGCGCCGGGATCCACGGCGACGAACTCAACGGGGTGAAAGTCGTTCAGGAGGTTGCCGAGCGATACGACCCCGAGGGGCTCCACGGGACGATCGTCTGTCTCCACGTGTGTAACGTCCCGGCGTACGAGGCCCAACAGCGGTACACGCCGATCTACGACCAGGACATGAACCGGTCATTCCCCGGCGGAGAGCGGTCGAACACTACCGGCCGGATGGCGAACGAGATCTACCGCCGGTTCGTCGCGCCGTGTGACATCGGGCTCGACTTCCACACTTCGACGCGGAACCGAACGACGATCTATCACGCCCGTGCGGACTTGGAAAACACGGCGGTCGAGCGGCTCGCCCGCGCGTTCGCGACCAACGTCGTGTTGTACGGCACTGGCGACGCGGGCTCGCTCCGTTCCGTCGCGACCGCCGACGGGATCCCCACGGTCACCGTCGAGATGGGTCGGGCCCACCGGTTCCAGCCGGTGTTGGTCGAGAAGGCGTTGGAGGGCGTCGAGAGCGTCCTCGCGGAGTACGGTCTCCTCCCGACCGAACCGGTCCACTGGCCGGGTTGGTTCGAATCCACCGCCGCCGATACCACGAAGCGGTGGCTCCGCGCCGACGCCGGTGGCCTCGTCGAGATGGAGTGGGGGCCGTACCCGCTCGTCCACGAGGGCGAGACGATCTGTACGGTAACGAACCATTTCAAGACGGAGGAACACGTCGTCGACGCGCCGTTCGACGGGCTGATCCTCGGCGCGTTGGAGAACCCCGTGGCCGCCCCGGGCCATCCGCTGTGTCACCTCATGGAGCTCGACCGAGAGACTCGCGAGGAGATCGAACGCGAGATCGCCCGCGGGGAGTTCGACGGCTATCGCGCTCACGGCGACGTCTGGGCGGACGGATGACGCCGAGCCGACGGCCGACTTACGATCCGCCGAGCGCCTCTCGTTCTCGCCGCTGATAGCCGCGGGGGTGAGTTTAACCGAGCCGCCGACGGAGCCGCTCGCATGATCGAGGTGTCGGGCCTCCGGAAGACGTACGGCGAGTTTGCGGCCGTCGTCGACAGCGACTTCTCCGTCGCGGAGGGCGAAGTGTTCGGCATCGTCGGCCCGAACGGTGCCGGGAAGACGACGACGCTGAAGATACTCGCCGGACTCGTGGAGCCGACCGCAGGGGAGGCTCGCGTGGCCGGCTACGACTCCACCGAGCCCGCGATGCGACACCACCTCGGGTTCCTTCCTGAGGAATCGCCGCTGTACGAAGAGATGACCGCGACGGCCTACCTTCGGTTCTTCGCCGACCTCTACGGCGTCCCGAGGCCGGTCGCGGACGAGCGTATCGGGACGGCGCTCGACCGGCTGGAGCTCGACCACCGCGACCGCCGGCTGGGGGACGTCTCGAAGGGAATGAAACGAAAGGTGGCGATCGCCCGGTCGCTCGTCAACGACCCCGACGTGCTGATCTACGACGAGCCGGCGTCCGGACTCGACCCGGTGACCACGAACTCCGTGCTCGCGTTCACGCGCGAGCTGCGGGCGGCCGGCAAGACCGTCGTCTTCTCCGCGCACAACCTGTACCACGTCGAGTCGGTCTGTGACCGCGTTATCATCATGAACGAGGGTCGGATCGTCGCCCGCGGTACTGTCGACGAGATCCGGGAGCGACACGGCGAGACCACGTATCGCGTGTACACTGACGTGAACCCGGATCCCGGTATCGACCTCGAAACCGCGACCACTGAGGCGGTGGGCGATCGGTTCCGCACGACGGTGCCGACGATGGATGCCGTCGACCGGGTACGGGAAGCGGCTGCCGCCGTGGGCGGGACGGTCGTCGACATCCGGACGCGCGAGCCAAGCCTCGAGGACGTCTTTCTCGACCTCGTGGGGCGTCCGATGCCCGGACGACACGGGGCCGAGGGTGCGGTCGGCGAAACGCCCGCGACGGCGGACGACGCCGAGGACGAGCGCGGATCGGCGGTCGAGAGCACTTCCGAGGCCGAAGCTGGGTCGGAGTTCGAACACGAGCCCGCCCACGAAAGTGAGGCGGGAGGAAGCCGATCGGGGGCGTCGAAGTGAGCACGCGACTCCGCCGCGTCCTTCGAGTCGCCCGCTGGGAGGCCGCCCGCGCGTCGGGCGGGGTCGACCGGCGAACCCTCCTCGCCGCGGTCGCGTTGTTCGCCGTGGCCGGAGGGGTCCTCGGTGCTGGCCTCGCGGCCGGCGTCGTCGGCCTCGACGTCGACCGCGACGTGTATCGTGTCGGTGTGGACGACGGGTCACCGTACGCCGACGCCGTCGAGGCGGAGTCAGCGCTGACGCTCGTTTCCGCCGAACGGGCGAGTCTGGGGACGACCGCGGACCTGATCGTTCACGACGACGGAAGCGGCGGGGGTATCGTCGCCGTCGCGGCGGACACCCGGAAGGGCGAGGCCGCGGCCGCGGAGTTCCGTGAGGCCGTGGAGGCGCACAACGAGCGGCTGATGGCGGCCGAGACGAACGAGACGGCGGCGTTCCCGCTGTCCGTCACGCTCCGATACGTGACCCGCGGCGGGTCGCTCCCGGACACGTCGCTCGGGGGGACCGGGGATGAAGTCGGGACGGACGACGGGAGTGCGGACGGTGACGAGGCGGACGGGGACGCCGGAGGGAGCGGTGACGGGAGCACGGACGGCAGCGACGGTGGCATCGGCGATGTCGACGACGGAGGGGACGGTGCTGGCGGCAACGGCGAGGACGACGCCCTCGCGGTCCCGTCGGTCGGCGGCGGACTGGGCGGCGGGGCGTTCGGCGGCGACTCCGTCGGCGCGCCCGGATCGATCACGCCCCCGTTCCCGTTCGCGTCGTTGCTGTTGGCGTTCGTCTTCCTCGTCCCGATGAACTTCATCGTGCAGGCGTACGGCTCGTCCGTGCTCGACGAGCGGACGAACCGCCGCGGGGAGCCGCTGCTCGTCACGCCGCTCGCCCCCGTCGACATCGTCGCCGGCAAGACGCTCCCGTACGTCGCGGTCGCGGTCGGCATCACCGCCCTGATCGCCGGACTCGTAGGTGGCGGCGTGGTCTCTGTGCTGGCGATCCTTCCGATCGCGGCGACGTTCCTCGCGGCGACGTTCGTCGGCGCGGTGTTCGCGCGGTCGTTCAAGGAGCTCACGTTCGTCACGGTCGCGGTGAGCGTGCTGCTCACGTCCTACGCGTTCGTTCCCGCGATCTTCACCAACGTCACGCCGGTGGCGCTCATCTCGCCGCTCACGCTCGTCGTCTTCGATCTCCAGGGAGAGGCGGTCTCGCTCGGCGAGTTCCTGTTCGCGACGACGCCGACCGCGCTCGCGTCGGTTCTCCTGTTCGGACTCGGGCTCGGAGTGTACCGCGAGGAGGACCTGTTCACCCAGAAACCGGTCGGTCGGAAGTTCCTCGACGCCCTCGCGGCCCGGCTGTACGCGGTCGGTGAGGGCGTTCGTCGGCCGCCCGCGACGGGGATCGCGGCGCGGGTCCCGGAGCGACTCCGCGGCGTGGGTGCAGTGGCGTTTCTCACGGCCTGTACGGTCCCCTTCGTGTTCGTTGCCGAGCTGCTCGCGGTCGCGGTCCTGTTCGCGCTGCCGGTCTCCGTGTCGATCCCCGTGCTGCTCGTCACCATCGCGTTCATCGAGGAGGTCGCCAAGAGCGTTCACCTGTACGCCGGCTTCGAACGTGGCGTGTTCGCCCGAACCGACCGGGTCGCGCTCGCGGTCGGACTCGCCTCCGGGCTGGGCTTTTTCGTCGCGGAGAAGGCCACCGCAGTGGTCCAGGCGATCGGGCTAACGGAGTTGTACGTGGGTCGTGCTGCGTTCGGGTCGGTCGCGGGCGTCGCCGGACTCTCGCCCGCCCTGCTCGTCGCGCTGTTTCTCGCCCCTCTCGTCGTCCACGGGTTCACCACGGCGGTGACCGCCGTCGGGGCGAGTCGGAACCGGACGTACTACGCCGGAACGCTCGTGGTGGCGACGCTGCTCCACGCGGCGTACAACGTGGGGGTGTTGGGGATCCATGGGTAGTCGTCTGACGGTTGCCAGGCGGGAGATACGCGGGCTGCGCGCGGAGAAAACGATCCTGCTTGCGATCGGGATCCAGCTGTTCATCGCCGCCTTCTCCTCGTTTCTCGTCGTCGGACTGGTCTCGATGTACGACCCCGCCGCGCTCGACGGTGCGGAGGTGGAAGTCGCGGGCGCGGGCGACGCCGTCGCCGATCTCGAACGCGCCGCCGCCGACACCGCAGGTGCGTCCGTAACGCCGTACGAGAGCCCCGAGGCCGCTCGCGAGGCGTTCGACCGCAACGCCGCCGACGCGGTCGTGATAGCGAACCCGGACGACCGCGGCGGGATCGCGGTCGACGCGGTCGCGCCGGACGCGACCGTGGAGACGACGGTGATCGTCGTCCAGCTGCGTGACTTGTTACGGACGTACGAGCGGGCCGAACGCGAGTCGCGCGCCGAGGCGCTCTCGGAGACGCCGCTCGCCCTGCCCGAAGGCGGCGGAACGAGCCCGTACCTCACGTTCACGTACACGGTGCTGATCCCGGTGTTGGTGTTCCTCCCGGTGTTCATCTCCGGGTCGCTCGTCGTCGACTCGATCACGGAGGAGATCGACGAGGGAACCATGGAGCTGCTCCGGGTCGCGCCCGTGACGGTCGGCGAGATCCTCGACGGCAAGGCGCTGGCGGCAGTCGCGATCGCGCCCGGCCAGGCGCTGTTGTGGCTGTTGTTGCTCGAAGCGAACGGCACGCCCGTCGCCAACGTGGGGACGATACTCGCGTTGATGACCGCGCTGACGACGCTCGTCGTCGCCGTCGCCGCCGGGATCGCCGCGCTCGCGCCCGACCGGCGGGCCGCGCAGTTCCTCTACTCGGTGGCCGTCCTCGTCCTGTTCGGCGGTGCGACCGCGATGGCGGGCGGGCCCACGAACGCGGTCGCACGGCTCGCTATCGACAGCGCCGACGCCGCAACGACGTTGACAGTCGTCGTGTACGTCGCCCTCGGCGCCGTGGCGTACGCGGGCGTCCGTCGGTTCGTGAGCGAGAACGGGATCGGGGGGTAGCCGGCGGTTCGCCGAGCTCTCCCTCGCCGTGGAGCAGTTCGCTCCAGCGGAATATATTTATATCCGCTATCGGACAGAGACCGACATGGTCCTCAAACGAATCGGGTTCGGAGCCGCCGCCCTCGGGAGTGTCCTTGCGCTCCTCCATCTCTCGCCGGGATTCATCACGGAGTGGATGCTCGCAGCCGACGACCCCGTTCCAGTGGGGAACAGCCTCGGCGAATCAGTCGTGATCGTTCGAAGGCTGCTGGATGCCGGAGCGTTCGCCGTCGGGTTCGGCGGCGTGTTCCTACTGGGATACTGGGCCGGCGGCCGGGTGGCGCTTCGGCATCGATATCGTGAACTACTCGTCGCGCTCGGGGTCGGTGGTGCGCTCGGATACGCCCTCGTGCTCGTCCTGTTCCTGTCGTATTCGGCCCTCGTCGGCGGCGATCTACTGTCCGACCCGGCGGGCGGAGTTATACGAACTCAAGGAGAATACCTGCGGCTTTAGCCGCAGGATGAATCCGACAACGTGGAATCAACCCACTTCCGACGCCTCAGTTGGAGTTTCCAATGCGTACTTTGAAGTGTCAAAAACCGCTATACAACGGTAGGGTCAGGTCGGAACGGAGCGGATTCCGAACGGCCTTCGGAGGCGGCCTGCCCGCCCTCGTAACGAGGTAGTATCCGAAACGCCGACGCGGTGAACACGAATCCTCGAAGGGTTCGTCTTGTGCCCGTCGGCCTGAGCAAGCCCAACGATAACTCTGAGTCCGGCGACGTGTCAGCGACTCCCTACTGGCAAAAACAACAGGTGGGAGTCACCGACGCCGAGGATAGGAGTAACGGCGGTTTGGCACCGCCAGACAGCCACCGACCACGACGACTGGGTTAGATGCGGACTCCCGTAAAGTGGCGGCAACCGTGGTTGCAAACCTGAAACTCCCACCGCTCGGGATTCCTCCGCCTTCAGGCGGAGGAGGATGTCAAGAGTTTCCTGCTGTTTGTGGGTCGACTGACCGCGATAACCGTTCAGTTCGCGATCGTCGGGATCGCCGGTGCATCGTTAGCGGAGCTCACCGGCGTCCCCGATCGTACCGGCGACCTGTCGGCCGGTGAGACGGAGTGATCGGCCCCGCGGCCGGTCGTATATTTCACTCCCTCACCCGCCGAACGCTCCGAGGCTCGACTGGAGGTCGCGTTCGGGCACCTCCTCGGTGAGCTCGTAGCCGACCAGCTCCCGCGCGTCGACCGCGTACGTGGAGCCGTCGCGGTCGAGGACCAGCACCCGACCTTTCCACCCGCGGACGGTGCCGGCGGCCATCGTCTCCGTGACGGGCCGGTCTGCGAGGTCGAGCCCGTAGTCGAAGGAGAACCGCTCGATCGGGTCGAACCGGTCGAGGAGCGCGTCCCACGCTTCGGTGTCGACCGAGCGTCCGAACCCCGCGAGCTTCGTCGGAACCCGTACCCGATCGACGAGGTCCTCGCCGCTCGCGAGCTCGGCTTCGACCTCGCGGGCGACTCGGCCGTCGGGGAACGTTCGGACGTGGGCCGCACGATCCGCCCCCTGCTCGCGAAGCCGGGTTTCGAGCCGCCAGCGGCGGGTGACGCCTACCTTGAACACGTCCGGCGTGAACCCGGCGAGGTACATCGCGTGCTCCTCGTGACAGTCCATCTCGTCTTTGAGACACGTTCCGGTACACCGCGCGCACACCCAGACGGAAGCGTGCGAGTCACAGTAAGGCGCGTCCGGGTTCTCACAGGCGATGTGACCGCCCTCGTGGACGGTACCCGCACATCGTCGGTCGCCGAGGCCATAGGAGAGTACGGTTCCCGGACTCGCGTCGAGGTACTCCACGTCGCCGTCGGTGGCGACGTAGAACCCGCCGCCGGTGTCGTCACTCCCGTTCTCACCGTCGCCCCCGTCGGCGTCGTACCCCACGACCTGCACGGTCGTCGTAGGCGGGCCGCCGGTTAATAAGGATCGCACGCCGCCGGCGCACGCGGCAGTCGCGGGAGCGGCCCCATGCCGCCAGCGTTTAAGTCGCTCACGCGCGCATCGCCATCCATGTCCACGCTACACACCAGCCTCACGGCGACGACCGCCGACGGCGACGGAGACGGAGACGACCGTGACATCACCCTCGCGCTCACCGTTCGGAACGACGGCGACGAGCCGCTGACGCTCAGGTTCCGCACCGGACAGCGGGCGGATTTCGTCGCGCGCGACATCGACACGGGGGACTCCGTCTGGCGACACGCTGAGGGACGGATGTTCACGCAGGTGCTCGGCAGCGAGACGCTCGATCCGAACGACTCGGCGACCTACGAGGGAGCGTGGAGCGATCCGCCCGCCGGCGAGTACCGTGTCGTCGGCGAGCTCGCGGCCGAGGACCACGACGCGACCGCGGAGACGACGGTCACCGTGGCGTGACCCGAATCAGCCGTCGCCGATGATCGGCTCGTCGCTGAGTTCGATATCGATCGCGTCGCCACCGCGGTAGAGCCCGCCGCCGATGAACGCCAGCGCGAACCCGCCGGCAGCCGCGGCGAGCGCAGCCGTGAGCGCTGCCGTCTCGGACGGGAGCCCGCCGAGCAGCGTCGAAACGCCGTTGAGAATCACTACCCCGCCGAGCGCGACGTTGCCGAGCCCGATCAGCCGGATCGGTTCGAGCCCGTACCGCACCTCGCCGCGGCCACCCCAGACGAACACGATACCGCCGGCGATGAGGAGGACCCCCTGGACCGCCCGCAATGGGCTCGCCCAGAAGCTCGTGCCGAACAGCGCGGTCCCCCCGCCGAACATCACGAGGAGTCCGACGCCGAGCACCGCGAACCACTCCCGTTTCATCGCCCCACCCCCTCGTCTCCCCCCGTAGCGTCTTTCTTCCCGTCCTCTGGCTCCGCGGTGTCCTTCTTCCCGTCCTCCGGCTCCGTGGCGTCCGTTTGATTACCGTCGTGGCCCGTCTCGGACCCGTCCGCGCCGAGCGCCTCACGAACCCGTCGGTCGACCGCCGATGCGAGCCGCTCGCGGGTCCGATGGCTCGACGCGGCGTCGGTCCGGACCTCGATGAGGTGCGAGCCGTCGGCGTCGACCGCCTCGGCGTACGCCGCCTCGATCGCTTCGAGCCGGTTCGACCGGGAGCCGTCGTCGGATTCACCGGTGCTTCCGCCGACGCTTCTTTCCCCCGTCGCCCGGGTATCGACTCTCGTGTAGGACAACCCGTGGAGCGCCGCCATCGGTTCGAACTCGATGCCGTGTGGCGTCTTGAACGCCTCGGTGAACGGCGGCTCGAACCCCTCGATCGGGAGCGCGTGGAAGATCCCTCCGCCGTCGTTGTTGATGAGGACGACAGTAACGTCGACGTCGCAGCGGTCGATCGCGAGCAGCCCGTTGGTGTCGTGATACAGCGCGAGGTCGCCGACGACGAGCGTGAGGTCATCGGTCGTCGCCGACCCCGCACCCAGTGCCGCGGAGACGATCCCGTCGATCCCCGAAACGCCACGGTTACCGAGAACGGTGAGGTTCGTCGTCGATGGGGGGACGAACCGGTCGAGATCCCTGATCGGCATCGAGTTGGAGACGAACAGCGTGGCGGGATCCGGAACCGCGTCGGCGACGGCTCGGAGGACGTCACCCTCGTGGAACCCGGAGGCCCCGTCGACTTCCCGCTCGGCGATCCGGTCGGCCTCCTCCCACTGCTCGCGCCACGCGGTATCTCCGCCACCACCCGGAACGAGCCGTGAGAGGCGCACACAGAGTCGATTCGGCTCGGCGACGACGAGGTCGGTCGCGGCGAACTCCGCCTCGCGCCAGCGCCCCGCGGGATCGACGGCGTACTGGTCGGCGTCGGTCGCGGCGAGGTACTTCCGCAGGGGTTTCGACGTCGGCGACGCGCCGAGCCGGAGGACGACCTCGGGGTCCCTCCACCCTCCTCTCTCCCCGGCGAGGTCGGCCGAGAGGTACGCGTCGTACGACCCGATCACGGGCGCGACACGGGTGTGACCGCCGTATCGGACCCCGGAGAGCGGGTCCGCGAGGACCGGGTAGCCGGTGGCGTGGGCGAGCGCGGTGACGGCCTCCGGGTCGAGTCCGGGCGGGTCCGCGGGCCCGGCAACGATCAGGCCGCGGTCGGCCGAAAGCGCCGCGGCCAACTCGCGGAGCGCGTCCTCGTCCGGCTCGGGACTCCCCGGGGTGACGTCGACGTAGGGGCCATTCCGGCCGGTCGCCGCGGCCGGATCGAGGTCCGCGGGCACGTCGCCCGGGACGGGCGTCGGCTCCAGTGGCTTCGCGAACGGGACGTTGAGGTGGACGGGGCCGGCGTCGCTCCCCTCCGCGGTTGCGACCGCTCGGGCGACCGTCGTTCGGACCGAGCGCAGCGCGCGGTCGGCGGCGGCGGGCTCGGGGAGGTCCTTATAAAAACGCGTCGCGTCCCCGTACAGTTTCTCCTGGTCGGCGGTCTGGTTCGCGCCCGAATCGCGGAGCTCGGGCGGCCGGTCGGCGGTGAGCGCGAGCAGCGGGATGCGGGCGTTGCTCGCCTCCATCACCGCCGGGTGGTAGTTGGCGGCGGCGGTGCCCGACGTACAGATCAGCGGCGTCACGCAGCCCGTTCGACGCGCGCGCCCCAACGCGAAGTAGGCGGCCGAGCGCTCATCGAGCAGCGAGAAGACGTGGAGCTCCTCGTGGCGCGCGGCCGCCACCGTCAGCGGCGTCGAGCGGCTTCCGGGGGAGACGACGACGGCGTCGACACCCGCGTCAACGAGCTCGTCGACGATCGCCCGTGCCCACAGCGTGTTCCGGTTCGGCGCGGTCATTAGCGACAGTAGATCCGCGCGGGATAAGTATCCCGGCAACTCGCGGTCAGGTGGCGGGCGGTCGCGTTCTACAACCCTTATACGCGCCGACCGACTTCGATCGGGCATGAGCGATGACGACGCCGTCGAGGTCGAGCCGACTGAGTCCGACGACACGGCGGAGGCGACAGACGAGCCGGACCCGACGGACGCGCCGGACGCGACGGAAGAATCGGACGCGGCCAATGGAATCGAGGGGTCCGACGAGCCGAGCCTCGCGGATCGTGTCGCCGAGCACGACGCGGCGCTCGCGGACGAGGTGGCCGAGCTGGAAGCCGAGATCGACGAGCGCCGCGAGGAGGTCGACGAGCTGACGAGCAAACTCGCGCGGGTCCGTGCCGACTTCAGTAACTACAAACAGCGGGCCAAACGCAAGCGCGACGAGATCCGCGAGCGCGCCTCGGAGGCGCTCGTCGAGCGGATCGCCCCCGTCCGCAACGACCTCCTCCGAGCGCTCGATCAGGAGGAGGGGAGCGACATCCGACCGGGCGTGGAGTCGACGCTAGAGAAGTTCGACGAGGTGCTAGCTGACGAAGGCGTCGATCCGATAGACCCCGAGCCGGGAGCAGACGTCGACCCCGAGCGCCACCAGGTGATGCTCCGCGTCGAGAGCGACCAGCCGCCGGGGACGGTCCACGAAGTGTACGAACCTGGCTACGAGATGGGCGACCGTGTCATCGCCGAGGCACAGGTCACCGTCAGCGCGGGCGACGAGTAGGCCCCATCCGGATCGCTCCGTCCCGTCCGAACGCGCGTCTCCTCCCGTTACGACCGATACGACTCGACGAGCCTGTCGAGCGAGTCGTTCCGGTCGGTCGCGTGCGGGATCGTGAGTGGCGACACCGACACCTCGCCGTCGACGACCGCCCGCCGATCGGTACCGGGATCGTCCGGGACCTCGTCGGGAGTCATACGCCCCCAGATCGGGTCCTCGAACGTGATCCGGTCGGTCTCCGGTTCATCCGAATCGGGGTCGTCGTCCTCGCTCTCGCCCCGGTTCGCCGTCATCCCGTACCAGTCTGAGGGCGTGGTTACCCGCATCGGTGCAGGCTGCGTGTCTCCGCCGTCGTTCGTCACGATCGGCGCGTTCACGTTGAGGTAGTCCGCGGTGTCGAACACGTCCGCATCCGGCGCGTTGTCGACGAGGAACCGTGTCGCGTCGACGGCGTGTGCGAACCGCTCGGGAGCCAGTTCGGTTCGCCACCACTCCGGGTCGTCGCCGGGGACGTACATCGACGCCGCGATCGCCGGAACCCCGAAGAAGGCGGCCTCGACGGCGGCCGAGACCGTTCCCGACCGTCCGAGCACGTACGAGCCGAGGTTCGCGCCCTTGTTACACCCGGCGACAACGAGGTCGGCGTCGGGGACGAGCTCGTCGAGTCCGGCGACGACACAGTCGACCGGCGTGCCGTCGACGGCGTACCCCAGCTCGTGGTCTCGAACGTCGACGCCGCCAGAGATGGCGCGGCCGATCGACGAGCGGTCGCCCGCGGGCGCGACCGTTACCACGTCGTACGACTCGGAGAGGGCGTCGTGCACTGCCCGCAACCCGACGGCGTCGATGCCGTCGTCGTTCGTCAACAGGATCCGATCGACGCTCATGCCCGTTCCTTACCGGGTCCGGGCAAAAGTCCATCGTCGGCACCGGGAACGGAAACACACAGGTAGCGTCGCGCCGAGGGGGGTCATATGGGATTCGGCGACACGGCGAAGCGCATCCAGACGCTTGCCGACAAGGCAGAACGGACGTATCAGAAGATCAGCGAGCTCCGCGACGAAGTCGAGGACACCCAAGACACCGTGAACGACACCGCGGAACGGGTCCAGGGGCTCGAAAACGAGATGGCCGAGCAGCGGGCCGTCCTCGATGCGGTCGCAGAGGAGGTCGGCGTGGATCTCGACAGCGTGAGCACGGAGGCACACATCACGGAGGCGGAAGCTGCGGCCGACGAGGGTGGGACCGGTGCGGAGGGCGAAGCGGGAGTCGAGAACGACCGCGGGACGCCCGACGCGGACGACGACGAGCCATCCGAGAACTGATCGGAGCGGTCAGTCGGGGCCGATGGCGTTCCTGTCCGTCGCGTCGCCCGTGCCCGCGTTGGCGTCTGCCCGCGAGACCACTTCTGCGGGGACACCGGCGACCGTCGTTCGGGGCGGGACGTCCTCGGTCACGAGCGAGTTGGCGGCGACACGCGCCTCCTCGCCGACCGTCACACCGGGAAGCACGATCGCACCCGCGCCGATCATCGCTCGGTCCTCGATAACGACGTCCCCGAGTCGGTACTCGTCCTGAAGGAACTCGTGACACAGCAGCGTGGCGTCGTAGCCGATGATGGCGTCGTTGCCGACGGTGATCCGTTCGGGCCAGAACACGTCAGGTGTCGACTCGAGCCCCCATGACACCCCCGAACCGACGGTCACCCCTATCCGAGAGAGCAGCCAGTTCTTGAGCCGGAGGCTCGGGCTGACTCGGGCGGCCGATATCGCCACGTAGTTTCGGACGACCGCGAGCGGTGACTTCGCGTCTGGCCACGACCACAGCGAGTTCCGCACCCCGCCCGTGTGATGCCGCTCCAATCGGTCACGTCGAGGAGTCGTGCCGTCGTCGGCCGGAGCGCCACCGGACTCGTCGGTCCCGCCACCCGCTCGCTCTCCACTCCGGTCGACAGCGGCCCCTTCGTCGCTCACGCGAAGTCCTTGTAGCGGCGAGGTTATAAGCCCCGCTCACCCGCCCGCGGCTGCTTCCAGGATCGCGTGCGGGATGTCGCTGTCGCGTGCGGGATGTCGCTGTCGCGTGCGGGATGTTATACGCGATACCAAGCCCAGCTCCCACCCTGCCGAACGCGACGGCTCACGGCCGGTCAAGGCGGGTGTGCGGTCCACCGCCGTGAGTAGCGGCAGGGGACCGCCTGTTCGCCATCGAACTGTGCGACGAGCGACGCTACGCGCGGAGCTCGTTCATATGCTCGATCCGCCGGTCGAGCAGGTCGGAGGTCCCGATATCGTGGCGGATCCGAACGCGGTCGCCAGCGGCCGACAGCGCCGTCTCCGCCTGTGCCTCCGCGGCGGCGATCGAGTCGCCGCGGCCGACGACCGCGAACGACCGGGACGTCGTCGTGTAGAGGCCGTCCTCCCGCTCATCGACGCTCGCGTAGTAGAGCAGCGCGTCGCCCGCGCGCTCCTCGTCGACGGCGATCCGCGCTCCCGAGTCGGGGTCAGTGGGGTACCCCACCGGAACCGCGTATTTACAGACGGTTGCCTCGCCCGAGAACGTGAGCTCCGGGAGCGGGTCGCCGTCACGGGCGGCGACCAGCACGTCGATGAACGGCGTTTCGAGGACTGGGAGCGTGTTCATCGCCTCCGGGTCGCCGAAGCGGGCGTTGAACTCGACGACCTTCGGCCCCTCGGCGGTGAGCATGAACTGCCCATAGAGGACGCCCTTGTACGCGGGCAGCGCGTCGACGACGGCGTCGAGCACGTCGAGCGCCGCCTCGTAGTCGCCCGGTTCCATGAACGGGAGCGACGGCCCCGTGTCGGAGTACGATCCCATGCCACCGGTGTTCGGCCCCTCGTCGCCCTCGTAGGCGCGTTTGTGGTCCTGGACCGCGGGGGTCGGCCGGAACTCCCCGTCGGCGACGAACGCCTGTATCGTGAACTCCTCGCCGATGAGTCGCTCCTCGAGGACGACGCGATCGTAATCCGCCTCCTGGAGGTAGGCTTTCGCCTCATCGGCCGTGACTTGATCGCCGATCACCTTCACGCCCTTCCCGCCAGTGAGGCCGGCAGGCTTGACCGCGAGGTCGCCGTCGTACTCGTCGATGTACGCGCAGGCGGCCGCCATGTCGTCGAACACCTCGAAGTCGGGGCAGCCGGGGACGTCGGCGTCGCTCATAAACCGGCGCTGATACGCCTTATCCGTCTCCAAGCGTGCTTCCGCCTCTCGCGGACCGAACGCGTACACGCCCGCCTCGTCGAGCGCGTCCCCGACCCCCGCTTCGAGCGCCGACTCGGGACCGATGACCGCGAGGTCCGCGTCGACGGCAGTCGCGAACGCGACTATCCCCTCGGGGTCCGTCTCCGAGACCGTCTCGAACCCGTCCGCGAGCCGGCGGATCCCGGGGTTCCGATTGCTTGCACAGGCGTACAACGTGCAGTCGTCGGCGAGCGCGCGGGCGATAGCGTGTTCGCGGCCGCCGCCGCCAACTAGGAGTACGGTTTCCGTCATGCGCGACGGATTCCCGCATACAAGTGTAAACCTTACCCTCTCGATCGGGTATTCGATCCCTATTCATGGATCGACCATCGATCGAGCGGTCTGTGTACCGGGGTTTTTCGGGTCGGGGGGCTAACGGCGTCCATGTCACAGCCCACGGAGCGGAACCGGCTCGACGAGGAGTCCAGCCCGTACCTCCGACAGCACGCCGACAACCCGGTCAACTGGCAGCCGTGGGGCGAGGAGGCGTTCGATCTGGCGCGCGAATACGACGTCCCCGTGTTCGTCTCCATCGGCTACTCGTCGTGCCACTGGTGTCACGTGATGGAAGAGGAAAGCTTCGCCGACGAGGAGACGGCGGCGCTGCTCAACGAGTCGTTCGTCCCGGTCAAGGTCGATCGCGAGGAGCGTCCGGATGTCGATAGCACGTTCATGACCGTCTCACAGCTGGTGACGGGTGGCGGCGGGTGGCCGCTCTCGGCATGGTGCACGCCGGAGGGGGAACCGTTCTACGTCGGGACGTACTTCCCACCCGAGTCGCGCGGGAACCGCCCGTCGTTCCCCGGGCTCTGTCGACGGATCGCGGACTCTTGGGGCGACCCGGAACAGCGCGCGGAGATGGAGCGTCGTGCCGAGCAGTGGACGACGAGCGCGCGCGACGAGCTGGAGTCCGTCCCCGATTCCCCCGGGGAGCCGCCGGGAGTGGGGCTCCTCGACGAGGCGGCGGCGGCCGCAATGCGGAGCACGGACACGGAACACGGCGGGTTCGGAACCAGCGGGCCGAAGTTCCCGATGCCGGGGCGGGTCGACCTCCTGTTGCGGGCGGCGGGGCGGACCAGTCGCGGCGACCTCCTCGAAGCGGCCACACGCACCCTCGACGGGATGGCCTCCGGCGGGATGTACGACCAGATCGGTGGCGGGTTCCACCGATACGCCGTCGACCGATCGTGGACGATCCCGCACTTCGAGAAGATGCTGTACGACAACGCCGAGCTCCCCATGGTGTACCTCGACGGACACCGCCTCACCGGCGACCTCCGGTACGCCCGGGTCGCCGCGGAGTCGTTGACGTTCCTCGAACGGGAGCTGCGACACCCCGACGGCGGGTTCTTCAGCACGCTCGACGCCCGGAGCCGAGCCCCCGCCGGCCGAGGGGGATCCAGTGCGGACGAGCCGCTGGAGGGCGCGTTCTACGCGTGGACGCCCGCGGAGGTCGACGCGGTTCTGGATGAACCGGTCGCGGACCTCGTGAAGGCCCGGTACGGGATCCGGTCCGGCGGGAACTTCGAGCGCGGCACGACGGTCCCGACGCTCGCCACCTCGGTCGACTCTCTCGCGGCGGAACACGACCGCTCGCCCGAGGCGATCAAGGAGCTCCTCGCGGAGGCGCGGGACACCCTCTTCGAGGCACGCGAGGAGCGCCCGCGTCCCGCCCGCGACGAGAAGGTCTTGGCGTCTTGGAACGGACGAGCGATCTCCGCGTTCGCCGCCGCCGGGACGGTGCTCGGCGACGCGTACACGGATCTGGCGGTCGACGCACTCGAGTTTTGTCGCGACCGGCTGTACGACGCCGAATCCGACCGGCTCGACAGGCGGTGGATCGACGATGACGTGGCCGGTCCCGGGTATCTCGACGACTACGCGTTCCTCGCACGCGGCGCGCTCGACACATACGGTGCGACCGGCGATATCGACGCCCTCGCGTTCGCCGTGGCGCTGGCCGACGGGATCGTCGAGGAGTTCTACGACGCCGACGACGGCACGATCTACTTCACGCGGGACGTGGGTTCTGGCGGTGATGTGGTCGGCTCCCCCGGCAGCAGCGGCGACGGAACGCTGTTCGCGCGTCCACAGGAGTTCGCGGACCGATCGACGCCATCGAGTCTCGGCGTCGCGGCCGACACGCTCGCGGTCCTCGACGGGTTCCGGACCGACGACCGCTTCCGGTCGATCGCCGAGGCGGTGGTGCGGACTCACGCCGACCGCATCCGTGCGAGCCCGCTGGAACACGTCTCGCTGGTGCGGGCAGCGGAGCGCGTGGAGTCCGGTGGGATCGAGGTGACGATCGCGGCCGAGGAGGTGCCGCGGGCGTGGCGAGAGGCGCTCGGGGAACGGTACCTGCCGGGTGCGACCGTCGCGCCGCGGCCGCCGACCGCGGCCGAACTCGACGGATGGCTGGATCGGCTCGGCCTCGACGAGGCACCGCCGATCTGGAAGGGCCGGGACGCGGAGGACGGTGCGCCGACCGTTTACGTCTGTGAAGGATTCACGTGCTCGCCGCCGAGAACCGATGTCGACGCCGCGCTCTCGTGGCTCGACGATCGAGCTTGAGCCGCGCGTTCGGCGCGAAGTGAGCGTCGTATCTCCGGGAGTAGGGATACGCTATTTATATATCGGGCCCGAGTAAGGCCGGATATGTACGACTTCGCCGTCGTCGGTGCCGGGCCGGCCGGGTCCCGGTTCGCCCGTCGAGCGGCCGAGGCCGGCCACGATGTCGTCGTTTTCGAGAAGGGCGAGGTCGGTTCCCCCCTCGCCTGCTCGGGACACGTCTCTACCGATATCTGGGAGTACGTCCCCGAAAACGCCCGCTCGACGTTGTTACAGAACCGGGTGTTCGGCGCGAGGTTCCACACCGAGGGTCCCGGATCGCCCCCGTACCACTTTTATAAGCGAGAGCCGGTGTCGAACGTCATCGACCGCGTGGGGCTGGATCGAACGCTGGCAGCGTGTGCCCGCGACGCCGGTGCCAACGTTCGCGAGGGGCACACCGTCACCGGTATCGACGAACGGCACGACCGCGTCGTCGTCGAGGCGAGTGTCGCCGAAGGGGGGACGACGACGGTCGAAGCGCGGATGGTCGCGGGGTGTGACGGGCCGACGTCCCGGGTACGTCGTGCCGCCGACCTCGACGAACCAGACGAGCTGCTCCACGGCGTTCTGGCCTTCGACCCAGAGCCCGACGAGGGGAACTACGTCGACGTCCACCTCACCGCCCCGCGCTTCTTCGCGTGGCGGATCCCGCGCGGGGATGCCGGCGTCGAGTACGGACTCGCCGCCCCGCCGGACGACGACGTGAAAGCGCGGTTCGACCGATTGACCGCCGCGTACGGGGCCGAAACCGCATCGTTCTGTTCTGGGGCTATCCCGGTCGGACCGCCCGCGTCCGTGACGAGCGAGCGCGTGTTCCTGATCGGCGACGCGGCAGCACAGACGAAGCCGTTCACCGGCGGCGGGATCCTTTACGGGATGCGCGCGGCCGACGTGGCGGCGGCGACGATCGACCCGAGGGATCCGGATAGTCTCGCCGACTACGAGGCGGGGTGGCGCGACGAGCTGGCGACGGAGATACGGCTTGGAGAGGCGATCCGTGCGTGCTACTCGCTCCCCGAGCCGGTACAGCGCGCGGGGTTGTGGGCGCTCTCCGGCGAGATCGGCGTCCACATGGACGAGCCGTCCTCGTTCTTCTCGCGGGACCACCTCCGGCGGCTGTTATCCTAGCGGTGGACGGTCATCGACCACCGTCGGCCGTCCATTGATACCGACTTACTCGTCGATGACGGTCGCGAACGAGACGTTTTCCCGGACGCTCGTGATCTCCACGGTCACCTCGTCGCCGAGCTCGGCGTCGGGAACGATGACGACGTATCCCCGTTCGATCTTGGCGATCCCGTCGCCCTTGTCGCCGAGCGTCTCGATCGTGACGTCACGGACCTCGCCTTCCGACACCGGCGGCCCCGATGGGTTCGTGTCGCTCGCGGACCGACTACCCCCTTCGGACGACGGTCGGCTATCCGTGGGGCCGCGTGAAGCGCCGGTCTCCTTCCCCTCCGCGCTCGACGTACCCTGATCGATCACGGCGACCCGGTACGTCTCGCCGGGGACCACGGCCCCGTGTTCGATCTCGCGTTTCGGAACGGACAGTACGTATCCCCCCTCGCCGTCGGTCTCCAGCTCCGCGGTAAAGAGGCACGAAAGTGAATCAGTTATTTCGACCATAGGGTGCCGTTCGTCGTAGGGTTACGAAAAACTCCCTATCCGATCGCGACGTGAACCGCGTGTCCAGATACCCCGATAGACCGCCGATATTAGGGATTTAACCGGTTATCCGCGGATATCGGAGACGACAACCGAGCGGAACATAAACGCTTACCCTGATCCGAATGAAGTTCTTCGTATGAGCCGGAACTACGATTCACTTCACGACCCGAACGCGGAGTACACGATGCGGGAGCTCTCTTCGGAGACGATGGGGGTAACCGGAGCACGCGGTGGCGGCCGCGACGTGGAGATCACGGACGTTCAGACCACGATGGTCGACGGTAACTTCCCGTGGACGCTCGTCCGAGTGTACACGGACGCGGGCGTGGTCGGAACGGGCGAGGCGTACTGGGGTGCCGGCGTCCCCGAGCTGATCGAGCGGATGAAACCGTTCGTCGTCGGCGAGAACCCGCTCGACATCGACCGACTCTATGAGCACCTCATCCAGAAGATGTCCGGTGAGGGCTCCGTTGAGGGTGTGACCGTTACCGCCATCTCCGGCATCGAAGTCGCGCTGCATGACCTCGCGGGGAAGATCCTCGACGTGCCCGCCTACCAGCTCCTCGGCGGGAAGTACCGCGACGAGATGCGCGTGTATTGTGACTGTCACACGGAGGAAGAGGCGGACCCCGAGGCGTGTGCCGACGAGGCCGAGCGTGTCGTCGACGAGCTGGGCTATGACGCGTTGAAGTTCGACCTCGACGTGCCGTCGGGACTGGAAAAGGACCGCGCGAATCGACACCTACGTCCGGGCGAGATCCGGCACAAAGCGGAGATCGTCGAGACAGTGACCGAGCGCGTGAAAGACAAGGCGGACGTCTCTTTTGACTGCCACTGGACGTTCTCCGGTGGTTCCGCGAAGCGACTCGCGGACGCGATCGAAGAGTACGACGTGTGGTGGCTCGAAGACCCCGTTCCTCCGGAGAACCTCGAAGTTCAAGAGGAGGTAACGAAGAACACGACGACCCCGATCGCGGTCGGCGAGAACCGGTACCGGGTTACGGAGCTCCGCCGGCTCATCGAGAACCAGGCGGTCGATATCGTCGCCCCGGACCTGCCGAAGGTGGGGGGTATGCGCGAGACGCGAAAGATCGCAGACGTCGCCAATCAGTACTACGTGCCGGTCGCGATGCACAACGTCGCTTCGCCGGTCGCGACGATGGCTGCGGCACACGTCGGCGCGTCGATTCCGAACTCGCTCGCGGTCGAGTACCACTCGTACGAGCTCGGCTGGTGGTCGGACCTCGTCGAAGAGGACGTCATCGAGGACGGCTACATCGAGGTTCCCGAGGAACCGGGGCTCGGTGTGACCCTCGACATGGACGCCGTCGAGGAGCATATGGTCGACGGCGAAACGCTGTTCGACTGAGCGGCACGAACCGGGACGCGCACGGCTCGTGTCCTGTTATCCGACGGATCGGACCCCGATCGTACCAGCGACCCGCCGGTTCCTACTGTTCGACTAGCTGATTTTTCAATCTGATGTGAATTTATTTAGGAAAAATTAAGCCAACAACCAGCAACTTCTGCCCCATGTCGTCAGAACAAGAGGTGTTCGGTCTCGTCGTGGATGGATCGGGAGTCCCGCTTAGCGGGCGAGTCGTGGTGGGTCACACGGGAGGTGGATCGGAGCCGTCGGGACACTGGATCACCGACGAGAACGGGGAGTTCCCGCTCGTCGCCGACGGCGGCTCGACACTCGACCCCGGCGACGTCGACTTCACCGTCCGGGATCCGACGCAGGGCGGAACCGAGAACCCGGTCAACGGGCGTCGGATCTTGGAGGACGGCGAGGAGCGAACCGTCGAGCTCACCGTCACCTCGGCGAGCACCCCGATCCACGGGAGCGTCGAACACCGGGGCATGAACGACGCGGCGACGACGCGGATCGGCCGGGTTCGGAGCCACCGGTTCTGTAACCAGTTCCCCGAGCTCCCCGTCTACGACCGGTCGGACGAGTTCCTCCGGTCGTTGGGTGACACCGAGGTAACCGCCGACGGGGACCGTGACGGCCCGATGATGGAGCCTGCCGACGACCCCGTGGGGGACGCCGAAACTCCCGCGGCGTACGGCCTGTTCGGGCAGTTCATCGATCACGACATCACGTTCGATCCGACGTCGGACATCGACCGACGGAACGATCCGGCGGCGCTGCGGAACTTCCGGACGCCCGCGCTCGATCTCGACGCGCTGTACCGAACCGGCCCAGAGGTCACCCCGTTCCTGTTCGACCAGGAGCACCACGCGAGCGCACACCTCCTCACCGGCTCGGCAGTCGCACCCGACACCGACTCAGGGGGGCTGTCCGGGCTCCCTGGGACCGACCTCCAGCGCAACGAGCAGGGTGTCGCGCTCATCGGCGACCCGCGAAACGACGAGAACGTGTTGATCGCCCAGCTCCACCTCGCGTTCGTCAACTTCCACAACCGCGTCGTCGACTACCTCGAGACGCCTGAGGGAAGCGCGCTCCGGGGGGACGACGAACCGCTCCACGATGCGGCACAGCGGCTCGTCAGATGGCACTACCAGTGGGTCGTCCGGCACGACTTCCTCGCGCGGGTGTGTGACACGTACATCCTCGAGGACATCGAAGAGAACGGGCGACGGTTCTTCGTCCCGCCGGAAAAGGACGTGGCGATCCCCGTCGAGTTCGCCGGCGCGGGCTTCCGGTTCGGCCACTCGCTCATCCGACACGAGTTCGACATCAACGAGGAGTCCGGGAACGTTCGGTTGTTCCCGGGTCCTACCGGTGACGGGCCAAACCTCCGAGGTGGCCGGCCGGTACCCAGCCACCTCGTCGTCGACTGGACGCGGCTGCTCGACACGGGCGACGGCGACTACCAGTCGGCACGGAAGGTGATGCCGTTCCTCGCGCCGACCCTGTTCCAGCTCCCAATGGACGGGGAGGACTCGCTCGCCATGCGGAACTTCCAGCGCGGGCGGGCGCTCGGACTCCCGTCGGGCCAGGACGTGGCCGAGCGGATGGGGATCGACCCGATCCGCAACGAGGGGTTCGGGGACGACGCACCGATCATGGACGCGCTCCGAAAACACGGTCGCGGCGCGGACGGCCACGCCCCACTGTGGTACTACGTTCTCGACGAGGCGCGATATCAGAACGGCGGCGAACGCCTCGGCGCGGTAGGCACCCGGATCGTCGCGGAGACGCTTATCGGGCTCATCGAGTCCGACGAAGCCGCATACCCGAACGCCGCGCCCGACGGCTGGGAGCCGAGTCTCCCGCAGCTGACCGAGACGGAGGGGTACACCCTCGCCGACCTCGTCGCCTTCGGCGAAGAAGGGACGCCCGACGGGCTCGTCATCGACGCCATCGACCCGGGGCCGGACGAGGCGGGAGGGGACCCGCTCGACGAGTCGGTGACGCTCCGGAACGCGGCCAGCGAGCCCGTCGACCTCACCGGGTACGTGATCGACCTGAGCGGCGGCCAGCGGGACGAGCTGCCGTCGACCACGCTGGATCCGGACGGAACGCTATCGATCCACGTCGGCTCCGGAACCGACACCGACACGGACTACTACCTCGGTCGGGAGCGTGCCGCGCTCAACGACGCGGGCGACACGGTGACGCTCCTCGACCCGGACGGGGTGGTCAGCACCCGACGGGTGTACACCTGAGCTTACCCGGCGTCCACGACGGCGGATACGTCGGCGACTTCGATCCCGCGGGCGTCGAACTCGCCGGCGAGCTCGGCCGATCGCGGCTCGATCGCCTCCGGTTCGTGGCTGTCGGTGCCGGCGGTCATCGTAAGCCCGCGGTCGAGTAACACGTCGAGGAACGTCGGCGACGGATGGAACTCCCCGTAGTCGTCGAGGAGTCGCCCCGCGTTCACCTCGGGGACGGTCCGCGACCGGTCGAACGCGTCGGCGACCCGCTCGTAGTGATCGGGGGTCGCGAACCCGCGGAGATGGGGGTTACGCTCGATCAGGTCCGGATGGGCCGCTATCGCGAACAGCTCGGAGTCGATCAGCGAGACGAGCTTCTCGAAGTACCGGTCGACGAGCGCCGCGCGCTCCGCATCGTCCTTCTCGGCGAAGTGTGACCGAGTGTGGACGTTGGCGCCGTCGAGGTCATGGACGCTCCCGATCGCGTACTCGAACGGGACCTCATCGAGGAACGAGGCGATCGCCGCCTCGTGGTCGGGGTGGTAATCCATCTCGACGGCGTCGAACACACGGATGTCTCTCCGTTCGTTGATCCGCTCGATCGCCTCCTTGCGGCGTTCGTGCGTCAAATCGAGGTTGAATCCAAGGGCGCGCTTGTATCGTTCGGCACTCGGGTCCGGAGAGACGTTGCAGTGGTCGGCGATCCCGACGCCATCGAGACCGGCGTCAGCAGCGGCGTCGACCATCCACGACAGAAACGCCCCATCGGAGTAGGTCGTGTGGATGTGATAGTCGTACACAACAGAACAACGAGACGGGGAAGGACGTGCTTTCGGGTTCCGCGTCACCCCACCGCAACGCGCGTTTTTAAGTGGTCACCGATCGATCTATGATCACGTATGACACGCGCAGATCAGGAGGGGAACGGCACCCACCGTGACTACACAGTCGATCATCATCTCTCGGACGCCGAGCGCAACATCCACCGAGTGTGGGACAACTCGCTTGACCCGGTGTTGACGGTTGAAGACGGCGCAGTCGTGCGGTTCGAGTGCCGTGACGCAGTCGACCGCCAGCTCGACGTGGAGTCGACCGCTGTAGACTTCGCGAACGTCTCCTTCGACCCGGTACACCCCTTGACGGGGCCCGTTGCCGTTGAAGGGGCAGAACCGGGTGACGTCCTCCAAGTGGATCTGATTGATTTCCAACACAAAGGCTGGGGGTACACCGGGTTTATGCCGGGTGAGATGGGGCTCGGCTTGCTCCCGGAGGATTTCCCCGACGCGGACGTTCACATCTGGGATCTTCAGGGTGACGTCGGCCACTTCGTGAACGGTATCGAGGTGCCGCTTGACCCGTTCCCCGGCGTCATCGGCCTCGCCCCCGGTACGGACGGCGAACACGACACGCTGCCGCCGTACTCGACCGGCGGAAACATGGACGTGAAACACATGACTGCCGGATCGAGGGTGTACTTACCGGTTGAGGTCGCGGGCGGGCTCTTCTCGACTGCGGACTGTCACGCCGCTCAGGGTGACGGCGAGGTGTGCGTGACGGGGATCGAAGCGCCGATGTTCGTCACCGCCCGCTTCTCGGTCCGGACGGACATGTCGATCGACCAGCCGCAGTTCGAGACGACCGGGCCGTTCACGCCGACCGGCCGGGACGAGCCGATGTACGGGACGACGGGAATCGCGGACGACCTGATGGAGGCGACGAAGCTGGCAACGCGACACATGATCGACCACCTCGCGACAGAGCGCGACCTCACCCGCGGGGAGGCGTACATTCTCTGTTCCGCCGCGATGGACCTGAAGATAAGTGAGGTCGTCGACGCGCCGAACTGGACCGTCTCGGCGTACATCCCGGAGAGCATCTTCCCCGACGGGGGGTAGCCCGAGTCACGACGGAGCAAACGCACACGGCCGTGACACTCAGCGGTGTTCCCCGTCGGTCCCCTGCTTCCCCTCCGAGTTCTCCCGAGTACGCAGCCGATCCGCGATGGCCGCACCGGCCGTCCGCGGGTCCGGATCCGTCACCTGAACCGCGTCGCCGACGGCGACCGGTCCGGGTTCGAGGACGTCACAACACAGCCCACCACGGTTCCGCAGCGCGGACGCGAGCCCGTCCGCACCGGCGAGCGCTTCGACGTGTGCACACGGCGGTCGGCGGCGTGTCGGTCGGACCAGCGCGTCGCCGATCCGCACCTCCGCGTCGAGGAGGTCGTCCATCCCCTCACCGAACCCGCGGACGACGATGTTCCGACGGTGTCGCCCGTCGGAGACGTCGATCCCCGTCTCCTCGCGAACCGCGGCTATCGCCTCGGCCGCGACGAGCGTGACCGCGCAGGCGTCGAGCTGGAAGTGGCCGTCACCGCGGCAGTAGCGATCCCCGTCGACCCCGCCGTCGACGATGTCGACTCGCGGTTTCGGCTCCGGATCCGCGCCGCTCTCGGACGCGACGAACAGACCCTCGACGGCTCCGTCGTCCTCTCCGACTTTCCCGCTCATCGTCCCATCGTCATCGTCCCGTGGTCCGCCTCTCACCGTCATCGTCTCGTGGTCCGCCTCTCACCGTCATCGTCTCGTCGAGTCACCCAACAGGTTCGGGTCCGCGGGTTTCAGCCACTCGCGGTGCGCGTAGTACACCGCGGCGACGGGTGGGGCGAACAGCGCAACGAGTGCGTAAAGCCACTTGAACAGGCCGAAATCGGCGACCCCCTGCTCGCCGAGCGACAGCGCGTCGAGTAGGATCGCCGCGGTCGCCAGCGGTGCGAGGATGTACGCGTGGGTGAACCCAACGACGGCACCGGCGGGAGTGCCGGCCTCCAACAGCAGCCAGTCGAGCGCGTAGAGGACGGTCCAGCCGCCGACGGCGACCGCGAGAACGCGGAGCCAGGGGCCGTCGAACCGACGATCGGGTCCGTCCGCCTCCCGGGTTGCGGTTGCGTGCGTGCTCACGGGTTCTATCGGGGTCGCGTCGTATTGAAAGGCAGGATGCGGGCGACGGAGTGCCCGCTCATTCCGGGAGGTCGAACGTCCCCGCCGAGAGGTACCGCTCGCCGCTGTCCCAGAAGACGGTGACGACGAGCGGCTCCGTTCCCGCGTACTCGCCCGCGTCCCGGAGGTCGGCCGCGACCCGTTTCGCGGCGAGGTTCGATCCCGCGGAGGACTGGCCGACGAGGATCCCTTCCTCGCGGGCGAGCCGGCGGCACTCCGACTCCGCCTCGCCGAGCTCGACGGTGTGGATCGCGTTGAGGAGGTCGGTGTCGAGGTTGTCGGCGACGAACCCCGGCCCCATCCCCTGGAACGCGTCCTCGCCCGGCGGGTCGCCGGAAAGGACTGCGTTGTCGGCGGGCTCGACCGCGTGGATCCGGAGGTCGGGGAACGCCTCGCGAAGGCGTCGGCCGATCCCGGTGATCGTGCCGCCGGTTCCGACGCCGGCGACGAGCGCGTCGACCTGACGGTCGTCGACCTGATCGAGGATCTCCGGGCCAGTCGTCTCGTAGTGTGCACGGGGGTTCGCGGGGTTCTCGAACTGGTGAAGCTGGACCATCCCGTTCTCGCGTTCGAGCTCGTCCGCTCTGGCTCTCGCCGCGGAGATGTCGCCGTCGACGAGCTCGACGCTCGCGCCATACGCGCGCATCAACCGGCGTCGCTCCCGCGACTTCCCCTCGGGCATCACCAGCGTGACGTCGTACCCCTTGGCCGCGCCGACCATCGCCAACCCGATCCCGGTGTTACCCGAGGTCGGCTCGACGATCCCGTCGCCCGGTTGGAGCGACCCGTCGCGCTCCGCCGCCTCGACCATGTAACGCGCCGGTCGGTCCTTCGCGGACCCCCCCGGGTTTCGCGACTCGACCTTGGCCGCGACCGTCGTTCCCGGCGGCGAGTCGACTCGCACCAGCGGCGAGCCGAGCCCCTCCAGGATGTCCTCGTCCATCGAGCTTCGAGAGGGGCCGGCGACTCAAATGCCCCGCGGACGGCGGCAAACGCCGCCGGTCGGTTTCGATCCGGTTCGGTCGTTCGCTCCGGCTGCCCGGTTGGGTCCCCGGCCCGGATCCGCCACGGCTCACAGAGCCCGGCCATCGTCGCCGCCGCCGCGCCGTTAATACCGCTCGCCCACGTAGATGGGCCTATGACGCTACAAACGCTCGATCCCGACCCGTCAGCCGACCCGGACTCCTTCGACCAGTCCGTGCTGGACGCGCTGGCCGGCGACTACCGGTTCAAGGTGTGGGGCGGCGACTGGTGTATCGACTGCAAACAGCAGCTGCCCGCTTTCGGAGCGGCGCTCGCCGCCGCCGGCGTCCCGGACGACCGGATCGAATCGTTCCCCGTGACGAAGGGGCCGTCCGGCAAGGAAGGTCCGGGCGTCGACGCGTACGGGGTCGAACTCATCCCCACCGTCGTCGTCGAGACGCCCGACGGCACGGAGGTGGCCCGATTTGTCGAGGAGGCCGAGGGAAGCATCGCCGAGGCGCTCGCCGCCGAGCTCGCCGACGCCGAAGCGACTATTTAAC
>LFFM01000362.1_pt1 | contig 31104 bp, 30 predicted proteins | sample 643131 | NCBI WGS metagenome assembly LFFM01 (sample SAMN03777445, study PRJNA286221) | soda lake metagenome | biome: soda lake; feature: Kulunda steppe; material: water; isolation source: sample Tc-Br brine of Tanatar trona crystallizer | place: Russia: Kulunda steppe | collected 2011-07
CCCGGCAGATCGGTGAACATGAACGACTCACTGACCCAGTCATAGTGGTTCGGCTGGCGGGTAACACCAGGTTTGCCGCCGGTCGAGAAGTCGTGGCCAGTTAGCTCGCGCATCACTGTGGACTTGCCGACGTTCGATCGTCCGACGAGGACGACCTCCGCGTCGCGGTCCGGCCGGTCTTCAAACATACTCCCATCTGGACGCCCAACCCGGTTAAAAGGCGCGTCGCGGGCGCGGTAGCGAACACGAGCAGTCCGTCTGTCTCCGGTTCAACCGCCGCTCTGTCCCCGAATCGTTTACCCGTCCGCTGGTCGGACGATCTGTATGGAAAAGAACGCAGTTCGCGAGGCCGTCTGGAACGCGCTTGAGGCTCGCGGCGAGGCACGATTCCCGTTCCCGCCACACGGCCGGATCCCGAACTTCGCCGGCGCGTCGGAGGCGTGTACCCGACTGACGAACACGGACGTGTGGACCTCCGCGACAACGGTGAAAGCCAATCCGGACGCACCACAGCTCCCGGTCCGACGGGCCGCCCTCCGCGCCGGGAAGACAGTGTATATGGCCCAGCCGCGGCTCCGCGATCCGGATCCGTTTCTCCGACTTGATCCGGACGAAGTCACGGATATCGACGAAGCAACGACGGTCTCGGGCGTGTCGAAACACGGCGTCCCGGTCGCTCCCGAGGCTGTCCCACACGTCGACCTCGTCGTCTCCGGATCCGTCGCGGTGACGACCGAGGGTGCCCGAATTGGTAAAGGCGAGGGATACAGCGATCTGGAGTGGGCGGTCCTCCGCGAACTCGACGCGGTCGATGACGAAACGACGGTCGCCACGACGGTCCACGAGAGTCAGGTCGTCGATGGCCCTGACTCCCCTATTGAGGACCCCGAAAGCCTACCGAAACCCGACCAACACGACGTTCCGATTGATCTGATCGTTACTCCTGACCGTGTCGTTCGACCCACAAGAAACAGGCCCCGGCCAGCCGGGGTCGACTGGGACCTCCTCGACGAGGAGACGCTATCGGAGATTCCGGTGTTGGCGGAACGCGCCCCGAACGAGCGCTAAGCGGTAACATGAACACACCGAATCCAAATCCTTGGAACACTTTCGACTCTTCACTTCGTTCGTCGCAGAATGATGGGCGCTGCAGGATTTGAACCCGCGACAACTTGGTCCGAAGCCAAGCACTCTATCCAGACTGAGCTAAGCGCCCGTACGAATGGATTCACGCTAATACTTTTAACTCTCGCGATCCCGAGTGATTGTCGGCCCGACCACGCCTTCGATCGGACAGTCGCGAGTACGCTTGTCCGAAGCGTAAGTGACCATCGACCGGCGATCAAAAAGAATATTATTCGTACCGGGAATGTTATTGATAGCCGATGTATTCCGGTGGGGCGGTACGTCCGTCGAACGTCCGCTATGAGCTCGCTTGCCAGCGGCTGAGGTACTCCTATGTATGACCTACGCCCCCACCTCGACGCAGAGGTGGAACCGGGAACGAGCCTGCTGCTGACAGGTCCTCCGCTCACCGGAAAGCGATCGCTTGCGATGGATGTGCTTGCGGCCGGCACTAACGCAGGCGACGGGGCAATCGTCGTCACCACGAAAGACGGTGCCGATCGCATCCTAAAGGACTACGAGAAGCGGACCCCATATAACGGAAAACCGGTCGCTGTCGTCGACTGTGTTACCCGCCAGCAGGGCGTCGGTGACGTTCGTGAGGACGACCGGATTAAGTACGCCTCTTCGCCCGTCGATATGACCGGGATCGGGATCAAGCTCTCCGAGTTTCTTCAGGCATTCGGTGACCGCGGGATCGACCGCAACCGGATCATGGTTCATTCCCTGTCGACGCTGCTGATGTACTCGGATCTCCAGACTGTCTTCCGATTCCTCCACGTGTTCACCGGTCGAGTCCAGAGCGTGAACGGGCTCGGACTGTTCAGCATCGACTCGACCGCCCACGACGAACAGAGCCTCAACACGATCAAACAGCTGTTCGACGGGATCGTCACGCTCTCGGAGGATGACGAGCCCGATATCCGACTCGCATAGGGGGCCACGCTCGTCGACCCATTCGCTGCTCAGAAGGATTTAGGGAACTTCGTCACGGAGTCTCACGCGTGCCCATTACTGATGACTCCGGACTCGAGCGCGCGCTCCAATCCGACACAATCGCCGTCGTTGGCTGTTCGACGACACCCGGGAAAGCAGCTCACGACGTTCCCGCGTATCTTCAGGACCACGGATACCGGGTTGTTCCGGTCAATCCGTTCGCCGACTCCGTCCTCGGCGAACACGCCTACGACTCGCTCGGGGATGTCGAGCCGGCGGTCGACCTCGTGAACGTCTTCCGACCCAGCAGCGAGGTACCCGATATTCTCGAAACAGTCCGCGAGCGACACGCGGACCGTGGCGACGCCGGGATCGCGTGGCTCCAACTCGGAATCCATCACGACGATGCGGCAGCAGCCGCTGAAGCGGCGGGAATCGACGTGGTACAGGACCGCTGTATAAAAGTCGAACACCGGCGACTCCGGTCCTAAAAGGGTCCGTGAGTCAGCCGGTCCACTCCTCGAACGAGCGGTAGACGCCCTTCGAGAGGTAACGCTCCGAGGAGTCAGCGAACACGGTAACGACCGCATCGTGGGGCGCATCAATCTCCCCGTCAGCGATATCACGGGCAACGCGTTTGGCCGCGATCGAGTTGGCTGCGGCGGAGGAGGCGACGAGTTGCCCCTCCTCGCGGGCAAGTCGAGCCATCTCTTCGTGAACCTCCCGATCGGGGATCGCATGAACGTCGTCGACGAGGTCTGGGTCAAACAGCTCGTTCGTCTCGATATCGTGGGTGCCGATCCCCTCCGTTTTGTACTCTTCGTGTTCGACATCCTCACCGAAGAACTCCCGATAGGCCGACCCCGCCGGCTCGACGGCGACGACGTGGGTCTCGGGGTCCTGTTCGCGGAAGTACTTCGCCATCCCCATCAGGGTTCCACCGGTGCCGCAGCCGGCGACGACCGCGCCGACTGCGCCGTCGAGCGCTTGGGCGACCTCGGGAGCGGTGGTCTCGTAGTGGGCCTCCGCGTTGAGCGGGTTCGAGAACTGCTGGGGGACCACCGCACCGTCGAGTTCCTCTGAGAGCTCGTGTGCGCGCTCAATTGCGTATCCCATTCCGTCTTCACTCGGCGTGTTGATCACGTCGGCGCCGAGCGCGCGCATGAGCTGTTGTTTCTCGACGGAGAACCGTTCCGGGACAACAAACACAGCATTAATGTCGAGCTGTTCGGCTGCGACTGCGATCCCAATCCCAGTGTTGCCAGCAGTTGGCTCGATGACGGTGCCGCCGGGATCCAGCGTTCCGTCTTCGAGCATGCGTTCGAGCATGTACTTCCCGATCCGGTCTTTGATGCTTGCGCCGGGGTTGAACGACTCCAACTTCGCGTATACCGGGACCGCGTCCGGCGAGTCGTGAACGCGGACGAGGGGTGTCTCCCCGATGGTCTCCAACACTGAGGAGAGCGGCTCGCGATGCTCGGTCATGTTGTGGCAACAGTTGCCGGTCGGTTTGTGCCTTTCCATCCCGGGTATTCCGGGCTCCGACATCGCGATGACAGCGGATACGTCACGATCGCTCCGGGGTCATCAGGGGGCCGTTCGGGACTGGCGCGACGACTCCGCGGGCCGGACGGATCGAACAACACTTATGCCGTTCGTCCGGCTTCCGAAAGGTATGAGCGAGACCGATGCGCAGGCCGACGTGACGGTCGTCCTCCCGGACGGATCAGAACTTTCCGTACCGTCCGGGTCGACAGTCGAGGACGTTGCCTACGAGATCGGCCCCGGGCTCGGTCGTGACACGGTCGCGGGCAAGATCGACGGTGAACTCGTCGAGAAGCACGCCCCCGTCCACGACGGCGCGCGGATCGAGATAGTTACTGACCAGTCCGACGAGTACCTACAGGTGCTCCGGCACTCAGCCGCACACGTCTTCGCGCAGGCGCTCCAACGGCTTCGTCCGGAGGCAACGCTGACGATCGGTCCGTACACGGACGAGGGGTTCTATTACGACGTGACCGACGTGGACCTCGACGAGGACGACCTCCGTGAGATCGAGTCGGAGATGGACGCGATCATCGAGGCGGACTACGACATCGAGCGTGTCGTTCGGTCCCGTGAGGAGGCAGCGGATATCTACGCGGACAACAAGTATAAACGCGAGATCCTCGACGAGGAGGCCTCGGGCGAGGAGGTCACCTTTTATCAACAGGACGGCTGGCAGGACCTCTGTCAGGGGCCACACGTCGAGTCGACGGGAGATGTCGGGGCAGCGACGCTTCTCAACATCTCTTCGTCGTACTGGCGCGGCGACGAGGACAACGACACCCTCACGCGGGTGTACGGGACCGCGTTTGCGAGCGAATCGGATCTTGAGGAGTATCTAGCGCTGCGCGCGGAGGCGAAAGAGCGCGATCACCGGAAGATTGGTCAGGAGATGAACCTCTTTTCGATCCCGACGGTGACTGGCCCGGGACTCCCGTTGTATCACCCGCCGGGAAAGACGGTGTTGAACGAGCTCTCTGCGTTCGCAAACGCGCTCAACCGTGAGAACGGCTACGAGGAGGTCGAAACGCCACACGTGTTCCGGACGGAGCTGTGGAAGCAGTCCGGCCACTACGAGAACTACAAAGACGACATGTTCCTCCTCGACGTCAACGACGAGGAGTACGGGCTGAAACCGATGAACTGCCCGGGTCACGCGACCATCTTCGACCAGTCCTCGTGGTCCTACCGCGACCTTCCGAAACGTTACTTCGAGAATGGGAAGGTGTACCGAAAAGAACAGCGCGGCGAACTCTCCGGGCTCTCTCGCGTCTGGTCGTTCACCATTGACGACGGCCACCTGTTCGTCCGCCCCGACCAGATCCGACAGGAAATCGAGTCCGTCATCGACATGATATTCGAGGTGGTCGAGACGCTCGATCTGGAGGTGGAAGTCGCCTTGGCGACCCGTCCCGACAAGTCCGTCGGCGGCGATGAAATTTGGGAGTCCGCCGAAGAACAGCTGCGCGACGTGTTAGAGTCTGGCGGCTACGACTACGATATTGAGCCCGGCGACGGTGCCTTTTATGGCCCGAAGATCGATTTCGGTTTCGAGGACGCGTTAGGCCGGGTCTGGGACGGCCCGACGGTCCAACTCGATTTCAACATGCCCGAGCGGTTCGACCTGACGTACACGGGCGAGGACAACGAGGAACACCGGCCGGTGATGATCCACCGTGCGCTGTACGGCAGCTACGAGCGGTTCTTTATGGTACTGATCGAACACTTCGACGGCGACTTCCCGTTGTGGCTCGCGCCCGAGCAGGTTCGAATCCTCCCGGTTTCCGACGAGACCCTCGGATACGCCCATCGCGTGAAAAACGAGTTGACGGACGCCGGCTTCCGCGTCGAGGTCGAAGACCGCGACTGGACGGTCGGCCGCAAGATCCGTGCCGGCCACGACGACCGAGTGCCGTACATGATCATCGTCGGCGACGACGAACAGGAGGCTGGAACGGTATCCGTGCGGGACCGATTCGAGAACCAGCGTGGTGATGTCGATGTCGACGAGTTCCTCGATCATCTCGTCGCGGAACGAGACGAAAAGCGCACCGAACCGAATTTCATCGACGCGAAGTAACTGCGGGCGACGCCGGTCAGGTCGACCGGAGCACAGCAGGCGACCCGAGGCGTCTCACCGCGCTTCGACGCCCGTAATCTCGAACCGGGCTCCGCCCTTGCTCCCGTCGGTCACGGAGATCTCCCACTCGTGGGCCGCGGCGATCTCGGAGACGATGCTGAGTCCGAACCCGGTTCCGTCGGTCGAGGTTGTGTAGCCGGTTTCGAACACGCGCTCCCGATCCGATTCCGGGATGCCCGGTCCGTCGTCCTCGACGTAGAATCCGTTTCCGTCCGAGAGCTCCCCAACCGTGACGGAGACCGACTTACTCCCGTGTTCGGCGGCGTTTCGAAACAGGTTCTCGAAGAGCTGACGGAGTCGAGACTCGTCCGCGGCGATTCGAAATCCGTCGACATCGACCTCGATCGTCGCGTTCGCCTGCTCTGTCGTCATCCACGCGTCGTTCACGACAGTCGCGAGGTCGACGGTAACCTTTTCTTCGACGCGGACACCGTTACGGGCGAGTACGAGGAGGTCCTCGATGAGCGACTCCATTCGCGAAAGCGATCGTTGTATGGGCTGAAGATGCTCGCTGTCGCACTCGTCGGCGAGCAGGCCCATCCGGCCCATCGCCGTGTTCAGTGGGTTCCGCAGGTCGTGGCTTACCACGCTCGCGAACTCGTCGAGGCGGTCTCGCTCACGTTCGATCCGTGACTGTGCGCGCTGTCGTTCCAGTTCGTAGCTGACCCAGCGCGTCAACAGTTCGACGAACGTTCGCTGCGTGTCGGTAAACGGCTCTTCACGCGGGTCAGCATCCGCGAAACACAGCGTTCCGTACAGCTCCCCGTCGACTTCAATCCGACCGCCGATGTACGCTCCGAGCCCGAACCGGTCGTGGGCTGCGTCCCCTCCCCACCCATCTTCGACTGCGTTTACGACTGTCAACAGATCTGTCATCTCTATCGTCCGCTTACAGTACGCTTCATCGAGTGGACAGCTCTCTCCCGTCTGGAGCTCTTCGTGGTCTGATCGGGATCGCTCGACATACTGTGTCTTACCATCGATACGGGTGAGAAACCCGTTCGGAAGGCCTAGGTACTCGCGACCCAGTTCGAGGAGGGCATCGACCTTTCCGTCGAACGACAGCTCTCGGTCCGATGACACCGAGTACAGTCGTTGAATAGCTCGTAGACTCTCCTGTCGCTGGCGCTGTAGCCGTCGCTCCTCCGTAATGTCTCGGAGGTACACGGAAAGTCCGCTGTCTGATGGGAACGCACGCACGTCGAACCACGTCCGCAGCGGCGGGTAGTACGCATCGAACGACACGTCCTCTTGTGTCTCCATCGCGTCGTGATATCGGTCGTAGAACTCCGTGTCGACCGCGTCAGGGATCGAGTCCCAGAAGTGGAGTCCCTCAATGTCGTCTACAGAGTCGAGTACCTCGTCGGCCATCGCCGCACGGAGTATCTCGCGACCGCGATCATTTGCGTAAATAAGGCGCCACTCGGTGTCGACGGCAAAGAACCCATCTCCCATCCGATTGAGGATGGTCTCAAAATCATCCGAACCTAACACGGACGGAACCTCGGTCATTGCCAAGCGTAGTACGGCAAGGTACTTCATATCGGTGGATGAGGTGAACCGCGAAGCGTCGGATTCAGGACAGTCGGTCCGTCGTGTTTTTTATGCTACCCTCGTGACCGATCGGTATGGCTGACCGTCTAACCGGAGTGTCCGCGCGGGAGCAACCGCCGGATGTCGGCGAACTGACGCCGCCCGATCGTACCCTTATGGGCCCCGGCCCGAGCGATGTCCATCCACGCGTGCTGCGCGCGATGAGTACACCGCTCGTCGGTCACCTCGATCCCTCGTTCGTCGAGATTATGGACGAGGTACAGGAGCTGTTGCGGTACACCTTCCGAACCGACAATCGATGGACGATCCCGGTGTCCGGAACCGGGTCCGCGGCGATGGAGTCCGCCATCGGCAACCTCGTCGAACCCGGCGACACCGCCTTGGTCCCGACGAACGGCTATTTCGGCGGGCGGATGGCCTCGATGGCCGAGCGCGCCGGCGGCGATGTCGTCACGGTCGACGCGCCGTGGGGTGAGCCCCTCGACCCGGTCGATGTCGAGCGCGCCTTCGACGAACACCAGCCGGACGTGTTCGGGTTCGTCCACGCCGAGACCTCGACCGGTGTCCTCCAGCCGGACGTGCCCGAGTTGACCGGGATCGCACACGACCACGACGCGTACGTCATCGCCGACTCGGTCACCTCACTCGGCGGCGTGGAGTTCCGTGTCGACGAGTGGGACATCGACGCCGCCTACTCGGGGCCACAGAAGTGTCTCTCCTGTCCACCCGGCGCGAGCCCCCTCACGCTCTCGGATCGGGCGATGGACAAGGTGCTCGACCGTGAGAGCGACCCCCGGTCGTGGTACCTCGACCTCTCGCTTTTAGAGGGGTACTGGGGCGATGACCGCTCGTATCACCACACCGCCCCGATCACGAACGTGTACGCGCTCCGAGAAGCCCTCCGGCTCGTCGCCGAAGAGGGAATCGAGGAGCGGTGGGACAGACATCGACGCGTCGCTGAGGACCTGAAAACCGGCGTTCGCGAACTCGGGCTGGAAATGAACGCCCCCGACGCGTACTGGCTCCCCAGTCTCAACGCGGTTCGCGTACCGGAGGGCGTCGACGACAGCGCCGTCATCGATCACCTGCTCGCCGAGTACGACCTCGAGATCGCCTCCGGCCTCGGTGACCTCGCCGGCGACGTGTGGCGGATCGGCTGTATGGGCCACTCCGCACGCCCGAAAAACGTCGAGTACCTGCTCGCGGCCTTGGAGGACGCGCTGGCGACACAGGGGTTCGAAGGGTAGCGACGACGGATCAACGGCGGGTTCTCACAGGTCGTCTAGATCGGTACCGACTCGCTTCTCCCGACCGCTCGATCACTCCTCGCGCAAACTCGGGTGTGTGGGTTGATCCCCCGGATGCGGCTCGGAAAACCGCTCACGCATCGTTTTAAGCGAATCAGCCTCGCGTCGTCGTCGCTCTGGGTCGTCGATCTCCTCACAGCCCGGAGGGACCTCCCGCCCGCGATCGGTGAAGTACCCTTCCGGTGCGACCCAGTCGTGATAGAACGGTCGGTCGTCGTCCTCCAACAGCGTGACCGCCACCTCCGCGCCGTGGCCCGCACACACCGCGGCCTGATGCGGCTTCTCCGCCAAGCGTCCGGCCGCGTATAGTCCGTCGACGCCGGTACGGCCGCGCTCGTCTGTGTCGACGAACGCCTTTCCGCGATCGATCAGGCCGACCCCGTCGATCCCGTCGAGATACGCCGTCTCGTTTTTCGTGGCAGCGATGACGTACGCAGCAGTGATGCGGTCGTCGTCGGTCGTCCGGATCCGGAAGCGTCGGTCGTTCGCGTCGCTCTCGCTGTCCGCGTCGTTCTCGCCGTCTGGACCGTCGTCGCGCGTCGTGTTCGTTCGCTCGACCGTGCTCACGCTGCCCTCTCTGCGCTCCGCACCCGCGTTTTCCGCTTGTTCGGCCAGCAGCTCCAAGAACTGCCGTGAGTTGACGCCCGACGGGAAGCCAGGAACGTTCTCCAGATGTGCGTTTCGGCGTATCAGCGACCCGCCAGCGTCGAGAACGAGCGTTTCCAACTCGGCTCTCGCAGTGAACGTAGCCGCCGACAGCCCCGCGACTCCGCCGCCGACGATCACGACATCGTACTCCATACCCGCCCACAACCGGCCCGTCGTGATAACGCCGCCGACGCGTGACGGGTGTCGAGGTCGGTCGGGGATTGTATTGCGGTACCGACCCTCGAAGGGGATTTTTGTGATGTCTCCCGGTAGAGCCGATATGACCGACGCGTTCGGCCGGGCGATCCGCGACCACTACCACGACGAGCGGACAGAGCCGCTCTATCACTCCGACGGCGAGGCGTCCGTGGAACACCCGATCGAGTCCTTCTATTTCACCCCGTTCGATCCCAATACTGGAACGAACGACTGGTTAGCATCACATCTCCAAGGACCGCTTGTGGACCTCGGGGCAGGAACCGGACGCCACGCCCTGTACTTTCAGGAACGGTTCGAGACGGTCGCCATCGAGCCCAGTTCAGCGCTCGTCGAGACAATGCGCGACCGCGGCGTCAAGGACGCGCGGGAGGGTGACATGTTTGAGCTACGCGAGACGTTCGATCGGGACCGGTTCGGCTCCGCGCTGTCGAACGGCACCCAACTCGGACTCGCCGGGTCGATGCGCGGGCTCTCCGCGTTCCTCGACGATCTGGCGTACGTCACCCGACCCGACGGAACCGCCGTTGTCGACTGTTACGACCCCGACCACCCTGACACCGCGGAGCTGATCGGGTATCGGGACGACCCGACGCCCGGTCTCGCACACCGCGTGATGGTCTTCGAGTACGAGGGTGAGCGCAACCCGATCCTTCAGCTCCGGCTGTTCAGCCCCGACCGGCTCCACGAGGCCGCCGTCGGCACCGGCTGGACGGTCGCCGACGTGGTCCGCGGCGACGGCTCCGACTATCACTACCGGGCGGCATTGGAGAAGGTGACGACGTGACCGAGCGACGAGTGAACTCGTCTCACTCGTCGAGTTCGGCAACGATTCGGTCCCGGATCGGCCCCGCGTCGACGGGGGCCCACACCTCAATGTCGTAGGTCACGTCCGCGAGCACCGCGAGCCGGTCCGTATCGTTCGCCTCGATGGCGGCGACCGCGTCCTCAGAGAGCCGATCGAGGACTGCGCTCGATAGGGTCTCCCGGTCGACCGCCCGATCCGGCACGTCGAGGATGTGTGGTAGGTCCTCGGCCCCGTCCGGGAGAGAGGGGAACGCCGCCGGGCCGACCGCGAGGAACCTTGGCCCTTCCTCTCCCGACCCCTCGCCAACAGGACTCTCGTCAACAGACCCCCCGTCACCCGAGTCCTCGTCGACCGACACCGCCGACCGCGGTGCGGGGACGATTGCGTACTCCGCGATCGCGAGGTCTATCGCCGCCGCGATGGCGTCCTCGTCGACCTCGGTTCGTCGTTTGAACGCCAGCTCCGAGAGCGCCCGGGACAACTCCGCCCGGGTGAGCGAGCCGAACAGGTCGACCACGCCGGCGAGGTCGTCGCGAGCGGCGACGCTTGGGGCGTCTCCGGCTCCGTCGGTCACGAGTCGTCCCCCTCGACCGGATCGGCGACGGCTCCATCCGCTCCGCCTCCATCCGCAACCGCTTCCAGGTCCGCACGGGCCGCGTCGGCGACTTCCTCGGGCGTGAGTGGCGCGTCATTCCATGCTGGGAGCCGAGTGTCGGGGGTCGGCTGTTCGATGGCCGCCGCGTAGGTCGCGATCTGGTCGCGCTCGGCGGCGCGGTCGTAGTCGAGTCCGTTGAACGCCGCATCGGTCGCGTATTGCCGGGTCATTTGATCGGCAACCTCGCGGTAGCGGGCGGGGAGCGTGTCGTAGTCAACGTCGACGCCAGCGTCGGCCACCGCACGGAGCGTCGCTGCGCCGACCGCACGGCTCATGTCGGCGAGCCCGGTCGGTCCGTCGACGGAGCGATGGTCGTGTTCGTACCGACCGAGATCGACCTGTGCGCTCCCCTCGAAGCCAGCATGGGTGAACGCCTCACCGAGCGTGCCGACCTCCAGCCCCCAGCCGCGCTGGACGCGCAGTTTCGCGACGAGGTCAGTCGTCGCCGCGAACTCGCCCGCGAGCGCGTACCGGAACGCGTTCAAGTACTCCAGTACCGCTGCGTCGTGGGCGTCGTCGAGCGCGCGGACGAGCGGACGGAAGAACAGGCGGAACAGCCGCCCGTACAGCGCGCCGTCCTCGACGCGGGCGTAGTACCCCTTCGAGAACTCGTGGCCGTGGGCGATCGGGAACAGCAGTCGGTTCACGAACGCGGGCGAGTACGTCTTGGTATCGGCGTCGTGAACGACGACGAACTCCTCCGTCAGCGCCCGTCCAAGCGCGAGCCACACGTCTCGTCCCTTTCCGCGACTGCCGTTGACGCCGCGGTCCCCGAGCAGCGCGGAGAGCTGCGGGCCGTCACACCACAGCGTCTCCACGTCGAGGTCGAACCCGTCGAGCCAGTTCGCGAAGGGGCCGGCGCGGTCAGGGCTGGCGCGGAGCGGAACGATAACCCGCGCCGGATCGACGGTTTCGAGGGCGGTGAGGACGTTCTCGGCCGCGAGGGTGCCGTACTCTCGTTCTGTCATCGGCACCACGACCGCGGTGCGACCGGTCGGCGCGGAGGGCCGGTGGTCCGTGAGCGCGTGAAGCGTCGTGACGCGCTCCTGTACGTACTCCATCACCCGATCACAGGTGGACGAGCCCCTAAATACGCACGATACCGGGGGGATGTGTGACTCCGAGTGGAGACAACCCGTGCCCGAGGACCCGAAGCTGGTCAGGGGTGCGCCGCCCCGCCCGGAACCCGCCCGAGCGAATTCAAGACGGCGTAGACGACCACGAGAGCGCCGAGACCACCCGCAAGTGACAAGAAGACGGCGTCGTACCCGAAGCCGGCCTCTATCGCCTCCCCGACGACCCACGAGCCCGCGGCCTGTGTCGTCATCATTCCCGCGGAGAAGACGGCGTACGCGGACGCACGAGTCCCGTCGGGAAGCGAGTCGAGCAGGTAGGTGTCACCGGCCGGAAACAGCATGTGAATCGTGAAGCCGACGAGGAGGCTGGCGATACCGACTGCGACGAGTCCGGAGGCGTACACCGCGAGGACGATGCTGCCGACGAACGCGGTGACGATCCCGAGGATGTACGGAACGTGGGGGAGACGGTCAGCCAGGTCGCCGGAGACGAGGAACGCGGGGACTCCCGCAGCGAAGATGACGGTGAGCAGGTTGCGGGCGGTCGCCGGGTCGAGGCCTTTGTCGATCATGTAGAGCTCATAGAAGTTGAACAGCCCCTGCCAGACGAAACTCGTCAGTCCGAGGAGGACCACGCCCGCGGCGATCAGTTTCCACTCGGAGCGCGCGCCGGCGATAAAATCGGTGTCGCTCGTGCCGGCGGTCGGAAGGTCGGTACGGCGGGCGAGCGCGACGAAGAGAACCGTCGTGAGCGCGGCCGCAAGCGCCAACCCGTAAAAGGCGTACCGCCAGTCGTACCAGAGCGTGACCGTGACGACGGGGGCGGCCGCGACCGCGGCGAGTTGGCTCGCCATCCCGTGAACGCCCATCACTCGCCCGACTCGGTCGGGAAACAGCTCCGAAACGAACGGGTTGGCCGCGACGAAGTAGACGCCGGAGGCGCTACCGACCACGAACGCGGCGACCATGAGCGTGGGGACGCCCGGTGCGAGCGCGACGCCGAGCGCGCCGACGGTGAGCGTGACGCCGGAAACGATCACGACCGAGACCCGCGAGAACCGTGTGAGCGCCCAGCCGGTCGGGATCCGTGGCGAGGCGGAGCCGAGCCACGCGAGGGTGACGATCAGTCCCGCAGTCCCCTCCCGGATCGTGAACTCGTCGATAAACTCGCCAACCAGCGGCGCGAACACGACCCGCGCGAAGTTGACGAGGAACACCAACCCACACAGCGAGCCGAACAGCCGGGTCCGTGACACGCTCACGGTTTCCGGCGGACGGTCACAAGCGTTGCGAATCCGGCGCGGGACGCCGAAACGATGGCCGCGTCTGACGAGTCCGACGCGCGTCGTACGGGGTTTTTATACCCGCCGCTACCGAAGGCGGCGGTATGAAATCAACGCGCAAAGCGCTACGGGACGGTGACCTGTTCAAGGACACCTACGAGCGGCTGAACTGCGCGGACTGCGACAAGGTACTTAAAAAGAAGAACGACCCGGACGAGGTGTTCTCCGTGCGGCTCTGTCCCGAGTGTGATGCCCGGTTTAAGGAACTGCGGTAGGCGGACCCTTTATACGACGTTGCTGGGCGGCGACTCACCTTTTAAATAGTCGCGAGCCGGCGACGACCGGCGGCGGATCGACGGGCGGTCACTCGAACACCGCGTCGAACGCGGACGCGCCGAGGGGGTCGAACGTGCCCGCAGCGACGTTCTCTCGGAGGTGTTCTGGGTCCGTTGTCCCGACGAGCGAGCAGGTCACGGCCGGTGCGCTGCGTGCGAAGTTGAGCGCGCGCTGGGCCGGCGTATCACCCGCGAGCCGGTCGTACACGCCCGCAGGGATCGTGTCCGCGTTCGACAGCTCGCCCTGCCCGATACTCGCACTCGTGACGACTGAGAGCCCCGCCTCGTGAGCGAACGCGAGCGTCGATATCGGATCACCCTCGGGATCGTCGGGCGGACGCTGATTCGCCCGCGTGAACGCGTCCGCCATCCGGATAGTAAACGGGAGTTGGACCGCCGCGAACCCGTGGTCGTCGTCGGGACCGACCGACCGCCCCGCGGCCTCGGCGCGCGCAAGCACCTCTCGGAGCGACAGGTACGCGTCGTGGTTCTCGGGCACTCTGAACGCTCGCCACGTCGCGACGCCGTACTGTCCGATATCGCCTGCCATCCGCCGTTGCTCCAGCCGTTTGAACGCCGCCTCCAGCAGGTCGTACACGTCGGATCGGGAGCGCTCGGCGAGTTGGGCCTCGGGGTTGTGGACGTAGTAACAGTCGACGGTGTCGAGTCCCAGACGATCCAACGAGCGGTCGAGCGACCACTCCAGATAGTCGGGCGCGAGACAGTGCCCGCCGGCGAGGTCCGCGGGGTCGACGATCCCCGGCTGGACGAACCGTTCGCGAACGTACCGGGCCGGGTCGTCCGGCCGCTCGCCGTCGAAGGGAAGGAACCCCCCCTTCGTGGCGACGACGACCGAATCGCGGTCGATCGCCGACTCGCGAGTCGCCTCCCGGACCGCCTCACCGACGACGCGCTCCGACCGGCCACACCGGTAGTTGACGGCCGTATCGAGGTGGTTCACGCCGGACCGTATCGCGAGGCGAGCGACCCGACGATACGCCTCGTCTACCGCGTCGGTCGGTTCCCCGAAGTACGTCCCAAGGCCGACGCTGGAGGCGACGCCCGGCCCGAACCGGCGGAAGTAGGTCCGTCCGAACGCGTCGCCGAACCGGTCGCGATACGCCCACAACGCGTCTCGGGTCGCCATCTCGTCTCCGCCGACGGGCGTTGTGTATAAAAACGAACCGCGAGGGGTCGGCGTCACCCGCGGGACACGCGTCAGACGCACGTACGACACGTCACAACGATTATACGTCACGCGAGAGTCCGTTCAGGTCAATGGCGTCGCTCACCGACCACTTGGCTGACCTCGTCGAGGACGCCGACGCAGTGATCCTGTTCTCGCCGACCGCCTCGTTTTACGAGCGATTCACCGGCGACGATGCTGACGACACGGATCTCATCGTCGCCGCCCCCGACGACGACGTCGGCGCGGAGGCGTTCGTCGAACTTCCGCTCCCCTTCCGAAACGTCCGCGACCGGATCCGGTTCGGAATCGAGGGGGTGATGGACGCCTCGCTCGTCTCTGAGGGCGACGAGATCGTCTGTGTCGCTTCCGTGTTCGAGGGCGAGTCTGACGCGATCATTCGTGTCACCGTCGACGAAACGGCGAACTCCGGCATCTACGACCTGTTCGTCAACTCCCGTGCCGATCCCGGCGTCATCCGGGACGTGTTCGAGGTTGCGATCGAACTCGGAAAGAAGGGACAAAAGGGGAAGCCCGTCGGGGCGCTGTTCGTCGTTGGCGACGCCGGCAAGGTGATGAACAAATCGCGTGCGCTGTCGTACAACCCCTTCGAGAAGTCCCACGTCCACGTCGGTGACCCCATCGTGAACGTCATGCTCAAGGAGTTCTCACGGCTCGACGGCGCGTTCGTCGTCTCCGATTCCGGAAAGATCGTTTCGGCGTACCGCTACCTCGAACCCGCCGCCGAGGGCGTCGACATCCCGAAGGGACTCGGCGCACGGCACATGGCCGGCGGGGCGATCACCCGTGACACGAACGCGACGGCCATCGTCCTCTCCGAGTCCGACGGACTCGTCCGGGCGTTCAAGGGTGGCTCACTGGTTCTGGAGATCGATCCGGAGGAGTACTGATGACCGGGTCGTTCGCCGTTCTCCCAACCGTGACGGCCACCGCCGGGCGTCTCATACCGGGCCAGACCCCCTTTGAGTTCCTGAACGCGGTCCCCGACCGGATCTGGCTCGCGCTGTTTGTGTTCGTCGTCGGCGTCGTCCTGGCGTATCTCGTCGGAGCCCTCAACCGGCGGCTGTTGAAGCGGGCGGGAGTCCCGGAGGCGATCGAGGGGACGGCGTTCGAGCGTACCGCCCGGGAGTTCGGCACCTCGACGGTCCGGATCGTGGCGAAGCTGTCCGCGTACTTCATCGTCGCAGTCACCGTCGTCGTCGCGTTCAGCGTGGCAGAAATCCAGTACGCCGAACTGTTCTGGGCGGATCTGGCTTCCTTCATCCCGCGGCTGTTCGTCGCGATCATCGTCCTCATCGTTGGCGTCGTCGTCGGCGATAAGGCAGAGCTTCTGGCCGCCGAGCGGCTTCGCGAGATCAAACTCCCTGAAGTGAGCGTTATTCCGTCGCTCGTCAAGTACAGCGTCGTCTACGTTGCGGCGCTCATCGCGCTCGCACAGGTCGGTGTCCAGACGTTCGCGCTCGTGGTGTTGCTTGGAGCATACGCCCTCGCGCTCGTCGTGTTGACCGCCCTAGCGACGAAAGACCTGCTCGCGGCCGCCGCAGCCGGCGTCTTTCTCCTCCTTCGGCAGCCGTACGGCATCGGCGACAAGGTCCGGGTGGCGGGCCAGCGGGGGATTGTACAGGAAGTCGACCTGTTCGTCACCCACATTGAGACTGACGACGGCGAGCACGTCCTCCCGAACCACGCCGTGTTCCGCGACGGAATCGTCCTGATACGGGAGTGACACCGCGGGTTTGCGGCGGTATCATCACGCCGTTCATCGGATCGGCGGTGTAGTTATTTATCTGATGAGAACAGTCATCCAGCTGGTGTACCCATGATAGTCGCCGTGTCGGACACACATCTCGGGACAGCACACCTCGATTCGATCGATCCGGACCGAGACGAATTCAAACAGTTCCTCAAATATCTTCGGGATGACCTCCAGCCGACACACCTGGTTCTCAACGGCGACATCGAGGATTTCTGGCGGCGCGACATGCGCACGCTGACACGGGAGAACTACGACGTGTTCACCCGGTTACGGGAGCTTCGAGACGCCGGGATCGAGGTTCATTACGTGCTCGGAAACCACGACTGGTACGCACGGAAGGATCTGGAGGTTGCCGGTGGTCGTGGCGAAAAAGCGTATTACGACTCTGAGTACCCGGAACAGCTGACGATTTCGACTGATGGAACGACGTACACGTTCATGCACGGCCATCAATTCGACCCAGTACAGGACGAGTGGTACTTCGACAAATTGGCCGTGATCAGCACCGACTCGATCGGCGCGACGTTCAGTGAGAAGTGGGCACTTTTCAGTGAAGTCGACGGCGTTACCGAGATGTTTCACGCGCTCTTGAAGCTCGCGACGGACCGGGTGAGCCATGGAACGTGGGCAGACAGACTAGGGAAGATGGATCGATGTGGAGACCACGACCTCGACGAACAGCCTGGGTCCGCCGGACAGTACGTCGCCGACCGTCCAGACACCGATTGGCTCTGTATCGGTCACACCCACTGTGCCGGTATTAAACCGGACACCAACGTCGCAAACAGCGGCGCATGGCTGGACAGCGAGAACACGTATCTCGTCTTGGAGGACCGTCCTCGGCTCATGGCGTGGAACGACGGAGAACCAGAGCCGCGTACAGAACACACCGACCCCGGCACCAGTGACGGGATATTGGACCGCCTCAGGCGACGCGGACGCTGACCATCGACGCTCGTCGATCGACTGTCCCGACCGGCGGCGTTCCCACCGAGTGAAACTGGTTGTCAGGGTATAACAGGGTACGAAACAGACACTCGCGTATGGACGCCGATACGCCGGACGTTGCCTGTGACGGGTGGAACGGCAGCGAGTGCGAGGGGACGGTCCACTGTCCTCCGCGGTGTCCCCGGTTCATCGACAAGCGCGGTGACGCGTGGACCGTCGAATTCGCCGACTCGGACGACGCCGACCGACTCCTCGAGATGTACGAGGCGTTCGGCACCGCCGACCGCGCACAGGGGATTCCGCCGGCCAACCCCGACCGGCGAGTTGACTGGGTCGACTCCCTGCTTGCGGACGGCAGCAACGTCCTCGCCGAGCGGAACGGTCGTGTTCGAGGCCATGCGGTGTACACGCCCCTCGACGCCGACTGCCCGGAGATTGCGGTGTTCGTTCACCCCGACGCGCAGGGTCGGGGCGTTGGGACCGAGCTCTGTCGCCAGCTGATCGCGGACGCCGCGGCGGGGGACCGTGAGGCGCTCGTGTTACACGTCGAGACAGGGAACCACGTCGCACGAACCGTCTACGACGAGGTCGGGTTCCGGACGGTCGAGCGAAACGGTGACCTCCGGATGGAGCTCCCGCTCGACGATCCGGCTGCGACCGAAGTCCGCTGGCCTCCACTTGTCCGTGAGGGCCCCGTTGAACCCGCCGGCACGACCGCCCCCGAGGGGTCGGCGCTGCGACAGAGCGCGGGCGAGAGGCCCCCACATCGAAACGGCGAGTCGCCGTAGCTCCGTCGCCCGCGGGGTCGCTCGAAAGCGATCGTTTAGGTTCCTTCATCCCAATCTCGAAGCAACGAACATGGTGACAACTGACACGCGATCCGTCGGTGAACTCGAACGGCGCGTCGAGGCGTTCGACGCGACGACGCCGGACGAGATGGACGACGACGACCGGGCACGGCTGACGGACGCGCTGGTCGCACTCGCCGACGCCTACGGGAACCGTGGCGAGTTCGACGCGGAGGCCGAGATGATCGAGCGGTTGGACCGTCTCGGACGCAGCGGCGCGGACGACCCCGTCGATGTCGAGGTTCATCTTGCGGTCGCGCTCGCGAACGCGACGAGCGTTCGCGGTCGCGAACACGTGTACGAGACCGCGATCGATCCGGACCGGCTTGCGGCGTATCGTGACCGAACAGCGTCGCTGTACGACCGCCGCTCCGAAGCAGCGATCGCAGCACCGCTAGCCCGGGCGACGGCCGAGACGATCCACGCGAATGCGAAGGGCGACCGCCGCGACCGGATTGGTCCACTCGTGGAGCGGATCGAAACGGTGTACGACGCCCATCAGGAGCCGGATGTCGCCGCCTCGCTGTTGCGGGCGTACGCTCACGCGGAGCGATACCTCGGTGACGAGCCCGAACCCGACCGGCTCGCCCGTGCGGAGGAGCTGTTTGGAGACCACCCCGACGGAGCGGTCGCCGCAGGGCTCGCGGGCGTTCTCGCCGGGCGGACAAACGCGGACGCCGAGCGGACCGACGTAGACGCCATCGAGGACCGGATCGGGCGAATCGAGGCCCTCGCGGACCGGTACCCCGCACAGGAGGCGTCGATACTTCGGTGGCTGCCGGTCGCGACGGCGAACGCGACGCGGGCGAGCTTCGAGGCCGCCGAGCCGAGCCGCGTCGACCACTGGGCCGACGTGACCGCCGAGCACCACGACCGGCTGTCGACCCCGTCGACGGCGACGTGGTGTGCGGTGGCGACGTTCTTCTCCGCGCGGGCGTCCTTTTTCGAGGGTGACGTGGCTGCCGGCGAGGACGCGCTCGAACGCCTCGAAGAGCTCGAACAGCAGCACGATAACCCTGTCTTCGAACACTGGCTCGGGCGGGCGATGTTCGATGCGGCCCGAAGCTACGTGGAGACCGACCACCAGGAGCGCGCGAAGGCGATGGTTGAGGACCTCGCGGCGTTCGCGGTTGGCCACGAGGACCGTGAGGAGATAGAGCGCGGGCTGGACGCGCTTCGCACGCACGCCCCACAGCTGTTCGACGAGGCGGATGTCCGGAGTGACGAGTCCGGTACTGCGCCCACCGATCCCGAAGAACTAACACACGCCGGCGGGGCTTCGACCGAAGCCCAGCCAGAACACGGAAATGACCCGGCCGCGGCCGAAGGTGATTCGTCTCACGGTGCTCGAAATACCGACATCTCAGTCGATGTCGAAGCTACTGACGACATACCCACGGCCGACGCAACCGACGTGACTGACACCACTGGTGTGGCCACAGAGACGGTCGATACCGGCGACACGACTGCCACCGGTGACTCGGATCTCCCCGGGTGCGGGAACTGCGGAGAGGATGGGTGCGGGAACTGTGAAACCGGGAGAGAGCTGAAACAGCCGGCGTCCGGTCCCGTGCTTGCCGCCGCCGCGGTAGGCGTTGCGTTCGTCTGTCTCTCGGTCGCCTACACCCTCTACCGGGCGCAGCGTGCGCTCTGGAACACCCTCACTGAGTCGTGACTTGGGGGTCGACGCGATGAAGCGAGGGAATGGCCTCTTCGCTGGCAACTGCGCGCACACCGGCCGGACCATAACCGTTAGAACCGTCGCTCCCGTAGCTGAGTGACGTGGCAGACGCCATCGACTGGCTCCGGAATCGACCCTTCTACGAGGGACAGATCACCGAGCATCGTCGCCTTCCGGCACGGGACCCCGAGTTCGCCGACATCGAGGTGGAACCTCGTCTGGCGGGCGCGCTCGACGACCGCGGCGTCGACCGCCTCTACCAGCATCAAGCGACAGCGATCGAGGCGGTTCGCGACGGCGACGATGTCGTGCTCGCAACCGAGACCGCGAGCGGGAAGTCGCTTGCGTACACCGTTCCGGCGTTCGAGGCTGCGATGGATCACGGCGGGCGGACGCTGTATATCGGCCCGCAGAACGCGCTGATCGCCGACCAAGAGGAGTCGCTGTCGGCACTTGCCCACGACTTAGGCTTCGGCAGCCGCGTGTCCGTCGAATCGTACACGGGCCGGCTCTCGCGGACCGAAAAGCGGGACGTTCGGGACGCCCGCCCCACCGTCCTGCTCTCGAACCCCGACATGCTCCATTACGCGCTGTTGCCGTACGCTGGACGGCTCTGGGAGTGGTTCTTTTCCTCGTTGGAGTACGTCGTCATCGACGAGGTCCACAGCTACCGTGGCGTGTTCGGCTCGCAGGTGGCGATGACCCTCCGGCGACTCGCCCGAACCTGTGAGCGGTTCGACTCGGATCCGACGTACATCAGCTGTTCGGCGACGATCAACAACCCAGTCGAGCACGTCGCGACCGTCACCGGCCGTGACTCCGAGGGAATCACCCTCGTCGACGAGGACACCTCCGGGCGCGGTCCCCGTGACTGGGTACTCTGGAATCCACCGGAGTACGACGAGGCGTTCGCGGAACGGACGAACAAGGAAAGCGGTCGGCGGAAGTCGAGTCATACGGAAAGTAAACGGCTGTTCGTCGACCTCGTGGAGAGCGGTCGACAGACGCTGACGTTCACGCGTGCGCGACAGACCGCAGAACAGTACGCGACCGACAGCGCGAGCGAACTTCGGAGCCGCGGGAACCACGACCTCGCTGCGAACGTCGGCGCGTATCAGGCGGCCCTGAACGACGAGACTCGCCGTGAGATAGAGTCAAACCTCCACGACGGGAGTCTGCGGGGCGTCTGGTCGACGAACGCCCTCGAACTCGGCGTCGACGTGGGCGGATTGGACGCTGTAATCCTCGACGGCTACCCCGGAACCCGAATGTCAGCATTCCAGCAGGCAGGCCGTGCCGGGCGGGGGACGGATCCAGCACTCGTCGTCATGGTCGGCGGCGAGGACGGTCTCGATCAGTACCTCATGAACCATCCTTCAGACTTCTTCGAGGCCCCGCCGGAAGACGCAATCTGTGACCCCGAGAACGACCAACTGCTTCCGAAACACGTCGCGTGTGCGGCCGACGAGCGCTGGCTCTCGCCCGCCGACGAGGCGTGTTTCGGGGAGTCGTTCCCGGGGATCGTCGCCGACCTGACCGACGACGGGGTTCTCCAGCGGCGGGACGCCGCAGACGGCACGCGCTGGACGCACGCGGGATCGGAGAGCCCCCAGCACGCGATGAACCTCCGGACGGCGGAGGACCGTGAGATCGAGTTGATTGACCGGTCGACCGGCGAGTCCATCGCCTCACTTGGCTTCGCGGACGCGCTTCGGGACGCCCATCCGGGCGCGATCTACCACCAGCAGGGGCGAACCTACGAGGTGACGAACCTCGACCTCGACCGCGACAGTGCGGAGTTGGACACCTCGTGGGCGGACTACTACACGCAGGTGCTCTCCAAGAAAGAGATGGTTGTGAACGAGGATCTCGCGGAGCGGACGCTGCCGGCCCGACCCGACGTGCCGGTCCGGTTCGCGGATGTCACTGTGACGGAGCAGATCACGGGGTTCGTTCGGAAGGACGCGGCGACCGGAAAATCGCTCGGCGAATCGACCGTAGATCTCCCCGAGACGACGCTGCGAACGAAAGCCCTGTACTTTCCGGTTCCCGCGGACATCGAGAGTGAGATGCGAACGCTGGGAGACGACGTTGGCGTCGGCGGCGAGTACGGCTTCAACGGCGGGATCCACGCGGCCGAACACGGGATCATCTCGCTGTTTCCGTTCCACTTGCTGTGTGACCGCGCCGATGTCGGCGGGATCTCGACACCGTACCATCCGCACACCGACTCAGCGGCGGTGTTCGTCTACGACGGCTATCCCGGTGGTGTGGGTCTTACGCGTCGCGGCCACCAGCGGGCCGAAGAGCTGTTTAGCCGAACCGCTCGGCTCATCGACGGCTGTGGCTGTGAGTCCGGCTGTCCAGCCTGCGTCCAGTCGCCTCACTGCGGGAACGCAAACGAGCCGCTCGCGAAGGTGACCGCAGTCAGCCTGCTTGAGTCGCTGACCGGTGACAGGGAGAGTTCGACTCCGGCTGGCGGCGGCCCGTCCGACCGCGACACGGTTCGGCACAACTGATTTTACCTCCGGCTGTGTCTACCGTTTGAATGCCGATAGATCTCAGAGAGATTACCGAGCCCTCCGTCACTGCGATGCAGTGGCTCGTGCTTGGTGCGGCGTACTTCCTGTTGTTCCTCTTCGTCATCGGACTGTTCGACATGTTGCTCTCGCTGTACGAGCTCTTCGTCACTGGTCGGTTCACTGACCCGGTTGCGGTCGTCGAACTGCTCGATACGGTGCTTCTGCTTCTCATCATCGTCGAGGTTCACCGTACGCTCATCGCGTACGCTCGGGAGGAGCCGGTGCTCCAGATCGTCGTGAGCGCCGCGATCATCGCCGTCTCCAGAGAGGTAATTAGCTTCCGTGCCGCCGAGTACAGCGGTGGCAGCGAGGCACTCTCGGTCGCACTTGCGTTTGCGGTCTTAATCATTACACTTGTCGTCGGATACTACCTGTTGGATCGTATTGATATCACGACCTGATCGGGAGCCACTTGACTTTGGGTCGGCGGGTTAGATTCATGTACCTAGGGGCGAATACCATAATAGCCTGAGACTCCAAACCGATGGATGAAACCGGGGAGGAACGAATCGAGTCGACACCCGCGTCCGACAGCCGTGGGTTCGAACGAGGGCTGCTAGAGAACGCCCCGGAGGCGATCGTCGCCCTCGACCAAACCGGAACGATATCGTACGTGAACCCGGCTACCGAGCGAATCCTCGGCTACACGCCGGAGGACTTGACCGGACGGCCCGGGACGACACTGATACCAGATCGATTTCACGCGGAGCGCTCGACCGATCTCCGTTCGTATCTTGGTCCGGACAGCAAAGGGGTATCTGCGGCGAACGGAGAGCACACACGTGCTGACGACCCCGAGCGGGAAACGCAAACCGAACGTATGGGGCTCCACGAGTCGGCGTCCGGAACTGACGAGAACAGCCCATTGTGGGGCGGTGCCGACGTTCCACTCGTCCACGCGGCAGGCCACGAGGAGCCCGTCCTGATAAGTGTTCGTGAGGGGACAATTGCGGGCCAAACGGTTCTCGTCTGTGTCTGTCGTCGGCCTCCGGATCGGGAGTCGGTCGAGCGCCGACTCCGTGAACGAAAACGTGAGATCGAGGCGCTTCACGGCGTTGCGACAGATCTGGGAGCATGCGCCACTCCGGATGAGGTGTTCGACACGGTAATCCGGGCGGTCGAACGAATCCTCCGTTTCGATTTCGCGATCGTCGACGCTGTGGTTGACGGCGTTCTTGTCCCGAAAGCGGTGTCGTCGAACCTCGGCGGTGAGGGGTATTACGAGGAGACACCCGTCGATGCCGAGGACAACGTCGCGGCGGAGGCGTATCGAACCGGAGAGTCGAGCGTCATTGACGACCTCCGTGAACACGACGCCGCGCCTGCCGACTCCGAGTTCCGATCGGTGTTGACTGTCCCGATTGGCGACGTTGGGCTGTTTCAATCCGCCTCGAAGGCAGTGGGCGCTTTCGACGAACACGATTTGCGTGCTGTCGAACTCCTCGCCGCACACGCTCGTGCCCGGCTCACGCAACTCGATGTCGAGAGTCGGCTCCGCCGACGTACCGATGAGCTTGAGCGACAGAACGAGCGTCTCGAGGAGTTTGCCAGTATCATCAGCCACGACCTCAGAAACCCGATGAACGTCGCACAGGGTCGTCTCGAACTGGCACGCGCAGCGTGTGCCAACGTCGGTGACGACGCTGTCGAACAGTTCGAAGCGGTCGAGAAGGCCCACGATCGGATGGCCGAACTGATCGACGACGTCCTCGCGCTCGCCAAGCGGGGCGCTGGCGATGTCGATCCTGAACCCGTCTCTCTTCGTACGGTCGCCGAGGAAACGTGGACGACTGTGGAAACGGGAGATGCGACTCTCTCCGTCGAGAGCGACGGCACGATCGACGCAGATCCCAACAGGCTTCAACAGCTACTTGAGAACCTGTACCGAAACACCGTGGAACATAGCTCCGTGGACAGTCAGACGGGGTCCGGCGAGTTCCGTGTGCGAGTGGGGATAGCGGATACCGGATTCTACGTGGCTGACGACGGGCCGGGAATCCCAGCGGACAAACGAGACTCCGTGTTCGAGACTGGGTACACGACCCGATCGGATGGGACGGGATTCGGCCTCTCGATAGTCAAAGGAATCGCGGACGCTCACGGCTGGAGCGTCACAATAGTCGAAAGCGACTCCGGCGGTGCTCGGTTCGAGTTCGTCACCGACGGCTGAACGCGGAGGAAGCGTCGGAGACCGATCAGGCGGCGTTGGCGATCCGTTCGAGCGCCTCCGGGTCGACATCGGCCTCGAACAGGCGTGTTCCACAGTCTCCACACGTAGCGGCAAGTACGTCGTACTGTCGGCAACACGACTCGACGACGGCGGAATCGAGCGTCACACTTCCATCACACGTTGGACACGTCTCGACGAAGAGCCGGAGGTTCCCGAGCAGTTCGCTCCGGTGTGCCGTCGGCAGTGCGCTCCAGTCTTCCCAGCGCTCCGCAAGGACATTCGACGCAGCTATGTCGGCAACGAACGCCGGTCGCGACTCCCAGTGACCCACAGGCTCGGCGTCAATCGATGCGACGTAGGCGTAGCCGCGGTCGACGAGTGATACGGACTCCCGGTCGACATCGAGAAACCGCGCAAGGGCATCGCGGTCGGCGGTGCCGCCGCGTTCAGTGGTGTCGCCGCGGTCGGCAAGCTCGCGAGCACGTCGCTCCCACGACTCGCGAAAGGACGCGTCTAGGATGAAATCGTTCGCTACGGGGTCGTCGACCAGGACGCCGGTATCGATGAGGGCCTCCGCGGCGTCGAAGGCGGGTGGCGTGGGCCTCGGGGCGCTCGCATCACTCTCCGCGCCCGCGTCGTGTGGCCCGGTATCGACTTCGTCGAATTCGATGGGGGTGCGGTTGGGGGCCTTATCAAAGAGTGCCAGTATCCGCTCCGGGAGGTATCGCTTCGTCAGGGTAGGGGTGCCTGGAACGAGATATCCACGAACGGCAATGGTCGCGATGGCGGCGACAAAAACAACGAGCGCCCAGCCGATCGACAGGATCGCAATGCTGACCGCGAGACCGGCGGCGATGAGAAGGTTGACCAGCGTACACGGAACACATCGGTTTTCGCCGGTGTACTGTGGGTTTCGAAGCCAGAGCGGAAGTCGTCGGGTAGCATCCATGCGATCGGAAGGCGTCGAGAGGACATAGGTATGACAGCCGTACCGCCGGTCACGCCGACAGATGTCCCCCAAGAACGGGGTCAGACTGCCCACCGCCTCATCGGTGTGCTCAGACGAGTCCAAGTTTCTAGTCAAAAATATATAGAAACTGTTAATATATGATACGTGACTCATATGTATAGAGATACCAACCCCCACAATAACGCAGCCACCGGGACAGGGTAACCAGCAACTGTGAACAGCGCTTTTGATATTGGTCGAGCGGTACGGAGGCGGAACTGGCGGAGAGAGCGGCAAAACCGGACACCAGAATGGATCAAACACAAAATCAGGAACAGGCTGTATCGGACGCGAGTAGCGACACCCCGGAATCGGACAACTCTGAGCCGACAGCGAGCCAATTTGAGCCGACGGCGGATTCGGACGACGCGGTGACGGACCCAGTCGAATCCACTGGACTAATTGATGAACGCACCCCGAAGACCGAATCACTCTCGACAGACGAGATATTCGCACTGTTGAGCAATGGTCGCCGGAGACACGTCCTCCAGTTCCTCTCGGAGAACGGCGGCGAAATCAAGCTTCGTGAGTTGGCGACGATCATCGCCGCCGAGGAGAACGATCTTGAACCGGTCGAGGTCAATTACACCCAGCGAAAACGCCTCTACACGTCGTTGTATCAGTCACATCTCCCGCGCATGGAGCGTAGCGGCGTGGTAGAATACGACCGGAATAGCGGGCTGGTGACCCTCGGACCGGCGGCCGAGGGGTTCGACGCCTATCTGGAGGTTGTCGGGAAAAACGAGTTCACCTGGTCGGAGTTCTACCTCGGACTAACCGGACTGTTCGCCGCGGTGACGCTTGCGTTTGCCACGGGAACGCCTCCATTTGTTTCGATAGGTCCGACGGCACTGCTGACGGTCTTGACCCTCATCCTCTTTGTCTCGGCCGTCGCACACATCCAATACACGCGTGACCGGCGACTCTAATCCGTGTTCGGGACCATCCCCCGCGTCCGGCCCGGCCCGTCGACAATACTCTCGGCGACCAAGTGGACGGTGTCGGGTCGGCCTATCGACGAGAGCGGTGCTTTCACGTTCCTCCCACCCCACTGGATCGCATGGAGCTGTTCTGGCACCGACGGGACCTCCGGATTGCCGACAACGTCGGGCTTGCGGCGGCCGCCGATCGCGACGCGGTTGCCCCGGTGTTCGTGTTTGATCCCGACGTACTCGAACATGCGAGCGACGTCCGCGTGCGTCGGCTACTCGACGGACTGGCGGCACTACGGGACGCCTACCGCGACCGCGGAAGCGACCTCATCGTCACGCGAGGCGATCCAACGGCGAGGCTCCCCGAACTCGCTGGGGCGCTGGACGCCGAGCGGGTCGTCTGGAACCGCGACTACTCCGGGCTTGCCCGCAGACGCGACGCGAGGGTTCGGCAAACGCTCCACGACGCGAATGTGCGGCGCGAAGCACACCATGACGCCGTGTTACACACGCCGGACTCGATCCGGACGAACGCAGGCGATCCGTACTCCGTATATACCTACTACTGGAAGAAGTGGACGGATAGGGAGACCGACCCGCCGGCACCGACGCCAACGGAGGGCGACCTCCTCAATACCACCGAAATGGCCACAAAGACATCCGATCTCGACAATGTCGCTCTCGGAGCGCTCCCAACGCCGGCCGACCTCGGATTCTCTGAGCCGGACGCGGACGTAGGCCCGGCCGGCACGGAGGCTGCTCGTGAACGGCTCGACGCCTTCCTCTCGGCTGGCGTGTTCAACTACGATGGCGAACGCGACTACCCCGCACGGGAGGGTACGTCGCGGCTCTCAACGTTCATGAAGTACGGTGAGATCGGTGTTCGAGAGGCGTACGAGGCGACCGAGGCGGCGCTGGCCAACGCCGAGAACCGGTCGGAGGACGACGCCGCAGATCACGTGGAGGCGTTCCAACAACAGCTTGCGTGGCGCGAGTTCTACACGCAGGTGTTGTACCACAACCCCGAGGTCGTCACGGAAAACTACAAGGAGTACGAAGAGGGGATCAATTGGCGCGACGACCCGACGGAGATTGCGGCGTGGAAGCGCGGCGAGACCGGCTATCCGATCGTCGATGCCGGGATGCGACAGCTCCGCGAGGAAGCGTTCATGCACAACCGCGTGCGGATGATCGTGGCCTCGTTCCTGACGAAGGACCTGCTTGCCGACTGGCGGCACGGCTACGAGCACTTCCGCGAGCGCCTCGCGGACCACGACACCGCAAACGACAACGGCGGGTGGCAGTGGGCTGCCTCCACCGGGACGGACGCCCAACCCTACTTCCGAATTTTCAACCCGATGACGCAGGGCGAGCGCTACGACCCGGAGGCAGAGTATATCACGCAATACGTCCCGGAACTCCGCGATGTTGATGCCGATCTGATCCACGAGTGGCACGAGCTGTCACCGACACAGCGCGCCAACACGGCCCCCGCGTATCCCGCACCGATCGTCGATCACTCTGAGCGCCGTGAGGACGCGTTGGCGATGTACAAGCGAGCCCGCGGCGAGGACCCGGAGGAGTAAGCGCCTTGTCCGTCTCCCGTCTTTCCGACATATGAACGTTGATGTCCTCTTGTACGACGGATTCGACGAACTCGACGCAATCGGCCCGTACGAGGTGTTCGAGTACGCGATGGAGTTCGCCGCGGAGAGCACAGAAGGTGACACTGCGGAGTCGGCTCGCACCGAGACCAGCGGCGAACCCACGGGCCGACTCCGGTACGTGACGCTCGGAGATCGCGAACACGTGACCGCGAGTCACGGAACGCGGGTTGGGATCGACGCCACGTTGCCGGATCCGGACACCGCGGACGCCCCCGATCTCCTCGTCGTACCGGGTGGGGGGTGGACCGCACGAGATGAGACCGCCAGCGCGTGGGCGGAGGCCGAGCGCGGCGTTATCCCGGACGCGCTCGCCGAGTACCATGCTGCCGGGATCCGAATTGCGAGTGTCTGTACCGGTTCGATGCTGCTCGCAAGAGCGGGTGTCACCGACGGTCGGCGAGCGGTCACGCATGCCAGCGCGCTTGCGGAACTCCGCGACTCCGGCGCGACGGTAGTCGATGCCCGGGTCGTCGACGACGGGGATCTGCTCACCGCCGGCGGTGTCACCTCCGGACTGGATCTCGCCTTATATATCGTCGAACGCGAGTTCGGCGAGAACATCGCTGACCGCGTCGCGACCGTCATCGAGTACGAGCGACGCTATGCGGTTGCTGACGAACTGTCGACCGAGTAGCCCGGCGGCGTAGCCGCCGAGCTGCTCGATTCGTTATATTTCGTCGCCGCCGACGGTGTTGCCCTCGCCGTCGACGGTGATCACCGTACAGTCCAACTGATTTCGGAGGAAGGTGTCGATGTCGGGATCCGAGAGGAGCTTTTGCACCATCCGTCGCCACCGCCCCGCCTGTTTCGATCCGATCACGACCACGTCGGCGTCCTCGGCGACGATCTCTTCGAGGATCGTCTCCTCGACGAGGAACCCTCGGCGGACGACGTATCGCGCGCGGTCGAGGGGGCCGGTTCGACGCTCGACCGCGCGTTTCAGGTCGCTGCGGGAGACGCCGCCGGAGTTCTGATAGAGGTCGACGTGGAAGACGGTCAGTTCGGCGTCGCGCTCCTCGGCGACACGGTCTCCCTCGCGGAGCGTCTGCTCCGAATGTGCCGTCAGCGGGTATCGGACCGGCACCACGACCAAGGTCATGGCCGTATCGACGCGTCGACAACATAAATACGCTGGCGATGCTCGGACGGCTCGGAACCGACCTCCTACAGTCGTTTCATCTTCCAGAGAGTCGTACGATGGATCAAACATTTATATATCGGGACGATAGCTCAAGGTAGCCAGCACACCGGACGGTCCGCAAGCGGGTCACAAACACGCCGTTCGGGCGATGGCTGGACCTACCCATGGTATCAAATATCCAGTTCGACACCGACGATCGCGCAGTGAGCCCGGTTATCGGAGTCATCCTGATGGTCGCTATCACCGTGATCCTCGCAGCGGTCATCGGAACCTTCGTACTCGGGCTCGGAGACTCGCTCGGTGACAACCAGCCGACCGCGCAGTTGAGTGTGGACCTCGATCAGGACGCTGATCCTGCGGAGTTAACCATCGAACACAACGGCGGCGACTCGATCTCGTCAGAGGCGCTGCGAGTCGTAGTCACCGGCCCTGACGATCAGCGCTCGGAGGCAAATGGCGTGTTTGAGAATCGGTTCTCGGTCGGTGACTCAGAGACTGGTGAATTCAATGGCGGAGGTGAGGGCGAGATCGCGGAAGGCGAAGATGTCCGGATCCGCGTGATCCACCAGCCCAGCGAGTCGATCCTCCTGGACCGGTCAATCGAAGTCACACAGGACGATGGACTCGATATCGGTGATGACCTCGACTTTGAGACCTAATCGGTCGATCGCCGAAGTAACTCAGCGGACCGTAGAAACCGGGTTCAACCCGGTTTTTTGACGACCGCGTCGGACTGGGCTTTTAGATTGTTATTCATTTAGAGAACGTGATCAGTGCGCCTCCTAGCTGGGGCTTTGAATGGGTTTGTCGTCGATCCGCAGTCAACTACTTATAAACAATTGATTGGCGTTTTACAGATGGCCACCATAGGGCTATCGAGCGTTTATAAACAGCCGCAGGCAACGTCGCTCAGTCATGTATATACGACCGATTTGACCCCGCGATCGACAACCGATCACTTTTGATAAAACAACCGGTACTAATATATTGACTCGTTCTGTAGTAAGAGTTGAGATGGATGTCACCGGGAGCGAACTTATAAATGTACTCGAAAGCGACACCGACACGATCACTGACGCCGTAGCCTCCGAGCGGATCACGCTCGACGATCTGGACCGGTTCGTCCGGGGGATCGAGTGCGGCGATATCGACGCCGAGGGCAGCGTTGAGTCCGTCGTTCGGATCGTTCGGTCCCTTCTTGGCGACAGCGACGTGAGCTGGGAGGAGATGGCGGCGACGGGTCACGCGGTCGGCGCGTAAACTTTGTACAGTCGTTGTCGTAACTGTCACAGCGAATGCCCGATCGGCGGGGAGCCGCCTCAAACAGCCTCCTCTCGGACGATTCGACCGGCATCCAAGTTTGTTCTCTCGCCGGTGACCGCGTTGTCGGCATCCGCGACGCGGTCCCGGACAAAGTATACGGGTCTTCGGTGGTGAGTACGAGCCATGGACGAGGCCGGGACAGACGGCCGGCACGCAAACACGGCTTCGAGCGGCGAGACGGTCGCCGAACCGCCGGAGTCGTTCCGCGAGTC
>LFFM01000363.1_pt1 | contig 31090 bp, 19 predicted proteins | sample 643131 | NCBI WGS metagenome assembly LFFM01 (sample SAMN03777445, study PRJNA286221) | soda lake metagenome | biome: soda lake; feature: Kulunda steppe; material: water; isolation source: sample Tc-Br brine of Tanatar trona crystallizer | place: Russia: Kulunda steppe | collected 2011-07
GACCGCGCGCGGGACCGCCGGGAGACGGTCCGGGCTGCCTGCAGTGGCGGGCTGCCGGGCTGCGACTCCCGAGGTCCCACTCGCACGGCTCGCGGGACCGCACCGCAGCCGCGCGCGGTCGCCGCCTCCCTCGCGCTCGGTGAGCACCCGGCGGGCGCTCACCGGAGCGCGCCGACCAGCATAAGTCATTTATAAACACCCCCGTCACCCGGTCGGAGACGTTTATAAACGAACGCTCGCTACCGGGATCGCTCGCTGCGTCCCCTGCACTGAACGATTCGCGAGTTCCCGTCCCGTCCGATCCGGTCCCCGGCGATCGGGGAAGCGACGCTCCTCGATCACCGGTCCCCGTCAAGGACGGCTTCGGCCAACGCGTCCGGCCGTCGTCGTGACCGGTCTCACTCCTCGTCGCCCCAATCCCGGGTGACGGGCGTCTCGCTCGTGTTCACGTTCGCCAGCAGCCACTCGCTCGCGGCCACCAGCGTCTCGTCGTCGGTCGCCGTCACCTTCAGCCGGTTGTGTCGCTTCTCGCGGTCGGGATAACAGCCGACGACCGCGTCGAACCGCGCCATCGCCTCCTCCAGGGCCGGCACGATGTTCGCCTCCGGCTCGACCGTGTAGAGGAACCGCGAGCGTTTGTCGCCGGAGAACTCCTCGGCGACCGCGTCGAACATCGACCGCAACTCCTCCGGGATCCCGGGCATGACGTAGACCGTCCCGATGACGCAGCCGGGCGCGAGCCCCGCCTCGTTTAAGAGCGGTCTGGCACCCTCCGGGATCGCCGCCTCGGCCTCGGCATTGACCGCGAGCTCACGATCCGGGATCCGGTCGCGGATCTCGGTGAGGTGCTCCTCGACCGCGGTCAGCGTCAGCTCGGTGTGGGCCATTCCGCGGTCGAAGGCGTCGGCGACCGCCTCCATCGTCACGTCGTCGGGCGTCCCGCCGATGCCGCCGGTGACGATGGTGGCGTCGAACTCGTCGGCGTACGCACGGACGTGCTCGGCGATGACCGCGCGGTCGTCCGGCAGCGAGAGGATCCGCGAGACGGTCGCGCCCCGCTCCGCGAGGCGCTCGGCGAGCCAGTTCGCGTTCGTGTTCACCGTGTCGCCGGACAACAGCTCGTCGCCGACCGTGATCAACGCGACCTTCATGTCGAGTCGGAGGGACTGGGGTGATAAAAGGGACGTCACCGTCGGCGGGCGACGACCCCGAACTATATGCCGCTCGGGACCGCCCGTTCGCCATGCTCATGACGCCGGGACCGACCGCGGTCCCCGAACCCGTCCGCGAGGTGATGAGTCGGGAGTTGATAAACCCGGACGTCGACCCCCGGTTTCAGGGAATCTACGACGATCTCGTCGGCGATCTGGCAAGAGTGTACGGGATCGACGGCAGCGCCGAGCGCGACGTCGTCGTTCCCGGCGGCGAGGGAATCCTCGGACTGGAGGCGGCCATCGCCTCGCTGGTCGAGCCCGGAACCGAGGTCCTCTGTCTGTCGAACGGGCTCTACGGCGACGGCTTCGCCGAGTTCGTCGAGAGCTACGGCGGGGAGGCGACGCTCGTGACGACGGACTACGACGACCCGCTTCCGATCGACGAGCTCGCGGGCGTGCTCGCGGACGGCGACTACGAGATTGCGACGATGGTCCACTGTGAGACCCCGACCGGAACGCTCAACGACCTCGATCCGGCGCTCGACCTGTTCGCGGAGTACGACGTCCTCACCGTCGTCGATGCCGTCTCCTCACTTGGCGGCGTTCCCGTCCCGACCGACCGGATCGACGTCTGTCTCGGCGCCTCTCAGAAGTGTTTCAGCGCGCCACCCGGGCTGACGACCGCGGCGATCAGCGATCGCGCGTGGGACGCGATGGTGGAGCGCGACCCGGCTAGTTTATACACGAACTTCCTTCCGTGGCGTGACCTCGACGGCGAGTTCCCGTACACCCACCTGACGACGAACGTCGTCGCCCTTCGTGAGGCGCTCTCGCTCGTCCTCTCGGAGGGGCTCGACGAGGTGTACGCGCGTCACGAGGCCGCGGCCGAGCGCTGTCTCGAACGCGGTGCCGAGCTCGGGTTGGAGCCGTTTCCCGACCCCGATCGCAGCTCGCCGACCGTCACGGCCTTCCACGTTCCGGATCGCGCGACGGACCTCCAGCGGCGGGTTCGCGAGGAACACGACGTCGTCCTCGCGACCGGCCTCGGCGGCCTCGCTGACGACGTGATCCGCATCGGCCACATGGGACACTGTGCACGCCTCGACCGCGTGAACGAAGCCATGAACGCGCTCGCGGACGTGTACGAGCGGCGTACGGACGTGCACTGACCGGCCGAACGTCGTCCGTCGCGATCCTTTTTATCGGATGACGGGGACACACCCACCGTGATAGCCGTCGCCGGCGGAAAGGGAGGAAGCGGTAAGACGACGACCACGCTCGGGCTCGCGAGGTCGCTCGCGAGCCGGCGCATCACGGACCGATACACGCGCCATCGAGGCACGGATCCCGGTCGGAACGATCGGAACGGTCACGTCGAGAGCAGCCATGCCTCGGGTCTGGGTGCGGGACCGATCGTCGCGGTGGACGCGGACTGGGACCTGCCGAACCTCGCCTCGCTGGCCGACTCCACGGAGGGTGTTCGCTCCGCGGACCGATCGGCCGTCTCGGCTCACCCGGCGACGGTCGGCCGGCACACCGAGGGGGCGGCCGGTCCGTCGATCCCGCCGGAACCCGCCGTCCTCTCGGCGCCCGCCGACCCCGCCGAGCACGATCCGGTCACGGTGCTCACCGATCTCGACCGCAAACTCGACGACGCGACGATGCTCGTCGACTGCCCGGCGGGCGCCTCGCCGGACGCCGCGGCTCCGTTTCGGGTCGCCGACGGCTGCGTCCTCGTGACGCCCCTGTGCGCGCCGGCGCTTCGCGACACGGCGAAGACCGCCGCGCTGGCGCGAGCGCTCGGCTGCCCGGTTCACGGCGTGGTCGTGACTCGTGCGGCGTCGGCACCGGACGGGGTGGCCGACCTGCTCGACTGTCCGATCCTCGGAAGCGTTCCCGCGGCGCCGCCGACCCCGCTTGCGGACGCGGCGGTCGAGCGGGCCTACGATCGTGTGGCCGATCGGCTCGTTTCCACGCGGTGGGCGAGCGAGGGACCGACAGACCCAAACGGTCGGACCGATCACTGAACCCATGGATCGGCTTCGGACCGGCATCTCGGTGCTGGACCGCATGCTCGACGGAGGGCTCCCCGCGGGCAGCCTCGTCGTGTTGAAGGCCGACGCCGCGAGCCAGTCCGAGCTCTTCTTGAACACGTTCTGTGGCGTCCGGGAAACGCGGTACCTCACGACGGTTCGGTCGACCGCGGCCGTCGAGCGCGGGATCGACCGCTCGGCAGTGGCGTCAACCGAGGACGTAACCGTCCGTTCCGCACACGGCGAAAGCGCGATCCAGCAGGCGACGACCGGTCTCGAGGAGCTGCCGGACGGATCGACGCTGATCGTCGATTCGCTCGAACCGCTCGAACGAACCGACCCGGAGACGTATCGGCGGTTTCTCGAGGGACTCTCCGAACGCGTCGCCGACGCCGAGGCGATGGCCGTGCTCCACGCGATGAAGGACGCCGACGGGCTCGGAAACCGCGTTATCTCCGAACAGCTTGCCGACGTCGTCTTCGATCTGCGGACGCGGGTCACCGGCACCGACGTCGAACACCGACTGGTCGTGCCGAAGCTCCGCGGCGGAATGACGCCCGACGAACCGCTCAAGCTGAAGCTCGGCGACTCGGTGACGGTCGACACGAGCCGCGACATCGCCTGACGCTATCTCATCGCGGCGATGAGCACCACGACGCCGACGAGCGCCGCGAGCGCCGCCCAGTTCCGCGCGACGTCCCACGAGCCGTACGGGCCACCCTTCCGTGAAAAGAGGTAGACGAAATAGACGAACACCGGCGCCAGCGTCGCGAGCGGGCCGATCGGCCCGACGACGCCGATCGACGAGGACACCGCGACCAGGACGGTCGTGAGGGCACCGGCGACGGCGACGATGACGTCCTCGCGGGCACGTTCGATCTCCATACCGACGGGTGATCGCGAGCGGTCTCAAAAGGATCGATCCGTTTCGGCGGGACGGATACGCCACCCGAGACGGGTACGCCGGGCGGGACGGATACGCCGAGCACGACGAACCGTCACGGGCCGTCCGTCGGTGTCCGTGGTGGAGTTACTCCTCGTCGAGCTCGTCGACGATCTCGTCGGCGTCGACGTCGACGTCCTCGAGCGCGTCCTCGATGTCGCCGGCGCCGGCACCGCCCATACCGCCCATCATGCCGCCGAGTCCGCCCATGCCGCCGCCGTCGATGACCTCCTCGACGACGACGCGGTCGAGGTCGAGCCGGCTCATGAGGTCCTGGGCGATCTGCTGTTTCTGGAACATCCACTGCTGGTTCATCTGCATCCCGGGCGTGGCCGTGATGTAGAGGACCTCCTTTTCGACCTCCTCGGTCTCGACGGTCTCCTCGCCGTCGTCGTCCTCGGTGACGGTCTCCTCCTCCTCGGTGACCGTCTCGATGCGGACGTCGGGCTCCTCCTGGAGGTACATGCCGAGCAGGCCGGCCGCCTTCTCCTCGCGGTCCTCGATGATCTCGAGGATCTCGTACTCGTACTCGAGGTCCTCGCCCGCGAGCGGGTGGTTGAAGTCGACGCGGGCGCGGCCGCCGATGATCGTCTCGAGGTGTCCCTGCCGGTTGTCTATCTGCACCTGCGCGCCGGGGTAGCGGCTGTCCTCGGGGATCTTGTCGGCCTTCACCGTCTCGACCTCGTCGGGGTCGTAGGCGCCGAAGGCGTCCTCGGCGGGAACGTCGATGACGTCCTCGTCGCCGACCTCCGCGCCGGTAAGCGCGTCCTCGACGGACGGGAAGACGTGACCCGCACCGAGCGCGATGATCCGCGGCTCGAACTCGTACTCGTCGACGTCGATCTCCGACTCCTCGGCGACCTCCTCGTCCGTCGTGTCGATGACGCGCCCGTCGTCGGCGGTCCGGATCGTGTACGCGATGCGGACGAAGTCGCCGTCCTGCAGACCGGTCGGCTCCTCGTCGGTCGGCTCCCCGGTCTCGGTTTCCTCGACGTCCTCGGTCTCGGCTTCCTCGGCCGCGTCGGCCTGCTCTTGGTCACTCATGCGCAAAACATCACTCGTTGCACCCTTAAGGCGCACGGTTCGGCTCGCCGAGCATGCTGAGCGCTCTCATGGTCGGGTCGGACGCGGGCGAACGCGCTCGACGTCGCGGTCGGTCGATCGAGGACCGTTCCGGCCGTTTTTAAGCACTCGCCGCCGAACGTCGTCCCGTGTACGAGGTCGAAATCAAGGTTCCGGCGGCCATCGAGGCGGTCAGAGCGCGACTCGTCGCCGAGGAGACGAGCGCGGAGCGGCGCGGCGCCGAACTGCAGCGTGACGTCTACTACGACGCGCCGCATCGCGAGTTCGCGGAGACCGACGAGGCGCTGCGGATCCGACACGTGACGCCGCTGTCGGACGGGATGGGCTCGGAGCCGGCCGGCGAGACGGAGACGGTGATGACGTATAAGGGGCCGCTGATCGACGACGCCTCGAAGACCCGCGAGGAGCACGAAACGGACGTCTCGGACGCCGAGGCGACTGCCGGCATCTTCGACGGACTCGGCTTCATCCCCGCCGCGACCGTCAACAAGGAACGGGAGTTCTGGACGCTCGACGGCGTGACCGTGACGCTCGACGTCGTCAAGGACGTCGGCGAGTTCGTCGAAGTCGAACTGTCGGTCCCGGACGAAGCGGACGTCGACGAGGCCAGAGAGCGGGCCGTCACGGTTCTCGATCGGATCGGTCTCGACGCCGACGACCAAGTCCGGACCTCCTATCTCGGGCTGTTGTGTTCGCGTTGAACGCCCGGGGGGCGACTCCATTCAATTGACCAACGGTTCTTTCACTCCACGGTACCTACCATCACGGTCGTATGTACGACACGATCTGCTATCCGGTGGACGGAAGCGAGGGGTCGAAAGCGCCGCTAGAGGACGTCCGGACGCTCGCCTCGCGGTTCGACGCGGTCGTTCACGTCCTGCACGTCGTCGACGACAGCCCGGAGGCGTTCGGAATGGTCGGCCGTCCCGACCGTGAGGGCGGTCCCGGCATGTCCGGGGGGGTCGCCGACGAGGAGAACCCCGGGATGGGGACGGGAATGCCTGACCTCGAGGAACTCCGGCAGCGCCTCGACGCACAGGGAAGTATCGTCGTGGCCGATATTGCGGAGGTGCTCTCGGACGTGGAGACGAAAACCACCGTCGAGCGCGGGGCACCTCACGAGACGATCACCGAGTACGCCGACGAGGTCGGCGCCGACGTCATCGTCATGGGCACGCACGGGCGCAGCGGCGTCGAGCGGCTGCTGCTCGGCAGCGTGACGGAGAAAGTCGTTCGCACATCGGACGTGCCGGTGTTGACCGTACGACGGTCACGAGATGGCGCGTGACGGCCTCTCTGGCGGTTTTGACCGCTATACGTAGCGTCTTTCGACCGTCGTTCCGCCCTCGGCGAGGTCGCCGTCGACGGCCGCGACGATCACGGTGTCGGCCTCGACGTCGGGGTCGATCTCGACCGCATACTCGCCGTCCGCGTCGGGGTCGACGAGCGTGGCGCCGTCGTGGGTGAAGACGGCGACGAGGTCTCCGGTCGTCTCGCCGACGATCCGATCCGCATCCAGCTCGATCTCGACGGTCGCCGTCAGCTCCGGTCCGTCGGGACGGTCACCCTCGACGTAGCGCTCGCGGACGACCGCGGGCGTCTCGACGGGCACGCCCTCGTCGATGCCGTGTGCCAGCCGGATGAAGCCGGCCATCGACCACGCGAGCGGGGTCGCCCCGCCGGTTCCCTCGCCGAACTCCCAGCCGTAGTTCGTCGGATGTTCGCGGTCCCAGACCTGCTCGGGCAGCATGCGGCCGGAGTTGCCGAAGCCTGCCATCGTCTCGAGCAGCGACTCGGGCTCGAGGTCGTCCTCGTCGGTGCCGCCGAATCCATCGGGGCCGTCGGCCCGGGCACGGAGCTCGTACTCGCCACGTTCGCCCGTGAAGATGGGCCAGAGTCGTCCCTTGCCGCCGCCGGTACCGGCCCACGGTGCGCCCGGGTCGCCGCTGCCGATCTCGCCGTAGGCGTCGCCGACGTAGCGGTACCAGCCGGGACCGTAGGGGGTGTCGACGCGGATCGAGTCGTCGACGACGGAGACGGAGTTGCGGACGATCGGGTCGTCGGCGGGCTTGACGCCGAGCCGAACGAGTTCGAGGAAGCCGCCGTCGATGATCTCGCGTTCGTCGTAGGTCGGGCCGTCGTTGGCGATGGTTCGCGGCCGTCCGGACTCCGGATCGCCGTCCGCGGTGACACGGAGGTAGTACGGCGTCTCGGCGTGTCTGTCCGTGCCGGTCTCCGTCGCACACCACTCCTCGACGCGTTCGGTCCACTCGTCCGCCAACGCGAGCCACGCGAGCGCGTCCGCACGCAGCTCGTCCGGATCCTCGGGGAGCCCTGCGGCGGCGAGGTCCGACGCATCGGCGCCCGCGGCGTCGGTGGCGTCGCCATCGACCCGTTCGGCCTCCGCGAGCGCGAGCGCGGCCCCACAGACGAGCCCCGCGATCTCCGCGGCGATGCTGGACGGCGAGTAGCCGGCCTCCTCCTCCCAGCGCTCCTGGGCCGTCTCCGGGCCGTTCCGGGCGACGTATCCGACCGATCGGCGAACCTGGTCGTAGGTGTAGTCGGCATCTCCGAGCGTCACGCCGTGCTCGTAGAGCTGCCAGGCCATCACCGACGGGAAGGCGATGTTGTCCATCTGCTCGCCGCCCCATCGGGTCCGCCCGTTGATGTAGGTGTTCTGTGGCAGGAAGCCGTCGTCGTCCTGCTGGGTGTTATAGAGGTACGCGAGCGCGTCGGCACCCCGGTCGACCTCTCCGACCTCGACGAGCGCCGTGAACACCTGGTACAGGTCACGTGACCAGACGAAGTTGTAGCCGTAGCCGCGCTTCTCGGCGGCGTGTTCGGTCTCACCCCACGGCACCGAGGGGCTCGCGATCCCCGCACCCTCGTGACGCTTGTCCTCGACCGCCGCGAGCGTCATGAGCGCGAAGCGGTACTGCGCCTCGAGCTCCTCGTCGCCCGCGACCGCCTTCGGATACGCCCGGCCGTCGAGCCAGTCGTGCCACGTGGCGGCGTAGGCGTCGGCGACGTCCTCGAAGCCGCGGGAGAGCGCACCCTCAGCCTCGCCGAGCGCGGCGGCGGTGTCCGCGTGCTCCGCGAAGCCGAGCGCGATCGTATCGGATATCTCCTCCCCGCTGTCGACGAGCCCCGTGAGAACAACGTTTCCCGTCGCCTCGCCGGATCCGTCGTCACGCGCTCCCGTCGCGAACAGGGTTTCGAGCGCCTCGTCGCCCGCGGGCGAAGCGGACGCCCATTCGAATCGATCGGCGCTGGCGAGCGCGAACGCGACCTCGAAGGCTTCCCCGTCGTCGTCGACGAGCTTTCCGGGTTCGCCGTCGGTGTCCGCGTTGCGTGCGAGGAGGTGGTACGCCCCCTCGGCTGCGGCCGCCTCGTCGACCGGGGCGTCCGCGGCGGAGAGGGCTCCGCCGTCCGCGAGGTCGCCGTCGACGGCGATCCCGGACCCGTCGGTGGACGCGCTTGCTCCGTTCGTGTCCGCCCCGTCCGCAGCCGCGCCGACGCGACGGCCGTAGTCGTCGACGCCGACGTTGGCGAGGGTCGTGTCCACGACGGCGTAGACGTCATACTCGCGGCCGCCCTCGAAGGAGACGTCCGCGAGGATCGCGTGTCCGTCGACGTCGACGGCGTACTCGACGGTCAACGTCCATCGATGGCCGTGTCCGTCCCCGGTCTCCTCGATCGTCTGCACGTACGCGAGCGCCTCGTCGTCGGCCGGCTCGGTCGTACGCTCGATCGTCTCCGTGGTCGTCACGTGGCTCGTCTCGTCGAACGTCCGGATCGTGTACTCCGTCTCGGGATCCGCGATCAGGAAGTCGAACGTCCGAAGGTTCATGACGTCGATCCGGGGGAATCGCGCCTCCGTAAGCGCCCCCTCGGTGAGCGTGAACCAGACCGGAACGGGGTCGTCCGTGCCGTGGTCGGCCGGCGTCCCGACGCCGAACTTGCGGCCGGTCGTCCACTGCGGGGCCGCTTCGGGCCCGGTCGTCCGCTCGTGTGGCACCGGCAGTTTGCCGTACCGCGCGAGCGTGACCGTCGTGTTCAGACGGAGCGCGTGTGACCAGCCGAGCGGGGTCGCGCTGTCGAGGTCGCCGTCGTCGAACGCCTGCTCCGCGAGCAGCCCCGAGTCGTTCGTGAGCGGGCCGTTCGGCTCACAGAGCGCGTAGAGCGTCCGTGCCTGCGAAAACAGCTGATCGCCGTCCGCCTCCCGGGCCCTGAGCAGTCCGCCGAGTTCGGCGGCTGCCTCCGCGCCCCACAGCGTCGCGACCGACCAGACCTTCGCGCCCCCCTGCTCGGCGACGCGCCAATCGTCGCCGACGAACCGGACGAGTCCCTCGACGTCGGCCGTCTCCCGATGAAGCGCGTCGATCGTCGTCCGGACGTGCGTCGTCACGCGGTCGATGAACGCGTCGAGGTCGACGTCCGGGGCCGTCGCCGGGAGATCGTCCTCGCCGGTGTCCGCCGACGGCGACGCGTCGGCGGCGCCCGACCGTTCCTCGTCGAGCGCGACGTATTCGGTGAGCGCGTCGACGAGCCCGAACGTGCTGGCGTCGGCGCGTTCGTCCCGACTCTCCGCCGACGCCCGCTGCGGGAATCGGTCCGAGTCGGGGATCCACCGCTCGTGGAGCCCGACGAGCGCTTCGTCCGCCGCCTCGGCGGCACGCGCCCGGAGATCGTCGTCGACGGGCGCGCGAGCGACCGCCGAGAACGCACGAAGGTAGGTCGCGCCGGTGTGGGTGAACCGCCCGATTGCGTTCTCCCAGCAGTTCTGACAGGCACGCGGGAGCCCGTCGCCCTCGCGGGTGTCGAGCAGGAACGCGGTCGCGTCCGTGATGGCGGCGTCGATCCGCTCGCGGCGCTCCCCGGACAGGTCGGTCGTTCGGCGAAGTCGGGCGAGAAAGGTCACGACCGCCGCGGGCTGGTCGAGCTGGTCGTCCGGGCCCGTGGCGCCGTTTGCCCCCTCGATGCGGGCGTTCGCCCAGCCGGGGGCGACCTTTCCGGTGTCCGCCCAGACGCGGTGTGGCCAGCTTCCGTCGGCGTCCTGCGTCGCACAGAGGAAGTCGGCCGTCGCGCGGAGCTCGTCGCCGGCCTGCAGGTCGAGCTCCTCGCTCGCCTCCAGCAGGGCGTTCGACGCCTCGGCGTCGTCCCGGAACCACGTGTAGCCGTAGCCGCCCGAGGTCGAGTAGAAGGGGTCAAACTCGGGACCGGCGATCCGTGCGCCGGAGGGTGCGGTGAGCAGATCGAGCGTCCGCAGGTCCTCCGCGATGAGGGCCCGTCGCGGGGCGTCATCGGGGATCGTCGGTGCCCGCATGGCGGCCGCCTCACGGAGATCGTCGGCCGCCGGATACGCCGTCACGACCTCGTTGAGCTCGTCGATCCACCGGTCGCGATCCAGGCCGTCGGCGTCGGAGCCCTCGGCATCATCGACGGCGACGTGGGTCGCGACCGTCACTCGTTCGCTGCGTCCGTCGCGCTCGAACGGGGCGCGGACGATGACGTCCCCGGTCAGGTGTGAGTCCTCGCGATCGTCGATCTCGCCGCGACGCGGGAAGCCGTTCTCGCCCTCGCCGATCAGGTCGGACAGCGAGTCCTGTCGCTGTCCGTGTGCCGAGGAGAGCCCGGTCGACGCGGTGAGGAAGTCGTGTTCGCGGCGGTGGAACGCCTCGATGACGTCGCCGCCGTTCGGGCCGGCCGCCTCGTGAACGAGGTTGCCGACCCGCCCCTCGACGAGATCCGGCGCGAACGAGCAGGCGACGACCAGCTCGGCGTTCGCCGGCGGCGCCCCGCGAAGCTCGACGTGCGTCAGATGGACGTCGTCGACGGTGAGGTCGAACTGGTGGACGGTGTACCTCCCGGCGTCGTACTCGGTCTCGACGAGCGGCGTGTCCGCGTCGTAGTGCTGGCGGGTCGTCGCGAGCCCGTCGAACCAACGGACGCTTCCGCCGGCGAGGACGCCGATCCGGAGCCGGTCGATCCCGCCGATGCCCGACAGCGGATACGAACAGTCGTGAATGGTGCCGCTCCGCCCGACGTAGACGAGCCGTCCGCCGTCGCCGGCGAACGCGCCGCCCGTCGTCGGACGCTCCGCGGGAAAGCGTTCCCCGCGGCGGCGTTTGTGTTCCGTGAGAGCCGTTCTCAATCTCATGAACGTCATCGTGTCCGCGAGAACAAAAGCCTTGACGAAGGAGGTCAGCATGACTCGGACGGGTCCTGAGGTCCGCTGCGTTGGTTTCGCCGACTCATCACGGCGATCGATCGGAGAAAACTTCCGGTAGATGGTAACACCGAAGACCCCTGCCCGTGAGTGTGGGCGTGTATGCATCATCCCGGACCGCCCCGATTCCTGTCAACCGGCGAGACGACGCAGTTGGCACCGCGCGATCCCGATCCCGAGGCGAGTTACGAATGGCGCGTCGTCGACGCCCCGCCCGGCAGCGAGGCGACGGTCGGCGAGAGCGCCGTAACCGAGTTCACGCCGGACGTCGCCGGACGCTTCACGCTCGGGCTCTCGGCGCCCGACGGCGACCACCAGTTGACCGTCCGTGCCTTTCCGGCCGCCTACGAGGACGTCGACGTCGCCGGCGGGAGCGGAACCTCGATCCGCGACCGTGACGCCGAACTGACGGAGATCGACTACGCGACCCAACAGGCACACGAGGGCGTCGGACCGCCGCGGGTGCGGCTCGACGCCGAGGTCGACTCCGACGGGGACGCCTCGACGGTGCGCGTCGACGCGACGGCCACGCCGAACCCCGACTCCGAGCTCGAACCGTCCGATCTCGACGTCGCCTTCGTCGTCGACGATCGGGACGTCGCCGCCTCGGTCGTCGAGGGGCGAACGAACCCGCGTGACGCGCTCGACGTGACGGATACGGACGACGGGGCGACCCTCCGGCTACCGGCCGCCGCGGTTGCGAGCCGACTTCGCGTTCACGCCGTCGCGATCGCACGCGAGCCGGGGCGGGAGCTTCGCTTCAGCGTCGCCGACGCGGTCGCGATCGACCGAACCGGCGGGAACGTCAACGGGCAAGCCGGCGGGAACGTCAACGGGCAAGCCGGCGGAAACGTCGACGGGCAAGCCGGCGGAAACGTCGACGGGCAAGCCGGCGGAAACGTCGACGCCGGGTCACCCGCGGCGTTCGAGATCATCCGACTCAACCAGCCGCCCGCGTGGACCGAGGAGGCCCGCGTCTACGAGGTGTACGTCCGGACGTTCTCGGACGACGACGCGCCGGGCGAGACGTTCGACGCCATCGCCGAGCGGATCCCGGACCTCGCGGACCTCGGCGTCGACACGCTCTGGTTGACGCCCGTGCTCGGCCACGACGGCAAGCCCCACGGCTACAACATCACCGACTTCTTCGACGTCGCCGACGACCTCGGCGATCGGGACGACTACGAGGATCTCGTCGAGACGGCCCACGACAACGGGATGCGGGTCCTCTTCGACTTCGTCGCGAACCACACGGCACGCGACCACGAGTGGTTCGAGGACGCCTACCGGAATCCCGACTCGCCGTACCGCGACCGCTACGAGTGGCAGGAGTCCGGCGAGCCCGGCACCTACTTCGACTGGGAGCTGATCGCGAATCTCAACCACGAGAACCTCCACGTCCGTCGGTTCCTCCTCGACGTGATCGACGAGTGGGCGCCGCTCGTCGACGGGTTCCGCTGTGACATGGCGTGGGCGGTGCCGGACTCCTTCTGGCGGGAGCTGCGGGACCGCGTGAAGGACATCGACCGCGAGTTCCTGTTGATGGACGAGACGATCCCGTACATCGCGGACTTCCACGAGGGGATGTTCGACGTCCACTTCGACGCGACGCTCTACTTCCAGCTCCGGCAGGTCGGTCGCGGCGCCGAGCCTGCGGAGTCGATCCTCGACGCGATCGGCCAGCGCGCGCAGGTCGGCTTCCCGGACCACGCCGGCTTCCTGCAGTACATCGAAAATCACGACGAGACGCGCTACCGCGTCGAGTGCGGGGACGCCGCGGCGGCCGCGGCGGGCGCCGCGACCGTGACGCTGCCGGGCGTGCCGATGGTCTACGCCGGCCAGGAGATCGGACAGCGCGGACGTCGGGACGACATCGCGTGGGAGCACGCCCGCGAGGAGGTTCGCGACCGCTACGAGCGGCTGCTCGCGACCCACGCCGAGCACGCCGCGGCGCTGGGGCCGGCGGGCGGCCTCGAACGCGTCGACTACCACGTCGCCAGCGGCGACCTCACGGAGCGCCCGCTCGTCGCCGACGGCGACACGGTCCATCCGAACGACGTCGTCGCGTTCCTGCGGACGGGCGAGACGGAGTCGTTCGCCGTCGTGCTCAACTTCTCGCCCGGCGAGGCCGCGGTCGCCGTCGAGGCCGACCACGGCGACGTCGACGTCGTCACCGGCGAGGCGTGTCTCGCGACCGACGCGGACGGCGACGACCGGATCCTGGCGGACGACGTGGCGGTCGTCCAGCTGGAGGACTGAGCCGTGTCGGAGACGCCCACGGACGGAGCCCCCCACGCGGAGCCGGCCGTCCTGTCGGACCGGACCACGGACCTGATCGAGCAAGCACGAGCGGACCGTGAGGCCACGGACGACGAGTTCGCGGCCGCGAAACGGATCAGCGACCGGCTCGGCGCCCACCCGATCCGGTCCGACGATGCCGATCCCGCGAGCGACCCGCCCGACGGAGTCGCCTTCGGCTTCTGGACGCCAGACCTCGTCGCCGCCGGCGTCCCCGCCGAGGACGTTCGACTGGAGCTGTTCGTGCCGATCGACGGGTCGGCACAGGACGGCGGCGTCGACCCGGGCCGTGAGGATCTCCGCGAGGTCGGCTTCGCGATCCATCGCCTGCCCGTCGAGCGCGACGGCGAGTTCCACTGGGTCGCCGTCGAGGACGTGCCGATCGGGACGGGAGACGCGCTCGGGGCGCTCTACCAGCTCGTGTATCCGACGCCCGGGGGCGACGCCGGGGCGACGGACGACGGCACAGGTGCCGGCGACGTCTGGGAGACGGTCCAGGATCCGCTCGCGTACTCCGTCCCGTTCGGCGCGTTCGCGCCCGCGGAGGTCTACGACTGGCCGCGACTCGACGCGACGCGCCCGGATCGCGACCACTTCCGGTCGTTCGGCACCGACGACGAGGCGCTCCCCACGAGCGAGGACGACGGGCTGCCCCGCGTCGAACCCGCGACGAGCATGCTGGAGATCCATCCCGGCACGTCGACCGAGGCCGGGTCGTTGCGCGCGCTCGCCGAGCGGTTCGAGACGATCGCCGGGAAGCTGCGGGCGGGCGAGGATCTCGACCCACACGAGCGCAACTACGCCGGCTACGATGCGGTGCAGGTGATGCCGGTCGAGCCACTCACGCAGGCGTACGGCCGGCAGTGGTACTGGCGGCCCGGCGGCGCCTACGAGGGAGCGACCGACGGCATCGCCGTCGACGACGTCACCGGTGGCGACGTCTCCGTCGCGAATCCGGCGGACGTCTTCGACCGCGAGTCGGACGCGGAACGCGTGACCGTGGGCGTGAAGCGTCCCGACCAGACCAACTGGGGCTACGACGTCGTCGTGAGCGCCTTCTCGGCGGCGAACCCGGCGATCCTGGAGACCGGACGGCCCGACGAACTCGTCGAGTTCATCGCCGCCTGCCACGACATGCCCGACCCGATCCGGGTCGTCTTCGACGTCGCCTTGGGCCACGCCGACGACGCCGCCGACGGGCTTCTCCCCTCGCCCTTCTTCGAGGGGCCGGGGATGTATGGGCTCCACCTCGACTACCGGCAGCCCGTCGTGCGGGCGATCCTGCTGGAGCTGCAGCGCCGAAAGATGGCGTTCGGCGCGGACGGGATCCGCGTCGACGGCGCACAGGACTTCACCTACCACGACGAGGAGACGGGCGAGCAGGTCCACGACGACGCCTTCCTCGCGGAGATGGACGCCGTCACGCAGACCGTGGCCGGGACGGAGTACCGCCCGTGGATGATCTACGAGGACGGGCGGCCGTGGCCGCGCGAGGACTGGGAGCTGGCGTCGACGTATCGGACGCTCATCGAGCAGCATCCGCACGCGTTCCAGTGGTCGCCGGTGACGTTCGCGCACAACAAGCCCGCCCTGCTCACGTTCTGGGCGACGAAGTGGTGGCGGATGACGGAGGTCGGCGAGTTCGGCAGCCGGTGGATCACCGGGGTCGCGAACCACGACACGGTGCGTCGGGGATCACAGGTGCAGATCTCCGACGACTGGAGCGGCGCCCTGATAAACCCGTATCTGGCGGATTCGCCGCCGGAGACGATCCGGGAGGCGTACGACAGCGCCGCCGCGCTCGTCTGGTTCCACGTCGCGATGCCGGGCGTCCCGATGGACTTCCTGCACGCGAACCACCGTGCGCCGTGGGGGTTCGTCCGCGACACCGACCCCGTCTGGAACGTGAAGGTCGTCGCCGAGGAGGCGCCGTGGATCGACTGGCACGTTCCCGAGGGATCGTTCGCCGCGGGCGACGACTTCCCGCGGCTGAAGGCGCTCGGCTTCGAGACCCGCGGCGAGCTACGGTGGTTCGCCCGGACGCTCGCCTCGCTCGTCGACGCCACGGGCTACGACGTCGACACCATGGCCGAGCTGCTCTCCGTGCAGGGGACGCCGATGGGCGACGACCTCGACGCGGCGGACCTGCAGGCGTTCTCGTTCGCGTGGAGCGCGGACGTGAGCGAGTATTTCACCCTCGACCGCTGGCTCGACGACCAGGACGACGACCGGACCGCGTTCGACCGCGCGGTTCGCGAGTTCCGCCAGGAGCGCCCGTGGCTCCGCGCCGACGTCGACCCCGGACGCGGCGAGACGTTCGGCTACCGACACCCCACCGAGGGGACCGTCCTCTACTACGCGCTTCGGCGTGATCCCGAGGGCGACGAGGACCTGCTCGTCGCCTGCAACGTCGAGGGGACGCCCGTGGACGTCGACGTCGACGGGATCCTCGCGGAGGTTCGCGCGGACCTCGCCGGGGAGCCGGCGGCCGCCACGGCGGACGACGCCGCGTCATCCGGAGACGGCGTCACGTCATCCGGAGACGACGCCGCGTCGTCCGACGAGGACTGGTACGTCGCGCTCGCGCCACCGTCGATCGACGCGGAATCGGGGGACTCGGCCGCCGCCGTCACCCTCGCAACCGCGGACGCGATCGTCTGGCGTCGTTGACGTCGGTCCCGGCGGCGTCACCCGTCGGCCGTGGTTCTCGTCTATCGGCCGTGGTTCTCGTCTACTCCGGCGGCGATTCGGTGCCGCCATCGAGGGGTGGCCCGTTCCCGATCCGGGCGAGATGCGCCGCCGCGTGAGCGGCGAGCAGCTCGATCGCGCGGCGGTCGTCCTCGTCGAAGGCGTTCGGCTCCCGCGCGGTCGACCGTACCACGCCATGATCGCCGATCGGAACCGACAACATCGAACGGAACTCCGTCTCCCCGTCGTCGCCGTCGCGATCGTTTATCACGACCGTCTCGTCGGTTCGATATGCCTCGGATTTCTGGGTGTCAGCACCGGAATCGAGGGCGTCGTTCCCGGCGGCAAGGGCATCGTCTCCGGCGGCAAGAGCGTCGTCTCCGGCGGCAAGAGCGTCGTTTCCGGAATCGGGATCATCGTCGTCACCGTCGATACCGACGATCGCGACGTCGACCGCGGGGGCGTCCTCACGGGCCAGGACGGTCTCGGCCGCATCGACGACGAGTTCAAAACACGCGTCGACGTCGGTCACCTCCCCGAGCGTCGTTGCGAGCTTGTGAAGCGTCTCGATCCGTCGTCGTCGTTCGCGTAGCTGTCGCTCGTTGGCCTTCCGGTCGGAGACGTCGCGGATGATCCCTGTGAAGTACCGATCTCCGCCGATCCGGTGTTCCCGAAGGCTGATGAGCGCCGGAATCTCGTGGCCGGCCTTGTGAAGCGCGGGCAGCTCGACGCCGTCCCAGTCGATGTGTCGCTCGCCGGTCTCGATGTACGAGCGCAGTCCGGTCTCGTGAGCGGTACGCAGGCGCTCCGGGATGATCGAGAGCTTCGATCGTCCCACGAGCGTTCGGGGCGTATATCCGAGCACGTCCTCGACGGCCGGATTCGCGTAGACGATGCGGCTCTCCGCGTCGATCGTCAACATCGCCTCGGAGGCGTTCTCCAGGAGCTCGATGGCGAGTGCCCCCTCGTCCAGATCCGCCTCCTCGAAGAAGGTGGGGTCGTATTCGGCGCGGTCGTCCGGCGACGGGTTGCTCACGGTCGGCCGCCGTTTCAGGCCGTGGGCGTATTAATGTGGTCCATCCGGCACCAGCGACCGCAGGAGCCGAACCGCCGGCGCCTTCGCCAGCGGCTCGTTCGCGTTCCCGCAGTGGGGCGACTGTACGCAGGAGGGACAGCCGTCCGCACAGCCACAGCCATCGATGAGCCGGGCCGTGCGCCGTACCAACTCCTCGAAGCGCTCGTACCCTCGTCGCGTCAGCCCCACGCCGCCGGGATGGCCGTCGTAAACGAAGACGGCCGGTCCGGCGGTCCGTGGGTGGTACGGCGTCGAGATCCCGCCGACGTCCGCCCGATCACAGAGCAGGTGGAACGGGAACAGCGAGATGAGCCCGTGTTCGGCGGCGTGGATGCCGCCGTTGAACGCGTGTTCGCCGCCCGCCATCGCCGCCCCATCGTCCGCAGGCGCCGACGCGTCGCTCCCGGCACCCATCGACCGCATCTCCGACTCGACGTCTCCGGGCACCGGGAAATAGAGAGCCTTCGTTTCGAGGGTCGTCTCCGGGAGATCGAGCGCCGACTCCCCGAGCGATTCGCCGGTCGTCGCGTCCTTCCGAACGAAGCCGGTGACCCGTTCGGTCACGGTCACGTCCGCGAACCGGATCGGGACGTCGGGGCGGGCGTCGAGGGATCGCTCACGGTCGTCGCGCTCGACGACGACGTCCTTCTCCGTTAACACCTGCGTGTAGTAGTCGGCCCACGTGGATTGCAGTTTTGCGACGTCCCGGTTTAAATCGAGCTCGACGACCTCGTACGTGTCCCCCTGCTGGTGGTAGATGGCGCCCGGATGGGCGTCACGCATGGCGTCCGCGAGCCCGAGGGAGGCGACCACCTCGTTCGAGGCGGCGTCGAGCAGGTCGACCTCGCGGTCGTCGGCGGTCCGAAGGCTCATGTCGTGTTGCGGGCTCGTCGAGGCGTTGAACGCCCAGCGCGTCCCGTCGGCCGTGTGGCGACGGTCGAGCACGCCCCGGTCGGTGAGGTCGGCGACGACCCCCGGAAACGAGTCGCCGAAGAAGGCGTCATCCGCGGGCGAGAGCCACGACTCGTCGGCCGCGCAGGCGACGTGCCGCGGGAGGATCCGGTCGTTTTCGGGGTCACAGATCGCGTCCTCCGGCGGCGCCTCGAAGAGGTCGTCCGGATGGGTCATCAGGTACTGATCGAGCCCGTCCTCGCCGGCGACCATGACCACGAGCGCTGGGTCGTCCCCGCGGCCCGCACGCCCCGCCCGCTGGAACGTGGACATCCGCGTGCCGGGATAGCCGTCGAGGATCACGGCGTCGAGGCCGCCGACGTCGACGCCGAGTTCGAGGGCGTTGGTCGACCAGACGCCGCGCAGGTCGCCGGCGTGCAGTTTCGTCTCGATCTCGCGGCGACGGTCGTCGCCGAGCGCGGCCTGGTACGCACCCACCTGCGCCGCGAGGTCGTGGGCGCCGCGCTGTCTCAGCTCCGCCGCGCTGTCGGTCGCGTAGCGCTCCGCGGCCTGACGGGCACGGGTGAACGTCAGCGTCTGGTGGCCCGACGCGACCAGATCGACGAAGAGCCGCTTGCTCTCGGTGTGGCTCGACTTCCGCCGGCCGCTTCTGCGCTCGCGCCAGTCGTCGTCGTACTCCGGCGGGTTCCACAGCACCCAGTCGCGCGGGCCCCGCCCCGACGCGTCCTCGTCGACGAGGGTGATCCCCTCGGGGTCGCGGCCGGTGACGGTCGCGACGTGGTCGACGGGGTTGCCGATGGTCGCCGAACAGCAGACGAACTGCGGTCGCGACCCGAATCGCTCGCAGGTCCGCGCGAGCCGGCGGAGCGTCAACGCGACCTGCGAGCCGAAGACGCCGCGATAGCCGTGGATCTCGTCGATCACGACGTACTCCAGCGAGGAGAAGAACCACTCCCAGAGCCGCCCCGCGTGGGGCAACAGCGCGTAATGGAGCATGTCCGGATTCGAGAGGAGGACCGTCGGTCGTCGGTCGCGGACGCCGCGTTTTTCGGCTCGGGAGAGCCGGCCGGTGTAGGAGGCGACGGAGACGCCGCTGGCGAAGCCCAGATCCCGTGCGAGCGTCGACAGCGACTCCTCCTGGTCGGCGATCAGCGCGTTCTGCGGGGCGACGTAGAGGGTTCGACCCCCGCCGTCCATCGCGGCCTCGAAGGCGGGGACGGTGTACGCGAGCGACTTCCCGCTCGCCGTCTCCGTGGCGAGCACGACGTCGTCGCCGTCGCGGACGGCCTCGATGGCAGCCGCCTGGTGATCGTAGAGCCGGTCGATCCCGCGGTCGGCGAGCGCGTCGGCGAGCCGGGGATCGAGGTCGACGTCGGTGAACGACGGGTCGTTGGCGGGAAGCCGTCGATGGTCGGCGATCTGTCCCTCGTAGTAAGGCCGGTTACGGAGCCAGTCGATGACGTCCGACACGGCGGTCACCGCCCGCCGTCGGAGGCGGTCGCGTCATCGGTTCCGGACTCGCCCGCGTCGAGCGTCTCCAGGATCTCCTCGTCGGGCTCGACGACCTCCTCGATCGTCCCGACGAGGTCGACGCCGCGTGCCTGGTACGCGTCGACCAGCCGGAGACAGATGACGTAGCTCGGCACGGCGGCGACCACCGCGAGGATCAGGTTTCCGACGAGCAGCCGGACGACGATCTCCGGGCCCGCAGCGAGCGATATCTCCGCGGGCGTCGCGCCCGGAACCGGGCCGAGGATCGCGACGCCGAGGGCGAAACTGGCGGCGTAGACGCCCCACTTCACCACGGGGTTGAAGACGACGACCGAGGCAAAGAGCGCGACCTTGTTGACCCGGTCGAAGAGCCACGCCAGGATCACGAAGACGATCAGCCCCGTGCCGAGGGTGGGTAACATCGTGATGAACACGCCCAGCGAGAAGCTCCCTGCCGTCTCGCGGGAGCTGTACTCCTCGGCGAAGGAGCGTTGGAGCTCCGCTTTCACCCGCCCCGCCCACTCCTCCATCCGACTGACGATCATCGTGACCTGATAGCTCACCGCGAGGAAAGTACCTGTCGGCGTCTCGAGTCACCCTCGGGAAAGGTACCTGTCGGCGTCTCGGGTCACCCTCGGGAAAGGTACCTGTCGGCGTCGCGGGTCACCCTCGGGAAAGGTACCTGTCGGCGTCGCGGGTCACTCCCGGTGGCTGCGATCGGGCGCCGTCGGTCACCTGAGCAGCCGGTGGAACGGTCGCGTGACGAGGAGGTGATAGTCGGTCGTGGGGTCCCACCGGCTGAACGCGAGGCTGTTCGTCATCACGGAGACGGACGATCCCGCCATCGCGAGTCCCGCGAGCGCCGGGTTGAGCAAGCCGAGCGACGCGATCGGGATCAGCGTCGTGTTGTAGACGAACGCCCAAAAGAGGTTCTGTCGAACCTTCGAGATGGTCGCCTCGGAGATCCGCAGCGCCTTCAGCACGTCACGGGGGTCATCACGCATCAGGGTCACGTCCGCCGACTCGATGGCGACGTCCGTCCCCGACCCGATCGCGATCCCGACGTGTGCGGTCGTGAGCGCGGGCGCGTCGTTGACGCCGTCGCCGACCATCACGGCGCGGCTCCCGTCGGCCTGGATCGCCTCGATCGCGTCCGCCTTGTCCTCGGGAAGCACCTCCGCACGGACACGTTCGGGATCGATCCCGACCTGTTCGGCGACGGCGCGAGCGGTCCGCTCGTTGTCGCCGGTCAGCATCGAGACCGTGATCCCCCGATCGCGTAGCGCCGTGACCGTCTCACGGGCGCTCTCGCGGACCGTGTCCGCGGTGGCGACCACGCCGAGCAGCTCGCCCTCGCAGGCGACGAGCATCGCGGTCTTCCCCTCGGCCTCCAGCCGCGCCATCGTCGCCTCGGCAGGCTCCGGGTCGATCCCGCGTTCACGAAGTAGGGCCCGGTTTCCGACGAGCGTCGTCCCGAGCGACGTCTCCGCGCGGACGCCGTGTCCGGGGACGTTCTCGAAGTCGCTCGTGTCGTCGACGTCGATCCCCCGATCGCGGGCGCCGTCGACGATGGCTCGTCCAAGCGGGTGTTCGCTGCCGGACTCGGCGGCGGCGGCCGCACGCAGGAGCCGAGTCTCCGGATCGACGTCGTCGATCGACTCCGGCGAGACGGCGACGCCGCCGTCCGGCGCAGCCGGTCCCTCACCGCCCGGCCCGGCTCCTCCGCCACCGTCCGGCACGGGTGCCCCGCCATCATCGGGAGTCCGGTCGACGGGCGCATCGTCCCCGAAGGCGACGACGTCGGTCAGCTCCATCTCCCCGTGGGTGAGCGTCCCCGTCTTGTCGAAGACGACGACGTCGACGTCACGAACGCGTTCGAGGACGTCCGCACCCTTGAACAACACGCCGTTCGTCGCGGCGATGGTCGACCCGACCATCGTCGCCGCGGGCGTCGCCAGCCCGAGCGCGCAGGGACACGCGATGAGCACCGAGGACGCGAAGACGACCATCGAGAACTCCAGGATGCTCACGCCGCCCGCGACCGGCCCGCCGCCGACGGGCGTCCACAGCGGGAGCCACGAGACGAAGGCCGCGAGCTGTGCCGGAAACAGGGCCCAGACGAGCGCCCACAGCGTCGCGTTCACGATGACGACGGGCACGAAGATCCCGGAAACCCGATCGACGAGCCGCTGGATGTCCGGCTGTCGCGACTGAGCCTCCTTCACCCGCTCGACGATCTGCCGCAGCGCCGTGTCCTTGCCGACCTTCGTCGCCTCGACGAGCAACACGCCGTTCTCGTTGACCGTCGATCCCACGACCTCGTCGCCGGGGCCCTTCTCCACCGGGACCGATTCGCCGGTGAGCATCGACTCGTCGACCGCGGAGTCGCCCTCGATGACGACTCCGTCCGTGGGGATCCGCTCGCCCGGACGCACCTTCATCACGTCGCCGACCTCGATCGCCTCGACGTCGACGGTCCGCTCCTCGCCGTCGACGACGACCGTCGCCTCGTCGGCGCTCATCCGGAGAAGCTCCCGGAGCGCGTCGCTCGCACGGGCCTTCGAGCGCACCTCCAGCCAGTTGCCCACGGTGATGAACCAGAGGATGAACGCGACCGCCTCGAAGTAGAGATCGCCGACGAGCGGATACCCGAGCAGGGGGCCGACGAGGACCGCGGTACTGAACAGGTACCCCGCCGAGGTGCCGATCGCGACGAGGGTGTCCATGTTGACGTCGCGGGCCTTCGACCACGCCCGCCACGCCCCGGAGAGGAACTCCCGTCCGAGCGATCCCATCAGGACGCTGGCGACCGCGAACTCGACCCAACCGAGGTCGACGCCGGCGACCGCATCGGGGACCGCGTAGAGGCCGAACATCCCGCCCATCAGGTACCAGAACGGGATCGTGAGGATCCCCCCGCCGATCACGAGGCGACGCTGTCTGGCCAGTTCGCGTTCGGTCGCGCTGGAGCGGGCAGTCGCGCCGGAGCGGGCAGTCGCGCCGGGGCGTTCGGTCGCGCCGGAGCGGGCGGCCGCACCCGATCCGCCCGCATCGGTGCTCCCGTCGTTGGTCGGTCCGTCGTCCGATTCAGTTCCCTCGCCACCTGCCCCGTCGCCGCCCGTCTCGTCGACGTCGCGGCCGACAGCCTCCCCCCGAATCGGCTCGAACCCGGCGTTCTCGATCGCGGCGTGGACGTCCGCAAGCGAGGCGTCGACGGGATTGTACTCCACGCGCGCCTCGTCGGTCGCAGCGTTGACGGAGACCCGGATCACCCCGGGCACCGAGCCGATCGCGTCCTCGTTCGTCGCCGCGCAGGTCGAACAGCTCATGCCGATGATCCCGACCGTCGCCGTCTCCGAGATCGGATCGTAGCCGGCCTCGCGGATCGCGTCGTAGATCGCCGCCAGTTCGACGCGCTCCGGATCGTACGTGACCGTCCCCCCGTCGGTCGCGACGTTGATCGCCGCCTCCTCGACGCCCGCAAGCGACTCCACGGCCTCCGAGACGGTCCCCGAACAGGTCGAACAGGACATGCCACCGATCTCGAGGTGCGCGCGGCGTGTGCTCATGTTGTGCGTATATAGGGGGCCCTCACTCATGCGGTTTGTGCTTACGATATCGGGGGTCAAAGTCTCCTCAACTTTGTGAGTCAAAATCCAAATCGAATACTACTTTGATTTCAAACCCTGCCGTGGTTCGCTCGGGCGATCGAGGGTGGTACACCCAACACTTATGGTTTCGTTCCGTGTCGGATCGAACGCGATGGCGACAGGCAAGGTCGACTTCTTCAACGACACCGGCGGCTACGGATTCATCGAGACCGACGACGCGGACGAGGACGTCTTCTTCCACATGGAGGACGTCGGCGGCCCGGACCTCGAGGAAGGACAGGAGGTAGAGTTCGAGATCGAGGAGGCCGAAAAGGGCCCCCGCGCGAAGAACCTGACCCGGCTGTAATCGGCCGTTTTCGGCCGACGACCGGCTCGGATCCGCGGCGTACGCGACGACCGAACGTGGCGGACGCGTTCGACGACGTCACGAAACACGGTCCCGCGTTATTCATCCGCCGAGCGACGGCACCGTGGCGGTTCCTTCCGCCGCGTTTCACTTCCACCTCGCTGGCGGTGGCCTTTTAGTCCCCACCGTGAAAGGTACGGGCACCGAATGACGTCCTTCCAGTCGACGATCGGCGACGAGGAGGGGATCGCGGAGGAGCTGGCCGAGAGCCAGCGTGAGATCTCCATCGCCGAATTCTTCGAGAAGAACAAACACATGCTCGGGTTCGACTCGGGCGCCCGCGGGCTCGTCACCGCCGTCAAGGAGGCGGTCGACAACGCCCTCGACGCGACCGAGGAGGCCGGGATCCTGCCGGACATCTACGTCGAGATCGAGGAGGTCGGCGACTACTACCGACTCGTGATCGAGGACAACGGGCCCGGTATCACGAAAGAACAGCTCCCGAAAGTGTTCGGGAAGCTCCTGTACGGGAGTCGCTTTCACGCCAGGGAGCAGTCGCTGACTCCGGACCAACGAGTGCTCATCCGACGGAACGGGCACGTGGAATACGTTCCGATCGGCCTGCTCTGTGACGCGTATTTATCGGAGAACGGGGACGCGACGGCGTCGATTCCGGACGGGATCGAGGTGCCGTCGTTCAACCGTGAGACGCAGCTGATGAGCTGGCAGCCGGTCACCCACGCGATCCGCCACGAGACGGACGAGCGTACCTATGAAATCGAGACGCAACGAGGTCGGACGGTCGAGGTGACCGGAAACCACAGCGTCTTCACCGTCGATTCGAGCGGCAACACGCGGGAGGTGAATGCAGGGACGCTCGAGGTCGGCGACGCGCTGCTTGCGCCCCGAACGTTGCCATCGACGGAGCGAAGCGTCGATCGGATCAACCTTCTCGAACACATCGATCGTGACCAGCTTGCCGACCGCCGTGTGTACGTGTACGGCTTCGACCGTGAGACGCTCGAGAAACTCCGGACGGGGGAGACCGTTCGCCGGAAACCGTCGCCGGACAGCGATCGGAAGCGGTATTATTACCGATACGACGGAGTCGAGATCCTGCGGGACAGTCTCGAATCGAACTACCTCGAAAAGGGATATCTCCCCGCGGAAACGGTCCTCGACCTCGGATGGGAGGACGCGGCGGCGGACTGCGAATTTAAAACGTACCGAGTCGGTGGGGAGGAAACGACGCTTCCGGTCTCGCTACCGGTCGACGAATCGCTGATCGAGATGCTGGCGTACTACGTCTCGGAGGGCCATGCCGGACCGCGTCAGGTGGGATTCACGTTCGGCAGCCACGAGTCGGAGCTGATCGAAGCGACCGAACGAGCGGTTCAAACCATCGGCGGATCGACGACGACGGTCGAACGGGAACGCAACTCGACGCGAGTGAAGGCGTTCGGGTCGCCGCTGGCGCTCTTCTTGAAATCGGCCTGCGGCGATGCGGCCGAAAACAAGCGGATGCCGGGATTCGTCTTCGACGCCGATGCGGACCTCCAGCGGTGCTTCATCGAAGCGCTTTATGAAGGGGACGGATCGGACGCCTACCCGGGCAACGAGCTGTCTCACACGACACGGAGCGAGACGCTTGCTCGGCAGCTCTCGACGCTCTGGAACATGCAGGGAGTCCTCGCGAGCACGGAGGTATCACGGAGCGATGAGGGCTACGGCGAGGGCGTCTCCACGAAGTATCGGACGAAGGTGTACAGCGACGACGTCGACGTTCTCGACGCGTTCGATGATGCCGACTCCTCACGGTCACAACGGTACAAGCGAGTTCCGGTTACGCTTCTCGATGACGTTCGGGTCGACGACGTCACCGCGAGGACCGTTCCGGATACGCTTCCCGGCCTGTTGATGGGTGCCGGAGTAGGGTCGAACCTGGAGCACGCCGAGACCTACGCCGAGCTGATCGAGCGTGCGATGGACGGTGAGCGCATCGACGAGCCGAGATACGCTCACAACCTCCATCAGTACGGCCTGCTCGATGACGCGGGCCGCTCGACCGAATCGCTGCGGTCGCTGTGGGGATCCGTCACCGATCTGCAGGGGATCACGGAGACGGACATGTATCTGGTTCCGGTGAAACGCGTGACGGAGACGGAGCCGCCGGAATACGTCTACGACATCTCCGTTCCGGGCGAAACCGGCCGAGACGAGAACTTCGTCGTCTGTAATGACGGAGCGCTCGCCGTTAAAAACAGCCGCGGTCAACAGGGGATCGGGATCTCAGCGGCTGTACTGTACTCTCAGCTGACTTCCGGCCAGCCCGCGAAGATCACCTCGCGTCCGAAGGGGCGGTCGCGAGCGCAGTACTTCGAGCTGATCATCGACACGGACACGAACGAGCCGGAGATCAAGGCGGACGAGGAGACGACGTGGGACCGTCCCCACGGCACCCGGATCGAGCTGGAGATGGAGGCGAACATGCGCGCCCGCAGCCAGCTCCACGACTACGTGAAACACACGGCGGTCGTCAACCCCCACGCCCGGATCGAGCTCCGCGAACCGGGGCTCGACGAGCCGATGAAGTTCGAACGCGCGACCGACGAGCTGCCGGCGGAGACGACGGAGATCCGCCCGCACCCGCACGGCGTCGAGCTTGGCGCGCTGATCAAGATGCTGGAGGCGACCGAGTCGTACTCGGTCTCCGGGTTCCTCCAGGGTGAGTTCACGCGGGTCGGCACCAAGACGGCGAACTCGGTCATCGACAACTTCCGGGACGTCTACTACGGGCGCGAGCTGACCTGGTCGCCGCCGCGAGCACACGACGACCGCGACGTCGAGGCCGCGGTCGCGGACGCGGTTGCCAACAAGGGAAAGGCCGCGACCGCCGCCTTCGCCGAGGGCGTCGCCGGAACGGCCGCGGGCAACGATCGACTCTCGCGTTCGGAGCTCGCGGCCATCGTCGAGAGCGTCGCGAACGACGTCGAGGACGACACGGGCAAGACGTTCGGCGGGACGGTCCGTGAGAACGCGGTCGTCGCCGCGTGGACCGCGATCAGCGGGATCGGCGGCGAGGCCGACGCTGCGGGGGATACCGTGGACGACGCCGCGGTCGACGGCGACGCTGACGGCGCTCCGATGGACCCCGTCGAGTCCGCCATCGCCGCCGACGTCTACGCGCTGGTGGACGACGCGACGTCGACCCGGAAGGACGACGCGACCGTACGGGCGATGGCCGACGCCCTCGCCCGGCGGTTCGCGAACCTCGACGGCGACGCGTTCCGGATCACCCGCGACGACCTCGAGCGCCTCGTCGCCGACGCCGCCTCGTTCGTCGCCGAACAGCACGACGCGACGTTCGGGGAGACCGCCCGCGAGAACGTCGTCGAGGCGCTCTGGTCGCGGGCACGAACCGTGCCGGATGACCCGCCGAAGGTTCGGACGATCGCCGCCGACCGCGACGCCGCGGCGGACCTGCTCGAGGCGATGCGGGTGACGGACATCCTCGCACCGCCGACCGACTGTCTCGCGCCGATCACGGCGGAACTGGTCGAGGCCGGGCTCCGGAAGGAGTACGACGCGGACTTCTACGCGGCGGCGACCCGGGACGCGGAGGTCCACGGCGGCGATCCCTTCATCGTCGAGGCCGGGATCGCCTACGGCGGCGAGATCCCGGCGGAGGGTTCCGTGGAGCTGTTGCGGTTCGCGAACCGCGTGCCGCTCGTCTACCAGCGCGGCGCCTGCGCGACGACGGACGTGATCAAGTCGATCGGGTGGCGCAACTACGGGCTCGACCAACCGGGGGGCTCGGGGATGCCGAACGGTCCGGCGGTGATCTCGATCCACGTCGCCTCGACGAACGTTCCCTTCACGAGCGAGTCGAAGGACGCGCTCGCGAACGTTCCAGCGATCGAGGACGAGATCGAGCTGGCGGTCCGGGAGGCCGCCCGCGAGCTGAAGTCGTACCTCAACAAGCGGCGCTCGATGCAACAGCGCCGCGAGAAACAGGACGTGCTCGGCCGGATCCTCCCGGAGATGGCCGACAAGGTCTCCGAGGTGACCGGCCGACCGCGGCCGGACATCGACGGCGCGCTGGCGCGCATCATGAACAACGTCAGCGTCGAGCGGGAGGTGAACGGCGGGACCGTCACCATCCACGTCGAGAACTACTCGGACGTGGCCGAGACGGTGGAGCTCACGGACATCGTCTCCGCGGAGCCGGTCGACCTCTCCGCGGGAACCGTCGTCGAGATGGACGACGAGTGGTTCGTCCAGTGGACGATCGAGGTGTCGGCCGGCGATGACGCCGAATTGACCTACACGGTGCCGGACGGCACCGATTTCGACGTCAGCGTGAGCGGCGTCGAGGCGGAGAAACTCACGGTGAACGCGTAAATGACGAACGAAGCGCAAGCACGCGAGGAGCTCATCGACCTGGCCGCGGACTTCTACGACCAGTTCGCGGACGGCCGGATCCCCGAGCTCCAGCTGCCGACACGGACGAAAAGCAACATCGAATACGACCCCGAAAGCGGCGTCTGGACGTACGGCGACCGCACATCGACGCGGAGCGCGAACTCCGTTCGGGGCGCGCGGAAGCTGCTCAAGGCAGCCTACACGATCGAGTTCCTCGCCGACCAGTTGGAGGATGACCGTTCGTCGACGCTGCGTGAGCTCTACTACCTCTCGGAGTCGTGGGACAACGCGGAGGCGCAGTTCGGCGATCAGGACGAGTCGAACGACCTCGTCGAGGACCTCGAGATCGTCACCGGCGTCACCCGCGAGGACTTCCACATGCGACCCGAGGAGTCGGGGGCGACCCTGATGGGGCCGCTGCTGCTTCGAGAGCAGACCCGCCGCGGCGAGCGGGAGATCCACTGTCAGGAGGACGTCGGGGAGGGCGGCTACCAGATCCCGAACAACCCGGACATGATCGAGTTTCTCGACCACGACATCGACTTCGCGCTCGCCGTCGAGACCGGCGGGATGCGCGACCGGCTCGTCGAGAACGGCTTCGACGAGGCGTACAACTGTCTCGTGATCCACCTCAAGGGCCAGCCCGCGAGGGCGACCCGCCGGATCACCAAACGGGTCCACGACGAGCTCGACGTTCCGATCGTCGTCTTCGCCGACGGCGACCCGTGGTCCTACCGGATCTACGGCTCCGTCGCGTACGGCTCGATCAAGTCCGCACACCTCTCGAAGTACCTCGCGACGCCGCAGGCGCGGTACGTGGGGATCCAGCCGGAGGACATCGTCGAGTACGACCTTCCCTCGGACCCGCTCTCGGACTCCGACGTCAACGCCCTCGAGTCCGAACTGGATGACCCCCGATTCCAGACGGACTACTGGGAGGAGCAGATCGAGCTCCAGCTCGAGATCGGCAAGAAGTCCGAACAGCAGTCGCTCGCCGCCCGCGGGCTCGATTTCGTCACCGACACCTACCTCCCCGAGCGGCTCGACGAGATGGGCGTGCTGTAGGACCGTCAGGGGTCGCGGCCGGATTCGTCGCGGCCGGATTCGTCGCGGCCGGTTTTTAAGTCACGGCGGGGCACAGGATCAGCATGGATTACAGACGGCTCGGCAACACCGGATTGCAGGTCTCCAAGCTCTGCTTCGGGACGTGGCGGTTCGGACGGGAGACGAACGGCGTGGTGGAGACGGACCGCGAGGGGGCTCACGAGCTGCTCGATGCGGCCGTCGAGGCCGGAATCAACTTCGTCGACACCGCGAACGTTTACGGCTCGCCACACGGGACGAGCGAGCGGTACATCGGCGAGTGGCTCGCCGAGCACGATCGCGAGGACGTCGTGATCGCCTCGAAGGTGTACTTCCCGTTCGACGGGCGCGGCGAGCCCGGGCCGAACGACTCCGGGCTCGGCCGGAAGCACGTCCGTGCGCAGATCGAGGGGACGCTCGACCGGCTCGATACGGACTACCTGGACCTTTATTATATCCATCGCTGGGACGAGCACACGCCCATCGAGGAGACGATGCGCGTTCTCGACGAGCTGGTCCGTGAGGGGAAGGTCCACTACCTCGGCGCGTCGACGATGGCGGCGTGGCAGCTGACGAAGGCGCTCTGGACGTCCGACGCCAACGACCTCGCGCGCTTCGACGTCGTCCAACCGCTCCACCACGCCGGCTACTACGAGGACGTGAAGGAGTACCTCGACGTCTGTATCGACCAGGAGATCGCGGTCTGTCCGTACTCGCCGCTCGCCGGCGGCTTCCTCACCGGGAAGTACGAGCGCGCGGATCCCGAGGACCCGGAGCAGGTGATCGCGCCGGACGGCACGCGTGCGAGCTTCGACGATCGGTTCAGCCGCTTTTATCTCTCCGAGCGGGGGTGGAAGGTGCTCGATGCGGTCCGGGCGGTCGCCGACGAGGTCGACGCGACGCCCGCACAGGTGGCGCTCCGGTGGCTGATGGAGTGGGACGAGTTCACCTGCGTCCCCATCGTCGGCGCGCGGACGACCGACCAGCTGGCCGAGAACGTCGCCGCGACCGACGTCGATCTCTCCGACGAGCAGTGGGACCGGATCATGGATGCCCGATACGCGCCCGACGGAACCCTCTGGGGACACTAACGCGCGGGAGCGATCCCACGGGTGGCCGGGAAGGATATATAACCACCGTCGCGACGGCCAAAAATCGGATGAATGATGCCCGCGTTGACCGGGAGGGTATATAAGTAGGTCTCGTGGCGGCCGGGAGGGTATATAAACGTCTCAGTCGTCGAACTCCGGCAGATCGTCGGGCGCCTCGTAGGAGGCCTCCCAGTCGATGTACTCGTCCTTTAAGATCTCACAGACGATCTGTCCGAGCTCGGTGAGTCCCGCGTTGATCGCGGAGACGGTTCCCCACGAGTCCAGATCGGGGTGGAGGTCGCGCTCCTTCCAATCCTCCGGCAGCCCGGGCGCGTGATAGCCGACCCTGTCCGCGAAATCATCCCAAAAGAAGTCGAATCGGGAGATGAGATCGAGATCGACGACGATCGCCCAGTCGGTCGGGTCCACGTCGCTCGTGGCGGCCCACTGCTCGAACGCCTCCTCCCACGCGCCCTCCCGAAGGAACGTCTCCAGCTCGTCGCGCCGGTAGTCCGTGTCGCCGACCACCTCCGCATCCTCGTACTCGTTGGGGTCGACCGAGGCGAGCGTGGGGGGTTCGGGAACGTCGACGTCGAGTGCCATACCGAACGGTCCGTCCGGACGGGCAAAA